>Ga0123334_1004499_pt1 | contig 14163 bp, 9 predicted proteins | sample BiotimSIPDNA_FD_89706 | JGI IMG/M metagenome (GOLD analysis project Ga0123334, IMG submission 89706) | Anaerobic biogas reactor microbial communites from Washington, USA - Biogas_R1 time_0 SIP DNA | ecosystem: Engineered > Bioreactor > Anaerobic > Unclassified | place: Washington, USA | collected... | reverse complement strand
TAAAGTTAGGCAGCGTTGTTACCGTCTGTACAAATTTCCGGTAATTCTTGCTCTTAATCTCATTTAGAAAGATGGCAAACACCATCGGAAACCATGAAAAGAACAGACTCAATCCGCTTACGGCAAAAGTATTTCGGAGGACTTTCCATAGTTGCTTAATCTTAACGGCATTCTCCAGCATGGATTTAAACCATTTTAATCCGACAAAATTATCCGCTGTGATCGGGAACGGTGGGTTATAATCAAAAAATGCGTAAACCCATCCATACAAAGGATAGTATGAAAAAATTGCTACCAGAACCAGAAACGGAAGGATATACAGGAACTCCGTATATGCTCTTGCTTTCTTCTTGTTCTTAATCATTGATTGCTTCTCCCCACCCTATAAATAAAAGCATGCCAACGGTCAACTCTATATGCAAGATTGATTACAATTATGATCCTATATGTCATTATAAACAGTGCGCAACTCCGTTTCCATTTACACCTCTTTACGTTGTTATCCCTGCTTTACCAGTTCAACAAAACAATATCTTATCCAGTTTTTACATCTTAACACTTGTTTACTTTTAAGGTCATGCCCTTGAAATAACAGTTGATGAACCCTCTGGCAGCGCAAAGAGCGAAAGAGATAAAGAAAGCCCGAAACCGCATATATTGAGCGGTTTCGGGCCCATAATCCAGTATTTTTCCTATCAGTTTAAGATCGCATCAATAGCGCAAGTGTCACAACATCTGCGCCCACTTTTTCAGCACTTCCCCGAGTTCAAAGGCAAAATCGCGGATTGCTTTTATATCCCTCTGATCCTCGGGCTGCCTGCGCCAGTCCATTATTTTGGAACTCGGCAGGTCATAGGAGGATGTCAGGCCGTTGGCTTCCATTAAATTCGCGGCATATTCCGCGGCTTCCAGTATCTCGTCCGATGTTCTGTCAATATTCCTGAACAGTCCCCTTTGGTCGGTGAGAGCTGCTGTCAGGCCGTCGATCGCCCTGTAAACATAGCCTTCACGATTCGGTTTGGGTTTTACCCGGGTCTCCGAGCGGTTGATGAAAAAGCCGTACAGTGCGGCAATCGCTTCCGGGTTTCGGATCGTCCCATCCGGGTAGATCAGACCGTGTGCATCCGCCCAGTAACCGCCGATCACAAGCTCAAACACATAGAAGCCCATGTTTCTTTCCATGCATGATTGTATGGCAAGGTCATACGGATTGGCCCTGCAAAGGCAGCACATCTCGGAATTCAGTACGGGTTTGCCGTATTTGCGTCCCATTTCTTCCGCAAGATCATAATTTTGGGCAATACGCTTGCGTGTCTCCCGGTAATCATGGAAACTCAGCACATCGACCCATTGTGCGGAGGGCTCCAGATCGCAGGCTTCCGTGTGGCCGATCGTGATGCAGCCATCCGGGTCCAGCTCCTTGACGAGTGCGCAATAATGTTCCAGAAATGCATTGATTTTTGCCCAGCGTTTGGGCTTATCTTCTTCGGACGCATAATAATACCATACATTGCATGAAGGCTCGTTCATGATATCCCACATCAAAAGCCCCGGTTCATCCTTCAGCAGCATCACGATATCACGCACATATGCGTCGCCCTTTTCAGCCCAGAATTCAGGCTCCAGTATGGCGGGGTCAAGGCTATTTCCGCCAAACAGAATCTGCATCGTCGATATACCGTACTTCCAGCATGTTCTTGTTGTTTCTTTCAGCTCCCTCTTTGCGCCTTCCGGGTCTTTCGCGTATATCTCGTAATCCATGAACATGCGCTGGGAGTTAAGATTGAGTTTCCGGCAATATTCAAGTTTCTCCTCAAGGGGCATTACCTGGCCATCCCTATGGGATCCAAGATGTATCCCCCTGATGTGGCTATAATCCTGCAATGGTTTCATACTGATTATTCCTTTCCGTTAAAATTTGAAAGATTTCAATGCAAGCTGTTACCGGGAGCAGCCCGGCATGCTGCCTGCACCGGGAAATAAATAGTATAGGGTTCGTATCCCACCATATAAAGAGGTATAAACCGGAATCCGCGGTCAAGGTTGAGCGTATGGTAAGTATCGCGCCACATTCCCCACTCCCGCTCATTATCGGTGCGGAGCATGGTCTCGGGCTTTCGGATATCGCCGTACAGTACACGCTCCTCGTCCGTAAGGCCGGCCAGTACGACCGGGCCGTCCATAAAGGCGACCATATCCGGAGCGTCGGGCATCGGCCAGCAATGCAGCCCCCTCGGGAGCTCCACATACAGCTCGTCGCCTTCCTTCCATTTGCGCCTCAAAGTTATGAAACCATCTGCCGGCGCAACGTCAAGGTTTTTCCCGTTCAGTGAAACCGAAGGTTTTCCGCTCAGCCACCACGGAGCGCGCACACGCAGGGTAACCTCAGCATCTACCGTCTGACGGACCCTTATACAGCATGCAATCACATGCGGATTATGGGCAACTCTTGCCGTAACCGGGTCCCCTTTGCTGCTGTTTGCCGATACGCTGCCCGCTCTCTTCTGGCCTGACAATGTCTCAATATCCATATCGAGAACAACGCGCCCGCATGCCAGGTCACAATCCGCCGAAAAAGCAAAGAACTGGCATATCGATATCGAATCTTCACCTGTATACAGCAGCCCGCCCTGCAGCGTTGAGTTTGCCTGAACCAGCGTACCATGGCAGCAGTAAAAATCCTGTGTCTCATGCGCCCATCCCTTGCGTCCCCCTGCCTGCAGCGGCAGAAAATATGTCAGCAGCCCGAATTCAGGATATGCAGATACTGCTCCATGCGTATGGCGGCCATGCCAATAACCCTGGGCGAATATTCCGTTGTACAGGTTTTGCTCATAACAATCAGCATATTTGGCGTCGCCAGTGATCTCGAACAGGAAATCAGCCAGACGCATCATATTATACACAGTGCAATGTTCCTGGTTCTTTTCGCCAAGCCTGGCCAGTTGCTGCTGCGGGGGTGTCCAAACCTCGCCGAGCGTCTGCCCGCCTGTGCAATATGTGCCGCGCGCAGTAACGGCCATGTTCCAGTACGCAAAGCATATATCCAGCCATTTTTGCGCGCCTGTTGCACGGTAGGCTGCGGCTGCCCCCATGATTTCGGGGATCGTTGTATTTGCATGCATATTGGTAAGCACATCGCGCTCTTCAAGCAAAGCGTCGAACAGACGGCTCCGGTAATACCGGTCCATCAATTCGCTATATTGCTCCCTGCCTGTGCAGCCGTAGAGGCGCGCCCAGATTTCCAGCATGCCTCCGGTCTCAAAATCGAGTATGTCGTCAAACTGCTCGCGGGTAAATTCAGCGCTCCAGGCATGAAACCAGCCGGCCCAGTTCTCGGCAATCTCGAGTGCCTTGCCGCTGCCCGCATACTCGTACATATCAAGCAGGCCCATAAAAGTTTTGTGGAGCGTATATTGCGGAGCCCAGACCGGCTTGTTAACCGCAATCCTGTCGAGATATTTTTGCGGTATGGAACCCGCCCACTGTCCCCCGTTTTCAATCTGGCATACAGCGAGCCTGTCGATCAGAGCGTCAGCCTTGGCCTTTAACTGAGCGTCCTGCGTTGCGGCAAAATTCTGCGCTGCAGCAGAAAGCCAATGCCCCAGGAAATGCCCGCGAAGCTGACAATACGGGTTCTCCCAACCACCGTGCGCATTATCCGGGGCATGGTCTGTCTGAAAGAGCCCGGCTTCATACTCGAAATTGCGTATGAGGTTGTCATTCGAAAGCTTCATCAGATAATCATAGTTGTCTTTTCTCCGCCGGAGCAATCTTTCATCTGAAAGTATTACTTTACTAAAAGGCAGTGGATGATAGTTTGGCATAATGAACTCCGAATTAAATTACTCTTGGTTTTTGTACCACTGATTCACTTCATCTGTGATTTCCCTGCCGCCAATCAGATACCAATCCTCTACAAACGTATCGAAATCTCCGATCGGCGCAGCCCCCATAACGATCTTAACAAAAATCTCATTCTCCATCTGGGTCAATGCACCCATTCTCTCTGCCATTGTCGGTGTCGGCGCACCGGTGAATTTATCCCACATGTAAAGGTTATTTTCCTGATACATAACGCCCCAGCGGTAAACCCCCTCGGGCCCGTAGATCTTGTTCCATCCCCATTGCGATGCATCGCCATTTTTAAAGGCCTCAATATTCCTCTGTATCACCGCGGCTTCGCCGGTCAGCTGGTCGAGCGTGTTGTTCTTCCTTGCGTTTTCAAGCGCCAGAAATGCATTGATATTCTTAAAAGGCGGCGCCGGATATACCGGCGAAAATTTCCATACGCCTACGCTTCCATTTGCCCGGGGCATATAATAATAGTCAAAATCCCCTGTTTCGCCCCAACACAGCTCCACATGCATATTGAGCAGTTTGATCAGTGCTTCGGGATGTTCATAATTTATGTTGACTGCATAATATATATTGTCCATCATCGCGAACTTGGACGGTGAACGTGCGGGCCGATCATCGGCCGAAACCAGCGGATACCCTGTCCAATCCGCTTCCGGGTCGTTACTGTAACTGCCCAATAGCGGGTACATGGGATTCCACTGCATACCGAATTCTATGCCGATTTTATTGTTTGCAAGGCTTTCCGCTACGTTGCTGATATCCTTTATGGCAAATTCCCTGTCGATCTCCCCGGCCTTGTACATCTCCGCCAACACCTGCAGGACAGTTTTCACCTCCGGCAATGTGCTTCCGTAGACCAATTGGCCTGAGCCATCCTCGACCCAGATATTCGGGTACGCGTGATACCCTGCAAAGAAGCCTTCAAGCCCAAGAACTCCGCTGTGCAGATCCTTCGTGACGGCGAACCCATAGGTATCGTCGATTCCATTGCCGTCCGGATCCCCGGTAGTAAAAGCCTTTGCAACAGCCAACAGGTCCTCCATGGTTTTCGGAGATTCCAATCCGAGCTTTCTGAGCCAATCCGCCCTCAGCCAAATAAAAATGCCGTCGTTGAACCCGTCGGTAAATGAGGTAATCCCTTTTAGCTCCCCGTCAAAAGTCGACGAACCCAGTATACCCGGGCCCTGGGTCGTGTAATATTCCTTCAGTACATCGCTGGAGTAATCATCCCAGTAGGGTTTCAGGTCAACTATCATATCGGCATCCGACAACTGCTTCAGTTGGGGCAATGCGACAGGGATGACATCGGGCAGGTTATTTGATGCAAGCATAACTTTCATTTTCTGCAGATATGCATCGCCGCCGTATCCGCCGCTGACGATCCAGTCATAGGTTATATTGATCCCGAGTTTCTCTGAATAAGCGTCGAGCCACCGGTTATCTTCCATGGTCTCTCCCGGAGTATTCGGCAGAATATTACCGGAGGTATCCTCATCCAATGCGCGTACAAATGTCATCTCTATTGCAGGTTCATATTTCCAGAAGGGATCCTTCATTTCCGATGTGTCCGGTTCTTTTTCTGGAGTTATATACTCTTCTGGGTCCACAGTTGGTGTCGCAATTGTTTGTTCGCTATAATCTACGGCGCTGTTACATGCCGATAATAATATGATCGCAGATAATAGAATCGTTAATGATGCTATTGCCCTTTTTTGACTCATGACTCTCTCCGGTATTCCAGCCGATTAACCAATATATATTGTAGCGGATTCGTTGCAATATAACCATTCACTTGTTTTTACCGGAATTATCTTCTGTTTACCCAATAACCCAACGGCATAAGGCTGTATTATCCAATTTTTACTTAGTGCTCGTTTATTTACATTCTGCATCTCCGGCTGTTCATATTAATGTGTATACCGGGGGAAGGATGCTGCAATAACCCATGCCTGCTATTCCCCGGAATACCAGGCATTCACTTCATCGGTGATATCCCTGCCTCCAATCATATACCAGTCTTCAACGAATTCGTCAAATTCATCAATGGACGCCGCACCCATAACAATTTTTACGAATGCTTCCTTTTCCATCAGCGTCAATGCTCCCATTTTCTCTACCATCGTAGGCGTCGGAGCGCCGGTAAATTTATCCCACATGAAAAGGTCATTGTTCTGATACCCCACGCTCCACAGGTAAACGCCTTCGGGGCCGTATATCTTATTCCATCCCCATTGCGATGTATCACCATTGTCAAAAGCCTCTATATTCCTTTGTATTACGGCCGCTTCGCCTGTCAGCCGGTCGAGCGTGCCGTAAGCGCGGGCATTCTGCAGTGCTTTGAATGCATCAATATTCTTAAACGGCGGGGAAGGGTATACCGGTGAAAACTTCCATACACCAACGCTGCCGTTTGCCTGAGGCATATAATAATAGTCAAAATCCCCCGATTCGCCCCAGCACAACTCCACATGCATATTGAGCAGCTTGATCAGCGCTTCGGGATGCTCATAATCCTTATTGACCGCATAATACATATTATCCAGTATGAATTTCGATGGCGAACGCGCAGGCTGGTCATCGGCCGAAACAAGCGGGTAGCCCGTCCAATCCGCTTCAGGGTCGTTGTTGTAGCTGCTGATCAGCGGATACATCGGATTCCACTGCGCTCCGAACTCTATTCCGATCCTGCCATCGGCCAGGCTTTCAGCCACCCTGCTGATATCCTTTACGGCAAATTCGTTGTCGATCTCCCCTGCCCTGTACATATCAGCCAATGCCTGCAATGCAGATTTCATCTCCGGCAGCGTGCTTCCGTAAACCAATTTGCCCGAGCCATCCTCGACCCAGATGTTCGGGTATGCGTGATATCCCGCAAAGAAGCCTTCAAGCCCCAGTACTCCGCTGTGCAGATCCTTGGTTACAGCAAAGCCATAGGTATCGTCAATACCGTTCCCGTCAGGATCCCCGGCAGTGAAAGCACTGGCAACAGCCAGAAGATCATCCATTGTCTTCGGGGGGTCCAATCCGAGTTTTCTAAGCCAATCCGCCCTTATCCATATGAAAATACCGTCGCTGAATCCGTCAGTGAAAGAAGTTATTCCCACCAGTTTGCCGTCAAAAGTCGATGAACCCAGTATCCCGGGGCCATTTTCTGTATAGTACCCCTTTATGGTTTCTGTTGCATAGTGATCCCAATAAGGCGTCAGGTCGGCAATCATATTGGTATCCGACAGCTGTTTTAAGCGGGACAGTCCGACAGGGATGACATCGGGCAGGTTATTTGATGCGAGCATTACATTCAGCTTTTGCTGGTATGCATCGCTTTCGTATCCACCGCTGACGATCCAGTCGTAGGTTATATTGATACCGAGTTTTTCCGAATAAGCCCGCAACCATCGGTTGTCTTCCATTGTCTCACCGGGCGTTCGCGGCAATATATTACTGGCGGTATCCTCGTCCAATGTGCGCACAAATGTCATCTCTATTGCAGGTTCATATTTTCCGAACGGATCATAATTTCCCTGTTCAACCGGATCTATATCTTCAGGATCTAAGCAATCCGAATTCGATTGTCCGGCCTTATCATTGAAACCGGTGCATGATGATAGTAAAGTTACAGTCAATACTATAGTTATGGCCAGTATCGTTGTTACTTTCTGCTTCATATCATCCTCCTATAGTTTAACTCTCAGGTTTGCAATTTTGATCGGTTATGCCGCGTGAGCCCGGCTATGCCGGTCCGCATTAAGTGAATCGACTTCGGAAAACGATAATTATATAATCCCGCTAATTCGTAAACCCCTTTGTAATTATCAATATATTTGTATGATAAGCCAAATCAATGTTTAATTCAAATTCGTAATAAATAATGTTATGTGAAAGTATCAGGCTTACCATTTGCTGCCAGAAGGGTGCGGGCAAACACGCAATGCATTCAGTGCCCGCACCCTTACAAGACACCCGCAGCTCATGCAGGTCGTGCCATAAATCAACTGCTCGCAATGGCTGCAAATATCCATTCTGGCTCTATACCGGTTTTCATCTGCAATCGGCACGCCGGATTCGAGCACCCTTTTGATCTGCTCCCGGATCTCACTTTCATGAACATGTACGCTCTCCGGGCAATTGCCGCACTCCTTATTCATCATCCGCAACCCATATCATCCTAATCTTCAAATGCAATCTCGATAGCGGCGATGGCGCAGGCCGGCAGGGTCATGCTGATCTCGCTGCCGTTGATCTCGATATGATTAAGCGTACGGTCGATTACTGCATCCGGCTCTTCAAATGTATTGTGCGCCGTGACTTCGCCGCTGATATAGCGCCCGGCTGCCGATTTGACTTTGCCTGCCGCAAAATCAAGCTTTACGTTCGCGGGGCCTTCGGCCGAAAGATTGACCGCCGTCAGATACACGCTGCCGTCCTTCGTCGATGCGGATATGTCAACATTCGGCAAATCCTTCTGTATGGCCCCGGGCTTTTGCTCCCATGCTACCGGAACGAAATCCGCATCCTGATGGCCCTTGTAGAGATCGAATACATAGTATGTCGGGGTCTTGATCATCTTTGCGCCTTCGGTCAGTATGATGGATTGCAGCACATTGATGGTCTGGGCCAGATTGCACAGGCGGATTCGGTCCGAATACCGGTGGAACATGTGCAGCATCAGCGCGGCGCAAAGCGCCGAGCGCATGGTGTTTTGCTGATACAGAAAGCCGTTGTTCGTGCCCGGCTCGTTATCGACCCAGATGCCCCATTCATCCACGACCATCGCGACGCTCTTTTCCGGGTCGTAGTAATCCATGATGCTGATATTCTTTTTAAAGTGCGGTTCCTTGTTATAAGTGTTCACGGCGGTCTGGTACCAGCTGTCCTCGGAAAACTGTGTGCCGTTCATCTCATCACCGGGCTTAACATAGCAATGGATCGAAAGTCCGCCCATAAAACGCCCGGCTTCGCGCATCAAGGTCTCCGTCCAATCGGTTCTTTCCACATTCTCACCGCCCGCAATCTTCATGATCGGCGGTACCTGCCACCAGTTCGCTTCCCCCATGCCCTTGTAATTCCGGACATAGGTCGCATACTTGCGGTATTCCCATGCATAGTATTCGGCCGGCATAAAACCGCCGCAGCCCCAATTCTCATTGCCTATGCCGAAGAAATTGATTCCCCATGCCTTGTCGCGGCCGTTCTGGCGCCGAAGCTCCGCCATCGGCGAATGCCCGTCGTCGGTCAGGTATTCGACCCAGTTCCTCATTTCGCGCACGGTGCCGCTGCCGACATTGCCGCAGATATACGGCTCGCAGCCGATCTGCTCGCACATGTCCATGAATTCATGTGTGCCGAAATGGTTGTTTTCAAGCACGCCGCCCCAGTGCACATTGATCATAGGCTTTCTCTTCTCACGGGGGCCGATGCCGTCCATCCAATTGTAATCATCGGCAAAGCATCCGCCCGGCCAGCGAATATTCGGGACTTTGATGGTCTTCATCGCCTCGATGATATCGGTGCGCACACCTTTTATATTCGGTATATCGGAATCTTCGCCGACCCAATAGCCGCCGTAAACGCATCTTCCCAGATGCTCGGAAAAATGTCCGTAAATGTGTTTGCTGATCTTTGCGCCCTTGTTTCGTATATCAATAACCGCCCTCATATTTACACTTCTCCTTCAATCAATATGGAAAACCTTTTACAGTCCGATCGTGATCCTTACAACTGAGTGGGGCTCGATAACAAGATCGACCCGGGCTCCCTCTCCGCCGGCAACAGCGTTTACAGGTTCCTTTATCAGCTCTGATCTCTTCGTCAACTCCCTGATCTGCGCGGTGGTTAAATAGGTTGGGCTCCCCATCTCGGTCCATGCCCTTTTGGGGTTTGCGTGAGCTTCGTCTATGCGCTCGATGTAAGCGGATTTAACCTGCCCAATGCCCGCGATATGCACGCTGACCTTTTCCGCCTTGATTGGGGCGTTAAGCACATGGAAATTGGACAGAAGCACTGTTATTCTGTCCCCATCGCGAGATGCGGCATAGTCTACGGTAGGGCTTGCCTCTTCCGCCGAAGCTTCGAGACGCTCGCCCTTCAAGCCATTCAGCAGTTGGAACGCGCGGTACGATGGTTTCGGGATCCCGTGGATATTCAACAACCCGAAACCGCCGTGGAATGGTACGGAGCTGAACCCGCACTCTTCAAAGATATCTGAAAATGTCCAGAATGAATAAATATCTGTGAGCCCCAGATTGTCTATGATGTTCTTAGCAATAAAGCTTGCACAGTACGAAGTGTCGTGGAATCGATCGCGCGGGCTGGGCGAGCTGTTCCACTCGGAATAGTATAGCGGATACCCGCCGGATTCCTTAAGCGCCTTTTTCAGTGTGGTATGCAGCGTATTGCGGTCAGAGCGGGCCATATGCTCTTCTACCTCGAGGCCGAGCCCGATTCCCGAATCGGTCGGGTAGTGGTGCGTAGATATAAAGTCGAGCGGCACATTGTTTTTCTCGCAGAATTGTCTTGTTTCGGGAATCCATGCATTGACCGCCGTGGAAGGTCCGCCGACAACAAGCCTCGGGTCCACTTGCTTGATGGCGAGTGCTGCGCTCCTGTAGAGCTCCAGATATTCCTCCAGTGTGCCGGACCAGAATATATCTTTCAGGTTCGGTTCGTTCCAAACCTCAAAGAACCACTTTTCTACCTCATCGATGCCGTAACACTCCACGAGATGGGCGGCGAACTTACCGCACAGCGTGCCCCACTCGTCGTAGGACTTTGGCGGCGTGATGTTGCCCCTGTAGTGGAACACGGTCTTTGTACCGGAGGCCAGCACCCCGGGCATGAAGCTGAGCTCGATAAACGGCTTCATCCCGATGCTTAGAAGGAAATCGAAAATGGAGTCTATATTGAAGAATGAATACTCAAGTTCGCCATTATCATTTCGCAGGCACACGCTCATGTCGTCGTCAAACAGGCCGTGGAAGCGCACATATTCAAAACCGAACTCGTCACGGCAAATCGTGAGTTGCTTTCTCCAGTCCTCTCTGAGCGCGGTTGCGGCGTGGCAGCTTCCGACACATTTTGTCCAATACTTATTAATTATTCCGCAGGTCTTCCGGTTTACATTGATGTTCATAGATTCCTCCTGTAATATGCGATTCCGCCTCTTTACGGGGGTCAGTATATTTCTTTGCCGCTCTGGGCACTGAATGAAAATCCCACGGCATCTTTCCGAATGATCAGGTGATCTCCAACATTACGATCGACTTTGAAGGCATTTTAAACACCATATTATTGCTTTCCATTGCCACTCCACCAAATTCTCTGATACCGACCTCATTGCTGCCATCGAATGTATTGCATGAATTCATGGCAGCCGCTGTCAGAATCTTCGCACTGACGCTCTTTGCAACCGCGCCCATAAGTTCAAGGGCAATATCGATATCCTGATTCGGATCAATATTGCAAAGAGAGATATGTATCTTCCCCCCGACATCCTGCGAGGATGAAATGCTGAGCTGCGGAAGCTCTTCTCCTTCCCAACGATATACGGGACTTTCAAAATGCGTATCCAGCAACTGTGAATCATAATGCGGTTTAAAGATATCAAATGCATGGTAAGTCGGCGTCAGCACCATATTGCCGCCTTCTGTCAGTATGATGGATTGCAGCACATTGACCATCTGGGCGATGTTGGCCATACGGACCCTGTCGCAATGATTATTGAATATATTGAAGTTGACACCGGCCACCAAAGCATCACGCAACGTGCTTTGCTGAAACAGGAAAGCCGGGTTCATACCGGGTTCCGGTTCGTACCAGGTTCCCCACTCGTCAACGATCAGGGCTACCTTTTTCCCCGGGTCGTATCTATCCATAACCGTGCTGTGCCTGGTAAGCAGCTCATCCATAAACAGGGTCCTTTGAAAGGCTTTGAACCAGCCGTCTTCGCCAAAATCCGTCGAAGATCCCTTGGTATGCCAGAAATCGCCTGCGGCCGAATAGTAATGCACGCTTAAGCCCTGCATCATATGCCCTGCTTCGCGCATCAGCACTTCGGTCCATTCATAGTCTGCCTCATTAGCGCCGCCCGCTATCCTGTAGACCAGGTTGTCACCGTAGTTACGGACATAGGTCGCATACCTCTTATAAAGGTCGGCATAAAATTCAGGCCGCATATTGCCGCCACAACCCCAATTCTCATTGCCGACTCCGAAGAATTTGAGCTTCCACGGCTCCTTCCTGCCGTTTTTTGCCCTTAAATCGGCCATGGGCGATTTACCATCGAATGTAATATATTCGACCCACTGCTGCATTTCCTGCACCGTGCCGCTTCCAACATTGCCGCATATATAAGGCTCAGCGCCGATGAGTTCGCAGAATTCCATAAACTCATGTGTGCCGAAATGATTGTTCTCGAGAACACCGCCCCAATGAGTGTTGATCATACAGGGCCTGTCATTCTTCGGGCCTATGCCATCCATCCAGTGGTAGGTGTCGGCAAAGCATCCGCCCGGCCATCGCAAGTTTGGTATCTCCAGCAGCCGGAGGGCTTCCACTACATCGGCGCGGAAACCGCGAATATTGGGGATCTCCGAATCCTCCCCGACCCAGATCCCACCATAGATGCATCTGCCGAGGTGCTCAGCAAAGTGCCCGTATATATGCCTGCTTATTTCTCCCTTTTTAACACCCGCATTTACAATGACTTTTTGCATTATTGACACTCCTGTATCCACAAATTTAAGTAATTTCGAATGATCCCTGCATACGATCAAAAAGCTATTCAAAATGAAAGCAATCAGAATCAGCATATCCCGCGTGCATTAAATAGTGCCATTCATATTTCTGACCTCGCGGATCTCACGTCGGGAGTCTTCCATGCTTTGTCAGCCTTATTGTAGAACAAACAGGTGATCCGTTCTCGCCAAATAATTCATTGAGATGGACACTTTTTGTCATATTTGTTATAATAACCAGACAGTCCAAGGAATAAACGGAAGTTCATATGAAAGCATTCTTTGAGCACCGGGCTTACAGTAAAAATCTCCAGATTTATGCATCAGTAGTTCCTAACATGGAGTTTGCAGCCCACTGGCATTCCGACATTGAGCTGATTTATGTCATCGACGGGAGTCTGGGCGTCGGCATCAATATGCAATATAAGGTAATACACAGCGGCGATTTTGCAATTTGCGGAAGCAACGATATCCATTACTATAAAAGCATCGATCAGCAATCCCGTGTTTTAATGATGATATTCAAGCAGGAAATGCTGGATCCGCTATTGACAAACAATGATAAAATCAATCCGCATTCGATCATATATTCCGATATCCCGGCAGAGTTTGGCACGGCTCTTGATACTTTGGTAGGTGATATCGTGAATAACGATTTCATTGACAGGCATGCGAATCAGCAACTCATGAAGATGCGTGTGCTGGAGATATTTTTGGCCATTTTTCGATATTCGCCATCCTACTATTTAAACTCGCTCAACCGTATCCCGTCTTACTTGGTGGCTAAACCGGTCCAGACTGCTTTGAAGTATATCGAAGAAAATTATGCGAAGGATATATCGCTTGATCTGATATCCGAAAAGGCGAATCTGAGCCCCTACTATTTTTCGCGCCTGTTCAAAAAAACCACGGGAACGAGCTTTAAAAGTTACCTAAACCATATCAGGCTCAGCAAGGCGGCCGAAATGATCGGCTCCACACCAAAACGCATACTGGATATAGCATACGAAACCGGTTTTGGCAGCATCCGGACATTCAACCGAGCATTTTACAGCATGAACGGGTATCCGCCGACCGCGTTGAGAAAATGACCCTGTTTTTATTCACGGGTAAGGTTCTTGATCGAATCAAGGTATTCCTGCGGGGAAACACCGGCAAGCTTCTTAAAAAACCTCGTAAACGAAGCCGGCGTGTCATATCCGACCGATTTTGCGATCTCATATATCTTCATGTTTTCACCGCCAAGCAACTCCTTAGCCTTTTCAATACGGACGTTGTCTATATAATTTGACAGATTGCCGCCAGTGACCTGTTTATAAAGGCGGGATAAATACGATGGATTCAGGTAGACTTGTTCAGCCAACCTTACCAATGAAAGGTTTTCATCAAGGTGATCGTTTATAAATTGATTAATAAGCACGATAGTATTGTCGGCTCTTGTTTTCTCCTCTTCACTTTGATGGTTGAAAATTTCACTAGATAATTGATAAATATATGCCACAGCCTCATCCCATGACTTAAAAGAATCGGTCTGCATCAGTTTTTTACTCCCCGCATATGATGTAAGCTT
>Ga0123334_1004496_pt1 | contig 14169 bp, 10 predicted proteins | sample BiotimSIPDNA_FD_89706 | JGI IMG/M metagenome (GOLD analysis project Ga0123334, IMG submission 89706) | Anaerobic biogas reactor microbial communites from Washington, USA - Biogas_R1 time_0 SIP DNA | ecosystem: Engineered > Bioreactor > Anaerobic > Unclassified | place: Washington, USA... | reverse complement strand
GAATGATAGGAGCCGTATGAATCGAGAGATTCACGTACGGTTCTGTGAGAGCCTGAGGGTGAAACTCCCTCGGGCTACTCGACTGAGAGGTTGGGACCTAGCGGTCCCCGCCTACTCGATTGATCAAGACACAAAAAAACACCCCTGATAAATATAGAGGTGTCATTGCATCGTTAGATGATGTTACAAATTAATTCTTCTTTCTAACGACTCGCTTGGGCACTTTCTCCAAGTCTCTTCTAGGTAACTTGACAATAGCCTTCCTGTGGGTTACCAACCAACAATAATGGATCTTTTGATTCCGTTCATAATCCACATCTATGGTTGATTCGCTGATATCTTCAAAGTCGTATGCTTCGGCAAGCTCTTCATCAAGCCTGAATTTTCTGTAGTTGGTCGAGAATATGAGCGTACCGTCTGCAGAAAGGTGGCGCATGATGTTATGGATCAATCGTCTTTGGTCTCTTTCAACGTCAAACATATCTCTCATCTTTGAATTGGAGAACGTAGGAGGATCACAGAAAATGAGATCAAAGGTATCATACGTCTGATGAAGCCAATCAATACAGTCGCTTTTATAGAAGAAATGGTTCATGCCTTCGAACCCGTTCATCTTCATGTTCTTCATAGCCCATTCGAGATAGGTTGCCGATGCATCCACCGATACGGTGCTGAGCGCTCCTCCTGCGGCCGCATGGACTGTCGCGGTTCCGGTATAGCTGAAAAGGTTTAAGAATCGCTTGTCTTTCGCCATCTCCATGAGCATTTTGCGAACTGGGCGATGATCCAAGAATATTCCGGTATCAAGATAGTCGGTGAAATTCACGAAGAACATGAGATTGTGTTCCCTGATAATCCTCAGCTGCCCTTTGGATGCTAATTTTGTGTATTGATCATTATCTTTCTGTTCACGCCGTTGCTTCACATAGATGAGCTCCCGATCGATTTCCAATGCACGTTCGGTAGCATCAATCAGTTCGTCCAACCTGGTTTCTGCTGCTTCGGGATCAATGGTGGCAGGAGGTGCATACTCTTGGAGATGCACCCATTTACCTTCATAAAAGTCAATTGCGGCAGAATACTCAGGCATGTCGGCATCATAGAGTCGGTAGGATGTTATTCCCCGCTGTTCCATGATTGGCACAAGCTTGTCCATATTTTTCTTCAAACGATTGAAGGCCATTTGGGCACCTGGAGATAACGGTTGGGAAAGCCGTTCGCGTTTCTTTTCAATTCCCTTTTCCATCATCTGTTGGCGTTGTTCCACGGTGAATACATGATAATGGGCTAATTGGCATTCAAGTGGGCCATTGAACAGAGCGTTGGTCCTGTCAGGCTTCATGTCGACGAATGAAAGCAGCTCCTTATCACCACAGAGAATCGCAATATCCCATCCAGGGAACAGTGTGTTGAATGTGTGACCCATGTTTATGTAAAGCTCTTGTATGCCAAAGGTGCTTTCCATCCTTAATCCATACGGAGGATCGGTGACGACACTTGCGGGGCCTTCGGGAATATCATCGGTGGTGATGGCGGTGAAATCTTTCTGTTCGAATTCGATGTATTGGGCTACATGGGCATTCTTTGCATTTTCTCTTGAGATTGCAACAGCCTTTCTCTCGATGTCCCAACCTATGATCCGGATGTCTTTTCCCGTATTGGATTCTTGAATGGTATACGCTTCATCAAGGATTTGATCCCATAACTGCGCATCATGCATTTCCAGTTTTAAGAATGCAAATCGATTTGGGTCAATGAGTCCGGGTGCTGTTTCACTCGCGATCAAGGCAGCTTCAATACACAATGTGCCACTGCCGCAGAATGGATCGAGCAAGAGTTGGGGCGTTCCATCCAGCACACTTTTATACCACTCGCTACGCATCAACATGGCGGCTGCAAGATTCTCTTTGAGGACAGCGGAAGTTTCTTGAGTCCTGTAGCCTCTCTTATGGAGTGAGCGTCCTGAGAAATCCAAATACCAGATGACCCGTTCACCTTCCACGTGGAGGTGGAACACAACATCGGGATTGTCAAAATCGACAGTCGGACGATTATCCTCAAATCGCTCGCGGATTCTATCCACCACCGCGTCTTTTAGTCTTATCGCTCCGAATGTGCTGTTACGCAGCCACTGGCAATGCATTGCCGTGATGGTAACCGAGAAGGTTTTTTCAGGTGTGAGCCACGTTTCCCAAGGGATCTGAACAGACGAATCATACAAATCATCCCCGTCATATACTTCATCGTCGTGGGCGAGGGCGATCATCACCCGCGTTGCTATTCTTGAATAAAGGCAAAAACGATAGCCGCAGGCAAGATCTCCTTCGAATTCGATTCCACCGTTGATGAGCTTGATATCAGCTGCTCCAGCCTTTTGTGCTTCTTGAGCGACTAAATCGTTTTGGTTTGCAGCTGCTGCCGCGAAGAAAATCATATGGTCTCCTGTCGAATGGGTATCATGATAATATCGACTGTAGTTCGTCTTTAGAAAAACTGTACTCAGTTCCGCAGTTCAAACAAGACAGATTAAGAGGGAATGGTCCATCACTAAGAATCTCATCCTTTTCATTCTTGGGAAGTGCTGACAAAAATCCAGCGAATCGCTGACTGTCACACGGACATGAGAATCCCATTTGTTCTTTTCCTAAATATTGAGGAGAAGCTGAAGAAAAAATTTCTTCAACAAACTCCTTTGCACTTTTTCCTGTAGCGAGGTATTTGCCCATAGACGGCATTGTTTCACATATTTCCTCTAAAGATGCAAGTTTTGAATCGTGAGCTCCGGGCAACTTTTGCAAGAAAAGACTTCCAGCACCAATAACCCGGCCTTCCTTATCAAATTGGATACTCAATGAGACTACAGTCGGCGTTTGTTCTGAAATCATGAAGTATTCAGCCAAATCTTTGGCAATCCTTCCATGTTGCAACATTATCTGACCACTGAACGGTTGTTTCTTTCCTTCAAGCAATTTCGTCACTGTTAAGAACCCCGGACCAAAAAACGGGGACAGATCAAAACTCTCAAGCGGTTTGTCGATTGGAATCGGTACTTGCTTCAAGTAACCGCGAACAGCACCGACGGCCCACGCTTCGATGTATATTCCTTTGATCGGACCACCGCATTCGATTGAAAGCTGTATCCGGTCATTGCCTTTCACAGTCGAAGCGAGCAATGCTCCCGCTAGGTATCCATGTCCCAAAGCGAGGGTCTCAAGAATTCCAAGAGAAAAGTTGGCCCGCATCTGATTGATCATGGTAGTGCCTTGGACAGCAACAGCTCTGACCGCTCCATCGTGTAATAAGAATACCTCCCTACAATCATACGGGAGGTGTTCTAAATGGTTTTTTAAAAAGGTGTCTTCAATAGGTTTTCGAATCATAGGCTGATAGATTACGCAATGACAAGGTTTTGTGCAAGGCTTTCAAACTCATCGCCATTCAAAACTTCTTTCTCAAGAAGCTTTTGGGCAATCTTTTCGAGCGTTTCCTTATTGTCCTGTAAGCGCTTCATTACCAATCGGTAACGGTTGTTAACAATCTTGGCTGTTTCATTATCGATGTATTCCTGTGTGGATTCAGAATATTCACGTGTACCACCAAAACCTTGACTAGTAGTTGAGGGAAGAGTGATATTCCTGAAGCGTTCGCTCATTCCAAATTCCGTTATCATACGTCTTACAAGATCACTTGCCCGAGCAATATCATTTCCCGCTCCAGTCGATATCTCACCACATATGATTTCTTCAGCAGCACGTCCACCAAGCATCATGTCTATATTCCCTATGAGTTCGCTTTCATTCATGAGGAATCGGTCTTCAGTAGGATATTGCAATGTATAACCAAGGGCATTAATACCACGAGGAATGATTGAAATCTTCGATACCGGTGGAGCTCCTTTGGTCATTTTTGCAGCCAATGCATGCCCGACTTCATGATACGCAACCATGCATCGCTCTTGTTCGGAGAGAATTCTGCTTTTACGCTGCAATCCAGCCAGAGATTTCTCTATTGCCTCTTCAAAGTCTTCTTGGACTACTTGTTTGCGTTTTGCTCGTACTGCCAATAAAGCGGCTTCATTTGCTATATTGGCTAAATCAGCTCCAGACAGTCCTGCAGCAGACTGCGCAATTTTCCGAAGCTCAACATCTTTATGGAGTTTGATGTTCTTGGTATGGATTTTCAAAATTGCAAGACGTCCTTCCAAGTCTGGTTTGTCCACCAACACCTGACGGTCAAACCTGCCAGGCCTCAGAAGTGCTTGGTCAAGTATCTCGGGACGGTTTGTAGCGGCAAGGATAATCACCCCGGTTCTTGAATCAAACCCATCCATTTCAACGAGCAATTGGTTCAAAGTCTGTTCTCGTTCATCGTTCCCACCAAAACCTGCAGCAGTTCTTGTTCGACCGATTGCATCGATTTCATCGATAAAGATGATACAGGGAGAATGCTCGCGAGCCTGTCTGAAAAGGTCACGTACTCTTGCAGCTCCGACACCAACGAACATCTCGACAAAGTCTGCTCCGCTCATCTTAAAGAATGGAACTTTTGCCTCTCCAGCTACTGCTTTCGCGAGTAAGGTTTTTCCTGTTCCCGGAGGGCCGACTAACAGCACCCCCTTTGGAATTTTTCCACCGATTTCCGTGTATTTATCGGGCAACTTAAGAAAATCGACAATTTCTTCCAGTTCTTGTTTGCTTTCATCCGCACCGGCAACATCAGCAAATCGGATGCCAGTATCACCTTCAGCTACGATTTTCGCCTTGTTTTGGTTGAATGAAAGCACTCCTTGTCCGGAACCGCCTTGCCCAAGTTTTGAAAAGACAATTCGCCATATCACTAAGAAGAATATTAACGGTAGGATATAACTGAGGAGGGTGGAAAAGATGCTTGGCTTTGGAGGTGCTGTTGCATAATATTCCACATTCATCTCATCGAGTAACGGAATGAACGAATTATCCTGTAACGCGTAGGTGGAAAAAGCCTGGACCGGAGGTTGTTGAGTGCCACTACCTTGAAGCATATTGATTGCCTGCGCTTTGGTTACCGTGTATCCGAGATACTTCTCCTGTTGGATTTCAACTCGTACAATCGTCCCATTTCTTATCAAACCTTTAAACTCATTATAATCAATTCCAGTAATATTTGATTCTTGCGAAAAAAACATGTTGATCAGAAACATCGCAAGTATGATGAAAAGGAAATACCAGAATGAGAACTTGAATCGTTTGCCGACGACGAACCCTTTTAAATCTTTATAAATACCAGGTTCTTCTTTTGTTTTTTTGTCGTTGTTCATTTTGTTTGATTGTTGTTCGTTTCCACTTTCTTTAATTGCCATTGAAATTCCTCTTATAGATGCATCCAGATAATTATCCATTAAAAAAATATAATGCATCACATTAAATATACGTAAGGTAATTTCAAACGACAATCACACATTGCGACTCTTTGATGAATAGTGAAATACATGTAGAATGAAAGTATGGAAATTAATAAAAGCGTCATTTTGATAACCGGAGGAGCTACTCGGTTTGGTAAGGTTATGACCTCGAGGCTAATTCAAGAGGGCGCAACGGTTATCGTCCATTATAACACGAACAAGGAAGGCTCAGATTCAATTGTCATGCAACATGGCAATGCCCAAGCTATTCAGGCAGATCTTACAAATACCAATGACATACAGCGACTTTTGGATACGATATTTGCCACCCATAACAAACTTGATGCTATTATCAACAACGCGTCAATGTTTGAAGCGATTGATATAGAGGACCTAACGATACCCCAGTGGGAATATCAGCAGGCTTTGCACAACACCGCTCCTTTTTTGCTAAGCAAGGCACTGTATCAATATAAAAAGAACTATGGAGGGCAGATGTTCCCCGGTTGTATCATCAATATAATCGACAGTTCAATCGACCATCCTTCAAAAAAGAGAGTTGCATACGGTTGTGCAAAATCTGCACTGCTTGGCCAAACAAGAATCCTTGCCGCCTCCATGGCTCCCTGGGTGCGTGTTAATGCAATTTCACCTGGATTCTTCCTCTCATCGTCAGCATCCGATGATGCTTATAAAGAGAAGCTACTACAGCGATTGCCGCTACAAAAACTAGCGGAGGAAGAAGATATTCTTGACGCGATCCTGTTGTTATTGAACAACGAATCGATTACTGGAATACATATAGCCGTAGATTGTGGGGAACACCTTCTATAGGATTTGAATAATTCTTTAAGGTGTGCAATAATTTCACAGTGTGATGATTTGCTCCATCATCACATGTCAGTATTCTCCTCACATTGTGTGATTGGCATGTGCATTATAAGAAGATTTTGTGGGATTCTAGAGAAAAAGTGTTATTTTTCCATATGAAATGGACTAATTACATGTATACCACTATATTTTGGCACGAGAACTGCTCAGTTCCATCCGTATGTATCACAAGGAACCTAAGATGTTTAAGAAAAGTTATGCTGTAGTATTATTGCTATTACTCATTATCACACCTCTCGCAGGATCTACTGCCATAGAACAAATACTCAAGGAAGCAAAAGCGTTCAGCCCTATCGTAAAACGTCTTGAGATTGCCAGGGAACAGGCTGAATTGGCAGAACAACTGAATGATGTTGAGAAAGAACTTAGCCTTTCTGTTGCAGGGTCTGTTGGGATTTTGCAGTCCAAGATGTTGGGAACGTTAACCGATGAATGGTTTATAAGTACGAACGCCGGGGCTCCGACTGTCACCATGGTGTTCCCGAATGAAGAAGGTACTGTATTGAAATTGAGTACCGGAACCATTTCAAAATCATTGGAATCTGCTGCTTGGGCGGTTGGTCCGTCAATAACAGTGGACCATACCTTTTCATTCGGCCAGAAGAAAACAATACAGGAGACGTTGGATGATCTTAACTATGCCAAGGGAACGCTGGAAACAGATGAAACTTATCTGAAAGGAATCATCAATTTTGAGAATTCAGTATATCGGAAGATGATAGAATTGCTTAATCAGGAAAAGAGCATCCTGTCAACAACAGCTCAGATTGAGATTAAAAAAAGAGATATGGCAAATAATCTCGCACTACGAAAGATCACACAGACAGCAATGGCATATCAAGAAAGTGAACTGGCCTTAGCAAGACTTGAATCGACACTCGCCGGATACAATCGAAAATATGAAATGCTGAAAGTTCAGTACGAACAAATGACAGGCCAAAGCTGGACCGAGATTATCCTCCCCTCTGAAGTTGATCTGGTAGTGCATCCAAGAGAAATTGGGAATAATGGGGTTGCGTTGGCAGCAATTGATGTTGAGATTGCCAGATATACATTGGATCTGAAAAAACAGGAAGAAGATTTGAAGTTAAAAGTAGGTTCTACGGCCGCCATATCAACATCCAATACCAGTACATCTTATAAGTTGAGTGGCCAAGGGAATTTGACCGGCACCAATTTTACAGCGGGAGCTTCATTTGATCTCGGTATTTCAAATGCCGGTAAGATTACGCCTTCTTTTTCACTTAGTGGAAGTTGGTCAAATACGATTACCCAGGAAACGGATAGGATAGAATTGACTCGACTTGAGAATACGTTGAACCTTGCAATGATGAATCAAAGCGACAAAATCCTGCAATATCAAGAATCGGTAAATACATTACAAAACAACATCATCAGTCATCAATTAGAACGAGAAGAATTTGAGCGGTCCACCGCGTATAACCAACGACTGTTGGAGCAAGCTGAAGATAGGCTCGCACGTGGATTGGGGGTACAAAGTGACGTCGATAATGCATTATTGAATCTTGAATTGGACACCTTTCAGAATAAGATTCTAAGACTTAACGCGCTGATATTGGCAAACGAAATAAGATTGTTGAACTTGTAGCAACAGAGTGCTGGATAAGGAGCATAGTGAACATGCGTAATGGAAACAGAGAAGATGAAGGTCGTCAAAATACTGAGATGCAGGTACGATCGGCATTGAAAAGAAAGCAACGCAGGCGGCTTATTAAAAGAATTATCGGATGGATTATATTTCTTGTTATCGTCGTATTAGCTATCTATAGTTACAACTTCTATAAAACCAATGGAAGATTGCCGTTAACCAGGGCCGTAACGACCGCTGCCGCTCCGGTTGGTCCAACGGAGATTCAGGTTGTTGAGACTACATTTTCCCAAGTGATAGACCTTTCTGGTTCGGTTGAAGCATATCAGACACAGACGGTAGTGTTTCGTTCAACCGGGGCAGTCACCGGGGTGTTCGTCAAAGAAGGAGATAGGGTCAGAAAAGGTGATCTGCTCGCCACGATCGACGATACGAATCAAAAGTATAATGTGGCGAATTATGAATCACGAATCGAAGAGGCCAGGCTGACCGGATCTGTTAGGGAAATTGAATTGCTTGAGATGCAATTATCACAGGCGAACAATAATTTGGAGTATACCAAAGCATATGCGAATTTCGATGGGGTGGTCGCCACGGTAAATATTGACGAAGGTGACTATTCCGAAGCTGGAAACAAAGCGATGGTGATCATCGACAGGAGTAAATTGAAAGCTACTGTTGAGATTGATGAAATTGATATCCAATATGTAACCATAGGGATGAATGCCGATTTGGTATTTGATTCCATCGTGGGAAGAACAGTCGATGCCGTAGTCACCTATATCCCGATGATCGGTAGGACCACCTCTCAAAATATCGGAGTGCTCGATGTCGAGCTGACCATCGACAATCCTCCTGCTCAGATTTACCCCGGATTCACCTTTGCCGGTTCGATTACCGTTGAATCAGAGAATACCATGTTGGTCGTTCCCACCGTCTCAATAATAACGGATAGGGGAGTAACATATGTCAATAAAAAGGGCTCTGGCGGTAACCCTGTGCAAACCACTGTAACAGCCAAATATCTCGGTGAAGGAATGAGCCAGATTATTGCCGGTGATGTAAAAGCGGGAGATACGTTGCTCGTTCCGGCATCAGCTGGCAATAGCCTATATAATCTGATGCGTGGAGCGATGGGAGGACAAGCTACTTCCGTACAGATGACCGCTCCTGTAAGGCGATAAGGAACACGTATATGGCAAAATCGGTTATTTCCCTTTACGATGTACGTAGATACTACATGATGGGAGATTTCATTGTAAAAGCTCTGGATGGGGTGTCCCTCGCAATTGAGGAGGGCGAATTCACTGCTATCATGGGACCATCAGGTTCCGGTAAGTCCACGCTGATGAACCTTATAGGATGTCTTGATACCCCGACAGACGGAATCATCCAAATCGATGGTGAAGGTACCATGGGAATGTCTGAAGCTGAGCTGGCCTTCGTCAGAAATCAAAAAGTCGGCTTTATCTTTCAACAATTCAATCTATTGGGGAAAATAAATGCATTGGAAAACGTAATGACTCCGCTTCTCTATGCTGGAGGAGTGGGAATTCGTGAACGTCGGGAGAGGGCAAAGTTTGCCTTGGAGCGAGTCGGCCTTGCTGATCGTATGCATCACCGTCCGAATGAATTGTCTGGTGGGCAAAAACAACGCGTAGCCATTGCCCGTGCTCTTGTCAACAATCCGTCGATCTTACTTGCAGATGAGCCGACCGGAGCTTTGGATACCACTACAGGAAGGCAAATTCTTGAACTGTTCGAAGAAATAAACAGTGAGGGGCGTACGGTAGTGTTGGTTACCCATGATCGTGAAATCGGTATGCGATGTCGGCGTCAAATCCGTCTGAGAGACGGAAAGTTGGAGGCCTAGCATGTTGTGGGAAAATATTCGTCTCGCATTAAAAGACATGATGGCCAGTAAATTGAGGACTTTGCTTTCCTTGTTGGGTATCGTTATCGGTGTCGCTTCAGTCATTGCGATTCTTACCCTTGGGGAAAGTGCGACGAAAAGCATCACGCAAAGCATAGTCGAAGGTGGTCTGGAGATGGTCACCATATTCCCGAATCGTTCAGAAAAGGCTTCGACTGAGTTCACCGAGGATTTTGGTGAAAAGCTCATGGCCAATGTCAAAGAACTCAAGACTGTGCTTCCTGTTAATTCGAGTTCCGCTACACTTCGAAATGGACAAAATACTACTTCAGCAAGTATCAGTGGAGTCTTGTCTACGTATGCGGATATTCTTGATTATAAAGTGGCAAGCGGGGCTTTTTTCTCTCTTACAGACAATCTCACCAGCCGACAGGTCGTCGCTCTCGGTTCAACGATAGCGGAAAATTTGTTCCCGGACGGCAATGCAGTAGGACAATACGTTAGCATCCAGCGCAATCAAGCAAAGAGCTATTTGGTAGTAGCGGTGATGGAAAGCAAAGACGCTTCGTTCAATCTGTCGTTCAACAACGGGATCTTCATTCCATACAACACCTATGCTCAACGGTTTATCAAACCAGCGAATGTTGGCTCATATGTGGTGCGTATTGCCGATGGTGCTGATCCTCTTGTAGTCTCAGATCAAATTTCGGCTTACCTCGATTCATTGGTTGGCTCTGATGCCTACAACCTGTTCTCACCGGCATCGCTGGCAGAAATGGCTGAACAGATTACCGGCACATTCAGTACATTTCTTTCAGCTATCGCGGCAATTTCATTACTTGTCGGTGGCATTGGCATCATGAATATCATGTTGGTCTCAGTCGCGGAAAGAACCAAGGAAATCGGTGTGCGCAAAGCAATGGGAGCTTCTCCAAATACCATCAGGGGGCAGTTCATCACCGAAGCTGTCGTGTTAACGTTCACCGGTGGATTTATCGGCATCGCCTTGGGAACATTACTTAGTTGGCTAGTTACCGATTTGGTGGATTGGCATCTCCATATTTCATACGGCTCATTTCTTTTTGCAGCAGGATTTTCAACTTTGGTAGGCGTGTTCTTCGGATGGTATCCAGCGATGAAAGCTTCTAAATTGGATCCGATAGAGGCGTTGAATTATGAGTAGTAATAGGCGTTGGGCATTTATCGAGGGAAAAGAACAATTCTATATCGTCGTAGGATTGAGTATCTCTTTAATCTTGCTCGTCACGATGGTGGTGTTTCTTACGATTTCAGTGATCGAACGTGAAAACACATTGATGCAGTATGAAGCTGAACGAGGTTTTTCTTCTTCTACCTACCTGTTGCTACAACAAGAACACTCAAGAGCACTTGCTGCGATGGCCGAATCTAATGTGATGGGTATCGGTGTCTATACGAATACCGGAAGATTGATGTTAGGGCTGGGTTCGGTTCCCAATATCCTCCCTTTGAATAAGATTAATCCGGATGTCCGCACGGGAAGCGCAAATCAATTTGGTCGTGGTGTTGCCACTTATAACAAAGAAACGGGAATGATCGAATACATCCGTTATTCCAGGCTCACAATTCAGATCGAAACAGGTGATTTCATGCTTGAAGAAGATGGCTTGATCCCATCACCGGTATTATTCCCCGATGTTATCTACATCGTGTTCGATGGACAGCAATACCATCAGAAAGTGTTATGGGCAAAATTCTTTGCGGTGGTTGCCTCATTGGCAATTTTTACATTTCACTTGATGGTATACAGTGTCTATCGTAATAACAGAGAATATAGGTCCCGGCTCGTACGCCAAGAACGATTGGTGAACCTAGGAGAAGCTGCTAGGACCCTGGCTCATGAAATTAAGAATCCGCTGAGTGCCATTACCATACAAATGGCACTCCTACGAAAACAACTACCCAAGCAAAATGTTGGGGACCTGGCGGTAATTGACCAAGAGGTACAACGTCTTATCCAATTGACGAATAAAGTATCTGAATTTCTAAGAAATCCGCTTGGAACACCGGAAGAAATCGAGCTGATTTCATTTATCGAATCATTATTACCGACATTTTCGACCGAAGTCCGGCTCATTGCTAAGAATGTTCGCCCTGCAATAGTATGGTTCGATATGGACCGGGCTCGATCAGTATTTGAGAATCTGTTGAAGAATGCTGTTGAAAGTTGTTCGGATAGAGATCCGCAGGTTGAAGTTGAAATCACGTTAGATAAAAAACGGATTTACCATATATTCATCCGAGACCGCGGGGATGGAATTCCTGAAGAAATCAGCGATAAGATTTTCGACCCGTTTTTCACTACAAAAATACACGGTTCAGGTATAGGTTTGGCAATATGTCGGCAATTCGTAAGGGCTCGCGGTGGTAATATCAAGTTGTATCCACGGGAAGGCGGCGGGACCATTGTCGAGGTAGTATTGCCACAGGATAGAAAGGCGGAGGTATTCCATGAAGATTCTCATCGTTGATGACGAGTACAATATCCGCGAATTGATGCGAAAGTATTTTTCGTTGGATAAAATTGAAAGCGATGGAGCAGAAAATGGTCTTTCTGCCCAGCGATTGCTTCGTGAACAACACTATGATGCTTGCTTGATCGATTTGAAAATGCCAGGCATGGATGGCCTTTCTCTCATTACATGGATACGTCAAGAAGGATTCAGGATGCCGGTCATCATGATATCAGCTCATGGTGAGATACGAGATGCCGTCACGGCTTTGAAAGAAGGAGCTCAGGATTACATCGTAAAACCATTCGATCCTGAAGAATTGACCATCCGGCTTAAAAAATTGATAGAAGATCAAAATCTCCGGAATCTCGTCGAATCGGAAACCTTGAACACGAAAAAATCTTCAGATGACTTGGTGGGAAAATCTCAGGCGATGATGAAGATCAAAGACATTATCTCCAGGATAGCCGATTCTCCCGCTACCGTATTAATCACGGGAGAAAGTGGGACCGGCAAGGAAGTGGTCGCTCGCCAGATACATACCGATTCATTATTGGCTAACGGACCGTTCGTCGCCATCAACATCGGCGGAGTTCCCGAGAATCTATTGGAAAGTGAACTGTTCGGGTATGAGAAGGGAGCCTTTACGGGAGCTGTAGGCAGGAAACCCGGGATGTTTGAACTTGCTAGCGGCGGTACGCTGTTCCTTGATGAAATCGGGGACATGCCGTTGGCCTTACAGGTAAAAATGTTGCGGGTGTTGCAAGAACGTAAGATTACCAGACTCGGTGGAACTACGCCGATACCAATCAATGCCCGTATCATAGCGGCAACAAACAAACATCTTGAAGAAATGGTACGGACGGGAACGTTTAGGGAGGATTTGTTTTATCGGCTTAACGTAGTCCGGATTGAGATACCCCCTTTGCGTGAACGCAAAGAGGATCTGCCATTATTGGCCGGTGTGATCTTGAAGAAACTAAACAGACAGATGGGACATAAAGTCGAAGGCCTTTCTTCGGATGCCTTGGAAGCATTGCGCAAGCATCCGTTCTACGGTAATGTTCGTGAATTGGAAAATATCCTGGAACGTGCGGTAATCTTTGCAGATACGCCCGTGTTGAAGGTGGAAAATCTTGACTTGCGATCCAGTTCGATAAAAGTTGGAAGCTCTGCAGATACATCATCAACTAACTGTCTTGGCAATCAGAGTGATGATTTTGAAGCAAAAACCTTGAAAGAAATCGAAATGGAAACAATAATCCGGGCTTTGCATCGTTGGGAAGGCAATCGGACGCGAGCTGCTGAAGAATTACAAATATCAAGGCGTACGTTAATCAATAAAATCGCTGAATACCAACTCGATCTATAGTGTTTTCCTTGACCTCTTTGCTTGAACACAATTACAATGAACAAGTTGCGTACGAGGAGGGAGGAAAAAAATGGAACAGATACCCCGATGGAATCTCGATTCGATTTATAGCAGTCTCGAAGGTGAAGATTTCGAAGCTGATATGAAGGCTTTGAAAACCCTTACCGAACAGTTGAAAACCCATATTAGCGGATGTCAGGATCTTCGAGATTTTAATGCTTGGTTCAAGACCACGCTTGACTTGATGCAAACAACCTGGGATACGATCGATACGCTGGGAGCATATGCGCATGCATTGCTCACTGTTGATACATCAGATGAAAAAGCGATGCATGGTCTTAATAAGGTCGATGAAATCGCCCTTGATGTGAAAGCCGTGTATGTTAAAGTACTGAATGCTTTTGCCACTCATAAGGAATCAGTTCGGAATCTGATCAACAACGATGAATCGTTAAAACGATATGCGTTCGTAATCGAAGAACTACTTGAAGAACAACGCCATCAAATGAGTGAGGCAGAAGAAGCTCTCGCTGCTGATTTGAATCGTTCGGG
>Ga0123334_1004494_pt1 | contig 14170 bp, 7 predicted proteins | sample BiotimSIPDNA_FD_89706 | JGI IMG/M metagenome (GOLD analysis project Ga0123334, IMG submission 89706) | Anaerobic biogas reactor microbial communites from Washington, USA - Biogas_R1 time_0 SIP DNA | ecosystem: Engineered > Bioreactor > Anaerobic > Unclassified | place: Washington, USA | collected... | reverse complement strand
TTGAATTGCTTTACTGAGTAAAAAATCGCAAACTTTTTCATTTGAGTCAGTCCCTACAGGTCGTTCTTTTAAAATTTCATCGATAATTGTCATATGTGTTGTTTTTAAAATGCAGCATAACGTTCCGCGGCTATATGAAGTTTTTGCGTAACGCAGTGGAGCAAAAATTTGGGTGCAGCGAAGCGGAACCATATAGCCGCTGTTATCGGCTGTACCGCGCCTTCTTCGGTGTTTGTCTTCATTTCTTAACCCCGCCCCTCTTCCGCCGGAGCACAGGACGTGCGGAGGCGGTCTTCATTCCTGTTTTTCCAAAATGCTCTTATATATTTCCTTTGCTAGGATCGGGAAAATCGCTTTTTGAAAATTACTATCATCCATATATCGGGTGACAATACTGTCGTTTTCAGACATTCGTTGCATCATCAGACTTTCAATAATGGCTTTTATTCCCAATTCAAATTTATCGAGTGGATTAGCCATGGCTGTTTGAATGATTCGCGCATCATTGGCTGCTTTTTCTTTAATCTGCTCAAAGAATAACCTGTCTTCCTCGGTGAAGTCTGTTCCAAAGCGATCATTTAGAGTTTGGATAATTTCAGATAGTGGTTTGTCCTCATCTTTTGCTTTTCCTGTTCCAACAGCAGTGGGCGACTTTACACCGTACTGTTCACCGCCTTCCATGACAATGGAGCCAGACATGACTTTTTCGAGTCTATAGTATTGGAGTTCTACTTCCTTTTCAGGATGAGGGATTGTTCCGGTATCGCCAAGTTCCAAATGGGGTACAAGATAGCGGCCATAGCTATACAGCATTTCAAGCTCTTGGTCTGAATAAGGAATAATCTGACTCGCGAAGGCGTAAAAACTGATATAGGCGGTCATTTTCTCGTAAAATGCTTCTTTTTTCTCTTCTTCAAGGCCATTAAATCTGTCCACTGCCGGGGCAATCATTTTTTCCATTCGAGCGTGATCAGAGGCATTCTGTTTGTATTGTGGTAGATAGAATATGTGACAAAAACCGACAACTTCTGACCAAAGGTAGACTTGGAAAGCGTTCAATTCATGTTTCAACGTTTCCAGGAGGGATGGGTCGGCAGGTTCCTCCAAGGTTGTCACATTGTAGTAGGGTTTAAAAGCCTTGTAGATATCTTCCGCCTCATTTACGAAATCAAGCACAAACGGCGGTTCTTTCCCCGCGCTGGTTCTATTCAAGCGGGAAAGGGTTTGTACTGCCTGCACGCCATCTAGTCGTTTATCAACATACATTGCGCACAGAAGGGGCTGGTCAAAGCCGGTCTGGTATTTGTTGGCGACCAATAATACCTGATAATCCGAACTATCGAATTTATCGGGCAGTTGTGATTCGGAAATGGGCTTTCCGGTAACCACATCAATATTCATAGATGGTTCGGTAAACTCCTTGCCGGTGTCAGGGTCCTTAACGGTACCGGAAAAAGCAACAAGAGGCCGAATGTCGGAATAGTGGTTCTCTTCGATGTACCGTTGGAAGGCTTGCATATATCGAACAGCGTGAAGCCTTGAGCCAGTGACCACCATGGCCTTTGCCCTACCGCCCAGTTTGTGCTTTACATGTTCGCGGAAGTGTTCGACCATGACTTCGGTTTTCTGCTCGATGTTGTGGGGATGAAGCGCCAGGAACTTGCCCAGTTTTTTCTGAGCCTTCTTCTTGGGCATGGCGGGGTCATCTTCCACGCTTTTAACCAGTTTGAAGTACGCTTTATAGGTGGTATACCGCTGGAGTACATCCAGAATGAAGCCTTCCTCAATAGCCTGTTTCATGGAGTAGGTATGAAAAGCTTCCGGTTTACCGCTTGGGCCTGTTCGTCCAAACAGTTCGAGGGTTTTCCCTTTGGGAGTTGCAGTAAAGGCAAAGAAGCTCAAGTTCTTCTGTCTTCCACGGGATTCCATGACCTTGTTCAGTCCGTCTTCCCAATCAAGATCGCTTTCTTCAGTTCCTTGTTCCGTCCCGGCCCCCAAGATGCGTTTGAGTTCGCGGGCGGTTTCGCCGGTCTGGCTGGAATGAGCCTCGTCTACAATCACGGCGTATTTTCGGGAAGCAATAGCCTCCTGCCATTCCTTGGCGCGTGTTATAGCTGCTTCATCGGGATTGTCCGGATTGTCTGCTCCGGCAATATGCAAGAGGCCGCGCAGAATAAAAGGGAACTTTTGCAGGGTGGTGATGACGATTTTCGTGCCATCAATCAGGGCTTCGGATAATTGTCGGGAATTTTCATCGATGGCTTTTACCACCCCTTGAGCGTGTTCGATCTGGTAGATTGCATCCTGGAGCTGCTTATCCAAAACCCGCCGGTCGGTGATTACGATCACGCAGTCGAACACCTTTACATCATCAGAAGTATGCAAGCTGGACAATCGATGAGATAGCCACGATATACTGTTGGTTTTTCCACTGCCTGCGGAATGCTGTATCAGGTAATTATTCCCGGTTCCTTCGCTTTTGGCAGTGCCGGTGAGGCGGCGTACCGCATCCAACTGATGAAAGCGGGGAAATACCATGGTTTCCTTAATGATTTTTTTCCGCCCGCCTTTGCCGTCATCGACGGTTTCTTCGCTGGTTTCCAGGAATACAAAGCTTCCTATAATATCCAGAAAGCTGTCCCGCTCAAGGATGTTTTCCCAGAAGTAGCCGGTGCGGTGCCCCGATGGATGCTGGGGATTACCCTTACCGCAGTCTATGGCACCGGGATCACTTCCCCGATTAAAGGGCAGGAAAAATGTCTGCTCCTTGTTAAGGCGGGTTGCCATATGCACTTCATCGGGATCGATCGCAAAATGGACAACAGCCCCTTTGGTAAACTGAAATAAGGGAACACGGGGATCACGGTCGGATTTATACTGTTGGACAGCCTGTTTCCAAGTTTGCCCGGTTACCGGGTTTTTGAGTTCCATGGTCACGAGGGGAATACCATTCAAGGATAAAACCATATCAACGGTGCTGGTATCCGCCGGATGACACGGCACCTGCCGGGTAACATGAAGGGTATTCTTCCTGTATTGTTCGATGGTCTCCTCTACAAGGCCATGGGCAGGCTTGAAGTAAGAGAGTTTGAAGTTCTTGCCGTAGAACTTAAATCCATGGCGGATTATGTGAAGTGTGCCTTTGGTATTACGTTCCTTGAACAGGGCATCGATGAGCATGGCCGGAAGCCCTGTACCATGAAGCTTTTCCATCTGATTCCACAGATCGCCCTGGGTATCTTTAATGAAGGCAAGGATATAATCGGGGAAAAGGGCCTTTTGTTTGTCCCACAGGGTATTGGAACCGGCAACCCAGCCACGGGTAGCCATGGTTTCTTGAATATAGGCTTCAAAGGCTTTTTCGGTTGTTGCTTTCATACAGTCACCTTTTCATTACATTCAAACTCACGATATTTCAGCCATTTTGCCATTCCGTCGAGATCGGGGAAGAGCTGTTTGTCAAAAAGTCCATACAGCTCCAGGCGTTTCCTGATTTCATGGTGGGCTTTGGCTTCGATCAGTATTTCCAGATAGTCCTTTTCTTCAAGCTCTTTCAGTGGGTTGAAGCAAGCCAGAAGAACGCCGTCTTGTGCCCGGATACGGAGTGAAACATGGGGCGGATCGTAGATGACGTTTGCGCTTATCTCGAAGGGACTGATAATGGACTGGGGCGCTTCTGGTTTTTTTTCGTTACTATCATTATCCGAAAGAGCATCTTCAACCGCATCTTGTTCGCTTGTATCAAGGCCATATTGACTATACGGGTCGGTAGGAGTCATTATTTCCGCGTCTTGCTCCGACAGCTTTTCTACGGGCTGATTCCCTTGCTTGCTTTTCAGTGCACTGTACTTCTGTGGTTCCTGTATAAGGATATAGACCGCACTATCAAGGGCAACACCATCATCGTTTTTCTTGGTCACCCGTGTAGCAAAGTAGAGAGCAACGAGAGGATTGGTTGTCCAGTCCATAAACCGGGTCGGCAATCCATGGTGCTGTGCCAAGGCCAACATTTCCCATTCATCCCGGGGAATGTGATTAACGTGGCCGATGACGTGATTGCTAAACGTATCAAGCGCACGTTTCTCAATTTCTATCAACTCACCGATGGATTTTGTCTTGAGGAATTCATACCGGGCTATGGAAGATTCCAGCTTATACCCATCTGAAATTCGCTTTTCCTGGCCCCGGTAATAGCGATGCTTGGGATCAATCTCATCCTTGACGATTCGGAGGTAATCTTCAAAGCTGGTAACGACAAAGGCGGCACTCATACCGCCTCCCGCACATCAATCTTGCCCGTCACCGCCGAACTGATGAGCGCCGTGCGGTATTCTTTGAGCCGTTCGATAACGGTAGTAACCTTGGCGGAAAGCGCGTCAATCTTGGCCGTCTCACGGTCGAGAAATACGGCGATGGCTTTTTGTTCGGGGAGAGGGGGGAGAGGTACAGGAATTGATCCTAATAAGTCCAGATTGAGTCCGTCACGTGCTTCTCCGCCAGCGAGGTTTCGAATATTGATGTAATTTTTTGTAAGCCACCAATATAGCATTCGCGAATTTAACTTTTCGTTTGGAACTATAGCTGCCATTGACTGATTACAGGTTGTTCTAAATCCAAGCTGACCTACCATACCTTTCGTTTTCCCTTGCCCAGCCAAAGCCATTACCAATGCATCTTTTGGTATCCACTTTGCACTAGAGTTCTGGAACGCTTCTTTGGTTATGTACGCGGAAGGTTCAGTAATGTAGTCGTCATTAACGGCTCCAGAATTTAACCAAGGAATAGTACCGTCTTCCCAGTATTCTTGAATGGATTTATCTGGAGTTCCCCCGGAGTAACGTACAGATGCCCATTTTAATGCGATATTTCCCCAATGCTCCGGCACATCTCCCAGCCATTCTACGCCGGAGGGTTTCAGTTTGACCGAGGCATCCAGCCCCTTGGTGACCGCACGGGAAATCAGCGCCGTGCGCTGTTCGGCCAGCAGTTCCAGAAGCCGCTCTTTTTTAGCGATGAGCGCGTCAATGCGCCCGGTCTCGCGGTCGAGAAACGCGGCGATGGCTTGCTGTTCGGGGAGAGGGGGGAGAGGGATTGGAAAATTACCGATCTGCTCTTGTGATAACATTGGCACAGCTGTAGAGCTTATGTAGTTTTTTATCGTAGATGTAATAAAATCGGACATTAGCCAATAGCTAAGGAAACGTGATTCTTGCCCTTTTTGTCTGATAATTACTAAACTTGGATTAATTGTAGTTGGTTCAAACATTTGGTCGATTAGTACCGGAAAACCACAGGTTCCTCTTTGTCCAAAAATCACATCACCAATAATTACTTTAATTTCCGGGGATTCATGATATTTCTCCCAAGATAAATAGGTGCGTTTGTTAAGATCGATTTTTCCATTTTTTGAAAGGTTAGCTCCTCCCAATACCAAGGCACCTTCACCTTCATCAACTAGATCATCAGTAGTATATCCACGGAAGCCAATGCGCCCCTTAACGGCAGCAATATACTTTATAGATTTGGGCAACCAATGCTCCGGCACGTCCCCCAGCCATTCCACGCCGGAGGTTTTGTATTTGGGATAAGCTTTGTTCATTTCAAGCCCTCCGCACTGCCGGTAATCTCGGCCAGCATGGCAACAATCTCGCCTTCCAGTGCTTTAACATCGGCGGCAATGGCTTCTAATGCTCGGGGCGGTTCATAGCGGTAGAAATGGCGGTTCAGCGGAATCTCGTAGCCCACCTTGGTCTTGCTGTGGTCAATCCAGGCATCGGGCACATGGGGCAATACTTCCCGCTTAAAGTATTCCTCGATGTTTTCCTTGAGCGGCACATTTTCGGTATCGCGAAGTTCACTATCTGGTTCCGGATTGCCCTTGGCATCGGTGCAGATTTCGGCGGTTTCGTCCTTTTCGCTCAAGGCTTCCAGAACGGCTTTCAGCTCCGGTGCCGATAATCGTACACCCGATTTCTGGTCAATGGCCTTGAGTTCTTTCAAAAAAGCAATGCGGTCATTGAAAAGTTTCCCCGCGGTAGCTTTCTGTAAGTCCCCAAGCATGGTCTTGATAGCAGCCTGGCGTTTAATTCCGGCCTCAATCTCTTGCTGCCGGATAGTTTCATTTTTCTTGTCGCTCTCAGCGATTTTTTGGAAGGCTTTGATGTCGTCCAGTAAAGCAATCCGTTCCGCGCTGGCCTGAAAATTGAGGCGAAGGGGGCGTTCGACGGTTATCTTGTTGTAGCCAAAGTCCTCATTGTCAAAAATCTTACTGACAATCACTTCCTTTTCTATGCCATCTATTGACAAGGTGCGCTTTTCATCATGGGTAAAACTGCCGTATATCCGGCTAATCTCACTAATCTGATCCGGCCTGTTTTCTTCGCCATCACCGATCTGGTTACGCTTGTTGCCCAGACTCTTGCGCATCTTGGTATAAAACTCCCGAGCATCAATAAGCTGGATTTTGCCTGTTCGACGCTTTTCCTTGCGGTTGGTGACAATCCAGATGTAAGTAGAAATGCCAGTGTTGTAAAACAGTTGATCTGGCAGGGCGACAATTGCTTCCAGCCAATCGTTCTCGATTATCCACTGGCGGATATTGGATTCACCGCTCCCGGCATCACCGGTAAAGAGTGGCGACCCATTAAAAACGATGCCGATACGGCTTCCGCCCTCTTCGGGTCGGCGCATTTTCGAAATCATGTGCTGAAGGAAGAGCAGCGATCCGTCATTGATACGCGGTGTTCCTGCTCCAAACCGCCCATCATAGCCCAGGGTAGCGCGCTCGTTCTCGATACTCTTCTGCTGTTGTTTCCACTCCACTCCAAAAGGTGGATTAGCCAGCATGTAGTCAAACTTCTCTTTGGGGAATCCGTCTTTCTCAAAAGTACAGTCCGGCTTGATGTTGTCCGAATCCTCACCTTTGATCAGCATATCAGCCCGGCAAATCCCGTAAGCTTCATCATTCCAGTCTTGGCCAAACAAATGCGGCTGGGCCTCCGAATTGAGCTGTCGAATATAGCTTTCTGCAACCGAAAGCATTCCGCCGGTTCCGCAAGCTGGGTCGTAGATTGTTTTAACCACATGGCTTTTACGCAAATCGGTTTCAGGCGAAAGAAGCAGATTGACCATCAGCTTAATAACTTCTCGCGGGGTGAAGTGTTCTCCGGCCTCTTCATTGGATTGTTCAGCCCCGATCCGAATCAGTTCCTCGAACACATACCCCATCTGAAGGTTGTCTATATTCTGGGGTGAAAGGTCGATTTCATCAGATGCAAATTTCTTGATTACGTTGAAAAGCAGGTTTTTTTCATTCATCTTGGTAACTTGAATACCAAATTCAAGCTTTTCGAAAATTTGTCGTACATTCGGCGAAAACGCGTTGATATAACTGTTCAGATTCGGTGCTATCTGATTAGGGTCATCCAGCAGTTTCTTGAAAGTGAGCTTGGACAGGTTGTAAAATGGGACTCCCGTGATCGTCCGAAGCTGAGCACTGATGATTGTTTCCGACTTGCCTTTCAATTTATCGAATTCTTCAAGAACCTTGGATTTTGTAGGCTCAAGAATGCAATCGAAACGGCGCAATATGGTCAGTGGAAGAATGACTTTTCTGTATTCATTGCGTTTATATGGTCCGCGGAGTAGATTGCAAATACTCCATATAAAACTTGCTGTTTGCTGATGCGTCTGTACTGACATTTATGTCTCCCTTATTCTCGTTTCATTAGTTATGCAAGGATAGCGCTGACTTGTTGCCGTACCGATTGTTGTCCGCTTAAAGACTGTCCCATCAGGTATTTATTTGCAAACAGTAACTGCTCAAATTTTGGCGTAAAATCCCGTCCCTTGCCAAGTTTTTCCCATTTAAGAAAGTTGTTCAAATCTTTTGTTCGAATAAACTCAGGTTCCGTAAACAGTGAGTCCTGCGTACCATCTGCCAAATAATTATCAATGACATTAAGCGCAATATTGATAAGGTTATTTGATGTTTCTGTTTCAACCTTGAAAATCTTAATGACTGCTTCGGTTAGCTCTTTTAGGCCATGAGGCTTTGAGTTATTTATGAGAATATCTTTAATCAAATCTGTTAATACATAGTAGAATAAATAGCGAGTTTGACCACGAGAAGGCTTGTCGGCAGCTCGCCCAAATTTAATTTGATTCGCAATCTTCTGCAGCAGGTAGCAAGCATATATTTCTTCTATGCCAAAGCTTTGGGAATCAATAATTCTCTTAAAAATCGCGCCACCAGGAGCAAAGGGTGGGTTTTTCCCAAACGCAATACCAGGTTCAGCCATCCAGGCAGCTCCATATATTTTCAGCATATCAAAAGCGTTTACATGTTCAGTGAATTGTGGTGCGTTTAAGCTGTGGCGTTGCAACATCCTCTGGCTTTCCCATCCACCTCTGTGAATTTCCAGATATATCTGATAAGTACTTGCCATTTCACTCGCAAGTGTACGGAAGTTTCCTTCCAGAGCAATGAAGTCTTGCCTACTAACAGAATTTTGGCTATTCGTAAAGCGAGTTATATTTGTTAATTCAACTTCATTTTGACTTCCGACTTTTACAATCTTGACAATTACAATGCCTTTAGCCAGTCGGTCTTTCCAGTGCTGAGTTTCCGAAGATAATTGACTTGCACCGGTATCCAATTTTTCCACCAGAACTTGCCAGATCGTTTTCGTTGTTTGGCACCCATTTACAACATAGGGCTCAACGATGGTGAATTGTCCGTTGTTATTAGTTACATCCTCTGCTACTATAGTAATCCCATTGTTAAAAAGACCGAATTTTTCGGGATTAGACTTCAGAGTTTGAGAAATACCCTTGTTTACGATCCTTCCACCACCGAGATACTTGCGCACATTTTTTTCATATAGCTGATCAAGGTCACCTGTACACTGCTTATATGTTTTGAGGAATTCGTAGAGATCAAGAAGAGTAACCGAACCAACCCAAAGATCATCACCGGAAGGAACCAAACTGGCTTTTAGCTGAACACTGGTTTTGTTTACTGTACTCTGGAGTTCTGTTATACGGTTATAAATTGTTTGGATTGAGATTGATTCAATATCAAAAAAATCACCAAGATGAGTTCGTCCTATAGTTCGTACATCATCTGCTGCTCGTTTTTCAGATTCATTCAAGGGTTCATGCGTAGCATATACTAATTTGAGTTTATCATTGGGGCCCTTATTAGCGATGAAGTTTCTTATTCGGTTAGATACATCTTCGCCGATCGATGAAAGATTAGGCCTATTACCGCGCAGATTATCTAAAACTTTTTGTCCTTCAATAAGAATGGTTGAAGAGCCAGAAAAAGCTGACCCATGCTTGCTCTGGACTAAGTACCAAGTATTACCTTCATGATTACCATCTTCAAGCATGTCACCTAATACTAGAAAGGCAACATCAACACCGCCATCCCCAGCACCATCGCAGAAAATGATATCTTCCGTCTCAGAATTAAAATCAAGCCAATCTCCAAGTATTTTTCTGGAAAATCTATGACCTAATTCAGTGGTTGTAGGATTACCAGAAATAATTTCTCTTAACCATTCTGTTTTAAAGTCTTCATATGCTAATTCTGACATTTTTTTCTCCTGTTTCTCTTCTCTTCAGCCCGCCACGGACGGCGGGCGTTCTTGGGGCGGGGTTAAGAAATGTATTTATCATCAATCCATTTTCCTTTTCACTGTCTTGGCGCTCTGCCTTTCGCATAACGTTCCGCGTATATGATTAGGGGCGGATTGCGGGCTGCTTTCCTGTCGAAAAGCACCGAGGCTGGTGCGGGCTGTAAACCCTGATTATCAGCACCGAAACCGCACTTAATTATATACGCTGTTGTGTGGCGTTATTTTTCTATTAGTTCATTTACTTTTGTATTCAACTCTCTAATTTTATGGTCAATAACAGACTTAATCTTATTGTCATAAGTTGGAACATTTTCAAAATCTGTCTTTACAGAACTATTAGTATCTATATTTACTCCTGTTTTTGCTTGAAAAATATATGTGCTTATTCTTTGTGAATAAGAGTTTAAGTCAGCTATGAATTCATTATCAAAAAGTTCACTGTGTTTTTGTACAGAGCTGATGTCTTTCAATAATCTATCAATAAACATTGACCGTATTTGGTCTGCACTTAAATTTGTATTATTTGAAACATCTACTTGTCTGTCAAATATTTGGGATTTAATATTTTCTAATTTTTCTTTTTGAGAGTTTAGAATTGTAATTTTTGTTTCTAATAATTTGTTTCTGTTTTGCTTATTTGCAACCCTATAGCTTATTATTGAAGCTACAACAACACCGAATAGACCGATTAAAGCAATTAAATACTTGTCAATTCGATTTTCAGAATTTGGATTTTCAATAGATGTAGAATTCAATTGCTCTGTTTTAATTGAGCCTTTTTCCTCTATGTCAATTTTTGTTGAATCATCAATTTGAGCTGTTGCAATTGAGAAAGAAAAAATCATTAAAATCAGGATAAACTTTTGTCTCATATCATTAAGTTATTTAGTTGAAACTGGCTCTTTTAATGCCACACAACGGTAAGTATAAGAATAGTAGCCGATTGCGTGGCACTTTCCTGTCAAGTTACAGAAAAGTTGAAGCGGGCTACACCCCTTGAATTTACTACTGTCTCGGCTATTATTTTTATACATTGTTAGTGGCTGGCCTTTATATAAATAATCTATAATCATATGTTTTTCCTTCAAATCGTGATAATAGTTTACCAATTCTAGCTATTTGATTGGAAGAGTCGATAGTTGAGGGTAATTTGGAATATAAATCTAAAGAATTCCAATTCATTTTTGTCAAGCCTAAAATCTCAGTTGCAATTGTCGAAATATTTGAATTACCATAATGCTTAGTAATTTTTATTGGAGCAGGAATACTACGACCTCCTAAATAAAATCTATAATTTGGTTGCCTGACAGAAGGAACTATTCCATGCGACCAAAGCAATGCAGTATATTCATTTGTTACTAAGCATGTTCCTCTAGAAATTGGAAATTTATCAATTTGGATTTGACCTTGATAAACACTCATTGCTAAAAATCGAGCATCAGAATCAAAGTTAATTTCTATTAAATCTATATTTTTAATTCCAGCTTTATTTAAACTTGCTTTAATTCCATTTACTTCTTCTTCAGTAAACCTAGTTCTCTTATGTATCACTACTCTTTCAGGAAGTTTATCAAGTGATTGATAAAATAATTCTCGTATAGAAACACCGAACTGAAAGGCATCCTTGTATGATAGATAAGGATTGTTTTGTCTGTCAAGGAAGTAGTTGTCTATTTTAGACAATCTGTACTTTAAACCTTGACCATTAGAATCATAAATATGACTACAGCCTATAACAATTTCAGATTTGTCTTGACTTTTTGACACACTATAACCGATACCTGCATAAGCTGTATTTTTCTCTTGATTATTTAGTATCCAAGGAGTACGTAATGATTTTACATAAAATGAAAGTGAAAGCCACCAGTGAATTTGGCACTTTAATTTGTCGGTTAAGGTGTCTTCTCGAATCAATTGCGTTGAAATCCCTTTCGATGCAGAGAATGCTTTTACATAATCATGCAAGTCAAAACTTTCACCTTGATTTAAGTAAGTTTCAAATGGTTGCCATTCGCTAGGTATAAAAATAACAATTGTACTCCTACTTTGACTTGAAGATATCTGTTCAATTTTCGAAGTTATAAGCCTAGCCAAGCGAATTGCATTTTCATGATTTTCAAGTTTAGAATCTGCTGTAAAACTGATTACCTGCCACTTTTCCTTATCATCAAAATGTGGAATATTTAAAGATATATTGAAAATGGAAGAAAAACCTGGATAATCAATTAGATAATCAGGATTTATATTTTCTGTTTTGTGTTGTAATTGTAACTCAGATAAAAACTTATATAAATTCTGAGAATATTTAGATGAACAAATAGCCGATAAATTAATTTCATTAGAATGAATTATGCCATTAAGGTTAACATCATAGGGCCGATTATTCACTAAGCCTCTCATTGGATGATAATCCTTAAAATCTATATCTGTAGCTATATTCTTAAAGACTAATTGAGGTTCAAGAAATTGAACACCTCTAAACTGTGTTTGCCGTTTGTCATAGTTTTTTGGTGAATATCTTCTAAAATTAGGGTCAAATACATCAATTTCTCCATATGCAGTATTAGCAGAAATAAGAAAGTCAAAACCAGTACCAGATGATAATGGATATTCAAACTTTATCCTAGATTGTTTGAATAATATTGCTTTCCAATTATCTAATAGTTCATCGTATTTATTATTGAAAAGCTTTTCCAATTGGCTTTTACTGATACTTTGTTTTTGTTCTTTTGATATTTCTTTTTCTGAAGAAAGGTATATAGTTGGAGTGAAAGCTAAATAGGCAAATTTGGAGTTTTTATCAAAATAGAAGGAAATGTAAATTGATTTATGAATATTAATATTACCAATACTACTATAAGGTTTTGTTAGCCAAAGTTTGTCCTTAAGATTTGTTTCAACCCCATTGATTGAAGAAAAATATTTTAATACAACTTGTAGCATTAATGCTTTAAATGCACTTACGTTTTCAACATCGTATTTAGATATTGGCTCTCTTTTTATATCATACTTTATTCCATCCTTGAATACATTGCGAATTTCTGTCAGAGTGCCATATGCAAATACTTTACCCTTAAAGGGAATAGCACAAATATTAGTAGTATTTGTTATAGACCTTAAATGTTTCCATGGTTTTTCATCTTTATAGTCAAATTCAAATTGAAACACTTCCTTTGGGAAAACTATTGGATGTAAATTGCTCTTTATATATTTATCCGTTTTCTTAAATTCAAGACTAAATTCTGATTTGAAGTATTCTTCATTATCAGAAACTTCAAGTGCTTCCTGAATTCTATTTGACACTTCTTGATTATCCTCAAAAGCTGCTTTAGAAAGGTGTATTAAAGTCTTATCGAATCCATCTGTGGAAATATAAAAAGCTTCACGACCCGAATTAGTTATTTTTTCCAGCAAATCAATAACTTCTTCTGGTGCATTATCTCCATAGCCACACCAATAAAGTCTGCCTGCACCTTTTTTAGTAAATGCCTTCTCTAGCGCATCCATTAACGATTTATCTCGTCCACTATAACCAAGTACAATTAAATTCTTATCAATATGGTAATTCGATAATTGTTCTTTAAATGTCTCATTTTGAGTATCTAGCTCCTTTTCTGTATTTTTTAGACTAGTGAATTTGTAATCACCGTGTAATGCAATAACAAGTAATTCTTTACTACTTTGATTCCTGAAAATTCTTTCAGAATTATCTAGATTAATTTCAATTGGTGTCAGTTTATTTTGATGAGCAGAGCGCACAACTAAACCATCGAAATTAGTAGTCCAGACTGATTTTGCTATACCATATTCTGCTAATAGACAAAGTAATTTATAACCAATATATGGTTCCTTATTTTCTATCAAACTGAAAAAGTATTTTCGTCTATCGTCTGCTATTGGATAGGCTTTTTCGGCATAAAAGGAATATTCTTCAACAGAGTCTAATTGAGGATATTCTCCTTGAATATCAAGCCAATTTTGAATACTTTTCCTAACAGAGTCATCTTTGTAGTTTTTATAGAAATCTGCAGCATTAACATTTTTAGACAAAAAAATGTCCTTCTTCCATTCCCAAATACAATCATATGCAGTTTGAATCCCAGAACTTATTGAAGTCCCAGCTCCGAGTAAAAAAGAATGTGGAACATCAACATTCCTTTTAAATGACCTTAAAAAAGCATCGTATTCTAACTTTATATTTTCAATCATATTTAAGTTTAATTATTTGCAGAGCGTCTCTTTGGCTTGCCACTAACGTTCCGCGGCTATGCGAAGTGCCTGTGTTGCGCCTGCGGCAGGCATTTTGTATAGCCGCTGTTGTGCGATGGGCAGAGCGCCTCTTCGGTTTTTGTCTTCATTTCTTAACCACGCCCCTCTTCCGCCGTAGCACAGGACATGCGTAGGTAGTTATCATTCTAACACCTAAAGTTTCCATTATGATCTACTTTTTATTGTGTTATGAAGTGTGGAGCTTTTCTGATAATACTCTGGTTTGTATTTATTTGACCTATCTCCTTCTAATCCTTTTA
>Ga0123334_1004491_pt1 | contig 14187 bp, 13 predicted proteins | sample BiotimSIPDNA_FD_89706 | JGI IMG/M metagenome (GOLD analysis project Ga0123334, IMG submission 89706) | Anaerobic biogas reactor microbial communites from Washington, USA - Biogas_R1 time_0 SIP DNA | ecosystem: Engineered > Bioreactor > Anaerobic > Unclassified | place: Washington, USA... | reverse complement strand
GGCTTCTCCTGCATCACTCAGGTGCTCTACAGGTACATGGACGAGACGAACAGGGTCGTGCTCCCCGTGGGCGGCGTGAGCGCACCAGGCACTGGCGGCGAAACTCCAACAGGCACTGGCGGCACTGCTCCGGGGAGCGGAAGCGGGGACGACGACGAGATGGAGCACAACTAGACGGGTGGGGCTGGGGCTCTGCGCCCCGGTCCCTCCAATTCTCACAAATGAAAAATTCATGGTCATTCGTGGTCATTCACGGGCATTTATGTTAAATATGAAAACATGTAATTCCCATGTAATGACCACTAATTTTCATAAAATAATTATTGATGCGCATGAAGTTGTTTGGAGTTGCGGGCAATTCCCACAAATGAAAAATCCATGGTTATTCGTGGGCATTCACGGGCATTTATGTTAAATATGAAAACATGTGATTTCCATGTAATGACCACTAATTTTCATAAATAATTATTGATGCGCATGAAGTTGTTTGGAGTTGCGGGCAATTCTTCTACTGAAAGGAACTTGGAGTGCAAGCCGAAGGCAGAGCCGAATGTATTCGAGCTATGCTGAGGCGAAGCCTCCAAGACGATTAAATTCATGCAAAGAAGGGCTTTCCCTTCACTTGATAGGGACTTATCTCTAAAATAATAGTCCTTTCCCTACTTCAAATTCGTTTTTATGTTGTACCTTTGTCATCAAAGATTCAAAACAAACAAGTCAATCCACCTATCAAAACTTTAACGACATGAAAAAAATCCACCATCTTTTCAGCATCATTGCAGCAGTGGCATGCTGTTCAATGTTCACATCATGTGTTGATGATGACACAGAAGAGGCAAGGGTTCTCTACGGTCAGTGGCAAGGCAACTGGGGCATGTACTACACCACCATTGATCCTTATGGCAATGAGGTAACCTTCGATTCCTATGACACCGACATAGAGTTCATACAGGAAGGGCCTTACAAATCCTACGGCTATGGGTATCAGGTAGATTACTACAGAAGAGGCCCTTACGAGCGCATCAGCAGCCGCTTCAACTGGAGTGTGAACAATGGAGTGATCTACATCACCTACCCACGCAACCCAGAGTATAACACCACCATCCGTGACTATCGTCTGAGTGACAACTACTTTACGGGCTACTTCGACAATGGCACTGAAGCCTTCCGCCTGCAAAAACTTGTCAATTACGACTGGAGCAGTTACTATGAATATGATTACTATGAGTGGCCTGCCGTCTTCGACTGGTATGAATATTATGCCAAGGAGCGTCAGATTGACCTCGATGACACTTCAAGCATGAAGAAAGCTCCACAGAAAATGACGGTGAATGGCAAGGACTATGACCCCAAGAACCCTCCAGTCATCAAGATGGGCAGCCGTCTGGCTGAGAAATAATCAACACGCATACATATTATATAAAGGGATAGCACCTTTTTTATACACGCAGGGGCTGAGCCTTCATGGAGACGAGAGCTACTCTCCGATAGAGGCTGAAACAAATCCCTCACAGAAAAAAGAGCGACCCTCAAAAACAGAGAGTTGCTCTTTTTGTGTGTTATTGCTCCAGAAAAGTTTTGGCAGACGGTTGCCGCTGGATATTCCACCTTACTTGCCCAGAAGTTCCTTCACCTCAGGAGTGAGATGAGGCAAAATCTTGTCGTAGGGGATGACAATATTGATAATGCCAGATGAATAGGGTGCTATCTCGTAGAGACCATAAGTGCAGAGGAATCCCTCTGAAGTGAGAGCGCAGTTTTCCGAGAAATCGGCATCAGCATTCGTAATCATATTTTCCTCGGCAACAGCACGAAGAGCCTCATGGAGAAGTTCCGTGGCATCTGCCATCTCCTCCTCTGCCACAATGTCTGTGATGGAAAGCTGGCGAAGGTTTTTGAGGTCGAAGGTGGTGCAGAAGTTGTAACTCATGCCGTGGGCCGCTCCTGCCGGATAGTCCCAGCCCGAGAAGTTGAGCGTGAGGAGAGTGGGGGTGTTCATCTCCACAGCCACATGGGAACTTGTTTCATCGGCTGTGGCAAAGGAGAATTTAAGATCATCGTTAGCATCCGAATCCTCAAGAAAAGCCTGGGCTTTGGACTGAAGAATCTTCTTGATGTCAATCATCTCCAGTGTGCCATAAAGCCTGCTCACGGAGTCTGCCGTGACAGAACCCGAGAGATCTTTTCCTGCTGCATCAAGCGTGAGATATTGGTTGATGAACGCCCTGACACGAGGCTCTCCCTTCTCGGCATAGAGGGTGTGGGCTGTGAACGAGGTTGTGGCCTTCCCGTACTTGATGACTTCTTCTCCGTCCTCTGACTCTGCAGCGTAGTCTCTGACCTTACACCGGATCTTTTTTTTCTTTTCCACCTTGATGGTTTTGAACTGAAGAGCCTGATGCGCAAAGGCAGCCGAGCTGGCCAGAAGGGAAAATGCTACAGCAATGATTAGTTTATTCATAAGCAGATTGTGTGTTTAGCGGATTTCTCCATATAGTTTTTGAATATGACACTGCATGAGATGTCCTTCCTCATCTCGCAGGTGCATTCCCCCACCCTCGCAGTAGCGGAACATCTTGCAGGAAGAGCAGGGTTCGGTCTTCTTCATCCAGGAACGGTCGCGGTAGGACTGGAAGCCGTTTTCCCACACATCCCAGAAGTGCTCCTTATAGATATTGCCCTGATAGTATTTGCCACGGATGCTGGTGCAAGCGGAGATACTGCCATCAATGAGCACAGAAGCCACACTAATGCCTGCGGCACAATGGTAGAGGTGGTCGCGCACCTTGCCCTCATATCCACCCAGAAAGCCTTCACAAGCGTAGGAGGCATGAATGCGTTTGTCCTTACGACACTCTATGATGAAGTCGAGCACCTCGTGAAGCCTCTCGTCGGGGATGAGCAGGTCTGGATGTTGCTTGGCACGCCCGGCAGGGAAGATGGTGAAGAGACGCCAATTGCGCACGCCTGCCTCGTAGAGCGTGTCACGGAGCTGAGGAAGGTAGTTGATATTGCGGTTGTTCACACAAGTGACCACATCCCAGATGACTTGTCGCTGACTGGCCAACAGACGGATAGCCCGCATGGCGTTTTGATAGCTGTGCTCATCCCCTCGCATCCAGTTGTGGTCGTCCTCCAAACCATCCAGACTCACGGCCATGCTGCGAAGTCCTGCGGCACAGAGGCGATGGAAGCGTTCGGGGGTAAGGGCAAGACCATTCGTGACCATTCCCCAAGGGTATTCTCGCTCATAGAGCGCACGACCCACCTCCTCTATGTCTGAACGCACGAGAGGCTCTCCTCCCGAGATGATGATGAGCACCTTATGGGTGTCGGGCACATGAGGAGTGATTTCCTCGTCAATCACACGCAGGAAATCGGCTGCAGGCATATCGGGAGTGAGTTCCTCCATCTTGCAGTCGGAGCCACAGTGTTTGCAGCGGAGATTGCAACGGAGTGTGCACTCCCAGAAGAGCTGGCGCAAAGGGTGCAGTCCCTTGAGATTTTGGCGGAGTCGGCGGTCCAATTCCAACCCCATTCGCTGACGTAGAGATAGTATTGACATGTGTAGAATGAATTTTGAAGGTTAGGCTACTCGTTCTGTACCATTCAGTGCTGTTCTGCACCACAGAAGTCACTCTTTCCCCTCTGCATGAAGTTTCTCTTCTTCATTCACCACCTCAACAGATGGGTTGGACTGCTGAGCGTCGGGGCTGTCTGGGTGAACAGAATCTGTATCAACATACTCTGCATCAGGTATTCCATACATCAAAACCATAACGCTGTCGGACGAATCCCATTCGGGTGACGGTACTGAATACATGAGTGGCTGTGGCTTATGAATGATGCCACAAGAGAGGAAGCCCAACATGCTGAGGAGTGTGGCCAAGACCTTGGCTGTCCACTCAAACCACTTGATTCGTATTTTTTTCATAAGACGATGGTTTTATCAACTCCTTTACTTCTGGAGTGAGATTTTTCTATATTTTCTCATAAGGAATGGCGACTTCGGGCAGACCGGCTGCGTGGGAGGCAATCTCGCAGGAGGCATGGAAGAAAGAAGCCTCCTGTGGGTGTGAGAGAGAGTCTTTAATTCATCTTGCCAAAATACTCCGTATCTGCCAACTTGAGCAGATACTGACCGTATTGGTTCTTGATCATAGGCTGAGCCAATTCGCGAAGTTTGTTGCTGTCGATCCAGCCCTGACGGTAGGCAATACCTTCGAGGCAAGCGATTTTGAGTCCTGTGCGTTTCTCCAGCACCTCTATATAGGTTGAAGCCTCGGAGAGCGACTCGTGAGTGCCAGTGTCCAACCATGCAAAACCACGACCCAAAAGCTGCACCTTGAGGTTCTTCTCGTTGAGGAACTCCTGATTGACAGTGGTGATTTCAAGTTCGCCACGCGCAGATGGCTTGATGTTCTTGGCCACCTCCACTACTTTATTGGGGTAGAAGTAGAGACCCACCACGGCATAGTTGCTCTTGGGCTGCTTAGGCTTCTCCTCTATGCTGAGACAGTTGCCCTCCTTGTCAAACTCTGCCACGCCATAACGCTCAGGGTCTTGCACCCAGTAGCCAAACACGCTGGCCTTGCCCATCTTGGCGTCTTCCACACATTCCCTCAGCATGCCAGAGAATCCACGGCCGTGGAAGATGTTGTCACCCAAAACGAGACAAACATCGTCATTCCCCACAAACTTCTCGCCAATGATGAATGCCTGTGCCAAACCGTCGGGAGAAGGCTGCTCGGCATATTCGAAGTGCACCCCATAGTCACTGCCATCACCAAGGAGACGCTTGAACCCAGGAAGGTCGTAGGGCGTGGAGATGATAAGGATGTCGCGGATGCCCGCCAACATGAGCACAGAGATGGGGTAATACACCATGGGCTTGTCAAAGATAGGGATGAGTTGCTTGCTCACACCCTTTGTGATGGGGTAAAGCCTCGTACCCGAACCACCTGCTAAAACTATTCCTTTCATTCTTTTAATCAGATATGATGTTTTTTACTTTAGATCCTTAATACTTAATACATGTCAGCCCTCACGGATGAGCAGGCATGAAATGGCACAAAAGCCCTTGCCATCACTCCGAATCGTGCGCATGACCATCCTCGCCCGGATCTTCCATGATGAAACCAACGGCAGGTATCCACTCGCGCACAGACTTAAAGGAACGGAGTGGCATGTCTTCGACAGAGGTGCGAAGGCGGGCAGGATTAACGTGGAAGTTGAGCACGAGCGACTCACGCACAGCCTCGGCACGCTTCCGAGCCAGCTGACGGTGAAACTCCTCATCCTCCTCTGGAATAATGTCTGGGTGGCCTACAATGTTGAGATGAACCAGCGGATGTGCCTGGAGAAACTTCGCCACCTGTTCCACACGCTTGCTGGTAGTTGTGTTGAGATAAGAGAAGCCGGCATAGAATGGTATCTCCGTGTACATGGCATCGCCATATCGGACAGTCTCCTTGAGGTTGCGCGAGTGATCCACAAGAACTGGATCTACATAAGGCTCGCGCTTGGGCTCACGAAGGCGACGAAGCCCCTGTTTGCCATTTTTGAAATGATAGACAAAATTGACCATGAGGTCAAGATAAAAGTCGAGGTTGTTGCCATTGGAAGCACCATTATATTTATTATCTGTAGCATTGACACGAAGGTCAATACTGAGGTCGCATGGCTCATTGAGGCGCACATCAACCTGAAAGCCCGTATGCCCCATGACATACTTCCCCCCATCGGGATTGACAGGATAGTAAGGATTCTCAGGATTGGGAGTCTTGTTCCACACATAGAGCTGGTCGTCAAAGCCAAAGGTGCGCATCACACCTGCACCAAACACGACATTCCATGTGAGCGGACGATCGGGGTCATAGCCAAAGAAAATGTTCGTAACGCCTATAATACCCGAAAGGGATGCCGTAAGACACTTGAACTGGTAACGCCCATTACCATACACCTCCGGAAGAGCATTGGCTGCCGCCTCGCTGCATCGGGACACCTGCTGATTGACTCCTGCCGTAGCCTTGAAACCAAAGGACGGAGAGAAGTTGTGACCCAGAAGCACATTAAAAGATGGCACCTGACGGAACATGAAATCGGTGGCGTTCGCATTCTCCGCCATAGATTGGCTAAACCCTGCTCCCACACCAACAAACCAATCCCCATGCTTATGCTTTCGCACGGTTTCCTGTGCCAATGCCGGCAAAACCAACATCAACACAAGCATAACACTCATCACTTTTTTCCTCATATCTTTCATTAGATTACTGCTTATCTGATTAGATTTAGATTTCAACCCCTCGCAACCTCGCGCGACGAATCTTATGATTTATATTTGCAAAATTAAAGGAAAATCTAAAATATCGCACAAAAAAGGCACAGAAAATCGATAATACCGATAAAAATCCTTAACTTTGTAGCCGAAATGCAACATTGAGGCTCGGTAGCTCAGTTGAATAGAGCGTCAGATTCCGGTTCTGCAGGTCGTGGGTTTGAGCCCCACCCGAGTCACAACCCAAGCCATGAGAGAGGCAGCCTCCCTGCCTTTCTCTTTCTTTTTTCGCTTCATTCCAAGGATGATAAGGAGTGATGATTCTGATTTTCCCTCTTATTTCCCTGCTTCGCACAAAAGCCAAAGAGGTGGCGGTTCTTTTTTTGAGAACCCTACTGAATCGGCATTATTTAGTTTTGCGAGAACCCTACCGAAATCACACTGTTTAGATCTGGGAGAACCCTACCGAAATCACGGTGTTTTGTTTTGCGAGAACCCTACTGAACTCACGCTGTTTAGATCTGGGAGAACCCTACCGAAATCACGGTGGTTTTTCTCTTCCCAACTGGTTTTTAGCGTGTATTTTGCCTTCATTGCATCAAAAAAATCATCTGCTGTTTTTAGGAAAAGACAGAAAAGATCCTCATAGTCTTACTTGCCTCAATTCCACCAGAAGGACATGCGCACACCCAAATATATATCTGATTGACAAAAAAAACAGACAAAAAACATTTACAAACAAACTATTAATTTATAAATTAAAATAATTATAAGTGTTAAATATAAACTTTTTGTTAATTTTATTAATAAACAATAAAAAAGGAATGAAAGAAAAGATTAAAATGAAAAATGAGGCAAAATGTATTTATTTTGCCCCAAACGTCTCAAAAGTACCATCATCAAAGAAGATACGAACCTCAACGACCTTGCGTATGACCCGCTGCTGCTGGCGTAGAGCCTCTGCCACAGCCTCCTGAACAACTTGTGGATTTGTCATTACCGACATAGGGGTAGCCGCAACAGCGGAAGCAGAGGCTACAGGTGATTTGCGAGAGGCAACAGAAGCAGTAGATGCCGATGCAGCAGAAATGGCAGACTGAGATTGAAGGGAAGTCGTCTGAGGAACTGCAAGAGAGTCATCGGGGAAGAAAAGAGGCAACTGACCATCCTCTATATGAGATTCAGCACCTTTCATCTGATGGAGACTATGATCGTCTTCCAAAAGTTGATTTTCGAGAGTAGGAGAGACTTCATCTTTATACATTTCACCTTCTCCATAAAACAACCATGCGGGGTTGATATCTGGAAAAGCCTGCGCAATGTTGCGAAGAATATTGAGCGTAGGTTCTGTTCTTCCATTACGAATATGGGAGAGTGTGCCGGGAGCAATGCCAACCTCATTACAAAATTGGGTGTTGTTGAGATGCTTTGATTCTATGATTAACTCGATTTTTTCTTTGTCAGACATATTTTTTTGTGATTAAATGAGATTTCTAATTTTTTTACAAAGATAAGGACTATTTTTAATATGTCAAAAAAATAGAAGATGTTTTTGTAAATGGAAAAATATTATTTTAAAAAGGTTTTTTACATTTAGAAATAACTAAGAAGGGTTTTTCTTTGTATATTTTATCATTTTGTAAATATCCGTCCCTACTTCATGCTTTTTTATCACTTTATGTTTCTATTAAAAAATAACTGATTGAATTTCAGTTAGTATAATGATAATAGCATAAAAATGGGAAAAACACACCTTTACGAACTCTAAAATCGGCATTTATACGCTATTTTATTTATCTTTTAGTTTATATAAATCTATTAACTTGCTATATTTTATATATTTATGATTCTTATAAACTTGCTGTATATTTTATCTTTTAAAAGTGGAAAATATTTCAGGCTGTAAATATTTTAAGCTGTAAAGTTTGTCTATGTAAATCACAAAACGCTCGGAAATGTTTTGTTTTTATAATTGTGTTTTACTTCTGTATTGCTTTATTGTTGTAAAATATCAAATGCTGAATACAAATATTTGTTAATGTATATTTTCAGAGAAGCATTTTCGACGAGAAAGAGGTCGCTTTTGCGAGAATCGCACAAGAGTCTTCTCATGAGTTTTTGTAACGAAAAAAGAGCGTCCCAGACCCTGTTTTTTAGACTTAAACAACTGATTTTCCGATAGAAAACCCTATAAATTCTTGTTCGTGTTTTGAAGTGAAAGAGATTTTGTTCGGCTTTTTGGGTATAAAAAAGTGGGATAATTTCTCTGTATTTTTATAAAAACCAACTCTAACATAATGGCATTTCAAAGAATGGAACAAGTTTAATATTTTATTTCATTCTTTTTCTCTGACAAGAAAAAACCACACACAAGAAAAGAAGGATTTTCACGCCAAACGAACAAAAAAAGAGGTGGCTCTTCGACAGAAAAACCACCCCATCTTGGGCATGCAAATCTTCAAAATTTTCAATGTGTGATAAAATAAATAAGTTCGTGCATGATATCCGAGTCTGTCAAATTACCCTTATTGATACCCTTTAATTTTGCATCTGTCTCGCGAATTTTCCCAATAATCTGCATCGTCTTTAGAGCACTGTAATTCTGCATGGATGTTTTCACGTTTCTCAATCGCCAACTATCTCGATAATCCAACTGTGCCATCAACCCCGATTCTGTGCGCTCAGGAGCATACCATGCCAACATGGTTGAAGTGAAAATGCTGAAGAGAGTGGACAAAGTCCTCTGAGGCGGATTGGTCTTGGGATTCTGGTCGAAGTAGAAGATAATCTTATTGGTCTTTTTGAGATCCTTGCGAACAATGGCATCTCTTAACTCATTGAGATTAAATTCTTTAGATATACCCACATGCTCCTCTATCATTTCTGGAGTGATTTGAGTTTGCCCATTCGGAAGCACAAGTGCGAGTTTATCGAGTTCTCCAGCCAGACGATTCAGATCTGAACCTACATTTTCTGCCATCATCAAACAGGCACGACTATCTATTGCAATTTGTTTTCTGCGCAGATAACCAGTTATAAAATCGGGAAGCATTCCCTCTTTCAGCCTGTTACTCTCGAAAACGACACCTGTATTTTCGATAGCAGGTATGATTTTCTTCCGACGATCTATAGACCCGTTCTTATAGCAAATCACTAATATTGTAGTCATTAACGGCTCTTTTACATAAATCAGCAAATCTTCTAATTTTAACAGATTCTGTGCCTCTTTAACAATTACAACTTGGAATTTTGCCATCATCGGATAACGTCGTGCACTATTGATAATGTCAGAGACGGAAGTTTCGCGCGTACAATAAATTATTGTCTGGTTGAAATCCTGCTCCTCCTTGGTCAGTGCCTTACTTGCTATATATTCGGAAATTCTATCTATATAATATGACTCATCTCCCATCAGCAAGTAGATAGGTTTGAATTGCCCTTTCTGAATTTGAGAGATGATCTCTCTATCTGTAATAAGCGATTTTGCCATGTTTTAGATGTTTGATACAAATGTAGCCAAAAATATCGACATAGTAGTCATGCTCCACAAAGAAATTGACGGAAGGTTCAAAAAAAAGCTTGCGACCTTTTTTTAGCGTTCATTTTGTCGTATCTTTGCAATCAGAATCAAATCAGCAGAGAGAGCATGGATGCACTTAATTTGCCTCCCTTTGATGCAAAAATCAAGAAGGTGGACGGCATGATAAAAATCATGGATACACTTCGTCAGAAGTTTGTAGCACTCACTCCAGAGGAATGGGTGAGACAGCATTTTGTACGCTTTCTGATTGACCAGAAGCAGTACTCCCCCACACTGATGGGCAATGAGGTGGCTGTGAACCTGAATGGGATGAGTCGCAGATGCGACACGGTGGTATATCGGCAGGAGGGACTGAAGCCTCTGATGATCATCGAATACAAGGCGTCATCAGTGGAAATTACACAGAAAGTTTTCAATCAGATTTGCCGCTACAACATGGTTCTGGAAGTGGAATATCTGATTGTGAGCAACGGACTAAAGCACTACTGCTGCAAAGTGGATATAAAAAATGGTGGATATACCTTTTTGAAAGATATACCCACCTATGATGATTTGCTGAGAATGTCGGACTAAATTGACATTTGTTGATTTCAAGTCCTTCTTTTCAAAGTTGTTGATTCACCCCTTTGAAAGTATCACTCACCGTCTTTCTTTGTGCGACGTGAACGGCGCCTGCCCTTCTCTTCAACTACTGGAGCATCATTTTTCACACCTGCCAATTCAGGGTCGATGAGGATGCGTCCGCAGTACTCACACACTATAACCTTCTTGCGCATGCGAACGTCGAGCTGGCGCTGTGGTGGAATCTTTGCAAAGCAACCGCCACATGCGTCACGCTGAACATAAACAATGCCCAGACCGTTGCGGCAGTTTTTGCGAATACGCTTGAAGCCCTGCAGCAAACGTGGCTCAATCATTGTCTCAAGGTTCTTAGCCTTCTCACGGAGTTTTTCCTCATCGGCTTTTGTCTCTGCAATAATCTCGTCAAGCTCATTCTTTTTCACCTCAAGGTCAGCCATTCTGCCCTCAAGCTCTTCATTGTTCTTTGCCAACTGCTCTTCTTTGCTTCCCTGCAGAGCCTGTGCCTCGCGGATGCGCTTGTTGCAGAGTTCAACGTCCAATGTCTGGAACTCAATTTCTTTGTTGAGCAGATCATATTCGCGGTTGTTGCGCACATGATCCATCTGTGCCCTGTAGGTAGCCAGCTGAGCGTTATCCTGTTCAATCTTACCATGAAGGTCTCTGATTTTCACACGAATATCGGCAATTTCATTTTCAACATTACCAATACGAGTCTTGAGACCCTCTATTGTATCCTCAAGGTCTTCCACCTCAAGTGGGAGTTCGCCACGGAGGGTGCGGATACGGTCAATCTCTGTAAGGATAGTCTGAAGTTGGAAGAGGTTTTTCAATCTCTCTTCCACAGGCATCTCTGAAGGATTCTCTTTTTTCTTTGCCATGTTTAAAATTATAGATATTTAATTGGATTACTATTCGTTTCGGCTCTGCACACATGAACTGCTGGGGCAAATCGTGTGATGACATCACGCAAGATTTCAAGAGTAAATTGCTCACTTTCATGATGTCCCAATTCAATAAGCATGATTTCATGCTCATAACCAAAGAAGTTGTGATAGCCTATTTCGCCTGTGATGAACACATCGGCTCCTGCTTCCACTGCTTGGGGAATGAGGAACGACCCACTGCCTCCGCAGAGAGCAACGGTCTGCACCATCTTGGGATTGGCTTTATTCACACGAAGCGATTTCAACTGGAACACCTCTTTGACCATCTCCATGAACACACGTTTGGGAAGGGGTTCGGAAAGGCGTGCGATGACCCCTTCTCCAGAAGTGACCGACTTGCCGTCACGCACATACTCCTCTCCTGTCACCAGCCATTTCACATCCTGCAAATCCAATTTCTCCGCCATCTTGAAACTGACACCCTCATAGGCTGAATCCAAATTGGTGTGGATAGAATAGACGGCAATGTCATTCTTGATTGCTTTCAAAACAGCACGTTCCACGTAGTTTCTGCCAGTGAACGACTTGACAGGATGGAACAAGAGGGGATGGTGGCTGACCACAAGATTGCAACCACGCAGAATGGCTTCATCCACCACTTCTTCAGTTACGTCTAAAGACAACAATACCCCTGTAGTTTCTGCGTCCTCTGTTAATCCAATCTGCAATCCTGCATTGTCGTAGCTGGCTTGTAGGGACAGAGGAGCAAACGCTTCAAGGGCATCTAAAATCTCCTTTACTTTCATGATGTCGGAAAATGTGGCATTTGCAGGCGTTTTCAACTTACGTTCTGTCATGCCTGATTCGTCTTCTTCCACATTTCAACTGCAAAGGTACGACAATCTTTCGACAAAGAATGTTAAATTAATGTTAAATATGGCTTGCTTCTCGCTCAATCGTTTGGAAGTTATCATAAAAACGTATTATATTTGCAGTGTACCACAACATTAGTACACCATGCTATTAATCATACAAACTACTCAAAATCTAATAAAATCATGCTAACAATTCAAAATGTGACCTATGGCTACAAAACCAATCACAATGTGCTGGAAAACTTTTCCCTCAACTATGAGGAGCCTGGAATTTATGGACTCTTGGGCAAAAACGGAACTGGCAAGAGCACCCTACTCTATCTGATAATGGGACTGCTCAGGCCACACAGCGGAAAGATTGTTTTTGACGGGAAAAACACCGAGAAACGAATTCCAGAGGCTCTGCAAGACATGTTTATTGTGCCAGAGGAATACAACCTCCCTAACGTGAATCTATCCGATTACGTGAAAGTACTCAAGCCTTTCTATCCAAACTTTGATGAAGAACTCATGATAAAACTTCTCAACATGTTTGAAATGACGAGTATGAATGGTACACAGCCAGACGAAAACGGCATTCCAGAAATCAATTTAGGCAGTCTTTCCATGGGTCAGAAAAAGAAAATCTACATGTGCATCGCATTGGCCACACGCACGAAATTATTGGTGATGGATGAGCCCACCAATGGACTTGACATTCCCAGCAAAAGCCAATTCCGCAAGGTGGTGGCACAGGGAATGAGGGATGACCAGATGATCATCATTTCCACCCATCAGGTGAGAGACGTGGAAACCCTGCTCGACCATGTGACAATCATTGAACAGAATGCAGTGTTACTCAACCAAAAGATGGATATAGACAAGCCTGTCAATCTTGAGGAACTCTTCATTGATGCCCTCAACCGATCAGCCATCGGCGCTCTCTGAACAAGCGTATATAACACATCTTCATTTATCTATCAACCCATATTATATATAAGTAAGAAAATGGACTTCAATAAAACAAGATTTGCAAATTTTGCAAGATACGACCTCTCCATCAATAAGAATTTCTACCGCAACATTGCGATTGTCACTTTGGCTGGTGCGATAGGCATTGCCCTCACGGGGTTTGCTTCAAGGCTTTCCATCTACCGCCAGGCTACGGAATACCCTTTCTATTCTGATTACAATGCAGAGGGTACACTTTCTTTTCAAAGTTACAACTGGACGCTTTTCACAGGGGCTTCCGAATTAGGATTTCTCCTCTTCATCATGGCCGTATCATTGGGATGCTGGGCACACAATCTTCGCAACAAGCAAGGCAGAATCACAGAACTCACTCTTCCTGCCACCAATCTCGAGAAATTCTTGTGGCACGGACTGCTGTCTTCCGTCGGCGCAATGCTGGTCTGCCTGGTCTCCCTACTGATTGCCGACGGCATCAACGCACTCCTCACCCTCTCCTACTTCGGTCTTGACAATGGCATATCCTCGCTCACACTGAACACCTTCAGAACACTTAACATCCAAGAGGTGTTGAAAGAGTTAATGAAAATTTTCCCCGGGGCTACCATAGAGCCTTCCACCAAGGTGTCGCTCCTCTATTTCTCCATCAATTTTCTCATCATCACCACGATTATATTCACTGGTGCGCTCTATTTCCTGAGCAATGGGTTGAAATATAAATACAACATCATATTTACCTACTTGACACTGCAGGTACTTGGCATCATTATCCAAATCACTCCTCTGATTATCTTACCTTTCTTGCCCAGTTCCCCTATCAGCATCAGTAATGAGGATGCGGAGAATCTGATGATCGGGTTATTATTATGTTTTGGAATCATAGAAGTGCTTGCCACCATAGCAAGCGTGTGGTGGAGTTACAAATTATATAAAAGGGCACAAATCACCACTTCTTTTAATAAATAATGTGATATTTATGCGATTCAAAGAGAATAAAGCTATATATTTGCAAATTGCAGACTTAATTTGCAACAACATCCTGCAGGGCAGGCTGTCGGAAGACGAGCGTATTCCAAGCGT
>Ga0123334_1004489_pt1 | contig 14191 bp, 14 predicted proteins | sample BiotimSIPDNA_FD_89706 | JGI IMG/M metagenome (GOLD analysis project Ga0123334, IMG submission 89706) | Anaerobic biogas reactor microbial communites from Washington, USA - Biogas_R1 time_0 SIP DNA | ecosystem: Engineered > Bioreactor > Anaerobic > Unclassified | place: Washington, USA... | reverse complement strand
GTGCTCAGGTCTGTGTTCGCAGAGCTTAACCGGAACAACGAAACAAGGCCGCTTTACCTGAGCCCGAAGCTTGTGCAGGCGGATGTATGCAGGGATACAGGGCTAATGGATGATGACAGTTGCCTTACAGTGAGTGAATGGTTTATACCGGGCTCAACCCCTGACAAACCATCAAAGGCAGATGCTCCAAAAGAAGAGGGTGTAGTAATGACTCAGCCTTCCCCAGGGCTCCTCTTGGCTATGGACCCGCGTATACCCGATGATCATGAGGCATTCCTGTTCAGCATCTCAGGGGTAAAAGAAAACTCAAAGGTTGAATGGATTGTGGATAATCAACTGGAGGCGGTGACTAACTCAGGTGATTATATGTGGCCAATGATGAGAGGCAGCCATACTGTTATTGCAAGGGTATATACAAATGACAATATGGTTAAAGAAGAAACACAGGCAGTAGGGTTTTTGGTCAAGTAGGTTCAGTATCGTTCTATATATCACCATTGCCGTAGAGACAAGGCATGCCTTGTCTCTACATGGTGTAGCAATGATGCCTTTTTCTCAAATAAATCACTTTTCTCACTTTTTTCATTTTATATTCATATTCATTTCATAAACCCTGGTTACAATCAATTCAAACAATCAAACAGGGAGAAAAGACATGAAAACAATAAACGCTGTGAATGATTCATATATCGGTCAAATTCGCGTTCAATATGGTTCTGATATGCTTATTGCCCCCGGTGTAAGGATTATAATAAGAGATCCCGCCGGGAGAGTCCTTCTAATCAAACACACCGCTACAAATAAATGGGAAATACCTGCCGGCTCTGTTGAGCCGGATGAAAGCGTACTGGATGCTGCCAGGCGTGAGGTGTTTGATATAACAGGCCTGAGTGTCGGCCAGTTAAAACCCTTTGCATATTATTCTGACCCTGTGTATCAGCTTGAAGGTGATACCTGAGAAAAGGTTCAGCAGTATATAATGGCCTTTATTACAGAGGATTACTCAGGGGAGATGTTAATATCTACTGACGAGATATCTGATATGGGTTTTTATTTTTTAAACTGCCTGCCGGACATAGATGATGCGCATATAGAAACAATACATGACCTTTTCAGATATCAGGGGGCTATTATTTTAAAATAGGGGTTCATCATAACCGAAAAGGTAGGGGCGAAAAATTTTTCGCCCCTACAGGATTCCCCTAAAAAAATATGCGTGTATTATGCCTGATTCATTTCTGGTTTTAAAATCAGCGCCAGAGGTACGGAATATTATTAGAATGAAGGGTAAAAAATTATTAGCTCCAGCGGAGCGAAATATTATGTGGTATTAAGGGGAAATATCATCATGAACATATTTATAATGTCCTTAATTATCATAATCATCACACTCTTATCAGGTTTCCATTCCTTCTGTTATGCAAATGAGATAGATATGGGCTTCACCCCTTTTTATAAAAGCGATATGCATATCTACTTAAGTTACGCCAGGCTGAAAGCCTTTGGACTTAGCAAAATCCAAAAGAAAAATAGGGCACTGTTAAAAGGTGTCATGATAAAGGCCGGGTTTATCCCTTTGAGTTATGAATGGTGGCATTTTGATGGCATAGAAAAGAATGCAGCCCGAAAGAAATATCAGATTATCGAATAGGAATGTACAATAGTACGTATTGTTTCCCTTAACACTGTTTCCTTTTATTCTTGGGTAAGATGATTAATAAAATATTAATATCAACAATGCTTTTTCTTTTAGTTCTCACAGCAGCCGCTCTTTTATATATTAATGGCTAACGGCATTTTAATTATCCGAATAGAAACAAATATCCAGTCAGGGTATTGATGTTTCTCATCACCAGGATAAATTTGAATACCCGAAGGCAAAAACTGGACATTCTGGCAATATACAAGCCGCGGGAGAGTAAAAGGTATAGATGGCCCGGTGGACTTAAATGTTTTTTATGGTACGAACTTATCTTATTTATTTGGAGATGATGTATATTAGGTCAATACAAAATCCCCATATATGCCGATGTGTTTTTATAACTTAATACCTGTTTGCAGGAGAATCCGAATGAAACAATTTTTCATAATATTATGCTTATTATGTATTCTTCCTGGTTTTTGTCATGCTGAACCCGATATTGATAAATTGGCGAAAGGCATTACATCCACATATCCCCTTTGGAAAATAAACGGGAAGCCGACAGGAGAAGAATATGGTTTTGAATTATTATTCGACGTCAACAATCCACAAAAAATTGAAATACCTGATTTTGAAACAATACTAAATGGTCAAAGTTATAATATATTATCATGCTATGGAAATTTTTTATCTGATTCAAAAAATGGTTATATTGTGGGTACTGCTGGTGAAGGGCCTACATTCGGAACAATATTATTGTTCAATGAAAAAATGCAGAAAATATCGTCTATTGGTTGCCAAAAGGTCGTAAAAATAAATATGGTAAATTTATTAAATACTGATCGAAATCAAATAATAACATGGGAAGACCACCATTATGGCACTAATACAACACGTCGTGTTCTAAACATTTACCAAACTGATAAGGAAAATAAAATATATTTAATTTTTAGTCATGATTTAGTGGATAATACCCGTATGCCTGAAGATAAAGAAATTAATTATTCAATCGATTATCAGTCATTAGCTGTAGAAAAGAAAATTAAAATTACTCGAAAGGACACAAATCAAGTTAATATTTGCACTTGGAATGGTCATATATATGAAGGGAAGGACTGTCAACAAGAGTATCCACAGTGACCAGGTGATATAACATCGCCCGACCAGTAATGCCCACTGGAGATAAACGACTTCGAGGTAAGAAGGTTGATATAGATGATCAATTCAGAATTTTACGAGCTGACCTGTTGCCTAAAACCTGTTTGACATCCATGTATCATTTGAATAAACTAAGTAAACTAATTTAATGGGGCTTAACAATGGAAAACATAAATATTCATGAGGCAAAGACAAAGCTCTCCGCCATGTTAATGGAGGTTGAACAAAAGGGGAAGACCTTTCTCATTTGCAGAAATGGCAAACCGGTTGCAGAGCTTGTGCCTCACGCTAAATCAGACCGTCTTACATATCACCCTGTTTTAAGCAAGATTAAAATCAAATATGATCCGACAGAAGAGCTTTCAAATGATGAATGGGGAGAAATAGAGTGATGCTTCTGGACACTTGTGCCCTCTTATGGCTTACCCATGACCAGAATAAAATAAACCAGGCGGTCATTGAGCTTATAAAAAAATCGCCGGTTATATATGTCTCAGCAGTAAGTGCTTTTGAAATAGGGTTGAAACATAAGGCCGGGAAACTCTATCTTCCTGTCCTGCCAAAAAGCTGGTTTGATAAAATTATTAAACACCACCATATAGAGGTTATTGATCTCAATTGGGAAATCTGTGTTAAAGCAACTGAACTGCCGGATATCCACAGAGACCCATGTGACAGGTTTATAATTGCTACCGCGTTGACTAAACAGCTTCCTGTCGTCACTGCGGATAAAAGATTTGAAGCATATGGGGTGCAGGTCTATATATAATTAATGCGAGATCAGGGCTTGTTACAATCTTTAAAAAAAGATCATAAAGGAAATATAAATGAATCGATTTAAGACATTTCTAAAAAATACTATCATAGGCGGGCTTCTTGTTATGCTCCCGGCAGGGTTGCTTCTGCTTGTAATTTCCTGGATTTTCGGGCTTATACGCAGGGCCATAAGCCCTATAACTATTATTGTTATGGAAAAATCCCCTGCCCAGGGGATGATCGCAGATGTGCTTGTAATTGCGGTACTTATTATATTATGTTTTACAGTAGGTGTTATAGTAAGGACAAAGGTCGGCAAATGGCTGCACACCTCTCTAGAGTCAAAGATACTGGCAAAGGCCCCGGGATACAGGCTTATCAAGGAGACCATATTCCAGTTCCTGGGCAAAAAAAGGTCCCCCTTTTCGTCTGTTGCGCTGGTTCAACTCTTTGACAGTGAGACCCTTGTAACAGCCTTTATTACTGATGAACATGAAAATAACGCCATCTGCACGGTATTTGTACCCACAGGTCCTAACCCCACCTCAGGACTTATATATCATGTGCCTAAAAGTAAGGTTTTTCCGATCAAGGTCTCTGTTGAAGATGCCATGAGATCAATAATAAGCTGCGGGGCAGGCTCATCAACCATTGTTGCGACCAGAAGGTCATGTCTGGAAAATGATCCTCTGTAATAAACAGACTTTTTATCACACAGGAGTTCACATGAAAGGACTATTAGACATAGAAAAAAAATTGTTTATAACTCTCCTTTTCATATCTTTTACAGCATCATGCGCTCACGTGGAGACAAAGGAAAAGGTTGCTGATGTTAAAAGGGTAGGATCGATCACCGAAAGTTACCTTGGAGAGGTAAGCGGTATAGCCATGTCCCGTTACAGAGAGGATGTGTTCTGGGTATTGAATGACAGCGGCAACAGCGCATCAGTATATGCCATACGAGAGGATGGGAAACCCGTGGGCATTGTAAACATTGAAGGGGTTACAAATAATGACTGGGAGGATATTGCCTCTTTTGAGTATGAGGGAAAACCCTATATAGTTGTTGCCGATGTGGGGGATAATTTTGCCAGGCGCAGCAAGTGCTTTCTCTTTTTTATAGAGGAACCTGATACAAAAAAGATCAAAATGGGTGACCCTATCACCGTTAAGCCATCATGGAGCATCACCTTTACCTACGAGGATGGCCCGCGTGACTGTGAATCAGTTGCAGTGGATGCAGTGACCGGTAAAATATTGCTTTTAAGCAAAAGGGATACACCTCCTGTGTTATATGAACTCCCTCTGACAACGAAAACTGAAAAGAATGCCGTTGCAAAAAAGATCACAGTAATTAAACCCCTGCCACAAAGGACCCAGGGGATAAGTGATTTTTTAAGCATGTCCAATATGACAACCGCAATGGACATCTCCGTTGATGGTCTTAATGCTGTTGTTTTGACCTATGCAGGGGCTTACCTCTTCCCGAAAGAAAAAGATGAAGAATGGGGCAAGGCATTTTCCGGTACCCCGGTGTATATTACCCTGCCTGTGATGCAACAGTCAGAATCCATATGTTTTGGGAAGGATGCCTCAACCATGTTTGTTACAACAGAGCAGGTCCCTGCACCTTTGTACAGGGTAGAGCTAAAGAAATAATTGAAAAAGAGCGAAGGTATGCCTCGGAGGCTTTCTATTATTTAGGTTGAATCATTTTCTAATTGGATTATACAATGAGTGCACAACCTAAATGGATACGAATAAGGAATTTTGAAATGGAAACGCATGTATACGAAACAACAATAAGGAAAAGAGGGATTCTGGAATTAAAGGGTCTGCCTTTTGATGAAGGGGATGAGATAAGAATAGTGATCTCAGCTAAAGGGAAGAAAGAGAAACTTGAGGCCCTTATTAATAATGACCACGTGTGGACAGACAGTGATATTAAAGAGATTCTTCGCGGCAGGGAAATAATAAACCAATGGAAAATATCCTGATCGATACAGACATTGTTATTGATTACCTCAGAACTAAGGAAAAAGACTCTACAGAACTAATACGACTACTTCTTAATCACACAATATATGTATCAGCTATTTCAGAATTTGAATTATATCTTGGGGCAAGAACGCAAAGACACCGGGATGATCTTGAAATTGTATTCAGCCAAGTGAATTTGATCCCATTTGATTTTGGATGCGGGCGGATTGCCGCCGATATCTGGAGGAATAGAGAAACAACACATCAAAATTTGAAAACTCAGTCCCAATAATATCCATATATTTCAATAAGATTATACTTTCTTCCAAATAGTCTGCATCATCAATATGTACTCTGCCAAATGGGAATTTTTCTCCTTTGCTATTAACAATTTCAAACTCTATCTCAGGGGCAGGTGCGGAAGGATAATGAACAAATGAAAATCTTTTATTTATTAAAACATCACCTTCATCATAATTAATCAAATACAACCTTAACCTATTATTTTTATTCTCAAGTTCAATTTTAATATTTGGTTCTACAGCAGAAGTACAAAAAGAAAAAAGTAGAATAAAAAGAACAAAATATTTGATCATGTCTATTACCCCCAGTTACTAGTCACAAATTAAACCATTAACGGCTCAGTTGATAGACAATCCAGGATGTACCTTATTTTATAATCCCCCATCTCTTAAACAGGAGGCTGTAGAATTTTGGTTGTTCAAAATCCGCCTGCATCAGTTTGGTTAAATGGACATACCCGAGCTTGATCTCATCATAGTGTCTCAGCCCCTCCACCAGGATCCTTACTTTATTTTTTGTCAGAGAGAAGATAATTTTATTTTCATCAGTCAATGCCCGCTCCTGTTCGCCCGGATCAGGTATTGTAATCATATAGCTTTGTTTACCCTCGATCAGAGGAACCAGGGAATAGATACAGGAGTCTATAGGATCAAATTCAGAGGTCACATGTACCCCCTCCTTGTATTTTATCGCCATCAGTATATTTCTCAGTTGAGCGTTGTTGGAATAGATAAAAACCACATCAGGTTCAAAGGTTGTATTTCTCAGGGGCGCTGTGACACATCCGATATATTTTCCGGCTTTTAAGCATGGGAAGGTCATATTCTTTGCCAGTTCGGGCTTTTCAAGGAAATGGCCCAGGAATTTTGAACCCGTTCCGCCCAGGGCCTCCTTTATCTCCGGATCATCATCGAATTGAGGATTATACAGGCCCCCTTTTCTGAAAAATTCGGGCTGTTCGACCAGACCATAACCGATGACCGGTGCATAGCACCAGTGATCTTCTTTAAGCATTGCCACTGTCTTGCCCTCGCGTCGAGTCAGGGAGAATGCCTGGCATTGGGCAATATGCTGATTACGATCCCTTTTCGGCCTTACAGCCTCTGCCGGGATCTCTTCCTCCTTTTGAATCATTTTAACTGCTACAGTGAAAGAATCCAGCCTTAAAATATCTTCAATCTCTTTACCATAACCTCTATATTTTTTAATTGCAGACATTTTCAATTCTCCCTTTACTTATATGATGGATTTAATCCGGCTGTTCTTGACAAGGGGTTATCTTACTCACGCCATTTTCATATATCAACTGATTTTATAATTTAAGGATTGTCTCTAATAATAGGGGCGAATAATTATTCGCCCCTACAATTCTATGTGGTGACCCAAACACCTAAAGCAGGTCAGATGCAAGCTCTGCCAGTTCAGACCTCTCATCCTTCTGAAGTGTTATATGTGAATATATTTTCTGCCCCTGCATCTAGCCTATAAGGTAGGAGAGCCCATTTTGAATTAGATATCTGATTTTTCTTTCCTACACCCGGCAAAAAAGTAAAGCGATCAAAGATAATAACCTTTAATCGTTTCGCCAATCCCTGGTTTTAGGATAAAACGCCATACAAAATTAGGCTTGACACACAAATACCTCCCCCCTATACTTTTGTCGTTAAGAAGTAAGTTTTTATATATTCAATCGTTTTTCACTAGGTATTTCATCGCACCAGCGTTGCCTGTTGGAAAGCCACAATCTAAAAATAGAGGAGAGAATATGAACGCAATCATGCAGATACTCTGGAATGCGCTAAAGGCTAACAAGTTAGCTTTGCTGGCCTGTCTGGTTTTCCTAGCCGCACCCTCGATCGGTCTGGCCTACGATATACACCCTATTACCGATTCAACCACCAACAACGCTAATATTGATGTTGCAGTTGATGCAGACGACATCCCCCATGCTGTGTATGACCGAGGCGGCAGCGTCTACTACAAAAAGGGGATTGGTGCTGAGGAACTGGTGGGGGTGGGAACAAATCCGGCCATCGCGGTCGGCCCTGACGGCGTGCCCCAGGTGGTCTATATGGCGGGAAGCGGTCAGTTCTATGTGACCAGGGCCGAAGGTGCCTGGCAAACGCCGATCCAAATCTCGACCTACAACCGCGAGATCGACATCGATGTGGACAGCAGCAACCACGCTCATATCGCCTATGTAGCCCAGATCGACACTTCGTATCCGAGCGAAACCAGTGCCGGGGTGGACATCGGCTACATTAACAATATCGACGGCACGGAATCCGAACCCTTTTCCGGGCCGATTGTGGTGTATCGGGGTATATACGAAAATCTGGGCGGATCCAGTTATCAAGGGTATTACTATGACTTTCCCAGAATCAAAGTAGATAGTGAGGGAAACTACCACATCATAGCTACTCATCAGTACTACTATAGATACGAGACCTATATTGAGCGCAATTACTATGTCGTGTATAAAACAAATACCGGCAGCGGTTTTTCTTCCAATAACACCTCCAGATCCGCTGCCGCAGCTTTGACCATCAATGCCCTGGCCCTGGCTCCGGGCGGCAGCCCCAGGGTGGCCTATACCCAGAACAGCGTAGCCTATTACGCCAGTCCTAATCCCGCATGGTCGGAAACCGCCCTTGCAGGCGTCACCACCCCAGCGTTGTCTGCAAACGACAATGACGTTGGCCTGGTGTATGTGGACAGCGGTAAGGTGTATCTCAATTTTGACGACGGCTCCGGGTTTGGCTCAGCCCAAGCAATCGCCGACGGATCAGCCCCGGCCCTGGGCCTTTCCCCGGACAGCCCTTTTGTCTATTATCTAGCCTCGGACGGTGTGAACAGCGAGGTCTACCTGCAAACCGATTTCAGTTTTGTGGCACCGCCCACGGTGACCGTGCAACCGGCAAGCCTGACCGTAACCTACGGCGAGGACGCCGTGTTCACCACGGCGGCGGATGGTCTGCCAGAGCCCACGGTGCAATGGCAGGGCAGCATTGACGATGGAGCCACCTTTTCCGACCTGGACGACGCCACCGCGGCCACCCTCACTTTGCCAGCGGTGACGATGGACGACAACGGCCTAAAACTGCGCGCAGTGTTTACCAATGACGAAGGCACCGCTACCTCGAACAGCGCCACCCTCACTGTTGCACCTAAAACCCTGACCCCGTCCTTGACGGTCGCCGACAAAACCTATGACGGCACCACCTCGGCCACCATCGAATCGCGGGAACTCACCGGGATCATCAACGAAGACGATGTCAGCCTGGTCAACGGCGTGGCCACGTTCAGCGACAAGGATACCGGCACCGGTAAAACGGTGACCATCACAGGGCTTTCTTTGAGCGGATCGGATGCAGAAAAGTATCAACTACCCGTAGGTGAGGTAACAACCACAGCCGATATCACATCGGCAGAGCTGACCCCGTCGGTCAGTGTAGACGATAAAATCTATGACGGTACAACTGGTGCTGTGATCGTAGACCGGGGTCTTGCGGGAGTCATCGGCGATGAGGATGTCAGCCTGGTTAGCGGTACCGCCGTCTTTCTCAACCCAAATGCAGGTTTGGGAAAATCGGTGACAGCCACAGGTCTTGCCCTGGAAGGGACCGACATCGGCAATTATACGCTGGTCTCAACGAGTGCTGCTACCCATGCAGCCATCATCCCCCGCTCCATCACGGTCACTGCAGCCGCCGCGACCAAAACCTATGATGGCACCAACACCGCGACAGGAATCCCAACCATCACCTCAGGCATTCTGGTCAACGGCGATACTGGCACATGGACCCAGTCATTCGATACCAGGCATGCAGGCACCAGCAAGACTCTCACCCCGACAGGCACAGTGAACGACGGCAACAGCGGTGACAACTACGCAGTCACCTTCGCACCGGTGACAACCGGAACGATCTCCCCCCTGCCAATGACCGTCTCGGCCGTGACCGAAACCAAGGTCTATGACGGCACAACTGCGTCGAACCTGACGCCCCAGGTCGAACCTGCCCCGATCAGCGGAGACACCTCCGAGTTCCAGCAAGCCTTCGACACGCCTGACGCTGGAACAGGGAAGACCATCACCCCGTCAGGAGCGGTCATCGATGGTAATAGCGGCAATAACTACGATGTCACCTTCATAAACGTCAACAACGGTGTCATTACCCGGGCCGAAGCCACAGTGACACTCTCCGGCCTCAGTCACACCTACGACGGCACTGCCAAGGCCGCCATCGCCACCACCGAGCCGGCTGGACTCGGCGTGGCTTTAACCTACAACGGCTCGGCTGCTGCTCCGACATCTGTCGGCAGCTACTCAGTCGTAGCCGTCATCGAAGACACCAACTACCAGGAGGGCACGGCCAGCGGCACCCTGGTAATCGCCAAAGCTACGCCGGTGATCAACTGGCCCAACCCGGCGGACATCATCCCCGGCACCCCCCTGGGCGAGGCACAGCTCAACGCCACGGCCAACGTACCCGGCACCTTTATGTACACCCCGGAGGCCGGCACCCTGCTCGAAATCGGCACCAACCAGATGTTGAGCGTCGACTTCACCCCTAACGACACCACCAACTACACGGAGGCAACTGCGCAGGTTACCATCAATGTCACTGAGGATTTTTACTGGCCCATGTTCATGCCGGCCATCCTGAAAGGACAAAACGTTACCCAGTGACCCCCAGCATTGAACAGGGTTATCCGATCCGGTCAGAGAGGTGTGCGGGCCTGCCCGCCACCCTGACCGGCATCACCCGAGGTACCCAAACACCTAAAGCAGGTCACTGGCAAGCTCTGCCAGTTCAGACCTTTCACCCTTCTGGAGCGTGATATGCGAATATATCTTCTGCCCCTGCATCTTTCCTATAAGGTAGGAGAGGCCGTTTGAGTGCATATCAAGGTATGGGTGGTCTATCTGAAAGATGTCCCCTGTAAAGACTATCTTTGTGCCTTCGCCTGCCCGTGTGATGATGGTCTTTACCTCATGGGGTGTAAGGTTCTGTGCCTCATCCACAATAAAGAATATCTTAACAAGGCTCCTGCCTCTGATATAAGAGAGCGGCGAGATCACCAGCTTCTCGGACTCAAGATACTCCTTGATCCTCTTGTGGTCTGCATCGGTCTGATCAAACTGGTTCTGTATTACACCAAGGTTGTCATAGAGCGGCTGCATATAGGGGTCAAGCTTTGATTTTATATCCCCTGGCAGGTAGCCTATATCCTTGTTGCTTAATGGCACAACAGGCCGTGCCAGAAACATCTGTCTGTAATAGCGGTGGGTTTCTAATCCCGCTGCAAGCGCAAGCAGTGTCTTCCCTGTGCCTGCCTTCCCTGAAATGGTAACAAGCTTGATATCCCGGTTTAACAAAGCATCAAAGGCAAATATCTGTTCTGCGTTCCTGGGTGTAATGCCGTATACAGTGCGTTTGTCAACCCGCCTTATCTTATTGGTGGAAGAATCATACACGCCAAGGGCAGATTTTCTGCCATTCTTTAATATAAGAAACTGGTTGGGTAAAAGGGCTGTAGAAAGATTGATGGCAGAGAGATCAAGTTCATATGGTTGCTGATACAGTATATCTATGGCCTCAGCCGATATATTTTCCTCCACCCTCAGCCCTTCATACAGGGCAGATGCATCCTTTACATGATCCGAGGTATAGTCCTGTGCTGTCAGGTTTACTGCCTTGGCCTTCATGCGAAGGTTGACATCCTTTGATACAAGTATCACCTGTTTTTCCGGGTTGTCCTTACACAGGTGATAGCAGATATTAAGCACATGATGGTCAGCCTTCTGTGTTGAAAAATTGAGCTTCAGGTCAGGGTGGAACTCACGTTCAAGCTTTATCATGATCTTCCCGTGCCCCGCTCCTATCTCAATGCCCGATTCAAACATCAGGTCACCGCTTATGGAATCAAGGTTGCGCAGGAATTCCCTTGCGTGGTAATTCAGGGATGAGTTCCCCTTTTTAAACTGATCAAGCTCTTCAAGCACTGTTATGGGGATTACAATATCATTTTCCTGAAAATGATAAATGCATGAGCTGTCATGGAGGATTACATTTGTGTCCAGTACAAAGGTCTTTTCTTTTTTAGGAGTCATTCTCTTCTCTCTGCTGATAGATCTAATATCGTATCCACCTGTTTCAAGGTAATGGAACCATAAAACATTATAATCTATAGATGTCTGTTGGAATAAACCTTACTGGCTGCATTTTGTATCATAAAAAAATGGCAGATACAATAAGCTGTAAATTATCATTTTTAAATAAAACCCGGCAGGTTATAGACCGGGCCTTGCGCCTGGAATACTGACTTTTGCTGCAATATCATTTGCCAGTTTTATGGTAATTTTATTTGCGTAACCTAGTCTTGTTGCAAGCACACTGAACAGGTGTTTTGAGACCTCAGGATATTTCTCAATAATCTCAAGGAGTTTATCACCGGGGAAACGTTTTACCACTGATCTCCCTTTTGAAATAATAGAGGCAGACCTGAGCTCCCCAGATATCGCAGCCATTTCCCCAAAATATTCCCCAGGTTCTGTTATTTCAGCAATCTTTTTCCCCTGTTTTGATACTATTAATGAGCCCTGCACAAGCTTAAAGAAATCTTTGTCCTTGTTCCCTTCATGGATAATAATATCACCATCCTCATAACTTTCAATATCAGGGTTGATAAGATAGGCAGGCAGGGCCTCCTTGGTGATTACAGTATTCTTAAGAACCTCTATTACAGAGGTCATCCCTTCCCTTATCTTCTGAAGACCTGCCTCCCTGAGTGTTTTCATACCCTCCTGGCAGGCTATCTTTCTCAGCTGGTCTTCCGGGATGTTGGCGTTTATGGCCTTTGAGACCTCATCAGTAACCTCCATGAGTTCATAAAGACCAACCCTTCCCTTATACCCGCCATTACATTCCGGGCACCCACTGGGGCCGTATATCTGGAGGGAAGGTATCTCTTCCTTTGAAAATCCCATTTTTTCAAGTTCTTCCGGGTCGTGATGTGTCTCCAAGGTCTTACACTTCGGGCACAGCTTCCTGACAAGCCGCTGGGAGAGAACCATTGTAACAGCAGATGCGAGCATATAGGGCGGGATACCAATATCCCTTAAACGACCGATTGTAGATGGGCAGTCGTTTGTATGAAGTGTGCTGAAAACAAGGTGGCCTGTCATGGCGGCCTTTATGGCTATCTCTGCTGTCTCCATATCCCTTATTTCACCGACCATGATTATTTCAGGGTCCTGACGCAGGAATGCCTTTAATGCAGCGGCAAAGGTCATGCCCACCTCATTCTTGACATTAACCTGGTTAATACCTTTGAAGTTGAACTCTACCGGGTCTTCTGCGGTAAGAATTTTAGTGTCTTCTGTATTTAGCGCATTAAGAACAGAATAGAGTGTGGTGGTCTTACCTGATCCTGTTGGCCCTGTTACAAGGAGAAGACCGTAGGGTCTGTCAATACAACGTTTAAGGGCCTCAAATGTATCACGCTCAAAACCCAGTTTTGTAAGGTCAACATTAAGGGCGCCCTTATCAAGGATACGCATTACAACGCTTTCACCGAAAAGGCAGGGAAGTGTTGAAACACGAAAGTCCACCGCGGAATGTTTGCCCATACGCATCTTTATCCTGCCATCCTGCGGCACCCTTCTTTCTGAGATGTCAAGCCCGGCCAGTATCTTTATTCTGGAAATAAGGCCGTTTTTAATGGTTAAAGGGAGGTTCATGGATTTATAGAGTGACCCATCCAGCCTGTACCTGACCTGGAGCGCCTTTTCAAATGGCTCAATATGGATATCACTCACACCATCTGTAACCGCCTTTACAAGTATACCATTTACCAGCTTTATAATGGGGGCATCACCTGCTGAGAACTCATCCTGTATCTGGTCATCCATGGGGCCTTCAAGCTCCATGTCGCCCACAGCCTCTGATACCAGTGAACCAAAGTCATCTACCTTGGTAATTGGGAGGTCACTATCATCCTTTTCTTCTACCTTTGCGAAAAAACTTTTATACTCATCATCGCTGATATTATAGAATTTTTTATAGGCCTCTATTATCGCCTTTTCAGTAGCCACATAAACCTTTACCCCCATCCTGACCTCGGTCTGGATCGCCTCTACCGCAGCGCTGTCGGTCGGTTCGGTCATGGCAACATCAAGGGTGCGATCCTTTTTTGCCATGGGGAATGCCATGTTCTGCCTAGCGGTCTCATAGCTTAATAGCCTTAAGACATCCGGGTTAGGATTAAAATCATTGCTTGTTGCAGATGGGTAATTGTGGATACGGCTCAATACATTGACTATTGTCTCTTCTTCTATATAACCAAGCC
>Ga0123334_1004486_pt1 | contig 14194 bp, 15 predicted proteins | sample BiotimSIPDNA_FD_89706 | JGI IMG/M metagenome (GOLD analysis project Ga0123334, IMG submission 89706) | Anaerobic biogas reactor microbial communites from Washington, USA - Biogas_R1 time_0 SIP DNA | ecosystem: Engineered > Bioreactor > Anaerobic > Unclassified | place: Washington, USA... | reverse complement strand
AGGTACAAAGTACCCCGTATAGCAGGCAGTATTCCCCCTTCTGTTCCCAGCGGCGAACCAGCCGGAGACAGACGCAAAAAATCAAGGCTTAAGGCTGAGCCGCCCTGAACAATCAGGTAAGCAATCAGACTTATCAGGCTAAATAGCAGAAATAGGCCGGAACCCCAAAAAAATGTAATTAAGAAAGAATCAATGAATTTGTTCATAACCAATACCGGGACATTTCTTTATTTTTGACCAAATAATTAATTGATATGTTTATTATGGTAACCACCAGAATTAATACCAGCCCGACTGCAAACAGGGCCTGATAATGCAAACTGTGCGGAGCAGCACTGCCTATTTCCAAAGCAATAAGGGCAGAAAGCGGTTCACCCCGGCTAAACCAAGATCCAGGAAAACGCAATACATTTCCTGCTATCATTAGGACGGCCATAGTTTCACCCGCTGCCCGCCCGAAGGCCAGGGCGATTGAACCTAACACACCCTTTTTAGCCAGGGGCACAATGACTTTCATGGTGACATATGGTTTGGAAACTCCGACGGCTAAAGCGCTGTGTTTGTATTCCGGCGGAACTGCTCTTATGGCAGACTCCGAATTGACAACGATGTAGGGCAATACCATAAAAGCCAAAACAATTGAGGCAGCAAATAAAGATTCGCCGCTTGCAGCCTGAAATTTTATCTCAAAAAATTTCACTAATACGGCTGCCCCAAGAAACCCGTAAACAACCGAGGGAATCCCGGTAAGAACGGTGAGTGCAGGTCGCAGAAGCTGCGCCAGCCACTCCGGGGCATATTCTGCTAAGAAAATAGCGCAACCGAGGGCTAATGGAATAGCAATAATTAGTGCTCCGAAAGCAACCCACAAAGTACTGGCCAGCATAGAGCCAATACCCAGATGAATAGGCGGATAGACTGGACTCCAATCAGTTCCTGACAAAAATGCCAGCGGACTTGTCATCTGCCATACCGGCAGACTTTCCCGTAACATAAAAAAAAGCACTGCGATTAGCAGCAAACTACAGGTAAATGCTATCACCGCTGAAATTAATTTAAAAAATGTATTTTTTAGATTATTGGTCATCGAATCCGCCTCATTGTATTCAATAATAAAAACAGTGGGCAGAAAATCCGCCCACCCAGCTTGTCAATAAAGCCGGCAGACTGCCAGGCTGTTGATGGAAGCGAGAAGATCAAGGCGTGAGAGAAGGCCGTGATTAAAGGGCGGGATGAAACCCGCCCGGAATACCAATGCTTATTTGGCTGGAATATAACCCAAATCTTCAACTACAGTTAAACCTTTGTCAGACATCAGATAATCCAGAAATGCCTGTTGTTTGGCAGTTGGTGTGCTTTTAGTAATAATTAAAAGGGGCCGACCAATATCATATGCCCCGGATTTAATATTTTCCAGGGTGGGAGCAATCCCATCAACCTTAAGCGCAATTAGTTTGTCCGGGTTCTGATTGACCAAACCGGAAGATACATAACCTATAGCCATTTCATTATCCATTATTTTTCCGGCTAAAGCCCCCATGGAAGGAATTTGTTGAGCATCTTTGGAAATCGGAGTGCCTTTCATAACTGCTTTGTCAAAAATTTCACTGGCTCCGCCACCTAAATCTCTTACCGCTACAACAATGGTCTTGTCGGGAAGAGCAGGGTCAAGCTGTTTCCAGGTGGTTATTTCGCCAGCGAATATTTTTTTCAGTTCTTCCCGACTGATATCCGGTTTGATCTTCGCTACCGGATTTTTGGGATTAACTGCAATCGTTAAAACATCAGAGCCGATTTGATAAGTTTTACCATCCTTTAATTCAGCTTTCTCTTCATCTTTTATGTTACGCGCCACCAAGCCCAAATCAAAAGTGCCATCAATGGTTGACTTTACGCCAAATCCTGAACCTCCGGTGGAAACAAATATAACAATAGGTTCCTCGGGCAGACTGGAGTTTACTTTATTCCAGGTTTTGTATTCTTCGGTAAAATTGTCTGCACATTTAGCAATAATGGGTGATAAAGTGCTGGAGCCACCAATTTTTATAGAAGTTTCGGTTGGTTTGGTAGGAGCGTTTTGTTTTTCTGTACCGGTTGAACTACATCCAGCCAGTGCGGCCATTAACAATAAACTAATAAGACCGATAACGAGTAGCAGGTTACGCTTCAATTTAATCTCACCTTTCTTTTTACATATATATTTATTGTTCATATTACCATGGTGTAAATTATATGTAAAATAACTTTAGGTTATAGTATTAAGCAGGATATGCAGGGTAATATAATGTTTCGCACTGCTTTTTTAAATTTATAATATTATTATTAAAAATAAATATGCCTCGTCCCAGAGACAGAGCCAATCCAGAGTATGGAATCTTATCGGCTCGGATTTTAGATATGCTTGAAGAAGAGGTAGAGAAGAGTCAGAGTTAAGTAAATGACAGCATACTTTATTAAAAGTCTAAAGAGGCTGTCAATGATTTTCGGGGACAGTCCCCAAAAATCATTAATAATCATTTTCCGTCTGATAACGATTGCCTAATATCCGGCTACCGACCGCCAGTGTCAGCAAAGCCAGCAGGGATATGGTTATGGCAGTATAATAACCCATATTAAGACCCCGATCCAGCATAAAACCGCCCAACATCGGACCGATCGCCCGGCCCAGGCTGTCGTAGCCGTTTAAAATACCCATGGCCGAACCCTGTCCGGTTGCGGTCCGTTTGGAAACCGCCGCGGAAATGGAAGGACGCATCAGACCAACCCCGGCGGAGAAGACCGCCATAAAAGCAATGGAGGAAAGAATATTATACATAAATAAAAACAGCCCAAAGCTGATCCCCATCAGTATGATTCCGGTGGCGGCGGTTTTTTCTTCGCCGAAACGATTGATCAGCCTGCCTACCAACATCCCCTGTATCAATGCCATGACAATTCCGGCAGCAGTAAACGCCCAGCCAATGTCACGCGCGGTAAAGGATAATTTACTCTCGGCAAAAAGTGCAAAGGTTCCATGATGGATGGACTCGCCGATGCTGCCCAGACAAATACACAGGAAAAGGACGACCAAAGGCGTTTTTAGCCCTTCCAGTAAAGAAGCTCGTTCAACTTTACGAATTATCCGTTTTTCACCGGCCAAAGATTCGGGCAGGAGGATATAAACGGAAACCGCATTGGCCAGGGCCAGCAGACCGGCAAACACAAAAGGAAAGGCCAGCGATATTTCGGATAATATTCCGCCGATGGCCGGCCCAAAAACCATGCCCATGCCCATGGCTGCGCCAATCATTCCCATCGCTGAACCACGTTTTTCCATACTGGTGGAATCTCCAACATAGGCCATGGCGGTAGGCATGGTAGCACAGGCCAGGATTCCTCCGGCAATACGAATTACATACAGCATCCATAGTTTGGTGGCAAAGCCAAACAGGATAAAAGTAACGGAATAGCCTATAATGCCAAGCAGCAGCACCGGCCTTCTTCCCACCCGGTCAGAATACGCTCCCCAAATCGGGGCAAAGATAAACTGGCAGACCGCATACACAGTAATCAACATCCCCAGCTGAAAGGCATTGGCCCCCATTGACTCGGCATAGTAGGGCAGCACCGGCATGATAATGCTGAAACCGACCCCCACGATAAATATGGTGGCAAACAACACGATCATACGCTTGCGGTCATCATTTAAATTCATTGATCCTCAATCCCCATCCATAAATTACTTCAGTTTACCCGCATAGAGCTGCGCAATTCAGTATGATATACCGAATGAATAAACATTTTATATCAGTTTACTCCTTAACCGATGCCAAAACAAGAAACATACCCGGCAGGTTTAGGGCCATAAAACTGGTAATTGTTGCCGGCAGGATTTAAAATACTAGGTAATGATTATGGGAGTGGAGGAAACAACCAAGATGTATAAAAAAGGATTAAAAGATCCATTCAGTGCTTTAAGCCATCTCCTGGGAGTAGTATTATCGATGGCTGGGACGGTAATCTTGCTGCAGCAAAGCGATAAACCCATGGACAGGCTGGCGCTGGCGATATTTGGGGCCTCACTGGTCTGCCTGTATGCGGCCAGCACGATTTATCATGCGCTGGATGTATCGGAGAAGGTAAATCTGATCCTGCGCAAAATCGATCATGCCATGATCTATGTTTTAATCGCCGGGACCTATACCCCCATGTGTCTGATCGCCTTAAAAGGGGCCTGGGGTACAGCCCTGCTCATAACCATATGGGCCATCGCCCTGGCCGGCATCGCCCTGACCCTGTTGTGGTTCGATGCACCCCGCTGGCTGACTACATCCATTTATGTGCTAATGGGCTGGCTGGTCATCGTCGCCACCGTACCGCTGAAACAAACCGTTGGAATGGCAGGACTGGCCTGGCTGCTGGCCGGAGGTATTCTTTATACGATCGGCGCTGTAATTTATGCGACCAAACGTCCCCATATAACATTTTCGATAGTCGGTTTTCATGAAATATTCCATGTCTTTGTGCTGGGGGGCAGCCTCTGTCATTACATATTGATGCTGAAATATCTTCCTTATTGAAAAATTTAAAGTGATTTTTGGGGACAGTCCCCAAAAATCATTTTAGGGAGCAACCGGCGGAGATTAAACGCAGGGCTCGTTCGGCGGCGTCGGACAGCAGTTCGCCGGCGCGGATCATGGATTGCTCGCGGGTGATGGGACCGGGGGCAATACTCATGATGGCAATTATTCCTTCGGCATAAACCTGTTTTGTATCCGGGCCGATATTTCCTACCAAGGCCAGCACCGGTATCCCGTATTGGCGGGCACGGCGGGCAACTCCCACCGGGACTTTGCCGTAAAGACTGGAGCCGTTGATTTCTCCTTCGCCGGTGATGATCAAGTCCTGCCCGGCAGACAGCAGGGTATCAAACTGCAGGATTTCCAAAACCAGTTCCAGCCCGGGCTGCAAATCTGCTCCGGCAAAGGCGGCGAGGCCTGCGCCCAATCCTCCCGCTGCCCCTGCTCCGGGCAGTTCACATATATCCAGGTCAAGATCACGCTTGACCACTTCCGCCATTCTTGCCAGTGCCCGATCCATTAAATCAACCGCGGCTGCGTCAGCCCCCTTTTGCGGACCATAAACCCGGGATGCTCCCCGGGGACCGCACAGGGGATTGGTAACATCACAGGCCACACTTATTTTCGTACGGGAGAGACGCGGGTCAAGTGCGGACATATCAATAGTATCCAGTTCCAGCAAACCGGCGGCGCCCGGCGCGATATCCTCACCCTGGGCGTTAAGCATTTTTACCCCCAGGGCTTGGGCCATTCCCGCCCCGCCATCATTGGTGGCACTGCCGCCGATCCCGATAATCAGGTGGCGGCAACCCTGACCAAGCGCCGCCCGGATCAGCTCACCGGTGCCAAAGGTAGTGGCAAGCAGCGGGTTGCGCTGCGCGGGCGGTACCAGATTAAGCCCGGAGGCTTCTGCCATTTCAATGATAGCGGTATCATCTCCGGCCACCCCAAACCTCGCCATCACCCGGTTGCCCATGGGGGCGGTTACTTCTTGCTCCAGCATCCGGCCGGCCATGGCGGCGATAAGCGTCTCGGTTAGGCCTTCCCCGCCGTCCGACAAGGGCAGTTGGGTTATTTGTGCGGCCGGAAGGACTCTTCGTATCCCCTCGGAGATACGGGTGGCGGCCTCGGCGGCGCTCAGACTTTCCTTAAAAGAGTCCGGAGCAATCAGGATGCGCATATCAGCAGCCCCTTTCTCTGGCCTTTTCCTGAGCCTGCCAGTAGCGGCGGAAATAGGGGGAACCTTTTATGCGGGCAGGCTGAGCGCTGTTTTCGCGGATGAAAGCATCGAGAAGTTCATCCTCCTGCTGCCAGGCCTTGCACATAAAGTCCCGTTTTCTGCCGTCATCGGCCCGGTCAGTCTGCATGACGTCAACCGCCTGCCGCCACTGCGCCTCCAGCTGATCCCGGCTTTGCAGATATTCATCCAGATTTCGAATCTGCCCGTTTAACACCATCCGGTGGAACAGTTCCCGTTTTTGCCAGTAAGCAACGGCCTGCTCCTGCTCAGTTTCCGAATACAGAACCGGATTATTATCAATCAGCCAGAGCGGTTTAAAAACCGCCAGACAGGGCGTAGAGGCACCGGTAACCCAGTAGACGCAGTCCGCTTCGCCCAGCGATGCCACATAACTGCCGGTGGTATGATCGCCGATGATCCCGCCGCCATGCATGCACACGCTTTTCAGGGAGGATTGGCGGAACTGGCGGCCCTCTGCCGCCGGTTGGTGCTTACGTAAAATGGTCATCATAGTGGCAGTATCAATTTCGCCCCGCTGCCGCTCCAGCTCCGTCCGGCAAAGGCTGCCCCGGTTATCCGAGCCGCTGAAATATGTATAGAGCGGGTCTTTATAGCAGCGGGCAAAATCAAAATCATCCTCTGATTTGCACCAACCCTTTTGGCGGGCATGTTCGATCAGTTCCTGGTGACAACGGTCAAAGGCACTGCCGATACTGAGACCGTTGGATATATTACGTACCCCGTCAACCCTCTCGGCGGCCCAGTACTGGCCGGCGGTTTCCAAAACCCAGGCGCTCTGTTTATCAGCTATAAGGAAGGAATTATGGTAGGTAAAAGGTTTGCGGTAGCCGCAGTTGCCGCCCTGACCGTAGCGTTCCAGCAGTTCGATCAGGAAGTCCAGCGCCGCTCTGCTGTCGCGGCACCTTTCCAGGGCCAGGCGGATCATGTCCATGCCGGTCAAAGCAGGCTCCCCGTATTTTTCCCGGGTGAAAACCGCTTCATTGCCAATGTTTAACCCAAACTCATTGCAGCCCATCTCGCAGCCCCAGATCCAGGATGGCTTTAGCAAAAGCACCGCCAAGGTTTCCTCCGCCTGATCCACCTCTATATAAGTACACTGCAGCCGGGTGCCGGGATCATAATGACGCCTGGGTAAATGGATCATAATATGCGGTTCATTGGGCTGGCGGTCACTGTTTTTGGCAAACAGAACCCGCCCGTCCCGCGTGGAGTTTCCCAAAGCCACCATCGTATCACACATATACGTTACCTCCTCCCGTAAAGTGATTTTCGGGGACAGTCCCCAAAAATCAATCCGAATGTTACCAATATTTATATCAGTTTAATTATTTTCCATTATATAATACCTCCTTCTACGCTGGCCTTATTTTTCAGCCTCCTGGTCTGATCTGCTTATTTCCGGTATGTTTCTCCAGCGGCAATAATATTACTATATTTGGCATAACCCCCAGGTAGTTGATATTTAAAGAATCGTAAGGATAATCAAGCAAAAAAGAGCTCCAAGAAGTGTTAGACATTTCTTGGAGCTTTAAAAAACTTTATTTATCATTTGAGCAAAATCTACAATAAAAATGCCGATAGGAGAGTCCCTATACCTCGTTATGATTGAGCGCTTTGATGCATAGGAACAAGTTTTTGGTCAGGTTTTCCCGGAGTTGTTCATCGTCGTCCTGAAAGGTGTCTGAGGCCAGGTCATGGGCGATGCAGCTCATGTAATGCAGGGCTTTGAATAAATTTTCCGGTTCACATGGTTGATAAAGAAAATGATCCATAAGGGTAAAATGATGGATACTCTGGATGTAATCCAAAATCTCACGATCACATAAAACTTCAGGGCTATGAATGTATTCCTGCATGAACTCATCCCATGCGCACTGGCGTTCCGCATCCATAATCAATGACCTGATACGGCCCGCATTTCCGTTTCCAAACATTGTATCACCTCATATAGAAGATATCTAAAATCACAGTGTTTTATACCATGAGGGAATAGAAATCTCCAAAAAAAAAAATCCCGGAACCGAGTGATCGGTTGAGGGATAGATCTCAAAAGTGATTTTTAGGGACTGTCCCCGAAAATCACTTTAATCTGATGCGCCTTGCGGGGTAAGCTTGATGATACGGTTGGCAACCGTTTGTCCCCAGGTTACCTGGCCACTGTCGGCCTATCATTTATATACCATACCGTCTTTCTATCAAAGTAATCAGGCAACCTCGATATTGTAGCATACTCTGCCAATCCGTCAAGTTGGGGGAGGGGAGCGACACAGCTCAGCCGCTTTTATGTATCTGCAGGAATTTAGCCAGGTTGCTCTCGGCTTCCTCAGTGCCCAGGACTTTTGTAATAGAGATGTCTTTATGCTCGGCCAGATCCATTACGTTGTCCATTTCATAAGCCTTCCCGTTGGCATCAAACATTAATTTGAGCTGGGGCCGGTTCTTGTCAGCTGGATTCTCCTGGGTTACAAGCGCCATATCTTCATTGGACAAAACCATCACCGTACCTGGCGGATACAAATTTACATGCCTTAACAAGGCATCTACAAAGCGCTTGGACAGGTGAGTGCCGGTTTTTTGCTGTATCATCTGGATAGCCTCATAATTGCTGAAGGCGCGACGGTAGGGCCGATCAGTTATCAGAGCGTCGAATACGTCAGCAACGGCAACGATCAGTCCATATTCATGAATATCCGTATAATCAATACCACGGGGATAACCGCGGCCGTCAATATGTTCATGGTGTTGCAGAATGGCCTGCGCAGCACCCCGGGGAAGATCATTGGATTCAGTGGCAATATTATACCCGGTTAAGGGATGTTTCTTTACTTCAATGAACTCTTCATAAGTGAGTGCAGATGGCTTGTTGATAATTTCCAGCGGAATTTTAATTTTGCCGATATCATGAAGCATGGAACCAATGCCCAGTGCCTGCAACCGCAGCTTGCTGTAGTCCTGGCTTATCCCTAAAACAAGTGACAAGATACATACATTCACACTGTGTTCATAGGTGTAGTTATCGTACTCCTTGACCTCAGCCATTCCAAACATGATGTCGTTATTACTCATCAGGTCTTTTATAATGTTATCCACCTGGGATTGCACAGTCTGCACATTAACTTTTCCGGTTTTTAGACATTGATCGTAGCACCGCTTAAAACTGGCAGTCGCCTTTGAAATCGTGGCAGGCCGAACCACTGGAACAGGTTCTATAATATCCAGATCATCTTGAATATAAATATATTTTATATTAAATGCCCGTAGCCGCTGTATGTATCTGCTGTTTAATACCTGTCCTGCGGTAAGAAGAACTCGACCGTTGACATCAGTTATATTCCTTCCAACGACCATTCCCTCAGATATATGATTCGTAGAAATCCGAAACATTTTATACCACCTGCGAGTATTTATTTATCATTTTGCAAGAATATAAGTATTTTTGCACCGAAAACGTTTCGGAACCCTAACCGTCCCGTCTACGGCGACAGTATCAAATCGTCAGCCTTGGTCTTTATTATTCGACGCTATCCGTTGGATTTCCTGTAAATATCAGGGATTAATTATTTGATAAGGAATTATGTCGACATCCTAAGCCTAACGCGGCGTCAATGTCAACGGAAAAATTAATTTTTGCCGGCTGATAAACGCCGGCAATGGCAGAGTTGTGGTAATATATGTAATCTCCATTGTTGTCCATCGGCTATACATTTACCTACAGTCGTTATTCCCCATATTTATACAGGATTTTGATAGAAAAAATAGAAAACGTCAAATTCCCAACCGGTTAAAGAAAAACCCGATAGAGGCAGGAAATAAGGTCATTGGATATAGTATACTGGCGCAGGGAAGACGCTGAAGAAGAAATAAAGATCATCTTGCCTGAACTTCCGTCTTTCTATCATACTTAACAGGCAATCTCGATATTGTAGCACACTTTGCCAATCAGTCAAGCCGCGCAAGTGCACGCAAGTGGGGACGGTTCTTGCTTGCCCCCTTGCGCCCTCAGCCAGCCGGGAAGAGTAAAGCTTTTTGATAAATGCTATAATTATATAAGCAAGTGATACATATGGAGGAGTGGGATGATTATGTATAAAAAATTTCTCGTACCAGTCGACGGGTCACATTTTTCCAAGATGGCTTATCAGAAAGCAGTTGAACTAGCCAAGTTGACGAACGCTGAAGTAGTGATTCTCCAAGTCGCATATGATGTTGATTATTACTCACGAAAAGGAGTATTGTTTGCCCGAAAATATTTCAATGAAAACGAAGTCAAAGGCGAGTGCCAAAATATTCTCAGTGAAGTTAGGAAAGACGTTAATGAAGGGGATGTAAAAATAACCGAACTGATTCTGATGGGTGATCCGGCAGAAACAATTATTAATGAAGCAAGAGAAAACAACTATGATCTGATAGTGATGGGGAGCCGTGGCAATGGGCCATTAAAAGGTGCAGTGATAGGAAGTGTCTCATTGCGGGTCCTTACCAAGGCAAATAACATGGTTTTAATTGTGAAAGATCCGCAAGAGATAATCAAAGATTAAGCAGCAAAAATAAAAAACAAGCAGGCCACTGAGCAGGATTTAGTAAACATCCATTCCGGCGTTTAAATTCATTGTATCGTAAACCTAAAATTTGCCAGGGTCAGCGGTAATTCGCTGTCTGTTGAAGGTGCCGGAGTTGGTGCTGCTGTTAAACTGGCTGTATCAACGGCCTGGTAATATGCTGACGAAGTTCTCCCCGAGATTTTATTTGAGTGCTTCCAATTGTAATTGATTTCCCTGGTGTTGCCCAGTGAGTGTGATAGCATCAATATCATAATTATGATAAAATAAATATATAAATATTGATACAAGGAGTGAGGGGTATGACAAATATCAGACCTATTTCTGATTTAAGAAATAACACCAATGAAATCTCAGAGCTTTGCCATAATACCAAAGAACCAATATTTATTACCAAAAACGGTGTGGGCGATATGGTTGTTATGAGCTTTGAAACGTACGAACGGCAACAGGCGATCATAAATCTTTATATTAAACTGGCCGAAGCAGAGGAAGAAATAACCAATGGTGCCGAGGGTGAAGATTTTTTTGAATTTGCCAAGCAGATGAGGAACAAAGTACATGGGCAGGTATAAGATCAAGATATATTCCGCTGCCAAAATGGACTTGAATGATATTGTAAGCTATCTGAATACACTGTCGCCGCAGGCTGCCATCAAATATTATGACCTGCTGGTAGAAAAAATCGGCAGTCTGGCAGAACTGCCGCAACGTTGTCCCTTTGTAAGGGACGTTGCATTGAAAGCCAAAGGCTACCGGTTTTTGATGGTTGAAAATTATCTGGTGTTTTTCGTAATTAAGGACGACACGGTACAGATATGCCGCATTTTATACAACAAGCGCGAATACAGATGGTTTCTTTAATACCGCACCATTTGCCGGATAATATCTGCGCCGGCGATAAACGTTCCCAATGAGGCGCCGAGGTTGGCCATGAAAATCACCAGCAGGGTGTGCGCCATGATCATAAGGGAACCGGCGCAGGTGATTTCCGCAATAGCTGCATTGGTAAGGATCGGCTGTAAATACTGCGCCAGCAGAACGATGGAACCTTGAAATATGACGCTTGCTCCCTGCAAAATGAAACATTAGAATCATCTGTGAGATCTTCCCATATATAATGAGGACAATCGATAACTCGTTTAAATTCATTGTATCGTAAACCTAAATATGATGAAATCCGATAAGTTCTAATAGGTTGTAACAGTATAACAATTACGCAATACCGGTATATAACTTCATGGCATCCCTGAGAAACACTGCACATCCCGGAGCGATTTTATCGTAATAGGCGGTAAATCTCTCATCATCCACATACATCTGCACCAACGCCAGGTGCGCCTGGGGCGAATACTGCGACCAAGACTGCATGATCCATTGCTTGTGCAGCTCGCAGGCCTGCCGGGCCAGTTCCCCGCCGGGATCACCGTCTTCATAAGCCCGCCGGATGGCTTCATTGACCTGTTCGGTCAGCTTTTCAAAGGCCGCATATTGCGCCGCGCTCATACTTTTCAATTTCCGGTACGAAGACTCCACCGCCTCCTCCCCGTATTTTTCACGGATTTCCTGACCATGTTCACTTTCGTTGTCATCGATAAGCTTTTGTTTAAAACCTTCGAATTTTTCCCGATCAGACATATTGCATCTTCCTTCCTGTGCCGCCATGGTTTTCTCCACATTGGCTATCAATACTTCCAACTGCTGCTTTTTCACCAAGAGCTGCTCACGGTGTTCAGCCAGCGCGGCAGCCCGGTTGAAGTCAGGCGCTTCAAGAATTTTTCCAATGGTGTGCAGTTTAAAGCCCAGTTCACGATAAAACATAATCTGCTGCAGTTTATTCACCTCTGCCTGACCATAGTAGCGGTAACCGGATGAATTCATCCGGGGTGGGCGCAACAGGCCAATCTCATCATAATAACGCAGTGTTCTGGTACTAATCCCCGCCAGCCGGGCCAGTTTGTTTATCGTATAATCCATTGGTGCCACCCCCTATAGACATCCTAAACCTTAACGCGGCGTCAATGTCAACGGGAAATATTACTTTTTTGCCGGCCGATAAATACCGGCAACGGCAGACTTGTGGTAATATATGTAATAATATGGAGGGGCTGACGGAGATGGGATTATAAAGTGGAATAAAAGCAAAGACCAATCGGTGGGGTGTTAATAGGTGGCTAAAAATGAAAACAATAAGATCTGTACTGTCTGCGGAAAAACTAATAATATTGCAAATGAACGCTGCATAAAATGTAATTCATGTTTATTGGAAGGAATGCAGTCGGGAAATATTACGATCGATAATAAAACCATAAAAAGATTTAGGAGCTTGAACAGCGGCCCTGATATAATCTGCCCGGTCTGCAAGACCCGCAATAAATCTATTGCCAAGAATTGTACACAGTGCGGAGCCTGGCTCCTGGACGAAATCTGGAAAGCCGACAAAGCTGACGATGGATATTCACATAGACTTCCGTCAAGAAAAAGGTTTGCATCTTCTAAATCCCAAAAAGAAAACAGACCGGCCTCACAAACCAATTGGTTCGGGTGGCTGCTACTAGTATTTGCCGCATTTTATTTACTGGCCAGGGTTATTCAGTAATTCGAGAAGTATTATTGATTTGATTACGCTGGGATAATGTCATACATGATTGCAATTCACAGTTGGCCTCCCGGTTCTGGACTATCTTGTAATCCTTACCCACAATGCCCAGCGCCTGATTATCCGATACTCTTATATTGGCGAAATAGTCCTCAATTATATTTCCATCTACCTGAACTGGACGGCGGATAACTTCCCAGTCCAAGCCTGCAATCTTTAAAGCCGCTGCGCTATCAAGTGATGTTTCAACTTTTAATCCCCAGCCCATGCCAGGGAACTTCCCGGTAATAAAACATTGATTCCACCTCATCTCTGCTACCTCCATTCTATAATTCAGTATTATAAATATACTTCATTGTTATGACAGGATAGTGTCATTCATTAATGTATAGTGATATTTATAGAGGGGATAAGGCGAGTTGAATAAATGGGTTGTATGATTATCCTTCTACAAGATAATCATACAACCCTGTTTAAATTAGAAGAAATACCAATTATGCAAAATTCTCAACAAAAGACTGACTAGTCTCACCAACCGACTGACAATTAACAACATCCCGAAAAATCCGCAATGTATTTATAACTTTGGCAGGATTTTGTTAGAAAAAATAGAAATATATTCTATAATGATGTGGTGGACAGAAAAAACTTATAAACCGTAAAACTAAAGTGTAATTTGGATTAGCGGCATCAACGGAGCGGTAAGCAGCTACTGCGGTTAGATAATCGTGACCGAACGCGTATTCCGGACACGGTATAATATGCCAATTATATATTAAATGGAAAGATAACAAAGGAAGGTTTAGATTATGCTAGATTTTATTGCCATTAGCATGAATAGCATTACCGATGTTTCTAATGGGTATTTATTAAAAGATATAGTTTGGCAGGGAGATGATTATGCTTGGAAGCGAGGTGTCTAGATGAAAATTAGTTCATTAAATCAATTCATGCAGTGGTATCTTAACACTGCTGACGATGAATTAATTCGGCGTATTTATATAGTTTTAAGAGGGGGAAGTGAAGAACTTTCGATAGATGGAAATGCGCGCCAAGAATTACGGAAAATGTGGAAGAGCAGGTATTGGGGAAAAAGGATCACCGAGGTGCTACAGGAGGAGCATGAAGACGTAATTAAAGATGTAAATTCCAGGGAAAGAGAAGAGTTGCGCGGTGACCTGGATAAACTGGAGGAGCAACATGACCTAAGAGGATT
>Ga0123334_1004484_pt1 | contig 14201 bp, 6 predicted proteins | sample BiotimSIPDNA_FD_89706 | JGI IMG/M metagenome (GOLD analysis project Ga0123334, IMG submission 89706) | Anaerobic biogas reactor microbial communites from Washington, USA - Biogas_R1 time_0 SIP DNA | ecosystem: Engineered > Bioreactor > Anaerobic > Unclassified | place: Washington, USA | collected... | reverse complement strand
TCCGTCGCATCAATTCATCACGGTCATATGAGGACATCATCATTTACAGTTTAACGTTGAGGCGTGAATCAGTGTGTGGCGACGTTGTCACACACTGGCTGGTTCTGACTTTCTCACACAAAGGCACCACTCACATAATCAAGGTTTCCATCAATTGTCAATCGTTCGCGCGATGCCATTTTTCGTGAGCAATTACATCGGTGTAATGGAATAAATTCAGGTAGGCGATCATTGATGGTTTAAGAGCGGCGATAGCGACTCGTAGAGTAATGCAACGGTGTTGTGTAAATGCCTGCATAAAATGGAGATGTATCATAATAGCTGAGGCCGTGGTTGCTCTTATTACGGGTGTTGTATTACCCATGAAGCATCTTGGACCCACAACCATGAACAGCATGTTGGAGGCCGCAAGCGCCTTAAACAGACAGTGAAACGTATCCGTCCGGGATGGGACCTCCTTGACAAGCGATGGGTATAAAATCCGTGACGGTTTCTAAATGGGGAGATGGGTAGGAATAATTACAAACCGTGACGGATTGTAATCAAACCTGGATAGAAGGTAATATTGTTCGGAAGCAGAGGATTGAGGTCATCCTGATTGGTCATGGAAGGGAGTCTCGGGAGGATGTCCTTGAGGTAAGCGAAGGGATCGATGCCGTGTCGTTGACATGTCACCACGATGGAAATAATCGTCCGGAGTGGGATCTCATTTCCGAGGGCGCGAAGTGGTCCTCTTACTCCTTTGACCATGCGGGGTCGTCGAGCATGGCCATGATTTTGTTTTGGGCCTGGATGCCGTTGAGGTTGGTGGGGGATGCGTTGCGGTGGGCTTCGATATCGCCGATGATGAGGGTAAGGGCTTTGGCGCGGGAGAGGGCGACATTCCAGCGGTTGGTGGAGAAGATCCAATCGTTTTGGGCGGAGATGAAGTCAGGGTTGGATGCGGCGAGGGAGTAGATGAGCACGGGGGCTCCTTGCCCTTGCATTTTGTCCACGGTGCCAACTTTGGAGAGGGCAGACCATCCGCGGGCGTCGAGGGCGGCGCGTAGGGCCATGAAGCGAGATTGGGTGTATTTGCAAGAAATTGAACTTATCTGGTGTCACCGTGCGGCGCTTTCAAAGCTCACTGCGCCGATCATGTGGAAGGGAACCATCAAAAACCGCTTGGATGACAACCATGCATCGTGTTTGGTCACCACACTTGCGAGCTGCGGTATCTTGCGCGCACGGAGATCCCCCGCCAGCAGGAAGTTGAGCACCGCCATGAAGTGCGACTTTCCGCTACCAAAACTCCCGTCCAGGTAGCTGGCCCGGCTCTTCTGCTGTTCCAGTGCCCCCTTGATCAGATCCAATGCCTCACCGAAGTGTTTGGCCAAGGAGGGGGTCACTACATAGTTTTCCAATGTCCCGCTCGCGTCCCTCACTCCCTGGTCGAGGTTGAGCACAAATCTCCCCGACTGACGGTATCGGGCAAATGAATCAAATCGCGTAGGAGGGTATTGGACATGGCAATAGATAATCAGTCGTTAAGCACGAAGGGTTTAAGCATTTTGCGAACGGAAGCCAAACCTTTTGATGACGGAAACACCTGATTCACTGCCATTGTTGTAGCAAATCCTCGTCCTCTTCCGTGTCGTCATTTTCGTCCCCGATTTCGAATTTGACGACTTGACTCGAAAGCTTTTTGTCCGCTGCCAGAATGCTCAGTGGAATGTCGAAACAAGCCCCGAAGGTGATATCCACTTCAATTTTCGATTGGGCGCGAATGTCATTCATACACTCAAAAAGGGCAGTGCTGGTCACATGTTCAAATTTTTCATCGTCGTCCCCGTTCATCCCAAATACGCCATGGCAGAACCTACGCACCCTTTTTGGAAGGAAATAGGCGTGTTGGAAACCGCTGGGTTGAGTTAGTTTACCCACTCGATAGAGCTCACGAAGAATCATGTGAGCGCCCATGCCAAAGGTCCGAACCAGAGACGGCGCACGGATACCCGTGCCTTGGAATGCAGGATCAAGTCCTATGGAAAAAGCGTGGGAAAGGTCCCATGGGTCCTTCTTTTTTTGAATCTCCGAGAGGCTGGTGAGCATCGTATCCAGGAACTTGGATGCTGCGTAGAACGAGATGAACGCCCTCATGTTGTGATAGTATTGAATCAGTCGGCTTTTTTCTCCAAGGAAGTCGTCGATAATTTTGGTGTAGTCTTCTGGATTGGCATATGGGTTCGCGAGTGTGTCGAGATAGCCCGCATCGTCCATATCTACCACAAACTTCTTGTGAAGACCTGTCTTGTAAAACCCATGGGTTACCAGGGCGGCATGGATGCAGAGCACCATCCACTCCTTGCGCGATTGCAGATTCTGTGCGTCGCCCCGGAACCCCCAGGCATCATCTCCAGGCAAGGCCAGGTTTTGCGGCGTCAATGATCCGTAATCTTTTTCCAGGTAGCGGGGAAGTTGGTGGTGGCGCTCCCGCTTCCACCAGTTGGCGATTTTTTGCAGTGCTTCACTCGGAGCTAGCTGCGGCGGCGCGTCCGAAAGCTCGGGCTCTTCCGTCTCGATGGGCTGATCGATCTCAAACAAATGCCTCAGCTTCTTCTTATTTTCATCCGCCAGTTTTCCATATACCCCACTTTGCGATATCTTTTGGAACCATGCTTTACCAAGTTCACCAGCAAGCTCATGGGTGTGGTTCTTGTCTCCTTCAAGCAGGTATTGGATGACAGATTCGAGTTTGATTCCTGTGGCTGCCCGGGCCCAGTCGCAGACTTCCTGTCCAAGCGCAATCTGTTTTTCGCCCGAAACTGCGTATCTGCAGAGCAGGAAAAACTCGAGGCCTTCCTGTGTGAAGTCCGCTGAGAGCACCTGTTCATCGGGCGCAAAGGCTGCGATCAGGATCTCGTCCTTGAGTCGATGGCGTTGCTGGAAACCGGTATCCGCGTTGCACATACGCAAGCGGCTGGAGGATCCAAATCCTCCTGCTGCAGTTGGAAACTGGCACCGTGCGAGCACCTGAACGCGCAGTTCATCGGATTCCTTTTTGTGTTCGTTCAACATCTTTTTCCACCATTCGGTGTTGAGAATTGATCCGAGTTGAAGCGCTTTCCCCTCGTCCACCTTCAGCCCCGGTCCAAGCAGGTGCTTTAGAACCATGGCCAGTCCAATCCGGGGAACTGGACCGCTGCCGTTTCTGATGCCGGCACCTTCGATTTGTTTTGCAATCGAGCCAGCAACAATTTCTCCGGGAGCAAGCAGTTCATGCACGTCCCACTCATCCAGGCAGCACTTCCGGAGCTCGTCCTCTTTGTCGAGCACGCCATCCAGGCACGCGCGTATCGAATCCGATCGAAGCAGGCACCGGTGTGCCCCGTGAGGAATGCCGGAAGGCAGCAGGGCATACTCCTGCATGAGCTGCGGAATCACTCCAAACTCACGGTTCCAGAGCATGGACTGGATGGGGTCCGCACCGTTTATCACTTCCTGCCAATCCTGCACGGATTCCCCGGGTTTCACCATTTCCCAAAAGGATTCCCAGAGCGCGTAGTGATCGACCTCGCGATCCAATTTCCAGGCTGCCCGAAGGGATTGACCATCTGCGATGCTTTTTTCTGCCAAAGCACGCAATCCGATCAGGAGCGATTTTGCGCAGGCTTGAGCGACCTGCAGATTCTCCCGGGATTGCCTTGCCAGTCTCAATCTCCCAGCGTCCACCTTCCAATCGCCGTTCACGAGCAGATTTGCCTGAGAAGGCTCCTGGGTCGGCGCAGTCACCCAAATCCTTGGAATGCCGGATTCCACTGCAGTAAAGCCCTTGGAGTTGAGTGCCATGATCCAGCCTGCTGCACCCCCGGTAACGCCTTGTTTGGGAAAAACGAGCAGCGAATGCGAGTCATCGTTATCAACCAACTGCCACGGATCCGATGCATGTAGCGACTCGAATCCCCTGGCTTGAAACTTTCTACCGTTGATTTCGATGCCGCGGATCGCACGCGCAAAATGTACCAGGTAGCGGGCGATGATCTGAAAGTCTTCAAGGAGCCTGTCCGATTCTCTTGCGTCCAGCTTCAGCCCCTCGAGCACAAACAGTGTGGCCCCATTTGAAGGATCGATGGTGTTACTCCACCGCTCCATTGTCGAGATCGACTCGGCATTCATGTGCTCAGGAAAGAATCCGCCCCGGATGCGGCATCGCAGCGCAGCACTCTGGATGTGTGGATGATCCGTCAAGAAATACACACTTTTGAAACCCAGGCCAAAGCGTCCCGTGATGCCCATCCCTCCCGATTGATTATTGTCCTTATCGGAGAGGTTCAGGCACAGCATTTTTTCCAAGTCGCGTCGATAGCGTTTGGCTTTGCTGTCGTTGGGGTTGATGCCCATGGCATCGTTGATGCCGCGCCCCCAGTGCCAGATTGCCCAAGCCGGATTTGTGGAGTCATTTCGCACATGGAAACTGACGGGGACATCGGATTTATCCTGTTCCAGTCGTTCCACCAAGGCATCATCGGCGTTTTGAAAAAGTTCGCGCAGGACCGAGTTTGCTGAGTATTGCAGGTCTTTAAGGCGATGTCGCAACCCTTCGATCAGACGGGCCTCAGCGGGATTCCCAAGCGCACCTGCGAGCACTTGCCTCATGGTTTCTATGGCCTTGAGTCTTTGTTTCTCAGCTTGGTCCCGGAGCGCTTTTGCTTTTTCAAGCATTTCTGGCTCTCCCTGTTCCTCATAGTCCTTCGAATCCACCCGCAGTTGCATTGCACCATCGAGGTCCTTGATGATCGCATCCATCGGGGGTTCCTGGTGACAACGGATTTCCTTGATCCGGTGTTCGATCCCATCGAGCAAGAGCTCCTGTACCCGACGCAGGCCGTAGTGTTTGTTGAGCTTTAGCTCAAGGCTTGAAAAGTCTGGACATAACGCCAGTCCGTATCCGTTCCTAGCAATCCACATCAAGGTCCGCCTCCAGATATCAGCCTGATTTGGCAACGCCTCCGGGTGTTGGATTCTCCGCAGGGCGACTTCCACCACTCGCTTTTCCTTCCAACAACCCAGTGGTTTCTTCATCCGGCTGGCATCCACCACCCACTCGGAAATCTCATGACTGAGCGGAATCGTGCGCGTTCCTCCCGCCACGGTTTCAAACTCCACTTCATCCTCTACATTTACGAAGCGGAATACGAAGTGGATCCTGTCCCAGATAGCTTCTCTCTGGTAAAAGGCGAATTTGGTGCCTGCTCCTTTTCCTCCGAATAATTGTTCCCTTAGCGTGTCGAACTTCTGTCCCAGTGGATCCAATTGTTTATCTGCGAATTGGCGGAATGCGGGATGGTTGTGGCACACCGTGAGAAATGACGCTGCGAGGATGGGGTAGTCGTCGATTTTGGCGAAACTCTCCAGGTATTTCACGAGTTCGCATGCATTGGTATCCGGGTTAGGCAGGTGTTTGGGATCGAGCGCCTTCAAGTTCTGAGGGTTCGCCTGATTTGAATCGATTCCAGGGATGGAATCGTCGGAAGAGCCTTCAGGTTGGAGGATCTTCGCCAGATTTTCGTGGAGTTGATACTTGGGGTCAGGTCCTGTTGTGGGCCAGATCAACTCATCTGTCGGCATCCAATCCCTGCCTTGATTGCGCAGATGGAGTTGGGGCAGGATGTTGTCGATCCTTCCGTCGCTGACACACTGCTTAAGGTAGAGGTCATGGGTAGCTGTGCTCTGAGACCGCAGATGGTTGAGCACGGTCAGCATCCGTTTCTCATATCCATTGGAATCAGGCCACCGCTGGGCCACGGGGTGAACCACGTGTTTGAAGCAATCTTCTTCCTTGAGACCGCCAGGTTTCGATTCCAGCAAAGCTTTCAGGGGTTTCGCGACCTGGACGGCTTCACAATCCTGCAGCGCATTCAGGTGTTCCGTGATGATGCCCTCGGGCAGCTGATTTTTGCTGAGTCCCAGATACCATTCGGGAAGGTCACCCATCCGCTCACCCAAGCGTCGAATCACTTCGTGCGGCTGGGGAAAGAGAGACAGGCGGTTTTTGGTGAAGCCAGGGTGTTTTGTAAGCCAATCCGGTAGATGGCTGCTTAGCACCGTTTGTGAATCCCCCGAGAAGACAGCCTCAATGAAATCATCATGTCCATCCAGCATGAGCAGGTTGTCTCCGTAGAAACGGGAGCCGTCCCGATCTTCAAAAAGCATGGCTTTCTTTACCTTGTCCCCGATGCCGCTTATCGCCTCACCACCTTTGAGCTTCAGTCCCTCCAGAACCAGGAGAACAAACCGATGACAATCAGGCAAATCGACGATCATCGATACGATCTGGTTCCAGATTGTACCCATCACATCCCGACTGCCCCTATCGTTCCCATGATGGAACAGATGTTTCTGCGCATGACTTGCCCGACTGCTGTCCGGATACTGGCGCACAACCACACAGCGTTCGCAGAAGCTTTCCCATGCTTCGAGCAGGTCTCCTTTGAACCCCAGCTCGAAATCCTCCGGTATGAGCAGCACCTTGGGGAGTAATGCCCCAGCTTCATCGCCAATTGCCACACGCTCATGTGAATCCTTGCCCAGACGGATGTGAATGGGCAAACGTCGCAGCAACTGCTCGGTTGCTGAGGATCTATCGGCATCATAGAGGCCAGCTACCAGATCCTCGAGGCTTCCCTCGTTCCAGTCCTCGTCTTCGAAAGACAATAGTCCGAGGACAGCCTGCGCTCTTTTCATCTCATCGAGGCAGACCTTTGCATCCACTGCCCGCACCGCGAGATCTGTGAGTAGCTGCTGGGGAATGCCTTGACCATACTTCGCATCGATCTGTCTCCATGCGGTATCTCCTCCGATTTGCGATGTGAGGTGGGCGAAGTGCTTTTCCCACAGCCAGGCATCACCTTGATTCCCCTGATACAAGAGCGTGGTCGACCCTTCATTTCGCTTCGACGGATCACTGTGCATCAGGTACCTTATGGCCTGCCTCAGGATGGGATCCTGTTGCTTGCTTTTCTCTCTCACAAAACCGATCAAGGCCAAGCGATCCTCCACGCTTCCTTGCAGGTTATTGCAGAGCAGCACCAGTTTTCCTACAGCTTCGATTTCCAGTTCCGGAACCTCAATTCCAAGCAAGCGCAACAGCTCCGGTTGGGTATTGCACAGCGACACCTGTGGCTGCTTCACCACCCGTGCCAATAGCTCGCCATACTTTCTGCTTCTATCCGTTGCGCGGAAGAGGGTGGGGGGCTCATTCAACAGCTCTTTGCAGGCATCAGCGCTCTCCCACTTGCGTTCACCGTTGCCAAGGGTTTCCAGTTCGATCAGCGGAAGCCGGTGCAATTGGGCACGAACCTCATGGGAAGGTTGCTTTCCTTCGAGTAAATGAATCAACCACTCAATCAGCAGCCTGCGCGAACGCTCCGAGTCCAGCCGTGGAGCCTGCAGCATGTCGCGTATCATGTCTTCGCCCGGCTGCATGGCATTTTCACTCAGGATCAATCCGTTCTCAGGCTCTTCTGAAACGAGCAGTGCGTGGATGTCTTCATAGTCTGCAAGTGCCGGGAAGGTTTGCCACAGGTCCCTTGCTTCGAATCCTCGAGGGAGCGCCAGTCGGATAATGGGGGTCGCATTGGGTACCAACTCCCAGCGTCCCCTGCCATGGCTGTAACGATAGACGAAACTGTGTCTCCGGCAGATTGCCTCCTTGTAGCGTTGCCAAAGGTTGGTTTGCCTCAGGCATTGCACCAGGTTGCTGATCGCATCGGCGCTTGCCTGCGCATCCGATACAAACGATGCTAACGCCTCAGGTAAGTGAGATAGCGGTCCCAGTTCTGCCAGGGCCTGGTTCCAGATCAAGGGTGCTTCGTTGGTGCCGTCACGGGTTTCCCGGATGTTTTTGCGGGTGTTTTCGAATCCAACATCCGTAAGGCCATCAATGCGAATACGGGAGGAATCGAGGAAAAAACTCCCGTGCAGGATGAGCGTTACCGGGGTCCTCCAGAGTTCCTCAACCAACGGCAACGGATCCGGATCGGGTTGCTCCACCACCGGAAGGAACACCGACCAATAGATTTGCAGTGTGGGTGCCAACGCTGTTGCTTGTGTGGCAAACACGCAGCCAAAGTGCGGTTGTCCTTTCAGGGGAACACTGTCCCTTTCTCCGGTCGGGTCTCCCACGCGTGGCCAATCCTGTCGCTGGTGGCAGTCTTCAAGCACCTTGTCTGCCAGTCGCCCGGTAATGCCTTGGTAGTGGAGATTTGCATGACCCAGCACCTTCCCGCTTATCCAGTGCTGCTCTACGGGTTCGTCAGCAGGCAGGCAGCGGATGCAGTCATCAGCGTAAAGCATGCGGATTGCCCCGGAGCCATCCGTCCCTTGAAAAGCGAGTTGCTTCAGGTTGCGCAGCAGCAGGATGCGCTCAGGTAGCGCTGAGAAAGTCGCTCGCATCGTTGACTCGAATTCGCGGTCTTCGGCTGGCATCAACTCCCGGTTGTTCCCCCAGTGGTGGATAGCAGAGATGCGGGCTCCTTGGGCGTCCTTCAGGTGGTTGGCATGACGCAAGGGAAACCAAAATGCCAGCCAGGTTCCGGCGTCCCATCCACGTGTCGCAAGATGTTGGTGGAGGTGCGCCCGGGTATCGTGGAGGTTGTCTTGAAATGTTTTTTCCCAGTCCGCATGCTTCCACCCGGCGTAGGGGTTCATGAACCAGATGTTGTCCTTCCAGCCCGTCGTCGCTTCTTCGGAACCGATCAGAAAAAACGCTTCACAGAGTGCGAACACACTCTTCAATCCCTTCCCAAAGCGCCCGATTCGGCGATCATCCGCTGCTTTGGTTCCGCTGCCGATGCTGAAGATGGCCTCGCGGTTTGCTTCAGTGAAAGGACCATTGTTTATAGCCACCAGCGCAGGGCCTTCCAACAAGGGGTGCAACGCCGCTGCTTCCAGGTCCTCCGGCAGGTAATGCAGTTCGAAGCGGGTCGCTTCGGCGTCCTCTGCATTCTGGATCAGCTCTTTGATCAGGCTCGGCGTGTTGCCGTAGCCCTTGAGCAAGTCGCGGATGTTGTCGATATCGTTTTGGGGATTGTGAAGGAATCCAGGCACGGGGTTCTATGGGTTCTCAAAGGGTTTCAGTCGTGCAGTCGCAGCGAGGCAATCAATAGTGCTTCGGGCATCCTGAAGGGGAGCTGAAGTTCGCCGATGTGAGCCAGCACTGCGGCGCGGATATTTTCGATGTCTGGCTGAGTGATTGCGCGGGGTAAGCCAACCTCCAACGGATCCGTGGACATCGTGGCGGCCTCACGGGCGAGGGTGTTGAGCAGGCAGATGATGTCACTGTCACTAACAAACCGCTCCGTGCCGTCCTGCGCGAGCAGCAGGCCGCAGATCACCCGTTTGATGTGCCCGGTCGAGCCTGTGAGGCGATCCCGCACTTCAAAGACGAAAAGATCGCCGTCGATTTCGGCATCCGCTTGCAGGACTGCAAAACACGCCTGCCAATCGCAGGCTTCTTTTAGTGCCTCGTTGACAACCGGGCTGCCCACACCTGTGACCCGCCAGTCTTTCTCACGCGGTGGGTGCCGTAAAAAGACCAGGTTTTCCTGCAGTGGGATGACGCCCGGTGCCTTGCACCAGGGTTCGGGTGTTTTGAAGGAAATCGCCAGTTCATTGTGGCGGATTTGCCGACGGTGATGGTGCAGCATGCCTTCAAAAAAAGGTTGCAACTCCGAGAGATCCAGGCGCGGCATGGTTTTGGACACCGTGGCAAAGTCGAAGCGTTGGGCATTCCCCACCAGCTCGCGTACCACATCGATGGCTTCGCTGCCGCCGAAGGTTGCCGTCTTGGCATCAAACCAGTCCCGCAATCCACCCCCTTGCTGTGGGGCCTGAAAGTACAAGTCGTCAAAGGTCGACGAGGGTGTCATGCCGAGGACCAGTGGCAGCAGGTCTTCCGGGTCGTCCATCGAAGAGGCAAGGCTTTCGTTGATGTGGTGCAGCTTTTCATTGAGCAGTTCCCAAATCTGCCCCTCCACGGTGTCGGGATTGCGAAAGAGCATCACTTCCACCGCGTGCTTTTGCCCGTAGCGGTTGAGCCGTCCGTGCCGCTGGTGCAGGCGCATTGGATTCCACGGCAAGTCCACATGCACCAGGTGGTGGCACCGCTCCTGCAGGTCGATCCCTTCTCCCGCTGCTTCGGTGGATACGAGAAAGCGCCGTGTGCCATTGTTGAAGGCATCCGCGGCCTGTTCCCTCGGGGAGCGCATCACCTGCTGCCTGCCGTCGGGCATGCGCACCTCTGGTAGCATGCCATCCCCATTGATGAAGGTCACGGCTTGCTCACCGTATTCCTTCATCAGGGCACTCAGCAGCATGGACTGGGTGGCCTTGTATTCCGTGAAGAACAGCACCGAAGTCCCTTGAGGAAGCGAGCGGGTGTAACTGAGGATCTCCTCGACCTTTGTTTCCATCTTCACGGCCTCCGCGGCGGCGAGCAAATCACGCAAGGCGGATTGCTCGTTTTCCATGAGTTTGAGCATCATCTGCGCTACTTTGTCCTCATCGCGCTGATTATTGGCGTCGCCCTCGTCACCCACTGCTTCGGATCGGAGGGACATCAGGCGTTTGTAGTCCTCCAACTGCCGACTTGCCGTTTTCAGGCGCTCCAGTCGCCCGCGCAGGGTGTGGCGAATGGCGGCGACTGAGCTGGACGCAAGCTTCTGCATCACGATCAAAACCAGGATCACTGCCTGTCTCTCACTCTGACCAAGCTGTGAGGCATAGGCCCGCCCGCTCAGGATAAACTGCGTGAGGGTGTTGTAGAATGCGGCCTCCTCGTCAGTGTACGCATAGGTACGCGAACGGACGATGGGCTCGTGGAAGAGCCGGTTGCCGTTCAGGTCGGTGACGAGCTGCTTGTTGTTACGGATCATGGCTTCCCGCAGTCGGGGAAGCTGTTGGGCAGGGGGTTGATGACGGAAAAAAAGATCCTTCCGCAACAGCTCCATCAAGGCGAAGAAGTTGTAGTGTTTGCCTCGGTGGGGAGTGCCTGTAAAGAAGAGCACCGAGCTGGTGCGTTCCGGCTTCACCAGTTGTTCCAGCAGTTCGTAGTTGAGGGTTTTGCCACCCTGTTCGTCGCAGTTCACATGGTGGGCCTCATCGACCACGACCAGGTCCCAGGGCTCGGCGGAGAGCAGGCGGTTATGGCGCCCCTTGTGGTCATCCCGCAGGGTGTGCAGCGATGCGACGACCATGGAGTTGACATCCCAAAATCCGGTGCGGGCGGTATCACCATCGCCAGTGTAGATGTTGAGCCGCAGGTCAAACATCAGCCGCAGGCGCTCCTGCCACTGGGTTACCAGGGATGCGGGAGTAAGGATGAGCAGGCGCTTCACGAGCTGCTGGGCGATCAATGGCCAGAGGATAAGCCCGGCTTCTACGGTCTTTCCCAGCCCAACGTCGTCTGCCACCAGCCAGCGGAAGGGCCAGCTTTCCATCACCTTGCGGCACACCCAGAGCTGATGAGGCAGTAAGTCGATACGGGAGGGTGCAAAGACGCCCCAGGTGTCGTTGGTGGAGCGGATCGCATGCGCGAGCACCTTCAATACCACCTGCTCGGGCAGGCTGCAGCGCTGCTCCATGAGGGCCTGCTCTGCGCTGATCAGACGCTCCAATTCATGCGCCAGGCAGATGTGCACCTGTTCCCCAAAACGCACTACGACCGTGTCGCCCAGATCGGCCTGTACGTGGCCGGTGCCGTGGGCGGGGTGGCGCACCGTGGATTGTTGTTCAAAGGGTGCCATGGCAAATCAACCGTGTGCAGCTGTCGGACTTACGATGACTTTGATGCCGAGTGTGTGTGTTGCGATGCTTCCAATTCGCTCGTGAGAGGGCGTTTAGTAAGCACGTACATCCGGTTACCGTAAGCAGGAGCGGGTTGTCGGCGCTGTACGACTTCCCATCCTGATGCCAACTCCACATGTTTCCAAGGCCCGATCCTGCACCGGGCCTGCTTTTGATTTCGACCAGAAATGCGCCCCATGGACTCACGATCAGTGCATCGACCTCGTATAGGGAGCCTGTGTCGGCCATGAATTCGAAATTCGACCAGGCGGATACCTTTGACTGCGAAGAAACCCCGCTCTTGAGGAATTCCAAGGCTTCTCGTTCGTGTGGGAAGATGGATGTTTCAATTGTTTTCCAATGGCTCATGAGGCGAATGGGGCGTCGCAGGATGCGGGTGATAGCAGTCCAGGTTCGCTGAAGCAAAACAAGGATCATCGCCTGCGTCAATGAGACACTTGAACGCAAAGCATTCGATTCCTACCCGATGTCGGGATTGTAGGGGGATACGGTAGGGGAATGAGCCCACTCCTGAAGGTGATCCTGCCAGGTGATTATGTGCCAACCGGGTTTTGACTGGCGATGCGTAGAAGTGCCACTCAGTTCCCGGGGGCGCGAGCAGGTGAAAAATGGGAGGATGGAAGACTTGGCCTCGAAGGGTGGTACATCTTGAAGTGCTGATGGGTGCCAGCCCAAATATGCATCTGGTTGCGAGCATTTCAGGCGTGAGTATATCCTTGATTTGGTCAAGGTGGCAGGTATAGGCGGCGAGGTGTACCGGTGTTTGTTGCCATCTGTCCTGTAGTTTCAGTATGTCCGGTGTTAGGAACTCTTTGATCTGGTCAAGACTTCCGCAAGCGGCTGCCATGTGGAGTGCGGTTGTTCCCCAGTTGTCTTGTGTCGCAAGTTTTTCCACAGTGAGTTGGTCTTTGATTTCATTCAGGGTTTTGTTTTCTACTGCCTCAATTATTTGTTCTGTCGTTAGGTTATTGTTCATAAAGGCCTTTGTTTCGGTATTCTAAGTATTCTGGTGCTGAATTTCTAATTGGGACCTTGATCAGTTGCGATTATTGAGGATTACGCCAATGCAGCTGAAGATGTGTTCGACCAGAGAGCGGATGTTAGTCTTGGGTGAATTGAACTCCTTGGAGCTTCCGCTCAATGGCTTGCGGCTCTTTTTCACTCGCTCCTCAGACTGATATTCCAGGCAGCGTCCGATAGATTGTTAAAATTTCGAGGTGGTTTCCTCTCTGCCGAGCCGCAAGGCTGGCGGGTGCTAAAACCGATAAAGAAAAGAAACCACCCATGAAAGAAGATAGGAACGACCTGGAAGCGGGACAAGGATTAATTGTCGATTCGACCGAAGCGCTGCGGGAGCATTTGCGCGGCAGCGTCCGCGAGGCTCTCAAGGAGATATTTGAGCAGGAGATTCGCAATTTATGCGGGAAACGCTACCACCCCGAAGGCAGCAATTGCCGGCGAGCCGGAACGGCTCCCTCGTATGTGATTACTGATGTCGGGCGTGAGGCGATGGAACGGCCTCGTGTGAGGCGAGAGAAGGCCGACGGAGGGACCGAAGAGGTGCCGCTGAAGAGCTGGAAGATGGCGCAGTCTCCGGATGAGTGGGAGGCTACGATGATGCGGGCGGTGCTATGCGGTGTGAGCACCCGAGATTGCAAGCGCCTGCGTCCCGACGAGCTCGTCGGAGAGAGCCGCAGTTCGATTTCGCGGCTTTGGCAGCGGAAGTCGGCCGAGCTGGTAGAGCAAGTCCAGCAAAGGGATCTTTCCGGTATCGACCTGGTCGTGCTGATGCTCGACGGAGTCGTTCTGAGCAAGGGGGCGGTAGCCACGGTAGCCTTGGGAATCGACACGAGCGGAACCAAACATGTCCTCGGCTTCCGGGTCGGTTCCAGCGAGAATCAGGAGGTTTGCCGCGACCTGCTCGGCAACCTCTCCCTTCGGGGCCTGACTCCCCCGGACAAGCGCTATTTACTTGCTGTTCTCGACGGCTCCAAGGCCTTGGAAAACGCCTTGCTGGAGGTTTTTCCAAAGACATTGATTCAACGCTGCCTCGTTCACAAGGAACGCAATCTGAAGGGGTATCTATCGACCAGGCATTGGTCTGAGATCAACCGGCTCTTCAGGAGGCTTCGCCAGTCACAAGGGGCCGAGGCTGCACGGGAAGCTCTTTCCGATATCGAGGTATTCCTCAAGGACAAGAACCAGCAAGCCCGTGAGAGCCTCGAAGAGGCGCACGGGAATCTGCTGACATTGCTTGAATTGGATGTACCCAACACCCTGAACCGTTCGCTGCTATCGACCAACTGCATCGAGAACCTCTTCAAGAACCTGCGCAGCCATATCGGGCGGGTCTGCCG
>Ga0123334_1004479_pt1 | contig 14210 bp, 10 predicted proteins | sample BiotimSIPDNA_FD_89706 | JGI IMG/M metagenome (GOLD analysis project Ga0123334, IMG submission 89706) | Anaerobic biogas reactor microbial communites from Washington, USA - Biogas_R1 time_0 SIP DNA | ecosystem: Engineered > Bioreactor > Anaerobic > Unclassified | place: Washington, USA... | reverse complement strand
ACTTAATTCTCCTTCCGCCTTGAACTCTATATTCTCGTTCAAAGAAAGTTTGCCCATAAATATTAGCAAAATTAATTATTGTTAGCAAACTATTTATAAAAATATTTATAATTAGATTTTTTTAAAAGCAAATTTAGGCTTTGTAAACAAAGAAATTATCTTCAAAATATAAGTTTTGACCTATAAATGCTGAATCATAACAGGAGAATGTTTTTGTTGGTAAAATAAGTGTGCTAAATTATTAATTGAGCAAAAATTATGCTAAATGGTGCTAATTTTCATTAAATGCAACCGAAAGTTGCGAAAATTCTAACCAGAGTTGGTGGCGCAACCAAAACACAAAATGCTAGATTGGGGCTGTCAGAAAGAGAGGACAGGTTTATGACAATTGAGATTGCTGACAAATTAGTTAAATTAAGAAAAAAATATGGCTATTCCCAAGAAGAACTGGCAAATAAATTGGGTATATCCAGACAAGCGGTTAGTAAATGGGAACGCGCCGAAGCTTCTCCAGATACTGACAACCTCATCTGTTTAGCCAAACTTTATGGTGTATCTTTAGATGAATTATTAGCCACTGACGCAGATTTAGACACTATTATTAAAGAACAAGTAAAAGACAAAGACAAAGACAACGACGGGAAAATTATCATTGATGAGGCTGGCGTGCATATTACGGATGAAGACGGTTCCTCCTTGGTAATTAATAACAAAGGTGTTCATCGCAAAACAATGCGTAAGGTTAGAAAATCTAGACTAGGCATCTTTAATGATATGTTCGAAGGCGTTTTGTTCCTTGTGGCCGCGGTTACTTATATCTTATTAGGTTCCTTATTAGATATGTGGCGCAATGGCTGGGTTGTCTTTTTCCTTCCAGAAATTATCTGTTCGACAGTTAGAGCGATCGACAAGAAAAACCCACGCAACTTTAATATGCCTTTCCTAGCCACATTCACATTCTTCTTTGTGTGCATGGTTTATCCAGGTTTTGATACTCCATTATGGCATCCAATGTGGGTGGTATTCTTAGCTATTCCAGTTTACTATTCACTTGTATCTGCTATTCGTAAAGGAATTGGTGCGGAAAAACTTACCGAAGACGAAGAATTTGAAGAAGTTGAAGACAAGAAATAATTATGGCTAAATATGTAGTTTCTTTAGGTGGAAATGCGCTTGGTAACAATGCGCAAGAACAAAAACAAGCGTTGGTCAAAGTGGCAGAAGCCATTTCTGATTTAATAATTGCCAATCACCAAGTAGCGATCGTCCATGGAAATGGACCTCAAGTTGGGATGATTAATCTTGCTTTTGAATCTTCAAAAGAAACACCAAACATGCCATTTCCTGAGTGTGGTGCGATGAGCGAAGGCTATATCGGCTATCACATTCAAAATGCTTTATATAACTGTTTAAGAAATAGAAACTACAACAAAACTATTGCAACAATAGTCACTCAAGTTTTAGTCGACCCAAACGATTCGAACTTTTCAAATCCCACGAAACCAATCGGTGCTTTTTATACAAAGGATGAGGCTACAAAAATCGCTTTAGAAAAAGGTTACACAATGAAAGAAGACGCAGGACGTGGTTATCGTCGTGTAATTGCTTCTCCCTTACCAATTGACATCATAGAAAAAGAAACCATTAAAGTCTTATTAGAAAACGGACAAATTGTTGTGTGTGCTGGCGGTGGTGGCATCCCAGTTATTGAAGTTAATTGTAGGTTAGAAGGTATAGACGCAGTTATCGATAAAGATTACGCTTCAAGCAAGCTAGCCGAACTAATTAACGCAGATTATTTAGTTATTTTAACCGCGGTCGATAACGTTTTGATCAATTATCGAAAAGAAAACGAAAAGAAATTAACGCAAGTTAATAAAGAGGAATTAGAAAAATATCTATTAGAAGGTCATTTTGCTAAAGGAAGTATGTATCCAAAAGTTCAAGCCGCAATTAATTTTATAACCGCTAACCCAGGAAAAACTGCGATTATAGCGTCGCTTGATAATGCTGTTGAAGCATTCAAAGAAAAAGCTGGCACTATCATAAAATAATACCATTCTTATCTTAATATTTATTTATTCTTCTTATTTTGAGCTTTCCAAGATTTAAGTTTCTTGATTGGTGCCCATTTTTGGTAAATTCTTTGATAGTATTCGCGCCACAAATTCTTGACGTGTTCTTTGCTATAAAAATCACTAATTAATTGACTACCTTCTTGATAGTGCTCATAGTAAGCATTGTCGGTTGATAACTTCTCAAGTTCTTTACAAAAACCATCAACATCAGGTGCCTTTGCATATGTGTCCTTATCATTAAAGAGAATTTCTTCATATAATTCTAAATTACGAAGTAGGATAGGCTTTTTAGAGTTAACTGCCTCTAAAATTGACATTGGGAACAACTCATCAAAAGACGGCATAAAGAGCAAATCACACATATTGAAAATTCCGTTCATTTCCACTCTTGGAATGATACCGATGAATTTCACATTTTCTGGAGGATTGTCCATGATGGCTTTTAGTTCCTTATATCCGTCAGTAATCGCACCAAAAGAAAAGCCACCAGCCCACACAAACACCATGTCGGGATTGCGTTTGGCGCACTCAACGTAGTCTTTAACACCTTTACGTGTTTGCACTTGTCCGCACCCCATCACAACGAATTTATCGTGTGGAATGCCATATTTATCGCGAAGCGCATTACGTTCTTCTAAAGAAATTTCATGAAACTTATCGTGATCAACAAAATTTGGAATATAAGTAATGTTCTCTCTTTTAAGCCCTAGTTTTACTAAAGGCTCAATGAAAATTGGGTTTACCACAACCGCTTCGTCCGCTTTACGATAAGCGTGAGCAACATACTTTTTGAAAATCGCAAAAATTGGTTTTGGCATCTTCAAAGAACCTTCAAAAGTTTCTGGTAAACAGTGCACATAAGTGACATTGATATGTCTTTTATTCAACCGGACAACATACTGTGGATTGAAAGTATGCATGTGGTAAATATCGAAGTTGCTCTTTGGACTATTGATCGCCACTTCAAAAACATCGCTATTTTCTTTTACTAGGGCGACTTGCTCGATATACGCTGACCCTACACCCTGACCATCTACAGATGTGGCTTGCGACAACATGTTGATTCGAATTTTGTTCATCATAATGATTTTACTCGCTTATTATTAAATCCAAAACTTGTTTATTAATATTTCTACTTGTTTTTTTAAGGAAGTTTCGGTGAAATCATTGTCGCATTAAAATGGGCTTTTTTCTATCAAAACAACACTTTTAGGCCATTATTGATTAAAAAAATCGGGGCATTACAACAAAAAATATGTGTTTTTCGAAATATTTATCGTTGATAATTGTTCATAATTAAAAACGATTTATGCTAAAATACATGCATTATCCTAAAAATTAATCACAGGAGGCAAAAATATGATTAGTAAAAAGTTGGCTATCCAAGTATTAAATGAGGCACTTTCTACTGGCGCTGATTACGCAGAAATCTTCTTTGAAGATAGCAGTTCTCACTCAGTGCTTATTGAAAATGGCAAAGTTGAAACTTCTAGCTCAAACTCACTATGTGGCGTTGGTTTACGTTTACTAAAAGAAAACCAATGCATTTATGGTTATACAAATGATTTATCAAAAAAGGGCTTATTAGCTCTAGCAAATTCCTTAAACAAATCATTTAATGGCGAACGTTTAATCACAGTTACCAAGTTAGAAATGATTAAAGCAAAAAATCGCAATCCAGTCAATCGCAGTTATAACGATGTACCAGCCGAAGACAAAATTGCTCTTTTGCGCGAAGGTGTTGACGAAATCAATTCCCTCAAAGATCCACGCATCGTTAGAACATTCGCAAACTTTGCCGACACGCATCGCTTTGTCGCTGTCTTTAACTCTAAAGGCAAATGGTTCAAACGCGACGCTGAATTCGGCAGAATGATGTTCCAAGTTATCGCTGCTGATCAAAATGGTTTTGAAACTGGTTATGAAGCTCCAGGTGCTCAACAAGACATCAGTTACTTCAGAACAGAAAAAGTCAATCCAAAAAAATGTGCAAGAAAAGCTGCTCAAACAGCGCTCAAGATGTTAACCGCTGCTGAATGTCCAAGTGGCAAAATGCCAGTGGTCATAGGCAATGGTTGGGGTGGTGTCTTATTCCACGAATCTTGTGGTCACCCACTTGAAGCAAGCGCGATTGCTAAAGGTTTATCTTGTTTCTCAAAAAATAAAATTGGCGATATGATCGCTTCCCCAATTGTTAGCGCCGTCGATGATAGCACAATTCCAGCACAATGGGGTTCAATCGATATCGATGATGAAGGTAATCTCGGTAGCAAGAGATTGCTCATCAAAAATGGTAAACTAAACGACTTTATGATTGATGATTTCAACGGTCGTCGTATGGGTAGAGAAGGTAATGGTGCTTGTCGTAGACAAAACTACCGCTATGTGCCTACTTCTCGTATGTCCAATACATACATTTGTAATGGTAAGAGTACCCCTGAAGAAGTTATCGGTGCAACAAAATTGGGTTTATATGCTGTCGGTTTTAATGGTGGCTCGGTCGATCCAACAACAGGCGAATTTAACTTCGGTTGTAGTGAGGCTTACATCATTAGAGATGGCAAAATATGTGAACCAGTAAAAGGTGCCACCTTAATCGGCAAGGGCTATGAAATCTTAAAGAAGATTGACATGGTCGCTAATGACTTAGATTTGTCCCAAGGTATGTGTGGTGCTTCTTCTGGCTCAATTAGAACTAATGTTGGTCAACCAACACTCAGAGTTAGCGAAGTCATCGTCGGTGGTCGCGGAGGAGAATTAAAATAATGGGAAAATATGATAAGTTTTTTGCTTTAGCAAAAGAAGCTGGACTTGAACAAGTCGAACTTTACATCTCTGAATCTCGCAATTTATCAATCTCTTTGTTTCACGGTGAAGTTGATAACTATTCCGATAACAAAGGTTATTCCATTGTGGCAAGAGGTATATTAAAGGGCAAAATGGGCTCTGCTGCGTGTGATGTTTGGAACAATGATAAGGCAGCATGGTTAGTTAAAGAAATCGTTAGCAATGCTACTGTCATTGAAAATGATGATCCAGTTTTCATCTTCAAAGGTTCTGAAAAATACAAAAAAGTCAGCACATTCAACAAAGACTTAGAAGAAGTCACACCTGAAGAAAAAATGGCCAAATTGCGCGCTTTAGAAAAGGCAGTTAAAGAAGGCGATCCTCGCATTATCGAAGTGGCGGCCACTGAATACAATCAAGTGTTTGAAAAATTCACTTTGATGAATTCTAATGGCTTAAACTTAGTGCAAAAAAGCAACTATTTCTATGCACTCGCACAATGTGTTGCAAAAGAAGGCGAACAAACCAAATCTGGTTATGATATGTACTTCGGAAACAATTTTGCTGCTTTCGTTCCCGAACAACTTGCTAAAAAAATCGTCGCCAAAACCATCGAACAACTCGGTGGCGAAGCTTGCGAATCCAAAAAATATAAAGCCGTTTTACATCCAGATGTTGTCACTTCTTTAATTAAAGCTTATATCGGCCACGCTAGTTCCGAAGAAGTTCAAAAAAATTCATCTTTATTCATCGGTAAGGTCGGGCAACAAATCGCTTCAAAAAAAGTGACTATCGAAGATCGTCCTTTAGATAAGAACGTTTTCGCTCGTTGGTTCGATGATGAAGGTGTTGCTACATACAACAAACCAATTGTTAAAAACGGTGTCTTGCAAGGTTATTTATATAACTTAACAACTGCTGCAAAAGCAGGTGTTCAAACTACTGGCAATGGATATGGTGCCGCTAAAAAAGGCGTTGCCGCTACATTTGTGTGCTTAAAACCAGGCAAAAAGTCCTTAGATGAATTGTTTGCTAAGGTTGGTGATGGAGTTTATATCACAGATGTTTCCGGCCTACATGCTGGCTTAAATCCTCAAAGTGGTAACTTCTCTTTACAATCTACTGGATTCATGATTGAAAACGGTAAAAAAGGTAAGCCATTGGATTTAATTACAGTGTCCGGTAACTTATTAGACATCTTTAAAGATGTGCTTGAAGTCGGTAATGATGTAACTGTTTCTCCAATGGGTGTTTCCGCGCAATCAATTTTAATCAAAAAGATTGCTGTCGGTGGGAAATAATTAAACTCAAAACAATCACTTTGGCTGTTATGAAAACTCATGACAGCCTTTTATTTTATAAAAAAAGGTTTTATCTTAATGAAGGATGATATATTATAATTCCCCTATGAAATATAGATTATTAAAACCATTAACCTTATTTACTTTGGCTGTCGCCGGTATTTCTTTTGGAGTGAGCTTAAATAAAGAACCCACCCAAGTTGCAGCCATACAACACATTAGTAATTACGAAGATTATTATTACACTGGAAACTATTATAGCGGTCTAGACACAACCGATAGCAATGGTATGCAGGGCGATTTTAGAAATTCTTTGACTAGTTTAATTTATCCTAAGGGATTTTATACATATGGTGGTGCTGGCGAAACTCACTTGTCAACACACTTGCAAGGCGCAGACGAAGATCCAAATAACCCAGCGAACATGATTTATTTTTATACACGTGATTCAGTCAAGAAAAATCCTGCCGACAGCTGGAATAGAGAACATACTTGGCCACAATCTTTATCAAAGAATAACTGGGGTGAATCTATTGCTGGAACCGATATTTTACACATTAGACCGACCTATTACGGCACTAACAATTCGAGAGATAATTTACCTTTTGGCAATATGAATAAATCTTCACCTGTTTATTATAGTGGAATGTTGTATGGATATAAGGGTGGTTATTTTGAGCCGATTGATTCAGTAAAGGGTGATGTGGCTCGTATTTTAATGTATGTTTGGACCACATATTACGATCATTATCCAAACAAAATTAATCTTTTGGATGTTATTCAAAGTTATGACTTATTAATGACTTGGCATATTCAAGACAAACCAGACGCATTAGAAGGTATACGGAACAATTATTCCCAAACCTCTAAACAGAAAAACCGTAATCCGTTCGTGGATCGTCCAGAATACGCATGGAAGATCTTTGGTGAAAAGGTAAGTTCCACGGTGTTAAATAACGCAATGGAAACTTATCCAGCAGAAGGACTAGAACCTAAAACCGCAGTTTCACTTGCCATTAGTGGTAGCGCAACAAAAAAAGATTATTTTGCCGGTGACGCGTTTGATCCTACTGGTTTAACCATAACTGTTACATATGACGATAGTTCCACTAAGGTTTTGTCTGGTAGCCAAGTATCTTGGACACCTAATCCTTTAACGGTCGGCACAACGACTGTGACCGCCAATTACGGTCGATTAACAGCCACTTATAGTGGTATTACTGTTGTTGCAAAACCTACTCCTGAACCTGGATCAAATTATAGCGTTGAATTCAAGGCTAATGGCTCTGATAGCGGCAGTGAACTAAATGGCAGTGTAATTATGAGTAGTCAACTAGTTAGCAATACCTTGATAGCCAGCATTACAGATACAGTAAAAGTGTTTCCGGGTGCTACTGGTTTAAAACTTGGTTCTAGTTCTGTGCTTGGAAAATTAACTTTACATCTTGTTGAGGCAGCAAAAAATAATGTCCAATCAATTAAAATTACCGCCGAAACATATGGTAGTGACTCTTCTCAATTAGCAGTCAAAATTAATGGCGAGGAATTTGAAACATTTGTTCCTAATGGCGAACATGAATTTGAATTAGGTAATAGACTAGTAAACAGCATTACTTTAGAAGGCGTTATTAAACGTGTGGTCATCCAAAAAGTTGAAGTGGTGGTAACTCCTCCATCAATCGATTTAGAAACTATCTCACTCAATCATACAACCGCAAATTTATTTGTAGGTGACACATTACAATTAACACCTACTTTTACACCAAATAACGCTTCAGATAAATCTGTCACTTGGAGTTCTTCAAATACAAGTGTCGCAACTGTCAATAACGATGGTTTAGTGACCACTATCGGAGTGGGAAATGTCCGTATTTCGGTTAAAAATAGCGACGAAACAGTGTCAGCTTATTGTGATATTACTGTGCAAAACAGACCTGCTTCTAGCAGTTCTTCTGCTCCTACAAGTTCAGCTAATCCTGATGTCAGTAGTTCTATTCCCCAAACTAGCGAACCTACTTCTAGCAACCCAAGCAGTGGGTCTAGCACACCTATTGAAGATAACAAAAAAGGCTGCAATAACTTCGTAGGAAGCACTGCAGCACTTGTTGGATTGGTAGGATTTGCCGTTATTTTACTTCTTAAAAAGAAGCACCAATAATTTATTCAGCAACTTTTAATTTGTAGCCGTCGAGTTCCCAATCTGGATGGGCATCAATGACCTTTTGTAAGGCTTCGTTGAACAAAGCCACTTCGATAACTTGACGGCTTTTTGCTGTGTGTTTAAATGCTTTATAAACATTATTAAGAGCAAAAATACATTCGCTTCTAGATTTGTCAAGTAGGCCCGCCATTAGTAAGTAGGCGCGAATTGAAGGCATAGAAATGTCTTGGGAAATTTCTCTTCTTTCGCTCACTGGCACTTCTTTTTCGTAATAAGCGCGGGCTGATTCGATGTCTTTATCAATTAAACCGATATATATCTTTTGTGCTCTAGCACGAATGTATACTTTTCCATCGACTTGCGTTTTTGCAGCAATAATTTTATCAATAATGATTTCTGCTTCTATATATGCTTTTTTGTCTAATAGTGAATACACTTTATTTAAATTTAAGTCTGCGGTGAAATTAGTAATTTCATCAAAGATTTTAATTTCAGCATCGCCTTGTCCGTGTTTGATTAAATAATCAACTCTTAATAATTCATTAAAAGCGGCTCTATTTTTTGGATTACTAACCATAGTTAAACGATATCCATCAGTAAGAGAATCAATGCGGAAAGGTAAGATGTTATAAAATAACACCACAAAACCAATAGCACCGACAATCAATACCGCATAAGCGACATCTCTAAGTTCAGCAACTTCGTGGTTGCGGAAAATGGTAAAAATTACCATGACTGCAATTGCTTCAAGAATGAAAAAGATGGAGCCAAAAAGTAAGTAAGGATATGGATTAGCTTTTTCCACAAAACCTTCTTTTGGAACAATTTTTGTTTCACCAGTTAATCCGTCATATGGAATGAAACGCGCTTTTCTTTTACCATCTTCTTTATAAAAACAAAGACCTAAGATATTGACACTGACAACATCATATTTACCAATTTTAGCGCCAACATAATGACCTAACTCAAACAATACAGCGTTAAACAAAGTGCCAACAACTACCGACCCTACAATGTATAAAATATATGGAAAGCCTGCACTGATAGAACTATCATCAACATGTTGTTGCAAAACCGTCAAACCAAAGACGATGGCTAGGATGATAATAATCAAATAAACTATTAAACCACTTATATCTTCTTTTTTCACGAAAGATTCCTCCTTAAATACAACTATTAAATATGGCTCTAACCACTTCTGGATCCATTGGTTTTTCTGGACAATTGATGATGCGCGCGCCACCATCTGTGACCAAATCTACCAATCGCTCAATGTCTGGATTAGGGATATTTAAATCTTTAAAGTTTTTCGGCATTCCTAATTGGGAAAACAACTTTTCCATTTCAGCGATGCCTGCTTTTGCGTTTTCTAATTTGTTTTTGTTTCTTAAATTAAAAACATTAATCGCCAATTGATTAAATTTATCGGAATAAAAATTAACGTAATATTTGGCCCAGGCTGGGAATAAAACCGCTAGGCCTGCACCGTGGGCTACTTCAGGATATAAACCAGAAATTGCGTGTTCTAGTTGGTGCACATAAAGGATATTGCCTTTACCAATGCTTGTGAAATTGTTGTGTGATAAAGATGACATCAGCATTAAAACAGCTCTAGATTCATAATCAGTCGCATTCGCGATAATGCCATATGCTGCTTTTACAACCGACCGCAATAAAACTTCAGCAAAACCATCGGCGGGCTCGTTATTACTCGAAGGATTAAAATATCTTTCTAGTGTGTGCATCATCATGTCGACAATGCCATATGCGGTTTGTACTTTGGATACCCCATATGTAAGTTTTGGATTCTCTATGGCAAAAATAGGACGTATTAAATCACTGGCAAAACCTCTTTTAATTTGTTTTTCATCGTCTTGAATAACACAAGAAGCAGATAGTTCACTACCAGCTGCTGCAATAGTTAAGATTACTCCAACTGGTAAAGCCTTTTTTGGAGTGGTTGCGCCTATATGGAAATCAAAAGAATCACCTGTATAGAAATAACCAACCGCGATGTTTTTCGCTGTATCGATAACCGAACCGCCACCGATGGCTAAAATTAAATTAGGAGCAAAAATGCGTGCTTCTGCAATACCGCGACGGCACAACTCAATTGTTGGGTTGGCGCGCACACCTTCAAATAGATGATATTGAATACCTGCTTCGTCCAGCGAAGCAAAAGCTTTATCGAGTAGCCCGTTTCTTTTTACCGATCCTTGACCAATGACAACAAAAACTTTCCGATAACCACCTTCAGCACAAATTTGTCCAACGGTTGTTTCTTTTCCTGAACCAAAATATATTTTTGTAGGACTATAAAAATCAAAATCTATCATGATTTCATCCTCCATCTATAATCGAGTAAATCTTTAATTTCTTGGCGCATATTCTCATCGTTTTGAAAGCAGAAGCAAGCCAAGATGTTGCTCAAACTAATGTTCTTGTGGGTAGAGAAATAATAAACGATGCTACTAGAATACGCAAAAGCGCGAAATCTGACAATACTCTTTTTCTCGTTTAACGTGATTTTTTTGCTTTCAAAAATGTTATTAATAAAACGCATAAATGAACGATAACAAATATTGTAAATGAATTCCTTAAATAAATCTTTGCCAGCAGAATTAATTGTATTATCAATAAAATTTTTGTTTTTGACGTAGTAGTTATAAATGGCGGTGACCATTTCTTCAGAATTTCTGGTCTTATCAATATCTGGAATAGCTTCATTTAAGAAAATCAAAGCCAACAAATCATATATGTCATGGAAGTGATAATAAAATGTTTGTCTATTTACTTTGCAACGGCGCGTTAAAGCAGCCACTGAGACTTCTTCCAGTGGTAATTCAGATATCATTGATTTAAGCGCTTCTGCGAACCGATACTCTGTTTTCACTTTAACTTAGTAACCTCTTTGCTAATTTCTGCACCCACTCTGGCGTTGTTAAGAACGAGTTCAATGTTTGATTCTAATGAATCTCCACCCGTTAATTCTACAATAGTTTTTAATAAAAATGGCGTAGTATCTTTTCCTTTAATACCAAGTTCATCGGCTTGTCTTAAAGCATTTTCGATCGCATCATTTATTACTTTTTCATCCATTGCATACTTTTGGGGAATTGGATTGGCAATTAATATTCCACCTTCCAACTTGTTTTTTCTTTTTTCAACAATAATATTGGCCGCTTCTTTTGGGTCATCAATTTTATAGTCTACTTTTAAACCTGAATTTCTTATATAAAATGCCGGTAGTTCTTCTGTTTGATATCCAAGGACTGGAACACCCATCGTTTCTAAATATTCGAGCGTGAGTGGCAAATCTAAAATGGCTTTTGCGCCGGCACAAACAACCGTGACGTTTGTTTTTGCTAATTCTTGTAAATCGGCAGAAATGTCAAAAGTTTCGGTGGCCCCACGATGCACACCACCAATCCCGCCAGTCACAAACACTTCAATACCAGCTTGCGCGGCAATAATCATTGTTGAAGCAACGGTCGTGGCCGCCCATAATTTCTTTGCGTATATTACTGGTAAGTCTCTTCTTGAGGCTTTTAAAACATTTTTTCTTTGACCGAGCATTTCTATTTCTTCTTTGCTCATGCCAACGACTGGTTCGCCGTCAATGATGCCGATAGTTGCTGGGATGGCACCATGATTTCTAATAGTTTGTTCCACTCTTAAAGCTGTTTCTACGTTTTTTGGATAAGGCATGCCATGAGCGATAATTGTACTTTCTAAAGCAACAACCGGACGACCATTTTTTAAAGCCTTTAATATTTCAGAACTAATTCTCATATTACTTAGTTCCTCCTTTAAACAATTCTGTTAAATAATTGATGAACAAATAAATAGCAGCGGCTAAAACGATAATAAATGCTGTGACCATATAAGCTGGTCCACTAACTTCTAAAAAGTGAATTTGCAAAATAGTTTCTGTTTGTGAACCAAAATATGTAATGAGTGCGGAACTGCCAATCGCGAGCACATCAAGAGCTATAATACTAACACAAAGTACATACCGATATTTAGTCCACGGCCTGCATATTTTGTATAAATAAACAGTGGCCAATAAATTAACAGACAAAGCGCTCATCGCCATCACGCTATCTTGATTATAAATACCTAAATTTATTAATCCATTTTTTTGCAATTCATAAAGCGCAAAAATAACAGCTACTACAGCAGTAAGCAAAACGGCAAATGGTGTGGCAGTTTTAAAAATTTCTCTAAATAAGGTTGGCTTTTCTTTTTCATCGCTTTGTTCAAAACACAGTAATAGAGCCGCTAAGCCACCAAATAATAATTCATAGGGCAGAAGTTGATTAATGTTAAATGGATAATTAGAAACAATGTTTGGGTATATAAAAGAAGCTATAGCGTATATCGTTGTTATAAGAAAGATAAACATCGTCTTAGCAAAAAGCAAAGACGCGACACGTTGGAGATTTTTGATGATTCGTCTTCCAGAATTAATCGTTTCTGGTAATTGTGAAAAATTATTATCTTTTAAAATTACTGGTGCTAAATTTCGTGCTATCTCATCGCCACTTCCCATGACAACCGCGCAATCCGCACGCTTTAATGCAAGCACATCATTGATTCCATCTCCAACCATTGCCACACGCTTATTTTCTTCTTGTAATGCACTGATAATAGTTTCCTTCTGTCTAGGGGAAGCATAGCCGAAAACTGTGTAGCGTGTCGCCAATTCTTTAACTTGGTCTATAGAAACATTTTCCAAAGAAATATAATTGGTTGCGCTAGTGATTCCCGCCTCTTGAGCAATGGTGCTTGCAATTTGAGGGTGATCACCAGAAATTATTTTTATTTCAATATTTTTTTCCATAAATAATCTAAGTGATTTAATAATATCTTCACGAATTTTTTCCTTAATTATTATTATGGCAATTGTATCTAATTCTCCGGAAAATTTATGGTCGATAATTTGGTCACGACTCTCCCCTAAAACTAATACACGGTTGCCTTCTTTTAGAAATTGTTCACAGCGATTTAAAATTGCTTTTTTATTACGCAATGGTAAATAATCTGCCAAACCTAAAATAAATGTTTTTCCACCTTTAAATGTTGCACCACAATATTTATTTGCACTATTAAATGGTAGCACCGAAACAATGCCTGAACTAAGTTCTAAATCGAATACTTTTCTTAAAGCAATCGCGGTAGGATTATACACATTTGTAGCGACTAAAACATTTGACATGGCTTGCGCAATATATTCTTCGCCCAAATCTCTATTAACGATTATTGTTCTTTTTACGACCATCGTACCATCAGTTATCGTTCCGGTTTTATCCAAACAAAGCGTATCAATGCCATTTAAAACTTCTAATCGATATAAGTCTTGAATAATAATGTTTTTGTTTGCTAATTTTCCAACAAATACCGCTAGAGTGAGCGTGGACAACAAATAAATCCCTCCCGGAATAAACATCGTGAGAATATTCATGATTTTTAATAAATTATCCTTAAATGTTTCGAGTGTATTTAGTTGCCCTTGCAAATATAACGCTAAAAGTAGGACGCTAATAAAAATTAAGGAAGTAACGCCAACTACACGATATAAAATACCTAAGGCGTACATTAGTTTTGCCGGAACTCTCTTAATCATTTTAGCCTTTAAAGCTTGCATATTGGAGGAGGTATATTCTCCCACCTTATCGGCGCGAACATAAAAACTCCCATCAGCAACATAAGAACCTGCCAATACTTGATCGCCCGTATTTTTATAAACAACATTTGAGTTGCCGGTTACATATGCCTCTTTGATTGTTACTTCGCCTTGAATAATTGTTCCATCAACACAAATTCTATCGCCTCTTTCTAAAAACAAAATGTCGTCCAAAACAATATCGTTCTCTTTTATTT
>Ga0123334_1004477_pt1 | contig 14211 bp, 9 predicted proteins | sample BiotimSIPDNA_FD_89706 | JGI IMG/M metagenome (GOLD analysis project Ga0123334, IMG submission 89706) | Anaerobic biogas reactor microbial communites from Washington, USA - Biogas_R1 time_0 SIP DNA | ecosystem: Engineered > Bioreactor > Anaerobic > Unclassified | place: Washington, USA | collected... | reverse complement strand
GTCGCGGTGGCCCTGACGTTCTCCAGCACGATCATCATCGTCAAGCTCCTCTCGGACAAGAAAGAGATCGACGCGTTGCACGGGCGGATTGCCGTGGGGTTTCTGATCGTACAGGACATCGCCGCCATCCTGGCCCTTGTGGCTCTAACGACGTTCGGCTCGGACCTGGCCCAGGGCCAGTCCGCGATCGGCACGACGCTGTTGATGGCGGTCAAGGGAGTCGGACTGCTGGCCGGCGTCGGCCTGCTGATGCGCTATGTTCTGCCCAAGCTGCTGGCGAAACTGGCGCAGTCTCAGGAAATGCTCGTGCTCTTCGCCATCGCCTGGGCGGTCCTGCTCGGAGCCACCAGCGAGAGCCTGGGTTTCAGCAAGGAGATCGGTGCCTTTCTGGCCGGCATCTCCCTGGCGACGACCGAGTTTCGCGATCTGATCAGCGCCAAGCTGGTGAGTCTGCGTGACTTTCTACTGCTGTTCTTCTTTATCGACCTCGGCGCCCGCCTGGAGTGGTCGGCCGTGGGGGCCCAGATCGGACCGTCCTTGTGGCTGTCGGCGTTCGTGCTCATCGGCAATCCCCTGATCGTTCTGATTATCATGGGGGTCATGGGCTACCGGCGCCGCACCAGTTTTCTGGCCGGCCTGACCGTGGCCCAGATCAGCGAGTTCTCACTGATTGTCGGCGCGCTGGGGGTCACCCTGGGCCACATCCCGCTCGAAACGATGGGGCTGATCACGCTCGTGGGCGTCATCACGATCAGCGCTTCGACGTACATGATTCTCTACTCCCAACATCTATACAAGTTCCTCTCGCCGGTGCTGACGATCTTCGAGCGCAAGGATCCCTATCGGGAGGCCTCGGGTGATACGCTCGATCCGACCGAATCGGTCGATGCCATTCTCGTCGGCTTGGGCAACTATGGGAGCGGCCTGGCCGAACGACTTCTGGAGCGTCGCATGCGTATCGTCGGCGTCGACTTCGACCCGCAAGCCCTGGAGAAGTGGCAGGCCCGCGGCGTGTCGGTGCTCTACGGGGACATGGCTGACCCCGAACTGTTCGAGCAACTGCCGCTGGGACATACCCGCTGGGTTGTCAGTACGGTGCGCTCGCGCGATGTGAGTCTGGCCCTGGTGCGTCTGCTCCAGCACAGGGGATATCAGGGCAAAGTGGCGCTGACCGCGGCCGATCAGGCGGAGGCGACCCTGTACGAGCGTGCCGGGGCGCATGTCATCCTTCGACCGTTCAGCGACGCCGCCGAGCAGGCGGCGGACGCCCTGACCGACGCGATGGACCTTCTGCCGCAGAATGTGGACTGGCCGGTGGCCTTTCAGGAGGTCCGCCTGCGGTCCGGTTCGGCCATCGCCGGGCAGAGGCTGCGGGATATTCCCTTGCGCTCGTTGACGGGCGTCTCGATTCTGGCCGTCAGTCGGGCCGGGCACGCCTACTACGAGCCGGTGCCGGACTTCCGCGTCTATCCGGGCGACCGCATCGTTCTGATGGGTTCGCCCGGCGTGCTCAAGCAGGCCGAGAGTCTCATCAACCAGATGGAGAACGTCGAAGCGGTTGGTCGTCCCGAACGGTTCGAGATTGCCGATGTCCCACTCGACCCCGGGTCCGCCTGGCTGGGCAAGACGCTGGCCGAACTGGAGTTTCGGCAGCGCTACGGAGTCACTGTCGTCGGCATTCGCCGGGGGGATGAGCGGCTCACCTCGCCGGGTCCCAACGAACGGCTGCTCGACGGCGACCGGATCATCGTCATCGGCACCGCTGACAGACTCGGTCCGCTGAGGCGCGCCGAGTCGTCATAGGGGGTTGCTTCGGCTAACCGGCCACATTCGGCGTCAGTTGTCGAGAATCTCCTCGGCGCGTCCTTCGTCCACGTCCATCACGTAGCGAAGATCGGTGATCGCCGCCGCCTCGGTCGTCAGTGCCGCGAGATCGTCGCGGGACATGTACTCCAGCGAGAACTTCCGGCAGCCGGCCATCAATTGACGCAGACCCTGGGCCAGTCGTTCATAGTATGTGTACAGGCCGATGGCTCCTGTGGGGATCTCGTCGAAGTCGCCGCGATCGTCGGAGGCAGCCTGGAGAAGCGCATACCTCGCAACGAGTTTCTGTGCACGACGAGGGAGTACAGTGATTTCGAGCTTCGGCTCAAGGTCAAGCTGCTCGGTGACGCGGCCCAGGCCAACGGCGGCATCCAGATCCGCAGCCGGCGAGTCCCGAACCATCACGAGATGATCGGCTACCAGGCCGACATGGGCCAGCAATACTGGGGGTGCCTCTACGACGAATCTCGCCGCAACCGCATTCTGGCGCAGCCCGACGCAGAGCTACGGCGCCGGATCGCCAGGCATGGCCAGTGGAACGATTACGTCATTCGGTGCGAGGGCCGTCGCGTCCGGCTGTGGCTCAATGGCGTCCAGACCGTTGACTACACCGAGCCCGACGAATCGCTTGAGCAGACCGGCATCATCGGCCTGCAGATCCATTCCGGCGCGCCCGCGGAGGCCTGGTACAAGGACATCCGGATCGCCGAAATCAGGCGGTGAAACGGCAACTATGCTCACAAGCGGGCCGTCTGCCCTGGGTCGGCAGGAGAGGATGATATTTCGGATACAGCGAATCTTCACATGATGCGATGGAACATGCCAGGATTCCAGTGTGCTGGGATGGTCTGCATCTCAGCGGCAGTTCTGCCCGTGCCGCTTGGGCGCATCTACTCTGCCTCGGGGTCGGACACGGCGAGCGGGGTTGCGGGGTCGGTGATCGCGTCAATCTTGAGGGCGTAAGACGTCCTCTTGGCGATGTCGTCGTCTGTGACGATGTGCGCGTCCAGCAGCCCCTGCGAGGTGTAGCCCGTCTTGAGATAGTTGATCTCCGCCAGCGCAATGCTCCAGCCTTCCAGCCAGGACTCCAAACGTTCCCGCTGCTCCGCGTCCCCCTGAAAGTGGATGATCAGATCGATGTCACTGCCGGGCCCGGCCGTCCCACTGTTCACGCTCCCGATCAGATAAACGCGCCTGACGCCGAACCAGGCAGGATCGAGACGCGAGGCGAGCCGCTCGGCCATGTAGGACCGCCAGCGCCAGAACTTGTCATCGAAACGAAGATCCTCGGTTCTCTCGAATGTCTTGGTGGCCAGGATCTCCCGGATGGGAGGAGCCTGCTCTCCGACGTGCGGCGCCAGATAGCCGATCGCCTCGCCGATCTCTGCATTCATGGCAATCTGAAGCAGCTTTCCATCGACGGATTCCGGAACGTCGATGATCCGCACGACGTTCTCGAGGCGGACGTAATCCGGCAGAAGCAGCGGCAGGACATTCGGGGTCCGCGTCAGAAAACGCTCATTGAAGACGATCCCCTCATCATCCGGATACAACGGCAGATACCGGATGTTGGCCTCGACGAGGTCCTGGAAGAAATGGGTCCCGAACGACAGTTCCGGAACGTAGTTCGATTTTCTCTTGGCAATCTCAATGATCGCCGCACAGTTGTTGATGTCGGCATAGCTGACCTGGACGCCCAGTTTGATGTCGCCCCGGCTCCCCCATCGTCCCGGCCCCATGAGGATGAACCGCCGTTTTGGAAGCATCGCGTTGATCATCCCCACCACCCGGCCCACCGCCGCCAGATCGTCCATGTGCTGCAACTCGTTGTACCCGTCCGGATCGACATAGACGATATGGGAGATGTCCGCGATGGTTCCATTCGAGATATGGCGCTTGGCCGAGAAGACAATGTTGGCGCGATCGACGTCCTTGGGGATGGGGCCGGGCAGGCTTTCCACCCCGGAACTTTGCGAACGGCACTGCAGCAGATAGAGATGCTCTCCATCGAATGCAAACTCGATGTCGACCGGAGTCTGCAGCTTATCCTTGAGCACCTGGAGCATCTTGTCGATGGTCTTGATGAAGACGGAGTTGCCGGCAAGGCCCTCAAAGGTGACCACCAGATCGTCGCGTTCGAAATCCATGTCGATCACCGACGTCCTGCCGAGGTATCCATCGCGGCATACCGAGACGAGATCCTGAATGTCCGGGACCAGGGAGCCGTACTCTCGCAGAAAAGAGTTGATGTCAACGCTTTCAAAGGTGTTGGTTTCGAGGTTGATCACGTCGGCCTGTTTGGGAGAGTAGCGTTTGACCTCGTCCGGCGTCGTATTCGCACGAAGTTTCGGCTGCCCTGGGGACAAGAGGATCGGAAAGTCGTCGTTCAAGCGGTCCACCGCACGCGTGCCAAGCCCCATGACCATACGGATCAGCCCGTCTTCGCGCTTGATCCGGGGCGACCAGCGGAACTCGTTGTTGCTGAAGGCCACCCCGGCAAACGACGGGAGAAAATAGGGTCCGATCCGCGTACCAACCACCTCCTGGATCAGGATGCCCATCTCCTCGTGGAAATCCAGCATACCCCTTTCGGCCCGATACTGGATGGAATCGGGACCGTACATCGATGCGTAGATTTCCGTAATCGCATCCATGACGGCGTCCAGACGGTCTTTCTTGCTCCCCTGATTCGCCAAGAAGAGGCTCTTGTATTTCCCGGAGAACGCGGCGCCGACCTGATCTTCCAGAACACTCGAGCTTCGGACAATCAACGGCACCTCTCCGAAATCATCCATCGCCATGGCGAGGCTCTTCACGAAACCAGGCGGGAATCGTGAGTGTTTCAGTAACTGAATGATGTTCGGATAGTCGATTCGGACCTCTTCCAGCGGTTTGTACTTCTGCTCGTTCAACCCCTGCAGATCATTGTACTGCAGGAACTCCCTGGTCTCATCCGTCGTGATGTACCAGGTCTTGGGCATCTTGACCGAGCGAAGCAGCGGAATCTCCTCGCTGACGCGATGGAGGATCTTCTGGGCAAGGAAGATCCCGGTAGCTTTGCCGCCGATCTTCCCATGGCTCCCGGGCGGATAGATCAGGCGGGACGTGATGTCATGGAAATCATCGATCTTCAGAAAGGCGCGCGCGATGCGAATAAAATCCGGATTGTCCGAAAGGAACCAGCGAATCAGGGCGACCTCCAGCCATCGCTCTGAAGGAAAAGACGACTGGTTGTCTCGGCCCACCATACTGCAATAGCGGGTGATCGCCTCAACGATCTCGCCGATAGACACGTCGATGCGGTCCACAGCCTTGATCAGCGAATTGGCTTTCTCCTCCTGGATCCACCGTTGGATGCTCACGGAGATTTCCAGATCACTCATTTGTTCCGAGGCCAGGGTAAAGACTTCCTCGCTGAGCTGCGCCAGCTCTTTCGTGTCCATCTTCTCGCCCGGAGCGTTTACCTCTCCCGAGTGGAAGCACTGATGCGCCTTGGCGGCAAACAGAGCGGGTTTGCCGTCGGATGCCTTCGGCGAACGGGCCGACAGACGGTTGACCATTCTCCTGCACACCTGCACCAGCATGTCCGGATCGGTCTGCAGGAGAAGATCGACGATCACCTTCCACTGCGGATTCACGGCCCTGGCATCGGCGTTCACGTCGCGCAGGGAGGCCCGCCAGTCACACGAAATCTGCCTCATGTGACGGAACATGATGGTCTGACCGATGCGATCGGCGATCGTCTTGAGCAGCTTGCGCTCCTTGTCGTGGAAGAAGCCGTCCTCGACCGGCGGCACGTCCTGCGTGTAGAGGACCTCCACCAGACCGATGATGCTCCCCTCGACTTTGATGTTCGAGATCTCGGATATGCCGGATCGCAGGAAATCCGCCGGTTGGTACGTGCGATTCTGATAGACGATTCGCGCCTGACAGATCTCCGGAAACCGGAATCCTGCCGGAATGGCCGCAACGATCTGTTCGAACATCTCCGGCAACGACAGGCTCTCGTCGCTGAGAATCTCGTCGATCCGATAGAGACAGTTCAGCTCCTTGGCGCGTTCCTGCAACAGATCAAGCAGGTGTTCGTTGGTCTCTTCTCTGTCGATCATCGGCCACCCATCCTGCTGCGATGTTGTCGCCCTTCGATGCACCGCTCACCGGACCCAGCCGCGCATCTTCACCGCCTGCACCACCCGGTTGATCGCAATGACGTACGCCGCATCGCGCATGTACATCTTCTTCTTCTGGGCGAGGTCGTAGAGCGCCCGGTATGCGGCGGTCAGTTGCGAGTTCAGTCGGTCGAGCACTTCGTTCTTCTCCCAGAAGAAGTTGCTGTTGGACTGAACCTGTTCGAAGTAGCTGCACGTCACGCCGCCGGCGTTGGCCAGGAAGTCGGGAATCAGGAAGATGCCCCGTTCCCGGATCAGCTCGTCCGCATCGGGCGTCGTCGGACCGTTGGCGCCTTCCACGATGACCTTCACCTTTTTGCTGATTCGGTTGATGTTGGCCGGTGTGATCTGATTCTCCAGCGCCGACGGGATGAGGATGTCCACCTCCTGGCTGATCCATTCATCACCGGGGAGCACCTCGCACCCGGCGGCCAGGGCCTTCTCCCTGTCGATGGTGCCGTAGGAGTTGGTGATGCCGGCCAGCATCTCCAGATCGAGGCCGTCCTTCTTGCGGATCGTGAAGGACTGCTTGGCGCCGTTGTCCCAGCAGGAAACGGATACGACTGTGCCGCCCAGACTGCTGTACAGACTGCCCGCGTATCGGGCGACGTTGCCGAAGCCTTGAAAACCGACGGTGGTCTCTTCCAGCTTGATCCCCAGGTCCTTGAGTGCTTCGCGCAGGATGTAGATGACGCCATAGCCCGTGGCCTCGGTCCGGCCCAGAGAACCGCCCATACCCACGGGTTTGCCCGTGATGAAGCCCGGATACCGGCCGCCGTGAATCGTCTCGTACTCGTCGAGCATCCAGAGCATGTGTTTGGCGCTGGTCATGACATCGGGCGCCGGCACGTCTACACACGGCCCCATGACCTTTGCGAGTTGCCGCACCCAGCCCCGGCACAACCCTTCCTGTTCCGATTCGCTCAGATTGTGAGGGTCGCAGATGACGCCGCCCTTGCCGCCCCCCAGAGGAATGTCCACCATGGCGCATTTCCACGTCATCCACATGGACAGGGCCCGAACCGTATCGGCCGTCTCATGCGGGTGGAACCGAATCCCCCCCTTGGCCGGCCCGCGTGCATCGTTGTGCTGAACCCGGAATCCTCGGAACACTTTCGTGCTGCCGTCATCCATGTGTACGGGGATCAGGACGTGGAATTCCCTCAGAGGTTGCCGAAGCAAGTCCCGGGTCCCCTCGTCAATGCCGATGATGGCCGCCACCTTGTCGAATTGGGCCTGTGCGTTCTCGTAAGGATTGTAAGTCTTCTCCACCATACACGTCTCTCCTTTCTTCTGCTCCCATATCGTGACGCCCCACCGGATCAGGGCCGAAACACTTTATTCTATCACTGCCACTGGCAGTGCGCCGGCAATTTTGTATCGGAAAGCCGAAAAAAAACGGGCCCGACCGCTTCGTCGCCCTCCGAAGGGCCGTGGGACAGGTGGCTTCGGAGGCACGGCCGCATCACGAGGAACTTCGCGGCAAAGCCACATAGTTGGGGCCCGTCGTCGGCGTACCAGTGTTCTGGGAGACTCTCTCCGTTGACTGGTTTGTAGCCCGTCTGTGGGAGAAATTCCGCGTATTCGCGGTTGGTCACAGGCCCCTCGCGTCTGCGTTTGAGCTTGTCGAGCACTCGACGCACCGCCGCGAAGAGTTCCGCGTCGGTGAAGGGTTTGGACACGTATTCCTCCGCTCCGCTCTTGACGGCTTCGACCGCGCTTTCAACGGTGGCATATCCGGTGATCATCATCACGGCGACGTTCTTGTGGTTCTCGCGAATATGCCGGATCAGATCGATGCCGCTGAGTTTGGGCATCTTCAGGTCGGTGATGACCAGGTCGATGGCGTTGCCGTCGAGAAAGCTCAGCGCGTCGATGGCGTTGGGGGCGGTGTAGGTGATATACCCTTCGGCCGTCAGGCTTCGTTGGAGGACTTCCAGCGTACTGGGGGTGTCGTCGACGACGAGAATCGTCTCTTGGCGATCGGGCGAATTCATGATTTCGGCCTGTCCTCTCAGCATGGGGTTGGCTCGATGGGCAGTCGAATGGTGAAGGTCGTTCCCGCTCCCGGCGCGCTTGTGACTTCAATCGTCCCCCCATGCGCCGTGACGATCCCATGGACCACCGGCAGGCCCAGGCCGGTTCCCTGATTTACCTCTTTCGTTGTGAAGAAGGGCAGGAACAGTCGGCTCTGGACCTCCTCGGTCATGCCCACTCCCGTGTCTTCCACGATACAGACGACCTGACCGTCGTGCACCTCCGTTCGCACGAGGAGCCGGCCTCCGTCCGGCATGGCCTGAACGGCGTTCACGACGAGATTGACCAGCACCTGGGTCAACTGGCCGGCGTCGCCCGCCAGCAGGGGCATCTCCGGACAGAGCGCGCAGGCCAGCTCGATGCCCTCTTTCTCAAAATGGTGCCGGAACAGATCGATGGCCCCCACGATCACCTGGTTGAGATTCACCGGTCCACGGAAGGGGGGCGTTTGTCTGGCGAACAGCAGCAGCTTCTTGATGATTTCTCTGGCGTGCAGGGAGGCCGTTACGATTTTCTCTACGTCCTCTCGGCCGCCGTCGGGCAGCGCCGCATTGCGCTGGAGCAACTGGGCAAAACCGAGAATGCTGCTGAGCGGCTCGTTCAGTTCGTGCGCGACGCCCGCCGCCAGTTGCCCGATGGTGGCCAGGCGGTCCGCGTGCATGAGTTGTTTCTGCAGATGGGCCCTCTCCTCCTCCGCCTGCTGGTGTTCGACGACGACGGCGATCTGTCTGGCGATGGCGTTCAACAGGCTCCGCTCGTTCTTCAGGAAGGGGCCATCCTCCGGGCAGGGTCTGTCCTCGGTGTAGACGACCTCGACTACGCCTCGGCACTTGCCCTCCACGACCACCTCGGCCGCCTGTCGTCGATGGCCCTCCTTGAATCCGGACGTCTCATATCGCCTTCCGTCCAGCACGATCCGGGCGGCAGCGATTTCCGGGTGCTGCCATGCCGGCGGAATCAACTCGACAATGCACTGAAGCACCTTGTCCGGCGCGACGAAGGACCTCGCCGACACCCGGCTGATGCGGTACAGACAGCTCAATTCCTTTACTCGTTCGTGAAGCGCCTGAGCCGTCCAGTCGGTGGCCTGTAAGGTGGTTTGCCCTTTGTCCTCTGCTCGTTTGCCCATCGGAATCCGTCTGGTCTATGCCATTTTCATGCGGTTTCCCAACGATGTATTTCGTCCGATCCTGTCCCTTTTCCGACAATCCTGTGGCGCGCGGAGTGAATCCATGCTAACAGGCCACCTGCGAAATAGCAAGTCTCGGTCCCGATCCGGCGTCCTGTGGACGGCTGCCTCCGCGCCCCGGCGGCGACCACTGCGTCCGGTGTTGCCGCGCACGATGCTGAGGGGGGCACTTCACGTTTGCAGGCAGGTTCCTGCCAGGTCCAGGAAGGGATTCTGTCAATTCGAATGAGGGCAAAGCCCGCACGGAGAAATCGGGGCGACGATGAAGCAATGCCCCATTCGCAGCCAGATTCCTCCACTGCGCTGCGCTCCGGTCGGAATGACAAAGTCGATTGCAGCGCCCCCGGTGAAGATCTACCTACAAACGCAAAGTGCACGCAATGCCGAGAGGTATGGGTTTTCTATGTTGACATTCCGGCCGACGGACATATGATCGAACCAATAGCGATACGCAGCGATGTGCGGCCGAACGATGCGGGCCGGGGGTCTCTTTTGAGATAGGAGAGGCGGAGTCGTCATTCATGCGGACGGTAAGCAAACGGTGGAAGACGGGACGGTTTCTTCGAGGCGGATTCACCCTGGTCGAATTGTTGGTCGTGGTGGCGATCATTTGTCTTCTGATGTCGTTGTCGCTGCCCGCCCTGAACCAGGCGCATCGACAGGCCGAGCAGGTGCACTGTCTGGCGAACCAGCGACAACTGATGCTGGCCTGGCTGCTGTATGCACCGGACCACGATGACAGACTCTGCACGCCGAATACCTGGACATCGAACCTCAAGGCCTACCTCCAGTCGGAGGAGGTTTTGCTCTGCAAGACCGATGATGACGGCAAGCAGACCAACTCGTACGGCCTGTCGAATACGATGGGGGGAGTCGAACGTGACGGTGTCGCCCCCTTTGTCCGTCTGCACCAGGTCTCCAGCGCCAGCGCGAAGATGGTCTTCATCGACAAGGAACGCCGAGGCTCGGATTGTTTCTGGCCGCTGGTGCTCGACGACGATCGATGGCTGTGGCGCCCGTGGTCGCTGTTGCTCGGATTGCAGGGCCTGACGAACCGGCACCGCAACGGATGCAACCTGTCGTTCGCTGACGGGCACGGCGATTGGGTTCACTGGAAGGACGACCGCACGCGGAAGCTGATCCAGGGTCGGATCGCCGACTCGGAAGAGGGTTCGATGAACAACCCTGACCTCGAATACATGATCGAGGTGCTGACGGTGCATCGCACCCCCGATCCCAACACGTTGGAGGGGCGCAGTGCCTCCAAAGGCGAGAGCGGAGACTGAGTTCTATGGCGTTGAAGATCCCCGACCTGCTGCAGTACGAGATGCGACATCGCCTGGAGCGCGTACAGAGTGCGTTTGAGCAGTGGGGCTTGCGGGAGTGGATCGACCGACATGCCGGTGCAGTGATTGCTGTCGCATCTCTGAGCGTAGTGCTGCTCGGCTTCGTGCTGATTCGGGTCCTCTGGCCGGCGCGGCCGGCACCGGTTGTACAGAGTCGCCTGGCCTGGTTCTACGACGCCAACACGGGCCGGCTGTTCACCGGCAGCTTCAAGCAGGGCGGTCCGATTGCGGCCCCGTCCGGCCCGCTGCCCGAGGGAGGGCCCGCCGGCTTTCGGGCGCACGTGTACAGCTACGTGCTCGAACCGAGCGAAGCGGAACTCTTCGTCGGTTTTCTCGAACGGCCCGATCCCTCCGCCGGGGCGAAGGCAACCGCACAGAACATGACGGATTTCCAGGCCTGGGCCGAGGGACGGCTCATCAAGCGGGTCAAAGATGATCGGTGGGTCGCCGTCACGAGCGCCGAGGGCCAGGCGATCCTGCACGACCTGTTGAAGCCCGACGCCCGCGGGCGAACGCCGCTGTATCAGTTACCCCCCTGACATAAAGGAACCCGCACGCGCATGAAGAAGGCATTCACACTCGTGGAGATTCTGGTGGTTGTCGCGATTATCAGCCTGCTGCTGGCGCTGAGTCTGCCGGCGCTGCGGCGCGTGCGCGACCAGGGCGACGAGACCGTCTGCCAGTCCAACCTGCGGCAGCTCGGCATCATCATGAAGACCTACACCAGCGACAACGACGGGCTGTTTCCGCATGCCGCCGGCTTGTTCCACTCCGGCGTCTCGTTCTGGCCGACGAACCTGCCATACAAGCCTTATCCCGCCTGCTGCCGCTGGCACGATGCCCGCATTGGATTCGACAGCGCCATGATGCGTCACGAATGCCCGGAGATCCGGGGCACGCTTTGGCCCTACCTCAAGGATCCGCGAATCGTACGCTGCAAGATCGGCGTGCGCGCCAACATCGAGAGGGGCTGCAACAATCACTGCGAGTGGTGTACCCACGATCCGAGCATCAATATCGTGCCTCAATACACCTATGGCATGAACGTCCATCTCGGCGTGACCTTGACCACGGCGGGCGGATCGGATGATGGGGCCGTGGACGAACGGACGCTCCGTCGCTGGCCGGTCCACCGCGAGACGCAAGTGACGCGGAGCCCGTCGGACGTCTTTCTCTTTGGCGGGGAGAACTCCTGGGCCATCAATGTGGAGGGACGTCAGCCGATCGGCGTCAAACCTCAATGGGCGACTCCCTGCAATCTCAGCGGCATTTACCGCACCAAGTACGATCCGCCGGGGACCCTCAAGCTGCCGTCTCTGAACATTGCTCCGACGTACGTCATCGACGAAAACCGACTCAAGAAAGACGACTCCGATCTTGGCGATGCCTTTGCGACCTGCCATCGTCCGCACAAGGGCGATCTGAACACCGGCCATTCCTATGTCGTCATGCTCGACGGCCACACACAGAAGGTTACCGTTGACGATCAGCTTCGCGCCAGCCGGCGAGGCCCGTTTTCGGGCGAGAGCCGGCTCGGTCCGGGCGGCAACCTGGCCCTGGCCTGGCCGATCGACGTTCCGCCCCTGGGCGGCTGGGAGAACCAGTGAATCTCCCGTTGCCTCGCCGCACACTGCATCGCTCCGGCCCGTTGCTCCGTACCTGTGAATAGAATGGAAATGCGTCGGGGCATTTGGTATCTTGCGCCGTTTGTGTCTCGGATGCGGCACGGCAATGGACCATGGACCCAACGGAGACGGAAATGGAGTATAACAGTCTGGGACGGAAACTGCGGCAGCGATCGGATCTGCTCGTACTGGCGGAGCTGGTCGGCGGCCCGGGGTTCAGCTTTGCGCCCATCGAGCGGTTTCTCAACGCCTATCAGGAGGCGGCCAAGGGCGGCAGGGCGGTCCTGCCCAAGGGCTTCGACTTTGCGGCGATCGCACTGCCCCAGAACCCTGGCGGCGTCGCCAACCTCGAGCCGGCCGCCATTATCAGCGTTCTCGAAGCGAACCGCCTGCTCGACGGTCTCGACGTCGTGCCGCACAGTAGTTGCAAGGACGCCAACGCCGACGCGATCGTCAGTTCGCTGGTCGGCTTTCGCAAGGCGGGCGTCACCAGCGTGCTGGCGCTGACAGGCGACAAACCCGTCTCTGCCAAGGGGGTTTTCGATCTCGAATCGATCGGCCTGCTGCGCCTGATCCGCAAGATGAACCACGACGCCTATCTCGGCGCCAAGCCCGATGCCCTGGCCGGCGTACACCAGTTCATCGCCGGCGCGGCCGTCTCGCCGTTCAAGTACAGCGAAGCGACGCAGATGCAGCAGTACTACAAGATGGAGAAGAAGGTCCGCTGCGGCGCCGCATTTCTCATTACGCAGGTTGGCTGGGATTGGCGAAAGAGCCTGGAGCTGTTCACCTATCTCAAGGAACGCCGGATCGACGTTCCGGTGATCGGCAATGTTTACCTGCTCAGCACCATTACGCCGGCGCCGCGCCTGATGCACGACATCAAGCTGCCCGGCTGCTTCGTCAGCGACGAACTGCTCGCCAAGGTCTACAGCGAGAAACTCGACGACCACATCGAGCGGGCCGCACAGCAGGTGGCCATGTACAAGGCGATGGGCGCCGCCGGCGTGGACATCGGAGGCGTCCACGATTTTGCGACGTTCACGCGGATCGTGGAGCGCGCTGCCGAGATCGGCGCCGACTGGGAGCCGTTCAAAGACAACCTCTGCTGGCCCGCCAAAGACGCGTTCTATCTCTACGACGACAGCGGCAGGCCGGTCCCTCTGTCGCAGCCGCGACCGACGCTGGGCAAGCGGTTCTTCGATTTCTCGCACCGCGCGTTTCTCGACCCCGACCACGCCGGCTTTCACGCCCTTCGCAAGACGATGGCGTTCCTCGGCGCCGACAAGGGCGAGGGCCTCGTGTACAAGCTGTTCAACGCCAACGAGAAGGCGTTCAAGTACACGCTGTTCGAATGTGAAGAGTGCGGCGACTGCTTTCTGCCGGAGAACTTCGGCATCTGTTCGATGGGCGACTGCGAGAAGGGCATCGACAACGCCCCGTGCGGCGACGCCACCGCGGACGGCTACTGCGGCAACAACCTCCAGCGGGTATGCGTCGGCAATCGCATCTACGAAGCGGCCGCCTCCGAGAAGGGCGGACGCGAGCGGCTGCGCGCCGCAATCAACGCGCGTCGCAATCCCGCATTGCAGCATTCCTCTTCGATTCTCAACTATCTGTTCGGCAAGGACCACACGATGAAGAACGCTCTAATCTCGATCGGCGAATCCGTCCACGCTTCGATCCCCAAGACCGGTCAGGCCATGCGCCGGTTGCAGGACCTGGGGCCCGACGCCTACACCCAGCCCAGCCCGGAGCTCGACTACATCCGCGCGCTGATCGAGTCGCAGGCCGCCGACGGCGCCGACTACATCGCGGTCAATCTCGACGCTTTCGGCGAGGACGATCCGCAGGTCGCCGTCGAGATGATGGTCGAGTACACCCGGCTCGTGCATCGCTGGGGCGACGGCGTGCCGATCTGCATCGACAGCAGCAACGACGACGTCCTCGAAGCAGGACTGAAGGAATGGTACCGGGTAGGGGCGAATCATGATTCGCCCGTCAAACCCCCGCTGATCAAT
>Ga0123334_1004476_pt1 | contig 14213 bp, 24 predicted proteins | sample BiotimSIPDNA_FD_89706 | JGI IMG/M metagenome (GOLD analysis project Ga0123334, IMG submission 89706) | Anaerobic biogas reactor microbial communites from Washington, USA - Biogas_R1 time_0 SIP DNA | ecosystem: Engineered > Bioreactor > Anaerobic > Unclassified | place: Washington, USA... | reverse complement strand
TATCAGAGATTTCAAAATAACTCCTACTACCACTCTTAAACTGATGTGCATCTCTCGGAAAAAGATCCTCTTTAAGAATCGTTCCGAGAGCTATTTTACCATCTTCTGAACCATCAGTTGCAATTGCAACCATCTTTCTACCCTGTTTGCCTTTATACATGACAACAGCTACAATCTTTTCATTCTTTCTAACAAGTTTCCAGAATGGTATATTTTGAATCATATCATCAACAGTATTAAAACCATTGCCTTTAATACCACCTATTTTTGCATATGCGACTTGCAACATTTCCCAAACTTCTTTTGCATACTGTCGGCGTATATCAAAGTGTTTTTCATTATCATTAAACAGATTCAAAACTCTCTCTCTTGAACAATTGATAGTTGTTCAGAAAAGCGTTTAAAAGTTATTATTTCCATGCACAAAACCTCCATTTATTATACAACTTCATTTGATATATACTTCAGCAAATCATAAATATTTTGTGTATATTTGATTCTATGATGACCACCACTAATAGACACAATGCGACCTTCTTTTTTCATATCATTGATATATGGCTCAAAATTCAACAATTCATCACCCATTTCAAGATAATACGTCAGTGCTGTGCTGGCTGAATATTCGATGGGATACTGATTGCGAATATAATACGCTTTATCAACTGACAAATCAATATCTTCAACGAATAAAACTGGATTCAGCAACAGAGCTTCCATTTTTCGTTTTTTGGCAAAGTATCTTGCCCACCACCCACCGAGTGAATGACCAAGCAGAATAATATCTTTCTTTTCTGCTATTAATTCATCAATAATTTGATTATAGATAGTCTTAATCTCTTCAAAACTGAGACTACTATAATCAATAGTCTGTCCTCTGATTTCAAACGGTATGTTCTGATAGCGTTCATGTTCAATACTCGACTCATAACCATGAAACACTACAACTACAGGTTTTGGCATACTTCTGATCATAGATTCAGTTTCTTTTGTTGTTTTCATTTCTTTCACCCCATATATAAATTCAAATCACAAATCTAATATATCATATTATGTCATAAATGTAAACAAATTAATTGGAATCAATTATGTCATAATCATTAACTTTTAAAAGCACCTGACCCATAAGTGGTGTAGTATCATCATCAGTATCAAGATTCAAAGTTGTTAATGAATATGGCCAAACACCTTTCATAACAATATTGAAGCTGTTTCTATACTTAGTATTCAAAATTGTCAGAGTAGCATCAGCAATAAGATTAGGATTTTGTAACATATTGTTACTATCTTTAATACGTTTCATCCATCGAAAAATTTCTTTATATGACTGCCAATCTTCATCTATGAAAAAATCAACTACACAATCTTCTGCCTGAAATGAATCACCGGGCAGTTCGATGTATCTAATAGGCGTTGGCTGTTGATATACACCGAGAGTTATGCCACCAAATGTAAAAGCTTTGGCAAAAAATTCAAAATACTCAGTATCAGAGAAGTTAATCTGAAACTGAAACTTATTGCGATTAGTCAGATTAGGATTGATGTTTGACATATATTCACTTCCATTTAAGAAAATTTTCTTATAAGTATATACTTTTATCTCTTGCAAAAAATCTAATTTTGTAGTATAATCATATCATGAATAATTTGCAATATCTGAGGGCTAATGTAAACTTCAGCCAGAAAGCATCATCTAATCTTCTGCAAAGTGTATTAATGCTAATCACTGAGAAGAAGGTTCCTTCATGCTTTATGGATTTTGTTGTTGGCTTATCTCTTATTGATCGGAATTCGCATTTCAGTAAAGAAAAGCTGAAAAAAGTATTCAAAAGATTTTTTCCAAGATTATTCAATAGCACAACATTTGATGGTAAAGTGATTCAACCGTTTGATCATTTTTTTAATCTGACACAATCTAATTACTTTTCAAATGAAGGATTGCTTAAAAAAGTTGATACTAATCTTTTCAAGATCAACAATATTCAATCCAACATTGCAGCAGAAACACCTCACAAGCATACATATCAACTCAGAATCAATAATCAGTTGATTGATAGATATGGTGGTAATTTGACTATGCTAGTCAAAGATTGTGCTTGGCTCACTCTTGAAGAATTATGCCGAAGATATTCCGGGATGATATTCACTCATAAGCTAATTCAATCAATCTTTGGATTAACAAAGAATGATGTTAAAAACTATTTGAAAAAGACACGTAGTTCCAAAGAATATGTGTTTAGACACATCGGTAAACATGAGCAGAATGATCTTGAACTTGATGAAAATATACTAGGCTTTCACAAGCAATATAAATTCATCAGAGGATTCAAGATCAACTTTGGCGAATCTCTTGAACATGATTTTCACATCTCTTTTTCTGATTCATCTTTGAGAAGTATCAAAGATAGATTAGAAAAGGGACAGTATCGTTATAATGTAGCAAACTTCTTTGCGTTCATAACCAATTCTAATCGTCCTCAGCTGAAGGAAAATGAATGTAAATTCAGTGACCAATTTGAGCGATTAGGACATAAATGTGTTAGTAATGCACATTCACGCTATGTTTTAAAAAGATATGTGGAAAATGTTAACTTGGGTTCTTTTAGACAGATGAAAAACATCTATAGCTATTTGCAAAATAACTATTCAGCTGAAAAAGTGAATTATAAATCCTCTTTTAGAGAATCTTATAATAAACTTTTGAAAAAATTCATCTACCAGTTCTAAAAGTATCTGAAATAACGTTTTCCACATTCTTTTTATTCATATTGGAAGTATGAATAAAATTCACTACTTATTAAAAGAAAAAGTGTATTAATTTTACTTTAATAGAATGATTAACTAAGTTATTTTGACTAAATTAGTCTACTATAAATGGGTGTTATTAATTCTATTTCGGACATGTTCACTGCGTTCACATGTCCTCATTTATTCAAGTTTAGAATAGTTTAGAATAAAAAAGAATATAATGGGCGTGTTCACTACGTTCACACGCTATTAATACTTAGCTATATATGGGGAATATTTGAAATTTTTTCTAATATGTTCTAATTAATTGCGGAACATGCTGAACGAAGTGAGGCATGTGTAGCAACAACTTTTTATATACTTGAAATCTATTTAAAACTAGTTGAAATCTATTCTAATTTATTCTAATCTATTTTTAAAAATTGCGGAACATGCTGAATGAAATGAGGCATGTGTAGCAACAATTTTTTTTTCTTCTTTCTTTTTTCTTCAAGATTTTATATTAAAAAATAACTATTTATGATATTATTACAAATAACTGCTCATATTATGTCAAATGAATAGAGGAATGAAATGGATAAAAAGTTCTATATAACAAACAAGGAGTTTATGACTGAATTAAAGCGATATCATAAACTCAATAAGATCAGTAAAAGACTTCATGAATTGTTCTATCTATTAGCCCAAAGAATAGCCAGAAAACCATTATTTTACGGAAGAATAACAGGGCAGTCAATTAAAAGTAATGATTTTGATGATGTTTATAACGATTTTATACATGAAGGTTATTTAAAATGTATTAAGAGAATTGATTCGTTTAATATTGACAAACATGATAATCCCTTTTCATATTTTACAAGTGTTATTACAAACACATATAAAGATTTTTTCTTTTATGAGAAAAAGCAAGAGATTATAAAAAGCGTTGCTCAAAATATGTTTGAAAGAGCCTTTTTGATGAAATGGGGTTTTAAACTCCAACATGATATGGAGGATGATTGATATATGAGGTATGCAATTCTTGGTGATATACATTTCAAAAAGATTAAAACAGATACAGAAAAGAAGTATCGTGAGCGTGTTCTGTATTTTGTGTCGCAAACTTTAAAAGAAAAGAACATTAAAAACGTTATACAGCTTGGTGATTTTTTTGATGATAGACGCAATTTAGATTTATCTGTTTATAATGAAACTTGTGAACAGTATGAAAAATACTTTGGTTTTATTGATCAGTTCATCAGTTTAGCTGGCAATCATGATGTTTACTTCAAAAACACTAATGATATATGTTCAACAAAGATTCTCGAAAAGCATTATGCAAATTTCATTTCTGTTATTGATTCTTATGAAACATCAGATTGCCTGTTTATGTCATGGATTAATGAATCAAACATTGAACGCTTTTCAAAGATTCTTGAAACAAGTAAACACAAATATTGCTTTGGTCATTTTGAAATTAATTCCTTCAATATGATTAAGGGCATTGAAGAGACTAACGGTCTATCAATCAAAACATTCAGACAGTTTAAAAAAGTGTTTTCTGGCCATTTTCATCTAACTCAAGATAAACATAACATTAGTTATGTTGGCTCATTATTTCAGAATGATCGAAATGATGTTAATGATATTAAGAGAATATTCATTCTTGATACTGATACTGATGAACTTGAAGAAATCAGAATACCATTTGAGCTATTTAAAAGAGTAATGATAGCTTCGGAAGATGATATGAATGATGAGTTGATAGAATCATTCAATGAATGTATTGCAGACGTTATATTCAACATGAAAGCGTCATTAAAGCGTGAAAAATTTATAGATAGAATCATTGAAGAATCGAAAGATAATTTCGAGTATCAGATTATTGATAATTCACAACTCTGTCAAGAGGCAATTGAATTGAATGCCAACAATGAAGAAATTACAGAAATTTTCTCTGATTATTTGAAAATTAGTGATACAATAGATGATGAGCGTAAAGCATCACTGAGCCAATTATTTGCTGATGTTTATAAAGAATTAATCTGAGGTATTGAAATGAAATTTACAAAACTGAGATTCAAAAACTTTCTTTCTTTTGGTAATACAATTACTGAAATAAATCTTGATTCAAATTTGACCACACTAATTACTGGCGAAAATGGTGCTGGCAAAACAACAGCAATGGAAGCTCTCTATTTTGCTATTACTGGTAAGCCATACAGAAAGATTAAAAAAGATCATCTAATTAATAATATCAACAATAAAGAACTCTATACTGAAGTAGAATTCAATCATGATAATCATGACTATGTGATTAAAAGAGGCATTAAACCCAATATTTTTGAACTGTATCGTGGTGGTAAATTGATTGATCAAGATGCAGCCACAAAAGATTATCAGAAGATTCTTGAAAATCTAATTGGTATAGATGCGGATACATTCAGTAAAACAATTTTCATATCTTCGAAGAACTATGAACCATTTCTGAAAATGAATGCAGCTGATAAACGCAATTTCATTGAGAATGTTCTGAACATTCGTATATTCACCGAGATTCTTGATCAGGTTAAAATCAAGAGAAGTCTACAGGCAGAAAAACATAATGAAATCGAATTCAGAAGAAAAAACACTATAGATAAAAAGAATGTTGCTATTGAATCAAATGAAAAATACAGCCAGAATATTGATCAAGAAATCAAAGAATTGAATGACAAAATCAAAGCTGAACAAAGCGGTTTAAGTGATTTTGAAGATGAATTGAAGCGCATTGAAGCTTGGTTAGAAAAGAACGAATTTCAATCAAAGATTGATGATTTGAAACAATCAATCAATACTGAACGCGAAAAAGAAAAAACTATCTATGAATCAATAACAACTCTATTTGAAGAAAAGCAAAGTAAGCTGAATGAAGAGTTAAAAACACGAAAAGATAGTTATCTTGAAATCAATGCCAAGCAAGTCAAATTATTCAGTAGTCATAACAAACTTGATTCTGAATATGATAATTTGGTTCGAACTCATACAGCAGCACTGAAAGAAATTGAGCAGACTATAAACAATGATATAGTTAATCTGAAAAATGCTAAAGAAACAGAAAACATCTATAAACAGCAAGAATTGGATAAAATATTAGAGCATAAGAAATTCTTTGGTACTCATACAGTATGCCCACAGTGTCAGCAAGAAATCAATCCCGATAATAAGAATATGGCTGATATCTTGAAAAAGATAGATAAGGATATTGCTACACTCGAAAAGACAATTGCAGCCAATAACAAAGAAGTAACAAAGAAAGTTAAAGAACTTGAAAATACTCTTGAACAACAAAAAAATGAAATAGATGAAAAATATCAAACACTGAAAGCAGAGTGCAAAGAAAGAATTGAAGCATCAAGTAAAGAAATGGCCAGAATTGAAGAATCATTGAATACTTTAAATCTTGAAGTTGGTGCGATTGAACTAAAGCTTCAAACATTAGATAACGAAAAGAAACAAATGATCAATTATAAACGTTCTGAAATATCGACGGCTATCGCTGATATTGAAGAAAAGATGAAACCAATTCAGGCTAATATCGATAAAGCAAACAAGCGTCAGCAAGAGATTAACAATTGCAAATCAAAAATTGATACAGCTATTGAAATGTATCAGGCCAGAATTGAAGAGTTATCAAAAACTGATAAGAAAGAATTGGTTGATATATCGAAATTTGATAAAGAACTAATTGAAATCGAAAAAGAAATAGTTGCCTCAGATTATTACAAAGAAACAATCAATGAAATGATCAAGATTCTTTCTGACAAGGGCATCAAGTCATACATTGTGAAGAAATATATACCAACCTTGAACCAATTAACTAATAAGTATCTTGAAATCTTTTCTGCACCCTATAGAATATCATTTGATGAACAATTTGATATTAATATCGCCAGCAGAGGTTATGAGAAACTTGGCTATGGTTCACTCAGTTCAGGTGAAGAGCAGCGTGTAGACTTAGCTTTATTGTTTGCTTTCTATGAACTTGGTAAACTCAAGAATTCAATTAATTCAAATATCCTTCTTTTAGATGAAATCAGTGATAAATCCCTTGACAAAGCAGGTCTTGACGGGTTATTCATGATCTTTGAAACAATGAAAACAAAAGGTATGACGATATTTAATATTAGCCATAGGCCAGAAGTTAAAGATAGATTTGATAAAGCCTTTGAAGTAAATAAAGCAAGATTCAGTCAGTTGAGAGAAATATGAAACAGATGTGTCAATTTTGTTTTTGTGAACGCGAAATTAGCAACCTAATACTCGGTACAGTTAAAATCAAACGATGTGTATTAGAAAATGATAAAATCACGTATATTATTACTGAGCAAGAGAATTACTATTGTAGGGATAAATGTTGTCTCGAAAATGCAAAACTAGTTGAGGAAGGGTAATCAAACATGGAAAACAAACCACTGAGCAGAAACATTTTACTTTTCGGTGAAATCACAACAGAAAAAATTGAATCAGTGATGCAAAGAATTATCGAAGTAGTTGACTATGATGAATACGTTGACTCAACTGTAAAAAATTATGAGCGTCAGCCAATTACACTGTATATTTGTTCGGGTGGTGGTAAAGTTCTACCCACTATCGGTCTTTGTGAATTTATGGCATATTGCAGAACACCAATTTCAACCGTATGTTTAGGTGAAGCGTGTTCAGCAGCTTTCATGGTTCTGATTGCTGGTCATTGTCGTTTTGCTGTCCGAGGCAGTTCGATAATGTTTCATCAAATGGCTGGTGGTGCTGCGGGTTCTGTAAAGAATTGCAAAAATCATATTGAACACATGGACAGAATTGAATCATATATGACAGAACTCATAAAAGAAAGAACAGAGATTCCTCAGAAAATGTTAGATGAAATTTATGCATCTCAGATGGATAGATATATGAGTGTTGAAGAGGCGTTAGAATTCGGAGTTATAGACTATTTGTATGGTGGGGATGAAGTTGAATTAGATGCAGAGATTGAAGAATCTGAAGAAATTGATAATGATGAATCAGATGATGAAAATCCCTGCAATACTTAAATAATTGTTTACAAAAAACTCTTTTTATGCTATACTTTTATTTTACATTAAGAAAGCATAAAAGGAGATTTTTTATGAAACTGACAAAGAAACAGATTGATAATTTAGTTGAACAGGTGATTGAAAAAATCAATCACTATAATGCTAAGACAACGAAAGATGTAGAGATTATACTTTGTGAAATGTTCAATGAAGATTTTGATCATATTTATTCCTTGATAGAGTCAACATGGAAAAAGCCTTATCGAGCTATCACAAATCGAATTTGTAAAAAAATTCAAATTGAACCATCTGACCAATTTTCGATGCAGTAAATATATAGTAAAAATCTATTGCGAGGTTTGTTGTATGTATAATTGGTTTGATGTTGTAATGGAAAGAACTCTATTCACTTTCGATGGTTCATTGAAAGTCGTTATTGATCTTGAAGGAATGTTTCATTCTGATCAGAGACAAGGCGAGAGAGTAGTGAGTGATAAAGAAATCATTCAGACTGCAAAACTCGCCATACCTGCAATTATGCGTGAATTAGTCAATGATGAAATTACAATGAAGGATGAATATCGTATATACAACAAAGATACGAAGCTGAATATCATCTGTCAAATGCGTGGTCCTGATCTGAAAAATTTGAAACTTGTGATTATCACAGTTATTGCAAAAGATGATAAAGACTTTAAAGTAAAATCAGGAACAAAGAAAACATATTACGTTTAATGAGGCTAATTTATGACAATGCAGAAAGACAAGGGAAAGAAATTTGAAAGCAAGATAGCTGATTATATTCATTCAAAGTTGTATGAATATGTTGATGAATATCGGTTGTTGTATGATTCTCTCGGTAATGTGAATCTGAAACCGAGACGTGAAAAATCATCAGGCACCACTAAAGATTGTGATAATGATATTGATATGGGATTAGCTCTTAAATTCTTTCCTTTCTCTGTTGAATGTAAACATCATGCCTCAGTAAATAATGTTACATTAAATACACTACTATCTGGTGATGTGGCTTGGTTTGAAAAAACATATAAACAGGCTAAGACTCATGCTGATTCAAAGAATTTAACGCCTTTGATTGTATTCAGAGGTAACAGGACGTGTGACATGGTTTGTTTCAAAGATTCTGATTATCCAATTGCTCGGCAGTTGAATGTTAACAAAGTATTAGTGTATGATTTCGTTATGATAACGCTGAGTGATTTCATGTGTTCATTTTTGAACTACGGATTAAAAACAACCAGTATGTAGTATAATAGTTTTGTGAATAGATTCATTTCAATCTCCTTTAATTAATCTCAGAGTCTTTTAACACTCTGAGATTTTTTTTCTAATTTTTGTTGACTTCTTTGCCGATATATGATATAGTGATTAAGTAATGAGATGAACAAAGGAGATTTGAAATGAAACTTTCTGAAATGAATCTGACAATGATGGAATCAGCTGTTCTTTCTGCTCTGCCAAAAGAATGCTTTTATGAAATGGGATTTGATTCATGTGTTTGGGTAGACTGTTTCCTCGATACAGTCAGAGCAGAAACAGGAATTGATTCAAAACAAGCAAGAGCATTGCTTGTGAGTCTCGAAAAGAAAGACTTCATCAGTATCGTTGGTGATGGTCGTGACAAGGGAATTGAACTTCGCCAGAACGGTAAAGACTTCCTTCTTCAAATGAATCTCGTAAATGAACAGGGGTATGCAATATGAAAAAATATGATCATCTCGAAGTTATTTGCACTAATGATGTTAATCATCAAGATTTTTACATTGTATGCGATGTTAAAGATTTTGATAATCAAGTAGCGATCGAAGTTTCAATATTTTTTCTTGAAGTAGTCAACTATGGAAAAGAAAATGAACTCGATAAACAAATTATAGCCAGCCTACATTGTAGAAACTATGATAAAGTGTTTGTCATAGGAGAATATGAGTGTGAAGAATTTGATGTAATTGAAGTTATTAAAACAAAGCATATTATCAAAGCAGGTAGAAAAATTGTATGAAAAAGACAATTGATGAATTTCTCGACAATGAATACCGAGAGTATGCTGAAACTGTTTCCTACAGACGTGCTCTCCCATCATTAGTTGATGGTTTTAAGCCAACCAGACGCAAGATTTTTTATTATATGAAACATAATAAATCAATGATCAGAGTATCAGCTATTGCTGGTGGTATCGCTGAAAAATGTAATTATCATCATGGTGAAGCGTCAGCACAAGGAACAGTTATCACCATGTCAAAGAGTTTTGCATCATCTAACAATTATCCTATTTTTATACCAAAAGGAACATTCGGTTCAAAAATTTTACCAAAATCAGCTGCTGCTGCACGCTATCTTCATGCACAGTATAATTTGATGAATGATTATATATTTCTTGATTCTGAATTACTGCCAGTAAACAAAGAACTTGATTCACCTGAGCCTGAATTTTATTTGCCTATCGTACCTCTCTATCTCGTGAATGGAATTTCAGGTATTGGTATTGGCTATGCTGTCAATATTCTACCGCGAAAATTTGATGATGTGATTGGTATGATACGTTCATATCTCAATGATGAAAAAGTAAAGGATTGTAAGCCACACTATAATAACTGCAACTATAAAATTGAACGCCTGACCGACTCAAGTTTTAAAATATCAGGCCAATATAAAATGCAAGATAAAAAAGTAACTGTTACTGAATGTTTGCCTAATGATGATCGAACAAAGATTATCAGTAATTTGATAGACTTGAAAGAAAAAGGTATCATCAAATCATACAAAGATGAATCGAAAGAAGATTGGAAAATTACAGTTGAATTCACAAAGAATCAGCCAGAGAATAAGATAGTTGAATATCTGAATCTTTCAAAGCAGTTTCATGAAAACTACACACTACTTGATGAAAATAACAATATCAAAGTGTTTTTGACCGTGCCTGAGATAATCAAATATTTTGTTGATCATAGGCTGAATTATTATACTAAGCGTAAAGAATATAAAATCAATCAACTAAAGCAAGAGATAGAAAGAATTAGAGCTATTGCTTTCTTTATCAAACATTTGAAACAGATTACAGTTATGACTGAAGAAGAAATTTATGTTTTCTGCCAGAGTTTTGTATCAGAAGAAAATGTTAAGTATTGTTTGAAACAGCCATTGAATTGGTTCTTAAAGAAAAATCTGGCCGAGTGTGAATTGAAGATACAAAATAATCTTGATGATATTAAATACTATACAGATATCACTGATGTTCAGCTGTATCTTGATGATTTGAATGAACTTAAAAAGTGTATGAAAAGATTTGAATAATTTTTGTTGACTTATTTGTCGATGTATGTTATGATGATTCTGTTGAAAGATAAAGATAAAGGAGATTTGAAATGTTTAAAACAAAAGCTGAAGCTGAAGCGTTTGATGTTGCCTTTAGAGACAACTATGTTGGTGGTGAGGGATTGAAATCGTATGTTACAGAGTATGACGATAATGAGTGGATTGTTGTATATGATGTGACTACTCGAAATTCAATGTATGCTGTTGAACTCAGAAGTTATCCAATGGATGATGTTATCACAAATCTCGTGCATACAATGAATGATCGCTTTGCACCTGAACACCTTTTCACGTTTTCAAAACAGTTGAATGATTTCGCTCGAAAATATGTTAAAGGAGAACTATATGAATAAATATTACTGTTGGGAAATCGAAAATGGTGACGTATATAGTATTCCATTGCGTTTGATTGCATTGAGTTATGCTGATTATTATTTTGAAAGAGATGTTCCGCTATCAATGCAGACAGCCGACAAATATCAAGAATATGTTGAAAGCACTCTTCAAAATATGTTTGAAGATCATGAAATGGCCGAGGATTGGGCACGAAACAACATGAATTTTAACGAAGTTGAAGATGAAGCTAAGTTGATTAAAAAAGGTGAATTTCATGTTGATATGCAAGATAATTGGGTGACTCCAATTAGAAATTTTATAAAGGAAATGTAATATGAGTTGTTGTAATTGTCCCTGGAAAAATGCACCTGCGATTGAATATGAAATATTTGAGGCTGATGGTCTTTGTGGCATTGATCCACAGCGTGGTACAGATAACAGTTCTGGTATTGATGTTTTCATTCCAAAAGGTTTTGAAAAGATGTATCAAAATGTTGGTGATAAGTGTATGATTTATGCCAATGAATCTATTTTGATTCCTTTGAATCTACGTGTAAAAATACCTCGTGGATTTGATATCGAAGTTAAAAACAAATCTGGCGTGGCAACAAAAATGAAACTTATCAAAGGTGCTCAATTGATTGATCAAGACTATCGTGGAAACGTTATGATTCATTTGATTAATCTTGGTGAAACAAAACAGCTAAGAGATTGCCTGAAGATAGCACAGTTAGTTGTTAGACCTGTATTAATCAATGAATGGAAAAAAGTTGATAGCATTGATACTGACACTGAACGTGGTGAGGGTGGATTTGGTTCAACTGGAGATAAAGCATGAAAAATACTATTTATTTATTGATATTGTCATTTTTAATAGTTGGTTGTCAGGTGCCAGAAAATCCAAATAAAATCGAAGTTAAAAGCCAGACGATTATTGCTGAAAAAGTTAATAAGCGTTTCTCAGCTGAGTTTCATGGCGAATTCAGTGGTGGCTATAATAACAATATACGTTCGATTTTTATTATCAAAGATAGCCAAACAAAGAAAGAATACTTAGCTATAACAGGCTGTGGAACAACAGAACTAAATTCTGAATATGATGATGAATTTAAAATTACAATAGTGGAGGAAGAATAAATGTGGAACTATGATTTTGGCTATCTTGATATTGATAAAAAGTGTGATAGTAAGCAGCACTTCTTTACGATCAATGCAGCACTGTTTGCTTTGATGATGCAAAATTTTCTTAAAAAATAGTTGTTGACTTTCATTTCTTTCTATGTTATCATCTTTCTGTAATGAGATAAACAAAGGAGATTTGAAATGAAAGAAGCTAAGAATCTTGAAAAGAAACTGATCAGAATGATCAAAGAAGGTGACAAACACCTTCAGTTCGAACTCAACATTCTGAGAAGAATGATGTTGAAAGTTCAGAGTGAACCCGCTCACATTTACAATCTCAAAGATATGATCAATGAGATTGAAGATCAGGTTGATGATATGAAAACTGCTGAACAGCATTACTTTTAAGGAGATTATTTATCATGATCAGATTAATTTGGACAACAAAAAATCCTCAACTGCTCGGTGATTCAGAAGTTGTTAAGACTGTTAAACAGTATGTTGCTGAACATGCTGAAGAACCAACAATGGAATTGAATTTGCCAATCAATCAAAAACTTATTCTTGACGCATTCAGAGCTGAAGTTAAAGCTGGTAATCTTCATCATAATGATATTATTTTTGAAACTGATACTCAGATAATTTATTTTAATGAAAAAGGTCGGCTGAGTGATTTCTTGCCTATCGAAATGTGTATTGAAGATCAGATAATTGAGCAGTTGATAGATTGGGGTAATTTATGAAACAGTGTATTGATAACTTGAATTTGATTAAACCTTTCTTAAAATTTGATTCTGAAGATGATTTTTATTATCTTCAGATTCTAAGACGTAGAAAAGATAACCCTGATGATCAAGAAAAGAATACTGTATCAATCAAAGATTATTACATCAGAAGTATTGAATATCTCGAAAAGAAGTATGATGAAATCAAATCACTTTGTGAATATTTTAATGCTCGTGCCAGCATCAGATTAAACAAAAGAAGTTTTGAAAAAGTGTGCTTTCGAACTTTGAATATCATAACTACACAGATGATACAAAATGATTATCATTCAGCAAAACAAGCTTATTCAAAAGCATGTGGCCAATGTCATAATGATAATGAAAAGAAATGGATTGTTGATATTGATGAAGATATGATTGATCAAGAATATGAAATCATGGAATATATTAATTGTGAATGCCAACCAGATGATTGCGATAAATTTTATGCCAAAATTCCAACAAAGTCTGGTTTTCATTTGATTTCAAAGCCATTTAACATTGAAACATTCAAAAAGAAATATCCTATGATTGATATTCACAAAGAAAACCCAACGATACTCTATTGCCTGAAAGGATAATTATGAAAAAGATTAAGAATGAAATTTGTGTCTTGCCAGCTGCTATTTTCTGTGTTATATTGTATTATATTTATCCTAACTTCAATCCGAGTGACTATCTTATTGGTCTTATACTTGGATACTTGATACTCTGTTTAGGTAATAAAAATGAACAGATTTGAAATCACAATGATACCTGCTGTTATTGTAGGAATGATTCTGTATGTTGCTGTTCCAACATTCTCAGTGCCAGAGTATTGTATAGCACTAGTTTTTGTTTGGGTTATCTTGCGTCTCATGGAAAAGCATTAAAAAAC
>Ga0123334_1004475_pt1 | contig 14214 bp, 12 predicted proteins | sample BiotimSIPDNA_FD_89706 | JGI IMG/M metagenome (GOLD analysis project Ga0123334, IMG submission 89706) | Anaerobic biogas reactor microbial communites from Washington, USA - Biogas_R1 time_0 SIP DNA | ecosystem: Engineered > Bioreactor > Anaerobic > Unclassified | place: Washington, USA... | reverse complement strand
ATTCTCACTTATGAAATCAAGTAATTCCTCCGGCTGACTGATTTCTGCTATGCTTTTGTTTACAATTCCCATCGCTACTACCACACCTCCTTATCTGTGTTTTTGAGAAATATTACAGAAGCTTCCAGAGTCCAGAGCATAGACCTGTCCTCTGCTAGATACGCATTTTGGATATCCATCCTTCAATGCATCTAGTTAGGGGGCAAATCCCCCTAAAACCCCTTATATTTATATAGGTGCTCCACTTTTTGGAGCACTTTTGAAAAAGATACTCCACTTTTTGGAGCCATTTTCGTAAAAGTACTCCACTTTTTGACCCACCTTTTTTATTACAAATTTACCAGTATAAAATCTGTAAAATGAGGTGCTCCACTTTTTGGAGCCACTTCTCAAAAAGTACTCCACTTTTTGGAGCCATTTTCGTAAAAGTACTCCACTTTTTGACTCACCTCTAAATTAAGCTTTGCTGCAACAAGCCATTCATTGTAATCCTTATAGCCATCCGGCGGCGGACAATCTTCTACTTCATAGCCCATTTCATAATACTTTTCCATAAGCTGATTAGTAGCTTTCCTTCCCGGTGCATCTCCATCTAAGCAGAACTTGATGGTAGTAATCTCACGGTGCTCATTTAAGAAAGTCATGAGCGGTGCATCAGCAAGCATACCTAGAGCCAGCTTATTACTTTCATAATCACTGAAAATATCCACATAACTCATTAGGTCTATAGCTCCCTCAAATACAACAAGCTCCGTACTGTTATCATTAGCAACATTAAAACCATAGTTTTTATCATTGCCTGCCACATCACATTTGAAAGGTTTACCTTCCTTATCAAACACACCTCGCATACTGGCAAACTTGGTAACACCTTCACTGTCATTACCTTTGAAAACAATGTTGTGATAGTGTCTGCTTTCATAAATGAGTCCCTGTGATACAAAGTAATCAATGACGCTTTTACTGATACCACGCTCATCTTTCAGATAAGAATACAAGAAGCAGTTATCAGGAGCCGGAGCTGGCAATTCAAACTTCTTTGGTTCCGGCTTTTTTCCTGCCTGTACCTGAAATTTCAGTTCTGGTTTCTTTGTACCCTCTTCAATCCTGCGATATCCTGCAAAATCCAAAAGCCACCAAACTGCTTCCTTTACTTCCATACCACAGAACACTCTCAAAAAATCAATCTGTGAACCACCGTTTTCACCTTTTTCATACTGTCTGGACCATCTGAACCAATGGCTTTTATCATAAATTCTGATAGAATCCATTTCTTTAAGGGTATGGTAATGACCAACCCTTTTTACGGTATAACCAAGATATGATGCAACCGCTGTAAGGTCCACACTCTTTGCTATGGCTAATTCCGAATCTGTAAATCGCTCCTCCATCTTTACCTTCCCTTTCCCCGTTCTGCCACCAGACTGTTTGTGAAGCTAAAATTCTTATAGTCTGTGGAATAAGTAATGCTCGGATTATCCATCATTCCTTTTTCCTTAAAGCTAAAAAACTCTCTGTTATCTCCACCAACAATCACATGGTCAATAAGCTGTATTCCAACCATGGAACATACTGCATTCATCCGGTCCGTAATCATGGTATCCATTTTACTTGGAAGCAGATTCCCACTCGGGTGCGAATGAATCAGCATTATGCTCGCTGCATTACTTAAAATACTGGATTTTAAGATTTCCCTTGGGTGTACCAAGGCTTCATTCAATGAACCAATGCTTGCAAAGGTCACATTGATAGGCTTTAAATCTGATTGCAGATTCACCACACAGACAACTTCCCTGTCCATATCGCAAAGAAGTTCTCCTATGGTAGCCGCTGCTTCATAAGGGTTCTGTAAGGGAAGCTCCGAATATAACGGAGCCTCCTTTACAAGCTTCACTCTTACAACATCAAGCTGAAAGGCTTTGTCTGCATCATCCACAAGTTTTATCTCTTCCTTCATCCGCATCCTCCTTTAGCTCAACCTGTATCATGAATTCACCCTCGTTTGCATTGATAAGAGCAATCAGTTCCTCTACAGTCATCTCCTGCTCCATCGTCTGCCTCCTATCTGGACTTGCCTGCTTCGTAAATAAGCTGTGCCTCAGCAACGATACCGTCAAGACGCTTATTCGGTGTGTCAGTTGCAAGAGTAAGTCTTCTGGCATCCTTATCATAGTGATACACCTGATTAGATAAACGCTCCTCCAATGCCACCTGACCCATATTAATTTCATTTACCATCTCTGCGAGCTCATACGGATCGCCCATATCCGCAGATACAGCAATGCACTCATGCACAGACGAAGGTAAGATATAAAGGTCTGTCTCTAACTTCATTGCAAGCTTATGAAGATTATCCTCATAAAGCATGGAACCGGCTCCATTGACACCTCTCTCATTACTGATGATCCACATCATCTTATCTTCCGGAATCTCGCCAATCATGACTTCCACCATTTCAGCAGGCATTCCGTCTGCAATGAACATCTCCTTCATTACATCATTCATGGACTTAACAGTAGGAGGGAAAATTCTTCTTGTATTCTCAACAGCTGCCTTGAATAACTGTTCCTCTGTCATACCCATCTGCTTTGCCATGTTGTTGCGAACAACTGCACTCTGAACTCCCTGCTCATCAATCTTCACTACCCAGCGGTAGATAATGGATAAATCCTGAAACTCTCTGTGAGGCATATCCTGAAGCATATCCTGATTCTGCATTGTATTGATAACCTGGAACACAATATTGTCCTTGGCACTGTCAAAATCAAGATTTCCTACCACTGGTGCCTCCGTAAAAGCTCTCTCCATAGTCTCTGCTGCTTTCTGCAATACCTCCTGAAGATTCTCTGTCTGAAGATAATGCTCATACATATCATTGATATAGATAGTAGGTGAGACGTTCTTGTCTGCACTTTCATCCAACAATGTCATGCCATCCAGCTTCTTATTCACCTTGTTTACAGACTCGACACGAAGTGTCATGTCCTGATACTGTGAAGGTAAGTAGCTCTTAAACTTCTCTGCTACCACTTCCTTAAAAATCTCATAATTCATCATATAAGTTTTCCTCCTTATTCTCTTCTTTTTTATAGGGACATTCCCTACACGCTACCGGACAAAGTACTTCTAATGGCACAGACAAAACCTCTGCCACTCGTTTTAGCTTTTCTAAATCCGGAAAGCCTTCGTTTCGCTCAAACTTGGCAATAATCTCGCCGCCATCTCGTCCAAACCCACAAAGTCTTCCCAACTCTTCCCTGCTAAAACCTCTCCTGTCCCGGTATTCTCTGATTGCTTCACCAATCACGTTCGTACCTCCATTTCCGAAAAAGAAAAGAGGTGCAAGCTATTGGCCTACACCTCTAAACTCAAACTTATTCAGTTACTTCGTCTTCTTCCTCTTTCTTCTTACCAATAAAGGCAGCTGCACCTGCAAGCATTGCAGAAGCACCAAGGCCTACAAACAACCAAGGATTAAAATCATCTCCTGTCTGAGGTAACTTAGGTTCTGTAGGTTTGTTTGTGAGTGTTAAAGTATAAGTTACAACCTCAGGGGCTGCATCGTCATACTGTAATACTACCTCGTGAACTGTTTCATCAAGGATATAACCTTCCGCAGCCTTTGTTTCGACCACATAATACTTAATATCCTCTACAAACGCACCATCCTTAAACACTGCAATATCAAGTTCTTTTGATTCTGCATGTCCGTCTTTGTCTGTTACAAGAGTCTCAATTACATTACCGTCCTTATCACGGATTTCAAACTCAACTCCTGCAATACCCTTCTTGGATTCCTCACAAAGCTTTTCAATGACAATCTTGCCTTTCACAAGTTCATCCTTCATGGAAACCTTCTGGATTTCAGCAGTCTCGGTTACTTCAAATTCCACTTCGTTTGCAATCTTATATCCATAAGGAGCAATTTCTTCTCTAAGGATATACTTACCAACAGGGATTCTCTCGATATAGTGTGCCTTACCGTCAGATACCCATTTTTCCACTACATTGCCTTCTGCATCAATAATGGAAAGTGTCGCACCCTTAAGCTCATGCTCACCGGTAATGTCAGTCTTAGAAATCTCCAGCTTTGTAGGATAGTTTACAAACTCAGCTTCAAATTCGATAACAGCAATACCTTCCTGGTATTCTGCCACTACATCAAATACTTCGTCTGACTTCACATATCCCTTAGGCGCTTCGATTTCCTTCACATAGTACTTACCAAGTGGAAGGTCAGATACAAAGGTTACTGTTCCGTCTTCGCCTGTTACAGCCTTTTCAATCAGGGTATCAGCAGAAACGATCACTCTGCCTGTAGCATCCACGATATCCTCTTTTGCATACAATCCAAAGATTGCGCCGGATAATACTTCCTTCGTTTCAGCATCCTTCTTGATTACGGAAATTTCTACCTTCTGTCTTTCATTAGTTACATCCATACCTGCATATACAACCTCAGTGTACTGGTCGATATAGGTAAGCTTTGCTTCAATCGGTGTAGAATCAAGTACATATCCCTCAAGGCTCTTGGTTTCTACAAGATAGTACTTACCAAGAGGCAAATCAGAAATCATGGCAATACCGTCATCATTGGTAACGATGGTTGCTACAAGCTCATCTGCCTTATAATAAACAGTATCCAATCCGTCAGGACTTACAATATCTTCTCTTGCGTACACTTCAAAAGTTACGCCTGCTAATGAATCTTTGAAATAATCAAAGATAAAGCTGTACCAGTGGTCTGCCACAAGGTTCACATCACAAAGGAACTCACCGTCTTTGTTTACAATGATAGTACCTGTAGGCACTTCATCCTTCATAACAACACTCTGGATTTCTTCTGTATCCACTACAGTAAACTCTACATCAGCAGCCTGCAAATATCCGTAAGGAGCAAACTCTTCACGTAAGATATAGGTCTTACCTACTTCAAGCTTCTTAATCACATAAGCTTTTCCTGCCTCTGATGTCCATGTTTCAATCACATTTCCATCCATGTCGATTACGGAAAGTGTTGCACCGGAAAGTTCAGCGCCACTTGTGATATCCTCTTTGGTAAACTCAAATGTGGTAGGTTTATTTAAGAACTCAAAGCTGTACCCCGCAACCTTTTCATTCTGTCCCTGATACTCCACATCAAAACCGATTACTGTATCATTTGATACATAACCCTTAGGTGCTTCTATTTCCTTTGCATAGTACGCTGCAATCGGATAATCCTTTACAAACTGAACCATACCGTTTGCATCAGAAGTTGCTACTTCCAAAAGCTCATCTTTTTCGATGATAACCTTACCGTCAGCATTTACGATATCCTCGTTAGCATATAAACCGAATACCGCACCAGAAAGAGGAGCATGGTCTTCTGCATCCTTTTTGATTACAGATAAATCAACCTTCTGTCTTTCATTTGCGAATGTTACGCTTTCCTGAATCACAGGAGTCTTATCATCCACATATACAAAAGTTACAACCTGCTCTTCGGAATTTAATACATATCCGTAAGGCGCTTCCACTTCCACTACTCTGTAAGAGCCAAGAGGAAGGTCTTTCACTACAGCCTTACCGTTTTCGTCAGTCACAACAGTTGCAACCAAATCCCCGGCACTGTAATACTTCATTCTGTTGCCTGCTTCATCGCACTGCATATCAGCAGTAAAGATGTCCTCTGCGGCATACACTTCAAACTTTGCACCTGCAAGGGAACCTTCTTTATAGATAAATTCCTTTTCTTCGGAATCTGCAAAAAGACCGCCCTTGTAAGCATCTAACACATCACCCTTCTTCTCGATCACAAGCTCGCCAACCGCAGGAGCATCTTCATACTCTACGGTGATGATTGCTTCATAAGTGTCAGGGTCTACCTCATAAAAGGTATCTGTAGTAACTGCTACCTCAACATAGTTTTCGTTGAGTACATAACCGTAAGGTGCTGCCACCTCTTCAATACGATAATTTCCAAGTGGTAATACATCCGGCAGAATCAAATCGCCATCTGCATCCGTAAAGAAGGAAGTATGCACTACCTTTGACGGATAAGTGGTAATCATTTCCACATACTTGTTGGTATCCATATTGAAAATCTTAAACTCTGTGTTTGGAATCAATACGGTTCTGCCTGTATCAGCATCCTTCTTAATTACACGAAGCTTTGCTGTAAACTCTCTGTCAATGAACACTCTCCAAACCTGAGGCTCATCGCTGTCTTCAGTGATAATCACCTCAAAAGGCTTAATGGTTTCCATGTCCTTAGGTGTTACAGTCTCAATTACAACATAAGTTCCGTAAGGAATAGGCTGTGTTACCAGATGACCCTTGGAATCTGTGAAAAGCTGTGTTTCTCCATTTGCACCGATAACAACAGGCTCAGCTTCATCAAAGTTATAGTTACCCTTTGAATCAACAGGTAAAGATGATTTCAGATATACGGTAAATCCGGCAGACTCCAGTGTAGGAGCTTCTGTATCCTCTCCGTTATCAGAAACCTTGATTAACTGGAATGGCTGCTTAATCACTTCTTCTGCGGAAGTTGCAGTTCTTGATACTTCTGCTACCATATCGCCCTCGTAATCGCAAACCACATCGTGTTCCTCTTCATCCAAAAGGTATCCTACCGGAGGAGTAATCTCTTTCACATAGTACTTACCAAGATAAAGGTTATTCACTTCTGCTTCGCCGTTTGCATCTGTAGTAATGGTTGCAATCAAATCGCCTGCTTTGAATACCACACCGGTTGTACCATCGGGATGAATAATGTCCTCACGGGCATATACACCGTATACTGCACCTTCCAAAGTTGCATCGCCCTGTGGAATGGCTACACCGGTTTCCTTATCCACTTTGAACAAGTGAATCTTAGCTGTAGTTCTGTCATTTACAAAAGTATGGCTGAATGTTGCCTTTGCTGTTGTCTCTGACAGGTAATTGAAATTGAAGCTATATACATCAGCAGAATTTCTCTGGTATCCGAAAGGAGCCTTTGTTTCTGCAATATAATAGCTGTTGGAGATAGGCAAATCTACTGTGTAAGAAGCCTTACCATTCTCTCCTGTGGTTACTGTCTGTAAAGCAGTACCCTTGGTTACGATAACCTGACCTGCATAGTTCTTAATGTCATTGCCGGCATACAAAGTATACTGACCGCCATCAAGCACATTTGCTGTATCAGAATCCTTTTTCTCAACTGTCACTTCTGCTTTCTGTCTCTCATTAAAGATACTTGTTGCTTCATACTGAACAGTCACATTCTGGTCCTTGTATTCGATGGTTACAGTCTTAGGAGTCGGATTGATTGTATATCCGTTAATGCTCTTAGTTTCTGTTACCACATAAGTTCCAAGATGAAGGTCTGTAAGAACAACCTGACCGTCACTTCCTGTTACAAGGTTTTCTGCAATCAGATCACCCTTGTTATAAACCTTGGTGCCATCTGCTCTGTAGATGTCTGCTCCGGCAGTTACCTTAAAGGTTGCTCCTGGCAGCTTCTTTGTTTCATATACAAAGTTGGTACCATTCCATCCGGTAAGCACTTCGCCCTCTTTATAAATGGTAAGTGCTCCCATCTGTTCCTTGTCAGTTGCGGTAAAAGTGGTTGTCTGACCTGCCTTAATTACAACGGTGTGAACACTGTCACTAAGCACATATCCAACAGGAGCCTGGATTTCTTTTACATAGTAAGTTCCTGCAACCAGCCCCTTTGAAGTGGCTGTACCGTCACTACCGGTCTTTAAGGTATCCACCTTGTTTGTGCATGAGCTGTCAGTATAAATACCATACTTGGCATTCGGTAAATATGCTCCCGTTTCTTCGTCCTGCTTAATCAACTTTCCGTAACCGATATTCTCAGTCTTTACCTTGAAATAAGCAGATACAGGATCAGCGGTAGGCTTTTCTGATACGAACTCCTGATAACCGGACTTATCAGTAAGCCAGAACACACAGCTTGAAGTGGTTTCCACAACACCAGCTGTGGATTTCATGGTAGCCGTTGTTGCATTGGTATTCACTGATGTTGTGTGAATGGTTACTTTGTTTCCACTCTTTTCTACAGAATAACCGCTTAACGAAATATCGAAATTTCCCAATACTCCGTTACTGTCTGTTAAAGTGGTTTCAAATCTCTGGTTCGCTTCATTCCACTTTAATTCATAAGTGGTTGCTCCACTCTTTGTTGAACTTGCAAAACTTGGTCTTGTTGCATAGTAAGAATTGCTGATATTGTTCTTAAGAGTCGTGTAGTAATTGTATGAAGCTGTAGGGTTTGGTGCAGATGCACAAAGCTTGTTTGCTGCGGAATCTGCTGAATCAGTACCAAACAGATTTCCGACAATCACCCATACCATTGCCTGTGTTGCAATAAACTGGTCACACTGGTCATTACTTGGCGGAGCTGTTTCATTACATCCGTAACCAAAGTAAAGACAGTATGCTAAAAGCTTATTCTGTGCATCACTTAAATTGGTATTCGGATTTGCGAAACTGTTCATCAGCTGACCACCGTCTGCCGCCAGTCCGTAATTCATACAGTAGGCTGCATGACCATCAATCATTGCATAAAGAATCTTCTCGTGGCTGTGCCCCGGCTTTAACTCACTGACTTCACCAACATTCTTTACTGACGCATGCCAGAAAGAAATATTAGCACTCGGACTCGCAGCAAAAGCTGTCGTACCGCTACTAAAAAGTGTTGTGAACATTGTAAGCACTGCCAAAAAGCCTGCCATAAATCTCTTAAACTTCTGTTTCACGTTTATTCCTCCTTTAAATTTGGGCATAAAAATAGCAGGTCACTTTCATGGCCTGCCATCTTTACTGTTATTAAATTGATTATCTGAGACATCTAAATTCATAGAAATCGGTTCCGCCAGAGCTGTAAACACCTGCATATATGATGTTGAATACCTTTCCATTCTCCAGTAAGAGCATGTTAGCAATATGAGTTGCTATGGCATCCTCACTGGTAAGAGGCTGACCGGATATGGTACTTGCCTTACTCAAATCTGTTTCAACAAACACACTGTAGTAACTGCTCTCTAATCCGTCATACGGATAGTACTCATCATATTCTTCCTGGGTAATTCTGCCCTCTGCCAAAGCATTTGCAAGATTGTCCTGTGTGGTAATCATTCCACCAGCATGACATTTCGTAATCGCAAGGCTTACTACTGTATTCGGGTCATATCCCACGAAGGTATTCTCCGGCTGTGGTTCAGGTTCCGGCTCTGGTTCGGGTTCCGGAGTCGTTTCTGTGGTTGGCTCTTCTGTAGGCTCCGGTTTCTGTTCCTGTGAAGGGGCTTCCGTAGGTTCCTGCGTTGGCTCCTCTCTATTTTCCTGCGCCGGTTGCTCTGTTTCTTCCTGTGAAGCTACAGTTTCTTCGCTTTCCTTCTCCTCAGACGGAGCAGTTGTTTCGGTAGGCTCTGCCTCTTCACTCTCTGCAAGTGTTATATCTTCTTTTTCAGTTACAGTAGAAACCGTTTCTGTTGTATCTTCTGTCTCAACTTCTTTCTCGTAGCTTGTAGTTTCGTTATTTGCCACATCATTTGTGGTATTGCAACCTGCTACTGATAACATCATTACGGATAAAAGAATTAATAAAAATCTCTTCATAATACTCACCCATCCCTTTCCGTAAGAGGGATAGGCTGCTTCGTGTCCGTGCCTGTCCACCCTTACTATGTGAACAATATCCTTATAGGTACACGGGACACTTAATTAGGGCTGTCCCGCACTCTGTACATCGTCTTCTCCTTCCATTATACTGCAAATTTCTTCAATTTGAAGAAATATTGCACTAACCTTCTGTTCTTTCGGTAGTTAGCATAAATCTTCATCATAATGCTCGCCTCCCTTCTATAGTGTTCCCGCTCTTACAAAAGCAAGGAATACTCTTCCAACCAGTCCTAACAGCAGGAGAAAGACCTTTGCCACATTTAGGACTAACTGCAATGCGTGAACAAGTATCCAGGCGATTGCTTTCAATATGGTTAATAATACTGTGCCTAATCCGGCGAAAAATCTTCCTACCATAACTATTCCTCCATTCCCATGCAACTCAAAGCATAATCAGATATAACTTCATCATATTCTTCTTTAGATTCTTCCATTTGAACAGGTTCCGATTGAACTACTATCTGCTTAGTTGCTGCGACCCCTGCCAAAGTACCTCCAAGTAATCTAATCACCTCATCTTTTGCAGTCATAATTGCCTTAGTCAGCATTTTATCCTCAATATTCTGCAATTCACTTTTTGTAACATATGGACTATCATCCGTGAGTCGCTCAACAAAAGCCTCCTTGCCAAAGTGGTCAATATAATACTCAGCTGCATCAATTAAAAACTGACTTTTGGATTTACAAACTTCCGGATTAAGATTAACTAATACTTCATTCACCTTTTTATGCTGAGGATTCTTAATATTAAATCTACAAGAGTGTTTAATAATATGGTCTAAAGCCATTCCCTCACCCCCTAAGCCAATTTCTTCATCTTACGCAGCGCCATTATAGCCAACTGCTCGTATCCTTTGGCATTTGCCCTAACATCCAATATATATGAGATGTTATTCTGATTGAGCCCGCCAAAGAGCTTCATAACGACTGCTCCGCCTCCGACAAATACAATAGGCATAGTAGATAAATTGTAACCATACTCTCGAATGGAGTTATATACCCTATCACAAAACTCTTCTATTTCAGCCTTTGCAATGTCAAAGTATTTCCTATCAATTTCACATCTTCCAGTTCTCATGATGTCCTGAATAAATGTCTCATCCAACTCACCATTCAGCTTTCTTACGCATTGTTCATTAATGGACCTCATACAAGTAATTAAGCCTCTTGGAATTGTGACACACTTCGATTCATCTGGTGCTCTGTCATTGACCGGCATAATGTCTATTGTCCACGAACCGACATCTACAATGAGAGTTTTCTTTCCAAATGTTTGAAGCTTATCTGCAACTGCGGCATAACACTGTGGAAATACCACTGCGTTCTCTATCTGAATATGATACTTCACATTCTCAAACAAGAATTCCACATCTTTTTCTGCGGTAAGATATTTGATAAAATCTGACTTCTCACTACCAAACCTTGTAAGTGGTAATCCTACTGCCAAGAACACTCTTGCTTCAAATAAACCTCTGCGTTTAAGTTCCTTAGCCACTGCTGCCAATGTCAGAAGATAAAATGTCTCGTCTTCTGTCTTTGTGTTTCTTACTTCCTGTCGGTCACCACCCACTTTGTAATACTTACCGTTATACTCTAAAACGCCATCAAATAATGCAGGCTCAGTTGTAATTTCCTTCACGCCAGTAACAAATACTTGCGACGAGGTCTTAATATTACTCCAGCCGTGGTCAATACCGATTACTTCGATTTTGCTATTCATCGTCTGCTTCCTCCTTAATAGATTTCTTATTTTCATATTGCTTTGCTTACCACCGGTTTCTCTTCGTTACCCGTATTGATTCGCATTGTGTACTCACTCATAATTCTCTCAAGTTCCCGATCAGCCTTAGCAGCTACCTTTACCATTGATAAATAAATCATCAGAGTGAATGTTATTCCCAGAAGTGAAAGTATAATTACCATAATCTCTTTCCCTCCTTCGACCAAGTTAATTTTCCCATGCCTAATCCCTCCTAAAACAAAAGTAGGACTAGGTCAGCTTGACTCGCACTTCGAGTCCGGAAAACTAACTTAGTCCTACCATTAAAATGGTTATTCAATTGTGTGTATTCCACAAAGCTCGTGTCATACTATTGTGAAATCAATTTCATCATTTCCGAACCCTCGTGTCAGAATGTCAGAAAAATCCCACTTTTGAAAATCTTACGAACCCTCGTGTCATACTAGTGCATTTTGAACTTGTTTTGAGTCTATTTCGGCGCCGTCCTAAACCTCTTCTCACATGAAAAATGCGATTTTTTTATAGGACTAAATTAGCTGAAACCCGCTTAAACACTGGCTTTCTTCTAACCTAACATTAGTATAACTCGAGCGCCTGTTGCTTTCATATACGTTCTCCTCCTAATATAGTATTTTCACTTTGTTTTCAGTCTTATTTGGATACAAAAAAACCTCTGTTTACTTTGTTGTTAGTATCTGTAAATAGAGGTTTTTTATGCAGTCGCTTTGTTATAACATTACTGTTTTTTGCTATTTATTATACTGAATGTACTTTTGTAATGAACGGTTTTGTCCGCCCATCAAAGATGTGGTGAAGGGAACCTGTTCAGGGGTAGCGCCCATTTTCAGTGTTTTATAGTTTAATTTTGCTTTCATTGTTTCGGTGTTATTCATGATATAGAATAAAAGTTCATCATACATGATATTGGCCTCATCTAGGGTTTTCTCCTGAAGAGAAATCGTCCAGTCAGTGATGTATTGCTTTGCCTTAATGGGATTTTTATCATATAAAGCAGCAGCCTTTGAGCGGATTGCCGGATATTGCGCGATAAGACGCTGCTCCTTCTTCCGCCAGTACGCGCGAACACCTGCGCCGTAATTTACACGGTCCTGCTCCGCAAGTGCGCAAAGACGCTTAAAGTTAACAGAAGCCATGCCTGTATCATATATAATACTATCATCTGCCGGCTCATAGGCGTAGGAATCTGCGGTCGCGGTAATCAGGCTGGAAACAGGCAGATACACGGAGTGTTCAGCGTTCGCCAGGCACAGCCAGCCTACACAAGCCATTTCCTCCGGCAAATCATCAAATATTTCAATGACGTGGCACGACGCCTGCGCCTCAGTTCCAATCACACGCACATCCTTACGACCGGTCTCATCAGGTGACCACTCTGTACCCTCGAAACGATTGCGATAAAGCTCGAAAATACGATCAAGTCCAACCTTCGTATCCGGAGCAAAGAACAATGGATATTTTCTGTATGTGTGGTAAGCACCTATGGTTGATGGTGCCAGCAGTGTGTGGCCTAGCCATGTGCGACGGTTGGCATAGTCTGCCAGACGATTCACACCGGAGTAAGTATCAAATATGTTCATTGTGACACCATCAGCTTCATATACCGCCAGACCTGCTGCTTTGGCAGCGGTGAATAAACCCTCGGAGTACATGACATCTTCGCTGTTCGGATCGATGGTCTCAATCATAAACTCATTGCCAAACACGGCTACCATATCCTCTGGCATCTTTAGTGCACACCACTGATGACCTGTATATGTCTCTATATACCACGCTTCTTTCTGGTCGGCAATCATTATGATGTTTTCCTCTGCATTGCCATTTTTTGCAATGGCATCAGCAATCACTTGCACGCCTTCGCGTGAAGTAGCTGCACAAGCAGCGACTAAGTCAGTAACGACAGCTTCGGTCAAGCCTTTTTCACTGTTCATGGGGTCTGCCTTGTACCATTCGCTCCGCACATAGGCACTTACGGTTGCACTCACAGCAACACCCATTTCATTCATGGCAGCAGAAGCATATTCGCCGCCGACACCTTTTGCCAACGGTGTAGAGACATACTTATAAGTAGTATCAGGTAAGGCATATGAAAATCCCGTATAGTCACTTGTCAACTTACGCCCTGGCTTATTCTCCACGCGTTCGACAACGACCTCCCGTGCAGGAGACAGGCATGGGTGCGAATCAACCGAATGCGCAATCATTGCAGCGCCACTCTCACTCACCTGCTTACCAACATATAAACCCGTGCAAGCGTAGGCACTTACGGTGTCTGCACACATAGTCACTAGCATGCATACAATCAATACCAGCAAACGTTTCTTCATGATGATCATCTCCTTTACGGTATCGTTCAGATACAGGCTGCTGTCAGTCTTCCCACGGACGTATACGATAAGTCACATCCAGCTCATCGCATATACGCTGGCATTGTTCCTCTTCCTCTTTTGTAAGCGTTGTTGCTACTGTAGTCATGACAACATTCGGCACATATTTTTTGACATTTCCTGCGAATTCCAGAAGTGCTTTAAAAGATTCGTTACCAAAGCGACTTCTTACCAACGCATGATATTTATCTGCATTCGGTGTATTTAGGCTGATGGATACCGTATCTACAATTCCCTCAAATTGCGGAGTGATATCCTTGCCCCATATTAGATTGCCCAATCCGTTGGTATTTACACGAATTGGTTTATTCCATCTTCTCTTAATATAACGTGCCACCTCTGCCAAGACGTCCATCCGTTCTGTCGGTTCTCCATATCCACAAAATACAATTTCTT
>Ga0123334_1004474_pt1 | contig 14214 bp, 8 predicted proteins | sample BiotimSIPDNA_FD_89706 | JGI IMG/M metagenome (GOLD analysis project Ga0123334, IMG submission 89706) | Anaerobic biogas reactor microbial communites from Washington, USA - Biogas_R1 time_0 SIP DNA | ecosystem: Engineered > Bioreactor > Anaerobic > Unclassified | place: Washington, USA | collected... | reverse complement strand
GTATCAACGCTTACCAGACCCAATAATCGCAGATGTCCTTTGTGATCGTTTGATCCTTAAGTCATATACGTTTGAACTCGGGGGAAATTCTATGAGAAAAAAAGATAAAAAATCATATTAAGTTTTTTAAGATGATTTTTTCTTAATTTTTTATACTCTGCAATCATTTCTGCATATTCTTCCGCATGTAGAACCACTTTCTTTTGTCCCCCTTTACGCGTAAAAATTACACGCTTGCCATCTTCGATTACATCGGCATCATCATTAATCGATAGAATCTCTTCTGCGGGCCGATCTCCATCTATCAAGGCACACACAAGAAACATTACACGATTTCTACCGTCAATAAATTTATCTTTACTGTATTTATGCAGTTGCAATAAGTTCTATTTGTTCCTCTAAAGGTATACTGGGCTCCGTGGGATAATAGTTTACTTGATTTAAAATTGAAATTGAAATGATTAGATTTGAAAACCTTGCAGGCATTATCGACAGGTGATAAAGTCAAAGGGTTACAATGTCTTGTGCGCCTCGTTCAACTGCAATTTTTAGGATTATTTAGACGCTGTTCGTCAACGGATTATTAACGAGATGATGTAATTTCTTCTACTGTATAGTGGTAGAATACCATGAGTAATTTCTGGCTATACTATGTCTAACCATTGATAAGAAAGTAAATCATCAAGCTGATTAAAACTATACGAACTGCGTTCATGAAGATATTTACAAAATAAAGATTTAGCAGTTTTTTCAAACAGTTGATAATCATCAGCAGTGAGTGGGCTGTTTCCATGTGTATAAATGCTTTTATTCCTTTTTTCACAGAGTTCTTTTATGTGTTTGAGAAAACTGATTTCGTCTTTCATTTTGAATGCAGGATGTTCTATCGCATGTAAAATAAGATAGGCTTCAAGACAACTTACAATGAGTGGGGGCTTCTGATCGATTCGTGCGGATTTGCCGTAAAGCATTTTTTTATACTCACAAAATTTCAAGTAGACCGTATCAGAAAACACTGAAGGGTCAACATTTGATGCTGAAATTGATTTTTCCTCCAGACGCAATTGTGCGTATCGTTCAATAATACGGAACATGAGAAACACCCCAAGATCATGTTTCCCATTTCCAGCAAGGCGTTTTCCATAAAAGAAAAAATTTATCAGCTCAAACAATTGAAAATCCTTATTGTTGCGGTCAGTTAATACTGTTACTATAGAATTCATCACTTCAAGTTGAGGCTTAACTATTTTGTCAGTGGATTTAATGAGATCAAGCTTCTGTTTTGCCTCCTGGAAATTAAAACTGTCGCAGAATTGTAATGCTTCTGCAAGTATCCTCAGTTCCTTTATGTTACCGATATAGTTGACTCTATTTTCAAGATGTTCAAGAATGGAAACTGCACCAGTAAAATCGCTTCGTTTCATAAGGTTTTTCGCACGCTGTATTTCCAGATCACCAAATACGTTATAAGGGTTTTCAAGTAATTTACCACACATTGTGCTGAGTACTGGCCTATGGTTTTCCCAATCATATTCCGAGAAATCTCCGTACACGATATCTGCATCAAGAATCGATGCTGCCATAACTGCTGCTGCTGCCATGGATTTTTTACCATTAGTGATATCAAAGAGAATTTGTTTTGCTGATTTGTCTTTTGTAAACATAAGCAGATGCTGGTATATATCTGGAATACTGGTACTGGAACATTCCCGCCATGTGAATTGTGCTAGAGATATTGGATAAATGCTCTTTAATTCCTCAAATAAAGGTTCAATAGCATCGGTAGTTTCAGGAGAAACGATAAGGTGTATCTTTTCTGGTTTAAACGCCTGGCAGAAGCAGATAACGGATGTATAGACCTTTCCCATTGTTGCAACCAGGTAACGGTATTTTGAAAAGTCAATCGATGTGTTTTGATTGAAACTATTGATAGCGGTTTGGATGTCAGTATCGGCCATACTATATTCTCACTTGTTAATGTTTAATTAAATTATACCATTGTATCAGTCTACATAGAATGATGTGATGTATCAATTTTTACACCAGCTATGCTGTTCGGAGACCTGGATAACTATTTTAAAATCTACTGTTATTACTTGACTACTCTTCTCTGCAGGAAAAACTGTCGTTCTCTTTTTTTTGGAATAGTTCATACGGGTCATGCTTCGAGGCACAGTCGATTACCTTTTTCCGGAATTCTGTTTCAGCTCCGACATTCTTGTAAATGTCCTTACTGCACATGGTCGTATCTCTTAACAGAACCAGCAACTTCAAAACGATCAAAGGTGGTGTTTGCAATCCATTCTGAGTAATTACATCCTCAAGGACACTTTGCGGAAACAGTTGATATTTGTCAAACTCTGCCGGATCTTCTACCAAATCGCCGTTTTTATCAATGACCTCTTTTATCCCGATTTCATCCACTAAAGCATAGCCGTTTGTAAAATCATATGCATTATCAAAGGTGGGCTTGATAACGACCTTTCCATTTTTATCAATATAGCCATACGATGACATATCATCATCTTCGCGGAAAAAAGCGAGACCCTCACTGAATTCACCGACAAATGAATATTTCGGTTTGATTACTATGTTTCCCTGTATGTCAACAAAACCATATTTTCCGTTTTTTTCAATATCACAAAGGCCTTCGGCAAAAAAACCGATGTTATCGTACTTGCAGGGAACGATTGTTTTGCCGGAGATATTCATTATTCCACAATGCTCATCATCTGAGACATAAAGCAGATCGTTTTCAATAAACCATACCGTTTTATATCCGGTACGAAGAACAATGTTTCCATTATTGTCAATTACATTGCTGGTGTCATCCTGTATTACGACAGCATGGTTACCCCAAAAACCTTGAGATTCATCAAACTGCGGGGTAATAACCATCTCACCCTGCAGGTCGATATATCCCCATTTCCCATTAACAGAAACCGCAGCGCGATCCGATGAAAATTCTTCAGCTTTTTCGTAGGTGTTTTTAGAAAGAATGGTGCCGTTTCTATTCAGATACGTCCACATAGTATTCTGCCGCACCAGGATAGGGGAATTTTCATCGATAATGATTTCATCATAAACCGGATCGGTTATAGCATTCATGTGCTCATCAATTAAACCGAACTTATTGTCGATAGTGTATTGTGCGAGACCGTACAAATTCAGACTGACCTTACATTCTTTTCCATTCAAAGTAACAGTTTCCCACAAATCATTAATCACATCCGGGTCAACACCTCCGGTGTCGACATCTGTTTCATCGATATCATCATCATCAAAACCTATATCCTCATCTTCGAATTCATCGTTTGTATCAGCAGTGAATGTGCCGTTTTTACTTATGCATCCTTCCTTACCATTGAACCAGACCGATGCTTTTCCATCGATGAATTCATGAGCTTCATCATAGTGGAATGGAAGAACTATCGTCCCTGTTTTATCAATATACCCCCACATCTTATCACGACAAACTGCGGCTAAACCCTCATGAAAATCATATGCGTAATCATACGAAGCCTCACCGAGAATGAGACCTTTTTCATCAACGAAACTCCACAGCAATTCTTCAGTATCGATAGCAAACGATCCATTTTTTATCGGAGGATGACATACCCGACCAAACCCTTCTGTAAAAGCGTATGCTTTGGAGTATATGGGTTTAATAACCAATACATCGTTTTTATCGATATAGCCCCACAAATCATCAATACAAATGGCTTTAAGATCAGCAGTAGTTTTTCCTGGACGAACATAAACATTTTTTCCGTTAAAGGTTGTTTGATATTGCTGATGAAATTCCATTATACACCTCCTTAGACATTATCACAAATCTCTCAGCTTGATCACGGCGCTCTGCTTAAACTGCTACCCCTGTATCTCTATTCCTCCCACCCGTTGTTCCCGGTTTTCTATTGCCTTTTTGAGAATGGCTTCTGTTCCAAGAATATGTACCTTTATTTTTGCGCGGGTGATAGCGGTATATATTATCTGACGGGTCAGCAGTGGACTTTTCTTCTCGGGCAGCACGAACAATACTTTGTCGAACTCCGATCCCTGCGCCTTATGTACGGTAAGCGCGAATGCCGGTTCGAAATCACGAAGACGGTCGAGGGAGACGATCTGAATGGCATTACCCCGTGGAAATATTGCTTTCAGTCCTTCGGCTGCAGTACGGATAATAATACCAAGATCTCCGTTGTACAGGTCAAGGTCATGATGATTGACTCCGAGAATAATCGGCATTCCGGGAAACAGCCGGTGGTTTTCGGATGTTTTCAGTTTTTTACGAAGCAACTGTTCTGCATGTTGGTTGATTGCTTTTCGGCCCCGCTCTCCATCATGTGTTAAAGTAAGCACTGCCGACGAATGCAGAAGTGTACGCGCAGCATCAACAAGTTCCGAGGTACTTTCTGAGGCATCATATTTTCTGGTTACCTGTGAATAGGCGTCCATCACCGTTTCCTGTTGGAATCGAAGGTTGAGCCACTCTATAACCGGTTCAATTCCGGCTTTAGAACTGAATCCGATATTCTCCTGGCATGCCGGGTCACGAAGAGCCTTCATGGCTACAGAGAAATCACCGTTGTTAACAGCCTCGGCGAGCGTGAGAATCGCCTTTGATGAGCGATAGGAATGGGTAAGCACAATCACGTGATCGGTAAGACAATCAGCATTTTCAGAATCAGCACCCAGAAGTATCATAGACTCTTTTTCATCATTGTTACCATCGACGGTGATATCTGCAATTACTTCTTTAATCCATGTGAACACCGGCATACTCAGGCTGGGATAACCCGGAACGTCGGAAAAAGAACCAGTAAGGTCACCCAGCACCGCCCCGGCATCAACTGATGGCAACTGGTGCATATCTCCTACAAGCAGTATTCGGCAATTATCTGTGCAGGCGTCGAGCAGTGCTGCAAAAAGGTTAAGTGGCACCATACTCGATTCATCAACAACTACCACCTGAAAGGGAAGTTTTCTGTCCCGGTTATATTTAAACGAACCGTCTGGTCGTTGACCAAGCAGGCTATGGATGGTTTTACGATGAAGTGCTGCAAGCGTATTGTCGCGGATGTCCATTTCATTATCAGATCCGTCATTTTGCCTTAGAAGTGTTGCAAGCCCGTTGTCGATGCTTTCTCCAAGCCGGGCTTTTGCCCTTCCGGTGGGTGCACAGAGCACGATACGGTCGGCACTGATTTCCGGGTACACCTGCAACAGTGTCCTGAGAACCTGCAGCACAACACTGGTTTTTCCGGTACCAGGACCACCCGACAGTATGCAAAACCGGTTATGACAGGCTAGTGCGGCTGCAGCAATCTGCCTGAAATGAAAATATTTTCCATTGTCAAGAAACGATCGTTGTTTAAAAACATGCGTCAGAGCTTTTTTCATGTTGCTTTCAGGCGGTGGCGCGGTACAATCCGAGAGCAGCTGAGGAAGATACTCCTGCTCAAGTTTGTTTGCAGAACACCAGAAACTTGAAAAACCGATACGATTCTGATCAACTACCAGCACGGGCCATGGGGAATCTCCGGAAGGGGGAGCCGCGGTAACCGGAGCGTAGTGTGAAGGATTGGAAAACAGATTTTCAAGCAGTGTACCTATTTGAAAGGAAGCCCGTTCAAGCCCTGCTACCCAGTCGGGATCACGATAATTATCGGCCGCCCAGGTTGCGGCGTGAAGCTGAATGGTTTCAGTGTCAAGTGGTTCCCTGAGCGCTGAACGATCTGCACGTGGCGAGCCTTTCTGCAGGACGGAGAGTACCAGCAGGCAGATGATTTTTAGCTCTTTTGCTGGTTGGACTCCGGTAATGGAGCGGCAGATGAATTCAGCCTGCCGTACAGCAAGTGCATCGATCTGGCGACTTTCGACAAGGTATTGTTGAAGCATTGAAGTGAGTTCCATAGTACTGTCCGGTTGTTCAGATTAAAAAAAACGGTTTCACTTTACTATTCATTCATACGACTCCCTGATGGCCGTTAGAACGAATGAGCGATCTTCTTCCGGTTGTGCGCTATAGCTCCATGTCGTCGCCGCATCACGCGGGCCGGATTCCTGTTCACGCAGAAACAGGTACACTGCTCCTCCGAGATGCTGCTGAGGACGGTAGCTGTTTCCTAACACTCCGTGAAGGTAACGGTCAAGTGCATGGGAGTAGAGTCGGGACTGAAGGTAATAATGCCGTGAATGAATGCACTGTTTAATGGTATCCTGATTGTATGCCGGCAAGGTATCACTTTTCCAGTCGAGCACGAAGTACCGCCAGGGGTGTACCGGTTCATCCGGATTAGGAATACGGAATACCACATCCATGAATCCATGCACCCAGTGAATATCAGCCTGGAGCATGAATTCCATTTCAGGAATACGATCGGTCTGTGCAAGCGAGGCGATTGAAATTGTCTGTCCGGTACCCGGAAGAGTAATGCTGGTAGTCAATGCACCTGTAACACAGTTGAGGGCGGCATCAACGGCATTATTGACCGCACGTTCCGACTTTCCGGAAGTTTTCATAACAAGGGAAATGATACCATTCCGTTTGAGATAATTGTAAACCATCTGTCTGGTCTGCCTGCTGTCGGAGATCATATCCTGAAAGTTATTAGCCCGTAGCAGCTCCTCGATCGCACAGTGCAGTGCATCACCGGTCAGGTTGCCTCCAGGAAGCGCTGAAGGTGTTGCGGCAGGGATCACCTTCTGGTCACCGTCAATTTCATCGCTCTTATCAACATCACGTGAGGTGTGCTTCTGGTGGCTTAAATGGCTGTAGCTCGTTTGACGACATATCCGGGAAAGCAGATTCAGCGCACCGATATCGGGCAGGCCGTCGGGAACCGGTACAATACTGGCCGATGAGACGTTAGTGGAGTCGACACCATGTTCCGGGTATATGTTTGGATCGAATGACGAAATAAAATCTCTGCAGGAACCATTTTTTAGCAGATCATAAAGACGCATTGACAGGTCGCTGTCCCTACCGTTTTCCGGAAAAGTGGCGGTTTTCCAGTCCGGAGTTCCGTTGCTGGTATACGAAATTGACATACAATGAAAAGGAAGAAAAAGCAGAGACTGGGTTCTGGTCAGTGCAACATAAAGCAGACGCCGACGTTCCTGGCTGGTCTGTTTGTGATAGATCAGTTCGATAGCAGTATCCTCTAAATCTTCTGTTGAAAGGTACGGTGCAATATACACGGATGCCGTGTTGTTCTTCTGTTCATTGGTGTCGGCGGTATATCTGATATAGGAAGGACCTTTCCACAAATTTTTAGGAAATCCCGAAGCGACAAATACCACCGGAAATTCGAGCCCCTTGGCGGCATGCATGGTGAGTACTTTTACACTTGATTTTTCAGTTTCGAGGACATGTAGATTGCGGTCTTCCATGGCTTTTTTATCACCGGTAAAAAGATGATGCAACTCTTCTGCCAGGAGTAGGAGCGACGAATTACCGAGATATAATTGTTCCAGGCAATAATCGATGATCTGCCGCAGATCGGCAAGATGTCTTTCGCCATCTCTCAAGTGAAGCAACCGTTTTCTGATACCAGTTCTCTGTTGAATACACTCGAAAAGTTGTGCCCATAACCCGCGATCAGCAAGTTTTATCCACTCATCCAACGCATGGGATATACATAGCGTATCACCATTGCAGCGGGGATTGCCACAGGGTTCAAGAATATGATCCGGGTCGATAGCATCTGGCCTGTGGTTGAAAAAATGGGTGAGAAGTACCGCTAAACGCGGTGACGGATCTCCGGATGGTTTGAGTAAAGCCACCAGTAGTGTATGAAGTGACAGTGCCATCGGTGACTGGAAGACACCATCCATTTTATATTTCACTGCCGGAATTCCGTTTTTCCGGAATGCATCAAGAAACGGGATGGCATCTCTGTGCCGTTCGACGATAACTGCAATATCACCATAGTTGAGTCTATGATCATTTTTCCATTCGATTCCATTGGGAATCGATAATGGTAAACCAATAAATTTCTTAATTGCACGGCTGGCAACATCGGCCATCTGCTTCATCGGCGGGATATCCGACGCTGTGAGTGGAATTACCTGAACCGGAGGAAACGAAAGCTCATGTTGCGGAGAGTAGGGCCGTTTTGGTGTTTCTACCGCTGATTGTGTTTCATATCGTATACCATTGTCCTGATCGTCGAATAAAAACCAGTTGTCTTCGCCCGGTTCGGAAGCAAATATCGCATTGTATCCTGCAACCGTTGCATCCAGCGAACGGAAATTGTGTGTCAACGAATACTGACAGCCACCATTTTCGGTAATCAGTGAACGAGCATCAAGATAGCTGCTAACATCCGCACCCTGAAACGCATAGATCGATTGTTTGGGATCGCCGACGATAAAAAGGCGCGGAGTATCAGTCTGACCTTTATCGATAAACAATTTTCTGAACACCTCCCACTGCAGTCTGCTTGTATCCTGAAATTCATCGATAATGGCGTAACGGAGCCTGCCCCGGAGATAGCTTACAAATGATGGCTTGTCGGCTACCGCACGGTACATCAGCCGCAGCATATCGCTATACGATAGAAGACCTTCTTTGCGTTTTTTTTCACGCCATCTGCCGGCAGCAAGTTCAGCAGCATCACAGATAAGTGCAAGAGGAATCTGATTTGCAAGTGAGTACTTTTTTTTGTATGCGTCAAAAAACGGATGACCGATTATTTCCTCAGCCGTGGTAAGAAGCGGTTCCGCACAGGTACCTTTTTTGTTCTTTGCAAGCGACATCAATTTCATCTGGCCGAAATTGTTCGGTTTCTCGAGTATCGCTAAATTATATACGCCCGTAGTGAGCATTCTGGTAATCTGGGTACTACGCTCCAGGCAGCGCTCTGCCTTATCCGGGGGAATTTCGCCCGTATTTAATGCCTTTTCCAGAATGGCGAGCAACCTTTTAAGGAGTTCATTGAAATCATCTCGGTTCTCGTCAAGGATGGCTGCAATTTCCGAATGTTTCTGACGGAGATCACCAAGGGTCTGGTCGTCGGTTAAACTCCGGTCGAGTGTGGTAAATTCATCATCGAGCAGTTCGACTGCTACTATGCTGATAAGATCAAAATACTCTTCTTTGAATTCAATACCAGATGCGAGCATAGTTCTGAAAGCCCAGGGGAGTGAGCTTTCCTCTGTCTGCCAGTCGGTACGCATCGATTCGCGAAGGGCATTCTTCACCCCTTCCTGGTCGTCAACAATTTCAGTGGTGAAGTGTACACCGCTCTCAAAAGGCCACATCTGCAACAGCCGCAGGCAGACCGCATGAATGGTACCAATGAATGCCTCATGCAGATTATTCAGGCAGTTTTCGAGATGTTGTTTCAATTGATTACTCTGGTCAAGCTGGCTGATTCGATCTCTAAGTCCATCACGAATTCGTTTTTTAAGTTCTCCGGCAGCTTTCTGGGTAAAGGTAACCAGAAGAATTTCCTGTAGATTGATTTGTCTCTGGTTTCCCTGTTCGTCTGTGATACTCTGCTCAAGAATTTTTAATACCAGTTTGACAATCGTATAGGTTTTACCAGTACCAGCGTGTGCTTCAATTATTCCGTGGCGACGTAGATCAATTTCTTCCCATAGCGATTTCATGATGCTACCTCCTCTTTGAATATCAGCTCGGACAACACCGGTCCGAACCGTGTATCAGCCAGAGCACGAAGGCCTTCATCATCAAGATCGGGAATCCGTGGTTCGGTAAGTTTTAATCCATAGTTGTAAGAGTTGAATGCATAGTTGTCGGCAAGCAACTCCTCGATACTCTGCCGTGAAATAAAGGAACGCCGTGTTGCCCAGGGTTGCGGATTTCTTACTTTGTTCCGGGTTATTTTGTGGATAATTTTGAAAGGAAAATGGTCACTTACCTGTTGTATCATTTCTCCAAGCAGCAGTTTGATCCAGTCGCGGCTTTGCTCAAGGACTGCAGAGCTCTCTTCCAAACCGATGGATTTCATTTCACGTTTCTTCCAGTTAAGCTGTACCAGTACCGGTGGCGGAAGATCAGGATTTTCTGCCTGTGAATAGAGTCTGTGCAGTGTACCTTCGATAGCAAGGTCCGGATTTTCCTTAGGTTCACCGGCAGTTTTCATGGAGAGAATTACCACCGGGAGTTTAGATGATGTCCCGAGTGGAACCAGTACCAGATTATGACTGCAATTGACAGTGCACCGTGTTCCGTTATTCAGGGAAAGTTCAAGTGTAGCACTGCATCCTTCACGTCCAAGTGAAAGGTCGGTTTTTTCGATCAGGCGATACGGTTCAAACTTCGCTTTGAGCTCCTGCAATGGATTGACGCACCTACGGGCCCATCCGCTCAAATTCTCTTTTTCAAAACGTTTAATCATTGCTTCAGGAGTACAGCCCGAAGCGGTAAGCATCGTATACTGATGGTTCATTTCATTCAATGCAAGTGTCTGCAGTGTAGACGGGTCGGTCACAGTATCTGCAGGATTTTCAGGAAACAGTTTCCGCAGTACCGATGTCCATACGGACTTGTAAAGCGACATGAGCGTGAGATAGTTGGAAGCAAGCGGTTCATCGGTGGCGAGCAGAGTTTCGGCGAAATCCTGCTCTCTGATGCCAAGCTGTTGGGCAAGATGATACTCGAGCGGATTTTTAAAGTATTCACGGATATTGTAACCCGATGTCGAAAATGTTGCCGATGATGCAGCGGTTACATTTCCGGATGTATCCAAAAGAGACCGGCGGTCGGTTCGTTCAACGGTGGATGCAATGTGTGCAAGTTCGATTTCGTTAGGATTCCATGTTCCGAATATTCGATTTTCTGAAAGGTTATTCTGGAGTGATTCATGTACAATCCAGGGTATTGTTGTAGTTGCCGCACAGCTTTTTTTATTGGTATTGCTTACTTTTATCAGGCCACATTCCGTTAAAAAACTTTCCAGTTCAAGCAGTACACTTGATGGATTGAGTTCCTCCTCTTTCTGCATGTTGCGACTGCGATAGGTTAGTACCAGACGTTTACGTGCAGCATGCAGCAACTCAAGAAAAGCGAAACGGTTGGCACGAACCTGGTCGAAGTCTCCGACAATACGTTTTTTTGCAAGCAGATTCCAGGAGGGATGTTGATTCGATCCCGGAAAAGCAGTATCATCAAGACCGCCTGCGAAAACAACCGTATGTGGTACTACCATAGCCGGAGTGAGAGGGGCGAAGGTAACACCACCGGTCCAGGCGGAAGCATGCATCGGGGTGTCTTCCGGCAGGCAACCGGCAATTGTAGAAACAAACTCCTCGAACGGTATCGTATCTCTTCCGACAAGTGATGACTGCAATGGAATGGTTGCGATTCCATCAAGAAATGATTTTCGTACCGAGCCCTCCACCGCACCATCGATATCCGGAGTGTCGGGGATTTTTCCAAACCAATCGGTAACAAGTTCCTGCAGCGTATCAATTGTTTCCTGGAGGCCGGTCTCACCGGCGCAGGTGCGAAGATTGCCAATATCTGAACGAAGTGTTTCGATTGTTGAGCAGAACTGTTCGAGATTTGCGCGGTCGGAAGTGTTAAAATCACGATAGGGAATAACCGGAAGCGCAATTCGTGTACCATCATGACTTGTTTCATAAAAATCGAGTTCAACAGGTCCTTCGAGGAGTTCGGCGAGGGCCAGGCGTGCCATTCCAAGTTCAAAGGTATGCGCATCCGTACAGGTCTCACCTGTGTCTCCCATTGTCTCCCGATGTTGACGGTTATAGCCTCTGAAGATTGCAAGTTCTTCGGCCCAATTTTCCCATACTACAATCGAATCTACAGGAATTGAACGTGTACACTGAACTATCGGGTTTCGCAGTAGCTCGAAAACATGGGTGCGGTCGAACCGCCCTTGCAACAGAGCGAACAGTGCAGTCATTCCCTGTGCAAAATGTGTGGTTTTTCCCGAGGTTCCGAGAATGCAGAATGGTATATATTCCTTGTCAAACGGTGAGTAACGGTTAAACACCCGATTGATAAAAGGAACATAGGCGGAAGTATCGGGAAGGTAGACGACAATTTCATTGAGTTGCGAAACAGTTCCGTCACTGACCGCATCGAGAATCTGTTCCCGTATCTCCTCTATCTCGCGGCCGGGGTCGGGACATCCGAGAATCTGTAGCGAACGATCAGGTTTCATTCCGGATGATGGTGTGGAAATACCGGTTTGTCTGCGAAGCAGAGAATACTGAAGTGCTTCAAGAATTGTAGCGGGAACGTAAGTCTCCTGGTCAGCCCAGGCTGGAGTGGTATAATTGAAATTCCAAAGCGCATCCTGACACCAGAGATAAATGTTCTCTTTACCCGCATTGCCCCAGAGCTCAAGCAGTTTCTGATCTTTAAATGGCAGTTCAAGTTCTTCTTTATCAAAATCTTCCGGTTTACGGGGAGTAATTGCTGCAGAGGGTGTACTGTTTTTCCAGGATCTTCTGGGTGTACTGCGCAGCGTTCTGACATCCTCCCAGAATTCCGCACAGGGATTAGTGAGAAATACATGCAGATCGACCCCATCCATCTGTGAAATTTCCACCAGAAGGTTACGGTGAAAGTGGCTGATTTTGGTAATGCCGAAAATAAATCGGGATCCCGGAGGTACCTTCCATGGCTGCCCATCTGCATCTCCCTTTTCTCTACGCAGACGATATAATTGCGGAAGCGTCAGGTACTGTCCGTCGGTAGAAGTATTATCATTGAAACACTTCCACATCATCCGGTACAATTCTGCCTGCCAGGGCTCGTCGGTGGTATCACCGATATACTGTTTTCCGCGCAGCCAGGTGCCATCAATCCCAAGTGGATTCCATCTGTTCTCGTGCTCTCTCCAGACACCCGGACGGTTATATTCGTATTCCATGAACTGACGCGCAATACGGCCTGCAAGCTGTACTCTTTTGAGGGGATCTATTCCCTGAGGGCCAGTCAGGTAAGTTTGGACAGGTTCAAATCCTTGCTGAAGAATACATTTCTCATCCAGTAAAGCACAAAGCACCTGTTGCATCCTGAGCTGATCGAGCATGACAACATCATGTGAAAGAAGCATTCTCCAGAGAAATTTTTCAATTTTCTCAAGGTTCAGGTTGGCAATACATCCAAACGGTTCTGCATCCTCTTTCCCTGCATTTCCTTCGACTAAACGCATACTGAGCCACTTGCCAAGGGCTGGACTTGGAACCAGTATATTCGGTGATGTTAACGGGTCTATCCAGACGTTTCGAATTTCTGTCGACAGCAATGTCACGAGGATATCGAGAGAGGGTGCGAATTGAAGGTTGAGCATAGTGGTTTCCCAATTAAAGTATGTAGTAAGAATCTAATTGTATCGTTCCGGGCATACTCTATCAACTCTAATGAAATTGAATTACGACTCTTGACAGAAGAGTCGTAATTCCGATACGTGCGGATCAGAATAGGGGATATCCACTGTTGTAGCACCATTTCAATATTGTCTCTGTAAACTCCTTGTTGAGCCTGGTGCCTCTTCATCGGATTTTTATATGGTGTATAATGTGATGGCGTGAATAGAGCCATAGTCGGGCTATTCTCTTTGCTTTACAGTATTTAAAAATGGAATATTTATGTGTTGGAATGTTTATTCTATTATTGTCTAAAAAATTATTTAAAAGTATCTGCATTGTAAATAAAAGGAAAACATTTTGCGATAATCTTTTGCTGATTTTTAATGGGATAAAGGATGTCGGAAATGTACACTGCATATGACAGTCATAGTAATCTAGTATTTGCATCTGAGTTTACATTTGGTATTGTTGGTGTACATTGTACGTTTCAACATTTCAATGCCAATTACATAATTTGTGATTTTCCTGATTATTAATCAAGATTTGCCATTTTCTCAACCATTTCAAGTATTTGCTTAAGTGACAATTGAAGCTCATTAACATCATAATCAGTTGTTGTTAAAGTTATTTTTTTCTTGTAGGTTTTTGTTCAGGTGTTACAATAGACAAATAGCATTCAGTTGATGAATTGGAAAAACACCTGATCATAACAATGCTATTTCCCCGCTAAAACAACCAAAGTACCTTTTGGGGATTCCATGTTCTTTTTAATAAACTGTGGGAAATCATTTAAAATTCGATACACATAGGGACGTTTACAATCGGTATAACGAAGCACATTTTTTACCAATTCGTTAAGCTCCATTGTATTATCAGGGGCATTTTGTAATTGAGACG
>Ga0123334_1004465_pt1 | contig 14237 bp, 12 predicted proteins | sample BiotimSIPDNA_FD_89706 | JGI IMG/M metagenome (GOLD analysis project Ga0123334, IMG submission 89706) | Anaerobic biogas reactor microbial communites from Washington, USA - Biogas_R1 time_0 SIP DNA | ecosystem: Engineered > Bioreactor > Anaerobic > Unclassified | place: Washington, USA... | reverse complement strand
CCTCTGTGGGGCAACCGGTGGACGTGCCGCTGATTCCTGTCCGTATAAAGTTCAGGGTGTCATACTGGTAGATCCTGAAAATGATCCATATGCCTCTACTCCATACTGTATCCACAGTTATATCGATGGCGTGCCGCTCTTCCCGATCGATGGCAGTGCTCCAACGATACCTACTACCGGGATTCCTGATCCCAATCAGATACAGCTGCCGGGAGTAGATCCTGCAAATCAAGGTATTACCCTGCCAGGATTCCCACAGCAAGGTCAGCAAGAGCAACCGGGCCAGCAAGAACAGCCGCAATAAATAAAAAAGAACAGGATGACGAGGGAACCTTGTCATCCTGTTTTGTATTAATAATTTTTTTGAATATGATATTGGCAAAAGGTCATAATAAAAGTATATTTGGCAGATTGCACAAGAAATGAATTGATGAGCGACTTTTGAACCATGGAGATGAGATTCAAACGAGTCAGGAAGCCTCTGCTTCCTGACTCGTTGTTTTAAGAAGCTCATCGCAATGATTGGTTCAACGGAGCGAAGAAATCATTTCTTGTGCAATCTGCCAATCCCAAAAACTAAATCAGACCTTTTGCCCCAACATCTTAATAATTCTTTAGCCAATATCTCTTACACATCGTATGAAATCGGCATCATCAGATGATAGCTAAGTGTTTTCTGATCAGTGCTCCATTCATATTCGATATCCTTTGAAAGAATTTTTAACATATGTTGAGTCGTTATAATGAACGGTGTCTGCTCTCTCGTTTGCCCTTGTATAGTGATCGTAAAGGACAATTCAATCCATGAATCGTTTATATACCTTGACTCAGACATGAACACCGTCTTCTCACTCAAATGAGTAGCATACAATGCAGACAGCAGTACAATTGCTCTGATCGCTGCCAGTTTTTCATGCGGAATCTCTTCAATCAGACAACAAATCACATCTTCGATTACAAGGCCGGGATATTCTTTCAAATCATTCTTAACGACCGTTTCAAAAGTATCCACGGTAACCTGTGCTGTCAGATGTGCTTTGATCAGACATCTCATACATTCAAATACTGCTTCATAATATCTGGCATTCTTCTCTTGCATATTCGGATCCTGATCCGCAGTATGTGACGTCAACAACGTCTCCATCATCTTCATGATCTTTGGATAGGCATATTTTTGTTCATTTAATATGTCCGTAGAATGCTTAATGCTTTGATCAAATTCATTTGCTTCCTGATTAATGACCTGTTCCTTACGAATCGACTCATCCAGGATTTCCGCATAATCCATCGCATCTTCAATATGTCCAATGATTTCCTGTGTATCCCATGGGGATATAAAAATCTTATAAATACCATGTCGGTTGATCAGCTTACTGATCAGTTCGACATTAGGGAAGTCAATAAAAACTGCAAGTACTGTAGAGGGAAACTCCTGATTACAGCGTCTGACTACTTCTCTAAGACGCATATCAGGAATATTGATGTCAAGCATCAGCAATGGAGTGTCCTGACGTCGCATCAATGCAAATGCCTCTGCTGCACTGACACAGTGAAGCACTTCATATCCACTTTGCCTGATCCCTTCAATGATCGCCTCTGCTTTTTCAACCTTTTCCTCTACATATACAATATTTTTAACCATGCAGTGCCCCCACTAAGCATAAGAGATTTGTTCTATTTTGTTAATAATAACATAATCTGATTACTTCTTGCTACAAACTTCGTCATTGCTTCAGGTGATAAAGGCTTGTTTCCAAGTACTGCAAGATCATACAGCTGTTCGCAGATCATAGATACATGTTCCGCATCCTGATGCTCCAGGATATAGTTTACCAACGGATGATTTGCATTCAATGTCAAGGTCTCACCTTCTGATCCAAACATATCTCCACCCATACCAGGCATGCTGTACATCTTCATCATATCCTGCATACGTCTGCTTTCCTCTGAAATCGTAAGAATAGACGATACAGATTCATCCTTCAGTTTTTCTACCTTGATCTCAATCTTATCTTTATCCAGTGCTTTTTTGAATACATCTGTCAAAGTCACTGACTGTTTTTCAAGCGCTTCTTTTTCATCATCCGCAGCTTCTTCTTTAAAGGAGTCTGTCAAATCAGCATCAATTCTCTGGAACTTGATATCTTCATTCTTAGTTTCAAGCTGTGTGACAAACGGCTGGTCAATATTATGTGTCAGAATCACTGCGTCCATGCCTTGTGCCTTAAACATATTAATATACTGGCTCTGCTGCTGCTCATCTGTTACATAGTAAATGATCTTACGTGGTTCTTTTGCAGCGTCTTCTTCATTCTCTGCTGTCTCTGCATTGTCTTCCGGCTTCTCTTCTACTACCTCTGCTTCAACCTTATCTCCTGTTTCAGGATCGATGGCATCCTGTTTTAATTCAAGACATTCCGGAAGCGTTAAATATTTTCCATCCAGATTCTTAAATAAAATGTAGTTTGTCATTTTCTCGCAGAATTTATCATCCTTTAAGCAGCCAAATTTAATGAATGGGCTGATATCATCCCAGTATTTCTCGTATTCTTCCTTCTCCGTCTTACACATTCCTGACAGCTTATCTGCTACTTTCTTTGAAATGTATTCAGAGATTTTTTTAACAAATCCATCATTCTGTAATGCACTTCTTGATACATTCAGTGGCAGATCCGGACAATCGATCACACCCTTAAGCAGCATCAGGAATTCAGGAATGACTTCTTTAATGTTATCAGCAATAAATACCTGATTGTTATAAAGTTTAATGGTTCCTTCAATGGATTCATATTCCATGTTGATCTTAGGAAAATACAGAATTCCTTTCAGGTTGAATGGGTAATCCATATTCAGATGAATCCAGAATAATGGCTCTTTATAGTCCATAAATACTCTACGGTAAAACTCCAGGTATTCTTCCTTTGTGCACTCATTCGGATGCTTGGTCCATAATGGATTTGTATCATTCAGTGCAACCGGTCTCTTTAAGATCTTAACCTTTTCCTGTTTCGGAGAAACAACAACAGTTTCTTTTTCGCCCTTGTCATTTTCTTTCTCTTCTGTTTTTTCTTCAACCGGGATTACTTCATATTCCGGTTCTGCATTCTCTTTGTTCAAATAAATATTAACTGGCATAAAAGAGCAGTATTTTTTGATGATTTCTCTTGCTCTGTATTCATTACAGAATTCCAGACTTTCTTCTGAAAGGAACAATGTAATCTCCGTACCTACTGTCGTTTTTGTACCTTCATCAAGCGTATAATCTGTTCCGCCATCACACTCCCAATGAACTGCCTTTGCACCTTTTTGATAAGAGAGGGTATCAATATGGACATCCTCTGCTACCATAAATGCAGAATAAAATCCCAAACCAAAGTGACCGATCATCTGATCATCATTTGTCTTATCTTTGTATTTTTCGAGGAAGTCTGTTGCACCTGAAAATGCAATCTGTGTGATATACTCTGTTACCTCGTCTTCTGTCATACCGATACCGTTATCGATGAATTTAAGCGTTTTAGCTTCAGGATTGACGATCACTTCTATTTTTGCCTCATGATCATCTTCAAAAGAATACTCTCCCATCAATTCAAGTTTCTTTAATTTCGTAATCGCATCGCAGCCATTAGAAATCAATTCTCTCATAAAAATATCATGGTCTGAATAAAGCCATTTCTTGATAATCGGGAAAATGTTCTCACTGTTAATTGATAAACTACCTTGTTTTGCTGCCATTCTTTACACATCCTTTTTGTTATATTATAAGTATCAGTTTTTCTACTCAATGAATATGATAAAACGAGCCAAAAGAAATGTCAAGAAAAAATTAGCACTCAACTAGGTTGAGTGCTAATAACTGTTTCATTATAGACATCAAAAAAAGTTTTTGTCGTTACACCATCCTGTTCATCTACGTTGATTGACTTCCACAAATCATCATTTAAATTAGATGTAAGTGTCGGAAGAAACTCGTCATAGACCTGATTGAACATCGCTTCTTTTCGTTTATTGACAATGTTTATTTTATTGGCATCTGTTTCTTCTCTATTTAAATTTGTCACACATTTAATGATATGATAACCATACTCAGTCTCTATAATGTCACTGATTTCATCTTTTGAAAGGGCAAAAGCTACCTGATCATATGCTTCAGGCATGACACCTTTTGCAAAGCTGTATTCTGATTTTTCATCTTCATTATAGTCAAGAACCAATGCATCAAAATCCTCGCCTGTTTTTGCTCTATTGAGAAGATCCAGACATCTTGCATATGCATCCTGCTTCCTTGCTCCTGTATATGCGATCCGTTCCCCTGCCTGATTGATCTCGTATGTTTTGATCAGGATTTGTTTTACCGTGATCGTACGTGCTTCGTCATCGCTGACCTCTGTATTGACCTCAGCAGTCAGTGTCTGATAAACCTTATTTGCCAATGCGTATTCTGCATACATCTGATATATGATATCCTCAGTAACTAAAAGGCTTTGCGCCTCTTCCTGACTGAGTGTTGCATAATACTTTTGTGCTGCATTTTTTACCTGCTTCTCTTCTTCTTTATCTAAAGTAATCTTTCGTTCCTGAGCCAGCAGATTAATCGCTTTGATCTGTGCAACCTTGGCTAATATAGACTCTTTAAACTGAGTGCTTAAAGTCGAATTGTTAAATTTGACATTCCATACTTCATTGCCAAATGCTTCTTCACACTGATTTCTGGCTGTAACCAGATAAACCTTGATTTCTGGAAGCATACAGGAAAGCTTATTGATCCGAAATACTTCATTTTCCTTAAAATCAGTCGTAAGAACAATCTCTGTACTTTTCTGTTTGCATCCGCCAAGTAAAAGTATGAAAGCAGCCACGATACACCAAATCAGTATGACATGATTCCGGCTTTTGTGTTTATGCATCTTTATTTACTCCCACCTGATTATGCTCTGCTTTACTTAAAATGCTTCTGGCCACACTGATTCCATTTGCTGATGCCTGCTGCAGACCTCGGGTTACACTTGCACCATCGCCGATCGCACGAAGTCCTTTTACACTGGTTTCAAAGTCCTGATTTACGACTACCTTATTGGAATAGAATTTAACTTCTACACCATATAACAGGGTTTCTTCGCTTGCAAGTCCCGGTGTGATCTTATCAAGTGCCATAATCATTTCCTCGATGTCTACCATGATACGATGTGGAAATACCAACGATAAATCTCCCGGTACTGCATCCTTAAGTGTGGGGATCAGATTATTTCTGCACAGACGTTCCTCCGTTGTACGGCGTCCACGTTTGAAATCACCAAATGTCTGTACCAGAATTTTGCCTCCGCATAGCATATTGGATAGCTGTGCGATTTGTTTTCCATACTCAATTGGTGTTTTAAATGGTTTCGTGAAATTCTTTGAAACTAAAATTGCAAAATTTGTATTGTTTGTCTTAAACTCTTTTGATTTATAAGCATGACCATTTACAACTGCAAGACCATTCTCATAATATTCTGTAGAAACTTCTCCTGATGGATTGGTACAAAAAGTCCTTACCTTGTCATCAAATGTCGGTGTGTGATAAATCAGTTTTGCTTCATACAAATTTTCATTTAAAAACTGCATGATTTCATCACGTACTTCTACTCTCACACCTACATCAACTGTTCCGACGCGTGTCTCCACACCATTTTCATTGCAAAAATGACTAAACCAGTCAGCTCCCTCTCGACCAACAGCGGCTACGATTTCATTTGCATAATAAACCTCATCTTGATCTGTTTTTACGCCAACAGCCTGATCATTTTCAACAATGATGCTTTTTACCATTGTATTGAACTTAAGGCACAGCCCCGATTGCTCCAGGTGTGCCTGCAATTTTGCATAAATCTTATATCCCTCTTCTGTTCCTAAATGTCTGATCGGACACTCTACAAGCTTCAGATTTGCATTGATCGCTTTTCTTCTGATTTCTCTGATTTCAGCTTCTTTATCAATGCCATACACCTTTTTATCCGCTCCGAATTTCAAATAAATCTGATCAGACTCATCGATTAACTGAGTTGCTTTTTCATAGCCAAGTATTTCAGGAAGGTTGCCACCTACATCTGGGGATAAAGAAAGCTTCCCATCTGAAAAAGCTCCGGCACCTGCAAATCCCGTCGTAATTGAACATGGCTGGCAGCCTACACATACTTTTGTGTCTCTTTTCGGACATACTCTCTTTTCGATTGAACGCCCTTTTTCAATCATCAGTACCTTTAGATCCGGACGTTTATCAAGTAATTCATACGCACAGAAAATACCTGATGGACCAGCTCCGACAATGATTACGTCATATTGATTATTCATCCTGCACCTCCACGATCATTCTGTTTTCCCCATCCATTATGACAAGATCGTCAATCATCTGGATCAAATTCTATATAAATACTTCCAAACGCGCCCTCTGCTGTAAATCTGTTTTGGACCTCTTTGTTTGTATGATTCGTCTTCTCCTGTTCGATTCCGTCAACATAAATTCCGCCTGCTCCCGGGATCAGTTTCATATCATAATCTGTTATATTTGCATTCATTTCTATCGAAATATCTTCTACTCCACCCTTTAAATCAACCTGCTCTGCCTTGATTCCGGTGGCTTCAAAGCTACCAACTGCATTCGAAAATACAATCGTTTTGGCGCTCTGATCTTCGATCTGTACTTCCCCTAAGTTATTCGTAACACTTAATTTTTCAAGTTCATAACCCTCTGGTATATAGATGACCAGTTCTGAATCGTCACAGTCTACACGCTCGGCGATATTGACGCCAAACATCACGATTCGTTCCGGCATGCTCTTGACATAGAGTTTTTTTCCATGAAGTTCTATGGAAGAACACATACTTAAATTCTCTCCCTCAATTAAAATCTCTGGATCATCTGTTGACTCTATTCGCAGCTTTCCGATCTCATTCGTGATTTCAATTGATTCTATTTCACTTGCCTCGTACACATGTCTCCAGTGTTGACCTGTTTGATCACATTCTGCTATTTCTGAAGCATCTGCAACATTCTCTTTTTCCGGTTTTTCAACATCAACTTTTGCTTCTACATCCTGTTCAAATCCTTGTATGATTTCTGTATGTTTCGCATCCATTTTTTTATCTGTTGACACGGAAAGAATACAAACTAAGGCGATGCTGACTCCAATAATCAGCATCACCACACATACCGCGATTAAAATAGCAAAACTCTTAACTAATTTTTGAAATCCGGTCATTTGATTTCTGCTCCTCCAAACATACAGGTTGCGTTAACATGAATAGTTGCACGTACATCACCTACTGTATTGACTGCATGGTTTGTAACACCACCAAAAATCGGAACACTGTCAACGATTACGCGAACATTATCAGGCATAAATATAGTTACACCACCAAATACACTAGTCAGACTGATTTCAATATTGCCATTCATATAGGCACGGCGAAGATCTAATTCAACACCGCCAAATACTGCATCAATGTTTGCTCCGTAGAAATTTTCATTTTCATATGTGATCTTTCTTCCTGCAAAAATAGCACAGATATCTTTTCTTTTTCCCGGCTCTTGAGTTCCCTGACTAGCTGTGCTGCCACCTTCTACAGTTGTGGAATCCACGAATTCGCAATAATCATCTTGATTGTTAAAGCGGTTTTTTTTATGATTTCGCGTGTCCAGAATAATGCCAAGTCCTACAACCACCAGGATAAATGGTATGATCAGATTTCCGATTGTATTCCATCTGATGATATCTCTTGCTAACATCAGTAAGACAATACCGATCATCAGACCAATCAGACTTCCCTTTTGCGGACCTCTTGAAATAATGGAGATTGCGCAGGGGATAATGATAAATAATGTCCACCATCCCTCAAAAAACAGATTAAAATCCCATAAATTAAATGCATTTCCTGCAAACCCTAATCCGGCAACCACCAGTACAATTCCTAATATGATATTTCCGGCTTTTCTATTATCATTCATTTGTGACCTCTCCCTTCGGCTATCCTTGTATAAGATAATACTAAGTGATTTGATGTTCGTTTTACAGTTACATTTGTCACGAATTCCCTTGCAAAACTGCACATATTATTTTTTTACATATTCTCTTCCCAATTTCGCAAAATAGTATTACAATAATAGAATGTAATGCTTGAGATACTATGATGGAAAGGGGTATACCAAATGGCTAAAAAGTTTAAAAAGTTCATGATGTTCGCCGGTTTTGCGGCAATTGCAGCAGCCGGAGCTTATTATTTTTTACAAAAGCATGAAACTGAACAAAATAAAGATTGTGATGAGGATCCGACAGACTTTTTTGAAGATGATTCTGTAACAGACACCACAGCAAAAGAACTTAAAAGAGAATATGTTCCTCTTGATTTTACTGCATCTAAAACTGAGCAGACTGATCAGATAGATCAAGCCGATCAAGATGAAGCAGATGAATAGAATATTTATTCCTTATAAAAGATACGGACACTTCCGTATCTTTTATATTACTCATTTATGTTTTAACTCTTTTAGCATATCTCTTAGATCGCGTGTTTTATCCTTCATTCTGGAGTTCGCACCCGGCGATACCAAGATACCGCTAATCATCTTTTCTGCAAGATCAAAACGTTCAAATTTCATTGCTGTTACTGCGATCAGATAATCTACTGTCGTTTCATCCATGCCGCACATCGGGAAATCTTCTGACTGTCTGGCTGTCATAAATCCTTCCAGACTGCTCTTAAGCATTTCTGCCTCATCTGTCTTGCGCTGTTTGAGATTTGTCTGATAATCCGGATCATTCTGATCCAGTTCTTCCATCTTACCTCTTACAAGCCATGCCATCTTAAGGCATATGTATGCCTTCTCACTTGCTTTGCCATGTCTGACAATTGCGTTTGCCAAAGCAAGCTTGTAGCGTTCTAATGCGTCGTCATAAGAATAAATCTTTTTTTCAGGTAATGACTTAAAATTCTTTGATACCTTTTCTTTAATTAATCTAGTCTGTTGAACAGACAGTGATCCGAAATATCTTGAAAGTGATGCATACCCACAATGTGGGCAGGCAATGATATCATATTTAATTGTATCAAGCTTATCATACTTCGGACGCAGATCCATGTCGGTCGCTATTAATTTTGCTTTTCCGACCTTCACAGTCTTTACCTTGATATCTTTGTCGCATACCGGACATGTATAGCTTTTATCAAAGATACACTCAGCTTCCGTTTGTTCTTTCGTAGCTTTTGTATCTGTTACAGAAGGTGCTTGTGCTACCTTCTTTTTTTCATATAAATCTTCATTTTCTAAATTGCCAAGACCAAACTGATCCAATCCTGATAATAATCCCATAAATATTCCTCCTTAGTTTGTCTGGTTTGGTAATTTAAACGAACTTTTCAAGGAAACGATTCTGTTAAATACAAGTGCATCAGGCTTTGAATCCTTAGCATCTACACAGAAGAAACCTTGTCTTACAAATTGATAACTGTCATAGGCCTTTGCCGAATCAAAGCTTGGTTCTACATAGCAGTTTTTCAATATTTTAAGTGAATCCGGATTCAGATTTAATGAGCCGTCTTCATTGTAAACACCTTTTTCTTCATCAATGATATTTTCATACAAACGTATTTCTGCTTTTACCGCATCATTCGCCGGTACCCAGTGAATGGTTCCCTTCACCTTACGTTCACTAAATCCACTTCCACATTTGGTTAACGGATCATACGTACAATGAACCTCAGTTACAGTTCCATTTTCATCTTTTACAAAGCTTTCACATTTTACAAAATACGCATGCATCAGACGGACTTCATTGCCCGGGAATAATCGGAAGTATTTCTTTGGCGGCTCTTCCATAAAGTCCTCACGGTCGATATAGAGTTCACGGCCAAACGGTACTTTACGGAATCCAAGCTCTTCATTTTCCAAATTATTTGCAACATCCAGATATTCGACCTGATCTTCCGGATAATTATCAATAATCAGCTTGATCGGATCGAGTACGGCCATCATTCTTGGTTTTTTAAGTTTCAAATCTTCACGGATACAGTATTCAAGCATTGCATAGTCAACAGAAGAGTTTGCTTTTGATACACCACAAAGCTCCACAAACATTCTAATGGATTCCGGTGTGAAACCGCGACGTTTTAATGCAGCGATCGATACAAGTCTTGGATCATCCCATCCATCAACAATTCCATCCTGCACCATCTTTTTAATATAGCGCTTTCCTGTAACAACATTGGTCAGATATAATTTAGCAAATTCGATCTGTTTAGGTGGATGCGGATATTCTAGTTCTCTGACTACCCAGTCATAAAGCGGTCTGTGATCCTCAAATTCTAAGGTACAAATAGAGTGTGTCACGCCCTCGATGGCATCCTCGATCGGATGTGCAAAATCATACATCGGATAGATGCACCACTTATCTCCGGTATTATGATGTGTCATATGAGCAACACGGTAAATAACAGGATCTCTCATGTTCATATTGGGAGATGCCATGTCGATCTTGGCGCGAAGGACCTTCGTTCCATCTTCAAATTCACCGTTTTTCATTCGCTCAAATAAATCAATATTTTCTTCCACACTGCGATTACGATATGGACTTTCTTTTCCTGCTTCTGTTAGGGTTCCTCTGTATTCTCTGATTTCATCAGCCGTCAGTTCACAGACATATGCTTTTCCTTTTTGAATCAATTTGAGAGCTGCTTCATACATCTGGGGAAAATAATTTGATGCAAAAAACAAACGATCCTCCCAGTCAGCACCCAGCCATTCAACATCTGCTTTGATTGACTCTACAAACTCGATATCTTCCTTCGTAGGATTGGTATCATCAAAGCGCAGATTAAACTTTCCCTGATATTTACATGCCAGTCCATAATTTAAAAGTATGGATTTTGCATGTCCAATATGCAGATATCCGTTTGGCTCCGGTGGAAATCTGGTACAGATTTCTTTATATGCACCATCTGCAAGATCCTTTTCGATGATCTGCTCAATAAAATTCTTAGATACTACTTCATTTTCCTTGTTATCCATGCTGCAAACTTCCTTCATCTATTTTTTCATAAAACGCATTTATAATCTATCGGTATTATACCCTCTATTAGTCATTTTCGCAAGTTTCCTGCGAAGTTTTTATCGCCTCGTCCATTTCTGTCTGAAGTCGTTTCAAAAGCGACCTGATCGGAAGTTCCTGAGGGCATGCATTTTCACACAGACCACAGCTCACACAATTCTTCGCTTTTTCAGATTCACTAATTCCCTGCGTCCATGCCCACCTTGAACTATCTATATTGTCGTAAATTCCATAATCATTCCAGATCGTAAAGTTCTCAGGTATATTAACGCCCTTTGGACATGGCATGCAGTAGGCACATCCTGTACACATGACATTCGTCTTTTTCTTAAGTTCATTTGACACCTTCAGTACAGCGATCTGCTCCTTTGGTGACAATGGTACAAAAGGTGAAAAGCTGTTAATATTGTCACGTACCTGTTCGAGTGTGGACATGCCACTCAAAATGACATTGACATGTGAGCAGCTTCCTACCCAGCGGAGCGCATATGAAGCGATCGAAGCTTTTTTGTTGCATTCTCTGAAGGGTTCCTCCAGTTCTAGCGAAAATCCTGCAAGAGAGCCTCCTCTGACCGGTTCCATGACCACAAGCGGTATTCCTAATTTTTCAGCCAGCTTGTAGCCTTTCATGCCTGCCTGAAACTCTGTATCCATATAGTTGAGCTGTATTTGACAAATATCCCAGTCCTGATCCTTTATAATGTAAGAAAAAGCTTCATAATCATCATGAAAAGAAAATCCCCAATGATGAATGCGCCCCTCTTTTTTTAGCTGACTCATCCAGTCAACAATTCCAAGTTCCTTCATTTTATCATACGATGTGCGGTTCAGCGCATGCAACAGATAAAAATCCAGATACTCTACCTGAAGCCGTTTCAGCTGCTCTTCGAATATTTCTTTTGCCTGATCCAGCGAATCAATCAGAAAACATGGCAGCTTTGTGGTTAAAAAGAAACTGCTTCTTTCATATTTTTTTAATGCTGTTCCAACGAATGTTTCGCTTTCACCATTATGATAAAGATAAGCTGTATCAAAATAATTCACACCCGCTTTATACGCAGTATCAATCATTTTCATAGCCCTTGCAGAATTGATTTTTCCTGCTGTATTCAAAGGAAAACGCATGCACCCAAATCCTAACAGTGAGACTTCAAGTCCATGCTTTTTCATTTTTCTGTATTCCATTTTTATTTTCTCCTTGTCACAAATACTAAATAAACCAGTCACTTCATTACTATAGTAACTAAAAAAGTGACATTTGTAAATTGTATTGCCCGAATTATTTTGTTATATTTATATTCGCAAAGCACATTGCAAAACAGAGGAGGAATGCTAAATGATATGTCCTAAATGCGGAAGTAATCAAATTTTAACACAAACGGCCTCATCAACTACAACCGACACGAAAACGAAGGGGTTTGGATGGATAAAAGCATGTCTTGGATATTTGTTATTTAACATTCCTGGAATATTATGTGGTCTGTGTGGCATGGGTAAAGGAAAAAGTAAAACTACTACTACCACAAAGATCATTCACATATGCCAGACCTGTGGACACCGATTCTGATGAAGCAGCGTTTATTAGAGCTCATTCGAACAATCGGTAACTTAAGTGGCTGCCACCAGATGCCGGAACGTAGTTTCTTTTATAAAGGAAAGCAGTTCCCTGTATGTGCCAGATGCACAGGTGTTTCCATTGGTCAGTTTTTATCAGTCGTCTGTAATATCGCCTTGATATTACATCAAAAAAATGCCAGCTTCAAAGACAAGACGACTATAGACGTAACCCGTCCTAGTCGTCTTGCTGTTTTCCCCTTCTTACCATCGTTCGTTATGCTTGGAACGATGGGTTTTGATTGGTTATTACAGGAAATCAAACTATTACCATCAACAAACCCCCGTCGTTTCGTTACCGGAATACTCGGGGGGTTTGGTCTGTTTAATCTTTACTTTATTTTATTTCGTAAGATTGTTTATCTCATTAAATCCACAAGCTCATAAAATTCTTCTTTATATTCATCTCCTCTGATATCAGACTGTTCAAGCAGATCTATTACGTCTGCGCAGCTGATACTTTCTTTGTATTCGCTGTTTTTAAGGAGCATGCCAAACTCTGCTACTGCTGCTGCAAAATAGAAGCTGTCACTGTTATTTCTGACATAAGATTTACCTGTCACCGGGATTTCCATCAATTCACTTTTTGAAGCACTTGGTTTTTTATAGCGGATGCTTACAGTCAGCCATTCCATATCTTTTGAGTAACGCTGTGTTTCTTTTGACGTCTGATTGTTGTCCTGATACTTTAAATCGATTCCTGTATCTTTTGGCATATCATCTTCTACTGTTACGATTTCATATAGTGCAGTTACGCTATGTCCTGCGCCTACTTCTCCGGCATCCTTTTTGTCATCGTTAAAATCTTCTGCTGCAAGAGCTCGATTATCATAGCCGATGAGACGATAGCCTTTTACAATTGCCGGATTAAATTCTACCTGAAATTTCACATCCTTTGCTATGGTTAAAAGTGTGGCACCCATTTCATCTACTAACACTTTTTTTGCTTCTCTGACTCCATCTATATACGCATAATTTCCGTTTCCTTTATCCGCAAGGGTTTCCATCTTATTATCTTTGATATTATCAGTACCAAATCCAAGTACAGATAAGAAAATGCCTGTTTCGCGCTCTTCCTCGATCAATGAAGCCAGTTCACTTTCACTGGTTAATCCCACATTCAAATCACCATCTGTTGCAAGTATGACTCTGTTATTGCCACCTTTGATGTAGTATTCTTCTGCTATTTTATATGCTGTTTTGATACCTTTACTTCCGGCTGTTGAACCGCCTGCTTCTAAATTATTGATGGCTTTTTTGATCTTTCTGCTGTTGCTGCCACTTGCGCCTTCTAAAACGATACGGTCATCGCCTGCATATGTAACGATTGATACACAATCATTTTCTGTCAAATTGTCAGCAAGCATGGAGAATGCTTTTTGTAGGAGTGGTAGTTTATCTTCATCTGACATTGAACCTGACACATCAAGTAAGAAAACCAAATTATTTCCTTTGATTTCATCGAGCGACACCTCTTCACTTGCAATGCCAACCATCATAAGCTTTGTATCCTGATTCCATGGGCAGTCTCCGATTTCCGTT
>Ga0123334_1004464_pt1 | contig 14238 bp, 11 predicted proteins | sample BiotimSIPDNA_FD_89706 | JGI IMG/M metagenome (GOLD analysis project Ga0123334, IMG submission 89706) | Anaerobic biogas reactor microbial communites from Washington, USA - Biogas_R1 time_0 SIP DNA | ecosystem: Engineered > Bioreactor > Anaerobic > Unclassified | place: Washington, USA... | reverse complement strand
TAAGCCATAGTTTGCTTAAATCCGAAACTATGGCTGATTCTCAAGCTTGATTTAAGCCATAGGTTGCCTGAATCCGAATCCATGGCTGATTCGAAAGGTGGATTTAAGCCATAGTTTGCCTGGATCCGAAGCCATGGGTTGCCTGAATCCAAATCCATAGCTGATTCCCAAGGTGGATATAAGCCATAGGTTGCCTGAATCCAAATCCATGGCTGATTCCCAAGGTGGATATAAGCCATAGTTTGCCTGGATCCGAATCCATGGCTGATTCTCAAGGTGAACTTAAGCCATAGGTTGACTGAATCCAAATCCTTGGCTGATTCGAAAGGTGGATTTAAGCCATAGTTTGCCCAGATCCGAAGCCATGGCTGATTCCCAAGGTGGATTTAAGCCATAGGTTGCCCAGATCTAAATCCTTGGCTGATTCCCAAGGTGAACTTAAGCCATAGTTTGCTTAAATCCGAAACTATGGCTGATTCTCAAGCTTGATTTAAGCCATAGGTTGCCTGAATCCGAATCCATGGCTGATTCCCAAGGTGGATTTAAGCCAAAGGTTGCACAGATCCGAATCCATGGCTGATTCTCAAGGTGGATTTAAGCCATAGTTTGCCTGGATTTGATTCCATGGCTGATTCTCAAGGTGAATTTAAGTATAGATTGAAAATTATAACAGGGCAATGGTCCTGACCAGCCTTGTCAATAATAACAAGAAAAGTGAGCAAAAAACTGAGTTATGTGTGGATCATAAGGGGAATAACTGATAAATACAATAAATAACTCAACTTCGTGCACAGAAAGGGCCATTTTACAGCTTTTGATTCACACACAACTCCATATTTTGCTCAAAATTTTGATCCCGGATAAAGACACAAAAGGTCTTGGTTCCTCTTTCCATACCTGCCATATGTCATGACGGGAGGGCCAAATCTCCTTAACTCACATATAATGATATGTCTGTTATAAGAAGTTTTCAAATAGTAGGTTCTATGGTTTTCAGACCATAGAGAAAACTGGAGGTAATAATAAATGGCAAAGTGTTATACGGGAGGTCAAGCCACAAGGAATATCATGACACTATCCGGGCAGGGCCAGGTAGCTGCGTCACCGAACCTGGCAATCATACATTTAGGTGTAGAGACTACCGGATTTGACTTGACCACCATACAGGCGGAGAATGCGCGCATAATCGAGGCCGTAACACAGACCCTCAGAGCAATGGGTATTTCTGACATAAAGACCGTTCAATACTCTATCGATAAGAACTATATTTTCGAGAATGGAAGACAAATAGACAGAGGCTACACCATTCGCCACATATTGGAAATACGAACAAATCAAATCGATGATGTGGGTAGGATAGTTGATACAGCTGTGATGATGGGGGCTAACCGGGTCGAGTTCATTGCTTTTGATTTATCTGACCGCGGCTCATACTATCGACAGGCTCTGAACCTGGCATTGGAGGACGCCCAGAAGAAAGCCATATCGATTTCCAGGAGTCTGAGAATACAAGTAGATTTGATACCCATTCGCATTGTTGAGAACAGTGCGCTACCTATTCAGCCCCTCCTTTTTCAAAGAGAAGCAGCAGGCACACAGATATTACCGGGTACATTACTTATTGAGGCATCTATGACCGCGGAATTTTCATATTAACTTGCGTGACGGCACGGGGAGACTTTGGTGGCAAACAAAGCGTCCCCTTGCACCAAAGCTATCTTAAAGTTGCAGAAGAGGCAGAAGCTCCATGGGTTCATCGATGATGAAATCGGCTCCCTCCCGGATCAGAATATCTCTCGAACGGTAACCCCATGTTACTCCCACGCAGGCCAGACCTGCATTTTTCGCTGTCTTCACATCCACATTGGAATCGCCGACAAAGATGGTTTTCTGCTTTTCAGATCCCAGCTGTCTTATGGCTTCATATACGTTGTCCGGCGCGGGTTTTCGGCGGCGCTGCGGGCTGTCGCCGATGGCAACATCGATATAGCCATGAAAATAGAGTCTGCAGGCCTCTTTTGTGGCCTCATCCATTTTATTTGAGACCACTCCCACACGAACTCCTGTACGTTTCAACTCCTGAAGCAAAGGCAAGATACCATCGTAAGGCCTTGTCTTATTGGCTATATTGGAATAATAAACATCCCGGAACAATTCCGTACACCGGTCGATCTCTGCTTCTTTTGTCCCCGGGGGAAGAGCCCGTTCAAGCAACAATCTGTAACCTTCTCCGATAAAGCCCCTGACATCTTCCATACTCCGCAACCCATAGCCTTCCTGTCCAAGAACGGCGTTCAGGCTGTCGGTCAGGTCCTCCAATGTATATAGGATGGTTCCATCCAGATCAAAGATCACAGTATCAAATTTCATGCTTCCTCCAATTGATATGTATTAGGGTGGCAAACGAAACGTCCCCATGCCACCTTCTTGCCGCATTAGTATTAGTATCGGTGTGCGAGGTTGCATCCTGGCGAGTGCAAGCAAATGCCAACCGGGCAGGATGGGCTGACTAAGTCGTATGGCATGCAGCGCGCGGCTATCGAGCAGGGATGTAGCCTCACACACCGATACCGACTAAATTCATAAAAGCGGGCGGCTCAGTGAGCCGCCCGTTGTTATTGTGTATATCAATATCTACTTTGCATATTCGATGGCCCTGGTCTCCCGGATGACGTTAACCTTGATTTGTCCGGGATATTCCAACTCGCTTTCGATCTTCTTGCTGATTTCCCGTGCGAGGAAAACGATCTCCTCGTCATTCATTTCCTCCGGCTTAGCCAGGATACGTATCTCTCTCCCAGCCTGGATGGCAAAGGATTTCTCTACTCCCGGTGTGGTATTGGCGATTTCCTCAAGAGTCTGCAGCCTCTTTATGTAGGACTCCAGGGTCTCTCTTCTGGCTCCGGGCCTTGCGGCTGACAGAGCATCCGCCGCCGTTATCAGCACAGCCTCAAAGCTCTTCGCTTCATAGTCGCCGTGGTGAGCAGCCATACCGTTGATGACCGCCTCCGATTCTTTGTATTTCCTCAGTACGTCGATGCCGATGTCCACGTGGGTGCCTTCCACCTCATGGTCAAGCGCTTTTCCGATATCGTGCAGCAATCCGGCGCGTTTGGCAAGTTTCACATCTAAACCTAATTCTCCAGCCATTAGTCCCGCAAGATGAGCTACCTCTATGGAATGTTTCAACACATTTTGTCCGTAGCTCGTCCTGTATTTCAATCTTCCCAGCAATTTTATCAATTCCGGATGGAGGTTATGGATCCCTACCTCAAAGGTAGCCTGCTCTCCTTCTTCTTTGATGATGTTGTTGACTTCCTTTTCAGCCTTCTCCACCATCTCTTCGATCCGTGCGGGGTGAATGCGCCCATCAACGATGAGCTTCTCAAGAGCGATTCTTGCAATTTCGCGTCTTACCGGATCAAAACCGGATAAGATAACTGCTTCCGGTGTATCATCAATGATCAGATCCACGCCGGTCAGCGTTTCTATCGCCCTGATGTTCCTACCTTCTCTACCGATGATCCGACCCTTCATGTCATCATTGGGGAGTGCAACTACTGAAACTGTGCTCTCGGCCACATGATCCGCTGCACATCTCTGGATGGCTCCGGTGATGATCTCTTTCGCTTTTTTGTCCGCTTCTTCTTTTGCCTTTGACTCAATGTCCTTGATCATGACAGAAGCTTCGTAGCGAATTTCTTTCTCCACATTGGAAAGCAATAACTGCTTTGCTTCTTCTACGGAGTATCCTGATATTCTCTCCAGCTCTTCGATCTGCTTTGTAATAAATGATTCCAGTTCCTGGGCTCTTTCCTGTAGACGCTGTTCCTTTTTGACAAGACCTTCTTCTCTCTTCTCTAAATTGTCCGTCTTCCTGTCGATCGCTTCTTCTTTCTGGATCAGACGCCTCTCCGCCTTGGAAATCTCCGCTCTTCTTTCCCTTACTTCACGCTCTACATCGCCACGGATCCGATGAGCTTCCTCTTTTGCTTCAATGGTTATTTCTTTCCTTATGGTTTCGGATCTATTTTCCGCATCTAAAATCAGATTTTTAGCCTTTTGTTCGGCACTGCCGATGGCTCTTTCTCCAACTGTCTTTCTGAATATATATCCAATCAAACACCCGAAGGCAAGGGCTACAATTGTGATAATGATTCTTATTAAGAGTTCGTCGATAGCAAAAACACCTCCTTCTCTGATAATGTATATTTTGTACAATCGCATTTAGATATTGATATAATTACACAATATATATTATAATTTAACAGGTCGCCCGATGTCAAGATAAAGAGGATGTGTCATTCATGCAGTATTTTAGGGAATTATTGAAGAATATTGATTTAGTGTTGCTGTTTTTACCTCTTGTTTTTGCGGTAATCAGCGTTACTGTCATCGGAAGCACCGCATATGACGATGGTTTTGTCTTTACGCGCAGCATGAAAGTCCAGCTGCTGGCCTATTGTCTCGGCATGGTGCTCTTATTGCTGGTCCTGTTTATAGATTATAAGATCCTGGACGGCCTCGGTAAGATCATATATGTCCTGTCTATCTTATTCCTGCTTACTGTATTCTTACCCGGCATCGGTCTGGAACAGTACGGTTCAAGAGGATGGCTGGATCTGGGACCTGTTAATCTGCAACCCGCTGAGGTAGTGAAAATCACCTTCATCATCTGTTATGCCGAGTTCCTCTCCCGGCGACAGGAGAGTCTTTTCACATTCAAAGGATTCATGATCGCAGGTGCCGTAGTTTTACCTGTGGTGGGGGTCATCGCTGTACTCCAGAACGATCTGGGCAATGCTATCGTTATCTGCGTTATCGCCGCAATCATGTTGTTCGCAGCGGGAGCAGACGGGAAGATCTACGCTAAGATCGCAGCAGCTGTTGTTTTGAGCATACCCCTCGCATATCAGTTTATGGCCGGCCATCAAAAGGATCGTATAGATGCCTTTCTTCATCCCAGTGATCTCTCTCTTCCCGGCAATTACCATGTATGGCAGTCCAAGGTAGCCATCGGATCCGGAGGCATCTCGGGAAAAGGCCTCTTTGAGGGAACTCAGAAGGAATTAGAATTTCTGCCCGTCCAGGATTCGGACTTCATATATTCTGTCATCGTTGAAGAATGGGGTTTCTTAGGGGGCGGCTTCATAATCGGGCTTTATGCCATCTTCTTATACCGGATGCTTCGCATCGCACGAAATGCAAAGGACCTCTTCGGGTCCCTTATCGTTATCGGCATATTTGGTATGTTCTTCTTTCAGATCTTCGAAAATGTCGGTATGACCATGGGACTGATGCCCGTGACCGGCATTACCCTCCCCTTTATCAGTGCAGGAGGTAGTTCCGTAGTGACCAACATGATTGCTCTGGGTCTAGTATTGAACATTTGCATCAGGAGCAAGGTCATCAATTTTTGATATGATCCTCTCTCCTATCCCTCTTAGATTCTTAGCAATATAGCTTTCCTGTGCAGTAGCTATGGGTATGCCCACATTAGTGGAAATATGTATATTCTGATCGTAGGGAATCAAACCGGACACCGGCGTCCTCAGAATTTCTGCAATCTCTTCCGGACCGGGAACCAAACCGGTCTGGTGCAGTTCAGGCATTATTTTATTGATAACCACACTTCTACGAGTGATCCCCACGCCCTCCAGTAGAGCGTTGATCGATTCTGTATCCCGAATGGCTGAATACTCAGGCACTGTGACCACAACGACTCTGTCAGCGGGAGAAACCGCCTGTTTCAAAGCACTGCCCGCACCGGCAGGCGCATCAATTATAATAAAGTCAAATATTTTCTTGAGCTCCTGACAGAGGGCTACAAGCTGCTCTTCTGTAATAGGCGCTTTATTCCTGCTCTGAGGTGCGGAAATGAGGTAGAGATCCCGAAACCTCCTGTCTCTGATCATAGCCTGTTTGATCCTGCAACCGCCTGTCACAACATCCACCAAATCGTAGACGACCCGGTTTTCCAAACCAAGAGAAATATCCAGATTGCGTGATCCCACATTCAGGTCCATCAGAACAACAGAGTGCTTTCTCTGTGCAAGCACTACTCCCAGATTTGATGCAATTACTGTTTTACCTACGCCGTCCTTTCCGGAGGTCACCGCTATAACTTCTCCCATTTTCTTCCCTCATTCCCCGTATCATTCACTACTCTGTAGCAATCGTATTCAAATTGAAGTCTTCATAGACCTTATCCAGTTCCAGATACTTTCCGATAACCTCCCTGGCGACGGGGCCGGCATAACCGCCGCTCCCTCCCTGAAACAGTAAAACAGCTACCGCTATTTTAGGTTTATCGACCGGAGCCATAGCCACAAACCAGGAGAAATTGTCATAGTCATCCTTGAACTTATCTATGGTGGCCGTGGTGACCTTTCCCCTGGAAAGGTTCAGTACCGCCTGTCTTGCTGCTGAGTTCTCCGATGTGTAAACATCCGGATAGTCCTTACGAAGACGATCTTTTTCTGCTTCAACCTGGTCCCAGGATAAGGCAGAATTGATCCTCTTCAAATGGGTCTTCAGATATTCCACCTCGTCCACCGGATTGATCTTACCGGCTCTCTCAGCAGTGCCGGTCTTTGCTGCTACCGATACAGGGAAATTAGCAAAGAGACTTCTGGCGCTTCCCCTGCTCCCGTGTGCCACGCGGCGCATTCCCTCTGTAATATCTTTCAGGATATCCGGGTCTTCAACATCGATGGGAATTCCGGCTTCCTTCTGAATACGTCCCAGCCCTTCTGCCGCACGTATAAGGCTGACCTTATTCCGAACACCTCCATTACCGATGGTGGCAACATAGTTGGCGATCTGCAGGGGTGTATAGGCGTTCTCACCCTGACCGATAGAGATGTTCAACTCGTCACCCAGGGTCCATGCAGCCTGGTTAAAATAAGAGAACTTGCAGAGATCGCATACCGTTTCGATCATATCCTCTTTGATACCCAATTTGCTCAATCGGTCTAAAATCGTATTACGGCTTGGATTCTCTTCCGTCCACCCTACTATTGTATTGATTTGCTCCATGAGCAGATCCTTGTTCTCAACAGTTTTATCGTCGAAATACATCTCCGCACGACCGATCAGTACGTTCCTTAAGTATGTTTTCATGGCAGACATCTTGCGTTCTTCGCTGGGTACGGCTACTACCGTCTCCGCGATTTCGATCCCTGTGGATTGTCCCAGTCCATACTGCTCTGCGTATTTGGTGATCTTTTCGATGTTCATCACGTCTTTCAGTCCCAAAGATGCACCGCGGTAGAAATCTCTGCCTGTCGCTATATCAAAGAAATAATAGTTACATGATACCTCAATGGCCTCGTAAAGATCCAGATATCCGTGATTGCCTCCATACATGTTCCAGACGATACAGCCATAAGTGCGGTTGCCGCTGCGAACGGCGCCGCCGTCCCGAAGCTTCCGCTTCGGATCCAGCCCGCTCTCCAGAGCAGCCGTTGCCGTGACCATCTTAAACGTTGAGCCGGGCTGGACCGCTGTTCTGGCCGCCACATTGAACAGCGGCAGCGGCGCCAGCGGATCCCTGGGATTGACGGATTGAAGCGATGCCCAGTCCTCGCTGCTGATCCCTGTTGCAAAGAGGTTGGGATCATAGGCAGGATAGGATGCCATAGCCAAAACATCTCCCGTTTCAACTTCTATGGCTACCACTGCACCAACATTTGCGTTTTTATAAGCTTTACCGTATTTATAGTTGCCATAGACACTCTCGAAAGTGCCCGCCGTCCTGATTTTTTCCAAAGCCTGACCGAGAGCTTCTTCTGCGGTTTTCTGCAATTCCAGATCCAGGGTCAGATAAATGGTTCGTCCTTTTTTTGCTTTCGTTTCGCTGATCGTCCGTACAAAATCACCCCAAACGTTGACTTCAACGTTTTTGATCCCGTCCATACCCCGAAGAACATCTTCAAACGACTTCTCCACGCCGTCTTTGCCAACCATGTCACTGGAGCTGTATCCCTTTTCCAGGTAACTGGCTTTCTCACTTTCGGAGATCTTACCCAGATATCCGATGACATGTGACGCTGTGGTCCCGTTCGGGTAATAACGCACCGATTCCGCAACCACATCAACAGCAGAAAAGTAAGACCCTCGTTCCTCTAAAGTTACAATGGTCTGAGCGCAGATATCGCTGGCGATCGTGGCAGGTATATAACTCAGATATCCCTGTGCAGCCAGTTCGTTGCGCACGATCAGTATCTTCCTTGCTTCCTCATCGGACAGGGACGGATCGATATCAAAGCGTTTACGAAGGGCTGCAAAGGCTTCCTCTGCTGTCAGCTCGTAGTCCAGATAGTAGCGGCCCAGGAAGCTTTCCTTTTCCAGCTCCTGCAGGAACTTCATGTTCTTCACTGAAATGGGCGGATAAATGCTGTAGATGGTTTGAAGCTCGGATTGCGCTTCAAACCTGTCAAGACCTTCATCGATGCCATTTCGGGCACGTATCTCATTAAAAGCATCTTCTGCCGTATAATTTACCGGCATTGCCTGGGATTCCAGCCACTCTTCGATAACCTTCTGGTATGTGTAATAAAAGCTCCCGTCCGCATTCCGAATGATGGGAAGGTTGTCATTTATGGTATCCCCGTTTCTTTCTAACAGGTTCGCGAGCTCCAGGGCCTGTCTGTTTATCTCATCGTTTTTGAGGTTGCCTTCCGAAAAGAACACAGTAAAACTGGGCCGGTTGCCCGCGAGCAGGCGCCCGTAACGATCTAAGATCTCTCCCCTGGGTGCAGAGGAATACACGCGCTTGATGCTGATGGACTCCGCTTCTTTTGACCACTCGCTGCCCTCAACTACGGTCAGATCAAAAAGCCTGACCAGCAAAACTGTCATCAGGATCATTACTGCCAGCAATATTTGATTGTGTCTGAACTTGATCCATCTCATAGGAACTGCTTTTCCTTTACTCCTTCACAAAACTCCTATAACCGAAATTTGACCGGAGACTTATAATACCGATCCTGAGGATGGCGGATCGATCTTTTCCCAACTGTCAGGTAAAAGATAACCATGACGATAAAATGTAATCCCAATAGGATCGGGATATCCTTCAGCATGTACAGAAAGCTGTAGTTCTCCTTGAAAACCATTAGTATAAGCCAGTAGGCCAGATAATACAACCCTGTACCGATACAAGAAGCAAAGAACAGGTTCAGAATACTGTCTCTGTACAAATAGTGCCTTATCTCACTCATCAATAAAGCGATGAGAAAGTACAGTATTGCTGCGGGGCCTATGAGGACCGAAAAAGCGATATCCTGTAAAAGGCCAAAAATCAAGCCGAAGATAATTCCTTGGTTTCCCTGGTACAAAAAAGCAAACAATATCGTCAGGCAAAGAAGGAAATTGGGTGTTACCCCCATGATGCTTAAACTCTGTACCAATGTGGATTGAAGCAGGAAACCCACCAGGAAAAAAATAAACGCACTTCTGTTTTTCATTGCTCTGCCTGTTCCGCATCTGCGGCAACCGTCATGATTACCGTCACTTTCTGAACCTTCGTAAAATCAACGGCAGGCTCTATTTCTACCGTACGCAAAAGAGCATCTTTATCCCATGTAATGCGACTTACTTTGCCAATGGGAATTCCCTGAGGGTAAATCTCCATGCCGGAGGTCACCAAAATATCCCCTTCGATAACAGCGGCATCCTCGTCCAGCATATAACCGGCAATTTTTCCTTCCCCGTCCCCCGAGAGGATACCCAGAAGACTCAGTTCACGAAAAACCTGAAAGCTCACATCATTGTTCTCGTCGATAACGGTGATAACTTTAGCCCAATTAGGACCTACATCCAGGATCCTGCCTACAAGTCCGTCCCCGTTGATCACTACCGCATTCTTCCTCACGCCATTTTCTGTACCGGCGTTGATAGTAAAAATACGATACCAGCTGGATCCGTCCATGGCAATGACCTTAGCAGTCACATAGCTGTAATCTTCGGTAGGATCTATGTAGTTCATAGCTTCTGTTAAGCTTCTGAGTTCTGCAAGATCGGCACGAGACAAGGCTTGCTCAATGAGCTCGTTCCTGAGCCGGGCGTTTTCTTCCAAAAGCGCTTCCCTCTCCGCCAGCAGTTGCCTGAACTGAAAAATGCCTTTGATGGTAGTGGAAACCCCGTTTCCTGCATCGCTGACCGGTTCCTGTAAAAATGCGCTGACGCGTTCCAGCTGTATGCCGATCCATGAGTTGCTGCCTTGATTAACATAGGATGCAACCGTCAAGCTTAACAGTAAAAGCAGTATGACTCCCGCTATGGTAGCTCTAGTGTGTTCCCGGAACCACTTCATGGCATACTCCTAAAACCTTTTGTCTCTCGCGGTATAACGTCTGATGTTCTGGATCTTTTCCAGACTCTTTCCTGTCCCATGAGCAACTGCCTCAAGTGCGTTCTCTGCTACGACCACCTTGATACCGGTATGGTCTTCGATCAACTTGTCCAGACCTTTGATCAAAGCGCCGCCGCCCGCAAGAACAATACCGTTCGTAACGATGTCTGCTGACAGTTCCGGCGGAGCGTTCTCCAGAGTTGTTTTAATGCCTTCCACAATGATTGCTATGGTTTCTTCCAGGGCTCTTATCATATCCGTAGTGGAAACAGTAACGGATTTGGGTAGCCCGGTGATCACATCCCTGCCTCTGGCTTCCATGGTCAGTCTGGAATCTGCGCCTTCCACATCGGGATAAATGCAACCGATATGAATCTTTAACTCTTCTGCAGTCTTCTCTCCTATTAATAAGTTATAGCTTTTCCTTAAGTACGCAATGATCGCTTCATCCATTTCATCACTGGCGATACGCAGAGATATGCTGCTGACGATCCCGCCCAGGGCGATGATGGCTATGTCCGAGGTCCCCCCGCCGATATCGGCGATCATATGTCCATTAGGGGCGTCAACTTCAATGCCGACTCCTATGGCAGCAGCCATAGGTTCATCCAGAATATAGACCTCTTTCGCTCCCATCTGGCGAACGACCTCTTCTACTGAGCGCTTTTCTACTCCCGTGACTCCCGAAGGTACACCAACAACAATTCTTGCCCTTGTAAACAGAGCTCTCTCCGGAAGTACTTTGCGCAGAAACTCCCGAAGCATGGTCTGCGTCATCATAAAATCCGATATTACACCATCCTGCAAGGGACGAATCACTCGAATGTGATCCGGAGCCCGTCCGATCATATCCTTTGCTTCTCTTCCAACTGCAAGTATCTTCTTCGTGCTCTCATCTACCGCGATAACGGAAGGTTCGTTCAGAACGATTCCCTTATTTTTCACATAGATCAGCGTATTGGCTGTCCCCAGATCAATTCCGATATCCTGAATAAAAAAGCTTAGACACATTAATGTGTGCTCCTTTCCTCTTGCTATTTATTTGACGCCTTACATCAGCATCTTTTCTTTTAAGCTTATAAAAATACCGTCGCCGATGATCAGATGATCAAGGACAGGTATGCCCAGCAGCTGCCCCGCCTCTTCAAGCCTTCTGGTTATATCCAGATCGTTCTGGCTCGGGGTGGGATTTCCGCTGGGGTGATTATGTATGACAATGATTGCGGCTGCCCCTTTTTTTATAGCATTGCGAAAGACTTCTCTCGGATGCACGATGGAGCTGTTCAAGTTACCTATAGAGGTATTTTCTGCGGATAAAATTTCGTTCTTCGTGTTGAGAAACAAGACCTTAAAGTGTTCCTTTTTAAGGTGCCGCATTTCTTCCATGTACAGGGCTGCCACCTCTCCGGGAGAACCAACGGAATACCGTTTTTCTCCGGGGCTTTGGGAGATCCGCTTCCCCAATTCGATAGCAGCAATCACTTTACAAGCCTTAGCTGTACCCATTCCCTCAACTTTACACAGTTCTTCGGGAGTGCAGTCCACCAAATAAGAAAGTCCTGCTTTCTCCATGGACAATATCCGATTGGCCACGGAGAGGGCGGAACTATCTCTTGTTCCTGTTCCAATGAGTATAGCCAAAAGCTCGCTGTTGGATAAGAATGTACTGCCATACCGCAGTAGCTTTTCTCTCGGCCTTTCATCCTCAGGAAGTTCCTTAATGGTGACATGACCCATTTTCTTCTTATTGTTCATCTTGAGTTCCTCCAAGACAGTCTCCCGTCCTGCATGAACCCCTTCGCCACAAAGCCCCTGTGCCGAATGCCTGCGACATGTATTCATTCTAACATAATGCTGGCCAAAAATATATTATTTCATGAAAAATCACAATATATATTCTTCTGCGCACCTTGCAAGTCCTTATTTCGGGAGGACAGACAACAGACCTGCTTTAACCACATATACTACTAACACTAAATGACAGTGGCGGAAAGGAGCTTTTACATATATGAGTCTGACTTTGATTTTAACCTCTCTTCTGCTCTCCAATCCACTGGTACTTTTAACCTCCTATGTCTCGATGGGCAATTCCTTTCCACAACCCCTCAGTGAAGAAGAAGAGGCTCATTATCTGGCGCTTTATGAAGGCGGCGATGCGACAGCAAAGAACATTCTGGTTGAGCACAATCTCCGACTGGTAGCGCATATTGCTAAAAAGTACAACACTGCAGGCTGCTCACCTGATGATCTGATATCCATCGGAACCATCGGTCTGATCAAAGCAGTTAATACTTATAACAGAAAAAAGGAAGTCCGCCTTGCTACTTACGCAGCAAAATGCATCGAAAACGAAATTCTGATGCATCTTCGCATATCCAAGAAATGCAAAGTGGAAGTATCTCTAAATGATCCCATCGGTACCGATAAAGATGGTAACGAGATCAGTTTCAACGATATATTGGGCAGTGACGTGGACGATATCATAGAAGGGCTCGACACAAAGATGAAAGTCAAGAAGTTGTATAAAGCCATTCAGGAACTGCTCAGTGAGCGGGAACAGACGGTTATCGTGAAGCGTTTTGGTCTGGATGGTGGCCCATGCAGAACCCAGCGTGAAGTTGCAAAGCATCTTTGCATCAGCCGCTCATATGTTTCACGTATCGAAAAAAAAGCCATTATGAAGCTGAAGGAAGCCTTCCCCAACTGCGATGAGGAGTCCTAAGGGTATAAGCTTGATGCGATTTTCCGGAACATAGATGAGGCAACACTTTCTCCCGGAACATCGTCTTCAATATACAGCGTTATTCCGTACAAGGGCTCTTCAGCCGGAACAAAACCGCTGTACCAGTTTGGACCATGAACACCTTGAGCTGCCTCCCGGATCCTTCTTGTAGTTTCTGAAGATATGACTTGCCTTCCCAGTGACTTTGGCAAAAAAGATACTCCTCTTATCCCCTCTACCGTTCCCCGTATTACTGTCAATTTCGAATCCCATCCGTCAAGAGCAATAATGCGAGTCATGCGGGCAGCCTGCATAGGGCTGATCATCAATAAATCCTGCCCGTTGGCTAATACCTCCTCCCCCGCTTTAAGAGCTTCCTCAAAATCGGAGAGATTTCCTATTACCTGTCCTGATAATAACTCTATCGCTTCTTCCGATAATGCAAACGCATTGGCGGTTTCTATGAAGGACTCAGGCGTGACTGCTGCCGCAGTGAGCAAATAGAAGAATGGCCCCGCCGGGTAGGAAGCGCTGGTAGCTTTGTTCAGCAGCTCCTGTTCATCCCCGTTTATATGCCCATCCAAAAGGTAAGGATTATATCCCGGGGCACAGGCTGAAGCCAGTATCTCACCGGAGGGAATATGCGTTATAACGACAACACCGCTTTTCCCGCTCTCTGAAAGGATCCGTTCTACGGTGTTTTGAATGTTCAGATCCAGAGTCGTGAGCACTCCCCACTCTCTTCCGTCATCCTTCATTATTATACCGGACCCGGGAATGATATAACCCTGACCATCGCTTCTTACGGAGTACTGTTTTAGTCCTGACACCAACACTGCATCAAAATCTTTTTCGATCCCACTGATTCCCGATTTATTCAAACGATCCACGTAGCCGATCATATGCATGGCCGGCTGATCCTCACTGTATCTGGCACGGGATTTCATTGCAATAGCACCATAATCTCTACAGAGGATCTTTAGTCCCCTCCTGTCAATCGCCGCCACATTGTAAATACGATACTTTTTACTGTCGGACCTGGTATAGCGGGCATCCATTTTACTCAGCAGCCTTTCTGCATTTTCGTCCACCTTTCGGTCTTCGATCAGCAAGAAGAAGCTTTCCTCTATATTGGTTAATGGCCGGTTGCTCCGGTCGT
>Ga0123334_1004454_pt1 | contig 14264 bp, 8 predicted proteins | sample BiotimSIPDNA_FD_89706 | JGI IMG/M metagenome (GOLD analysis project Ga0123334, IMG submission 89706) | Anaerobic biogas reactor microbial communites from Washington, USA - Biogas_R1 time_0 SIP DNA | ecosystem: Engineered > Bioreactor > Anaerobic > Unclassified | place: Washington, USA | collected... | reverse complement strand
CACTTGCCAAAACCATCACCGAAATCACCCACAATCACCCCGAAGGCATCAAAGGCGCGCAAGCGACCGCCCTGGCGATTTGGTGTGGGTTGGAAGAATACTATCCGGGTGAAATGCGTTACACAAAACTTATGGATTTTTACCCGAAATACAAGGATGTTTCCTTGACGGATCTTATTTATGATTCATGCCCAGGCAATACCAGTTGCGAATACACCGTACCCTACGCCTTGGTTGCCTTCCATGAAAGCGATGATTTCGAAGGCGCTATTCGCAACGCTGTTTCTTTCGGTGGCGACACCGACACACTCGCTGCTATCACTGGCTCGATAACTGAAGCATATTTCCCTGTACCAACTGAATTCATTCTGTCAGCCAACAATTATCTCGACCAAACACTCATCGACATCATCACAAACTGGTGTCACTTCCTCAACACCTTGCCCAGACGGCGAAATTCGGACAAACCTTAATTATTTTCACCACATTCAATCAAGAATCTAAATTAATTAAAAAAGCCGGCTGTTAAACCGGCTTTGTTGTTTAAATTTAGTGTCTTAGATAGCGGCAAGATGCTTTTCAAGATCAGCGATGATATCATCTGCCTCTTCAAGTCCAACAGAAAGGCGAATGAGGGTCTCGCTGATGCCGGCTTCTTCAAGCGCTTCCTTGCTGTAACCTGCGTGGGTCATTGATGCAGGATGCTCAATCAATGTTTCAGCATCACCAAGGCTCACCGCAAGGGTAATCATTTCAAGCGAGTTGACAAACTGTTCTGCAACTTCCTTGCTGGCCTCAAGTTCAAACGAGATAATCGCGCCGGGGAGTTTCATTTGCTTTTGAGCAATTTCATAACCTTCAAAGCTCTTTAAGCCAGGATAATAGACCTTGCGCACTTTGGGTTGTGCTTCAAGCCATTCCGCAATTTTCATCGCGTTTTTACAATGTTTTTCCATGCGGATGTCCAGAGTCTTAAGCCCACGATTAATCAGAAAAGCTTCGAACGCGCCCAACACGGAACCAGTGACCATTTTTAAGCCAATATCGCGACAGCGGTCAATGATAGTTTTATTCGAGGCGATAAAACCACTAATGACATCACCATGCCCGTTTAAATACTTGGTACCCGAGTGAATTACCACATCAACGCCTAATGACAAAGGTTGCTGCAAGTAAGGTGTAGCAAAAGTATTGTCAATAACAACAATAATAAGGGGGGCTTTTTCGCGCACACGCTTGACCAGCTCAGCGATATCCACAATTTTCAGATTAGGATTGCTTGGTGTTTCAAAGTAAACCATGCGTGTTTCGGGTTTAATCGCGTCAATAATCAAATCCAAATCGGTTGCGTCCACAAAAGTCGTGTTGATGCCATAACGAGGCAAGGCATTTTGCATCAGGGTAAAGGTCGCGCCATACAGAGCCAGGTCAGCAACAATATGATCGCCCTGCTCCAGGAGGCTTAACAGCACCGTGCTCACCGCGCCCATACCTGAGCTGAGGGCTAATCCTGCTTCAGCACCCTCGAGAATAGCAACTTTGGTTGCTACTTGATCAACGTTCGGGTTGCCCATGCGTGAATAGATGTATCCTTTTTCCTGACCCGCGAAACGTGCGGCGCCTTGCGCGCAATTATCGAACATAAAAGTGCTTGTTTGGAAAATAGGGGTGGCAAGAGGGTTGATGCCCGGGATATGAATGTCATATCCGTGAATTTGTCGTGTTGCAAAACCTTGTTTTTTCGTTTCTTTTGTCATAAATTCTCCTGTGGGTTACTTTTTACTAACTATTATTGATTATCATTATTCTACTATGCAATCTCAAATAATTGGCGAATTCCATTAATCCTTCAAGTCGCTTGCTTCAAACAACATTTCAAGCATTTCTTTTCGGTCATCTCCATAAACAATGACCGGTTTTGACCAGTCGTAGAATTTTGTTGTAATCAACTCAATGGATATAAGCTTGCCATCATAAAACACGTATCGGTCTATAAAGGCTTTATCCGTATCCGAGTAGGTATTTAGCTGATCGAAGAAGAGGTTGCCCAAACCATAATGAATGAACGCGCCATCGTAAAACTCAAACGCATGCGGTTGATGCCCCTGACTACCACTGACGATAACAGCACCAGCTTCTGCCACACGCCGAAAATCATCCACCAATTCCTGCTCAGCGCCCCAATGGTAATACTCAAAATGTTGAAAAGTTACGATGGGCAAATAGCCTTCATCCACCAATTGCTGAATGGCTACAACCATGTCATCCATATTGCAGGAATAGGCTCCGGGATTGGTTGGGCTGCTTGTTGCATAACCAGCTTCTTTGCCATTACAACCAATAAAGGCGATTTTGTTACCATTGACTTCAAATTTAACCGGTGATTTTGCTTCTTCAATATCACGCCCACCACCAAAATAAGGCAACTTGTTCTCTTGATAGATATCCAGGGTTTCATACATCGCCTCACTGCCAAAATCCGCAAAATGGTCCCCTGTCAGATCCACGATATCCGTGCCAATATCCAGCAGTAAGTCAATATATCGGGGGTCTGAACAGAACTTAAGCGTCTCCTGTGTCCACTCCGGTTCAGGACAATGACTGTAAAAGGGAATTTCGTTCGAAACATGAGTGATATCAGCCTCCCGCAGCATGTCCCGCACATCTTCACCCGGATATAAAACACCTTTAAGCTCCATTTCCTTGGCTGTTGCCCGCACCATCGCGGTGACGCCAGTCATGATGACGGTAGCTAATTTATCCTGTTGATAGTTACCCGCGGGTACACTTTCTATCAGGAGCTCATTCAGACTTGAATAAACATCCGTTGTTTTAACATCATTCGCGTCCTCAGCTATCGCAAGGCCAATTGTGCTCTTTAGCGGATAAGCTGAAAGGTCAAAAGCTTTATGAATGGGCGACTGCCCATCAATCGCGATAACTTTGCAGAAAGGATTTAGAGAGTCAAAGGGTATAATCGCCCAGGTACCAGGCGTTTCAAGGTTTCGCGCGATATCAGCCTCTTGGTTGACAATATTTATCGTAAACCCGGCTTCGCCAAAGAGAAGTTCCATTGCTTCCAGAGTGCCTTGGGTCATCGTTAGCGATTGGGCTGGAAAACCCGAGCCACCACCCCAAAATGCACGCAAGGCTTCAAAATCCACCTCATCCGTCGTCGTCTTAAATGGCGCGACCAAAGCATACACCCACTCACTATGCCCTCCATCCTGGAGATAGTCAAGCTTAAAATCCGCTTCCGCTTCATTTTCCGCCAGCCTGACACCACTCAGATCAGGCAATGCCTTTGTGTATTCACTTGGTAAATTGGAATTAATCCAAAGCAAAGGACTCTGCTCTTCAGGGGTTGGGCTTGGTGTTGCGGTTGGGTCAACCCTTGGGGTGGCACTTTCTTCAACCATTGTTGTTGCTTCGGGCTTTTCTTCGGTTTTAGCAGACAAACTGGCCAAATTGTTACCAGAAGGTGGTTCTTGTGGAACAGCAAGTGGATCGCAAGCGTTTACCAGTATACCAAAAAGTAAAAAAAAGATGCTGATAAAGACAAATGGTCGTTTTATATTTTTCATAAAACTATTGTACATCAAATAAAAAAGCCCAGTCCAATTTAGACCGGGCTATAACTGTCTATGCTTTAGAAGTCAATTCGCTTAGGGAATAGAGAAAATTACCGGCAAATAAACTTCGAAAGGCATTTCATCGATTGGCTTCTCAACACAGGTTTGCAGAGCAAAATCATCCACATACCAGCCTTCCGAAGCACCGGCATTGCCCGTGCCCAGACGGAAGCGGAATGCGACAGTTTTACCGGCAAACGGTTTCATATCAATGACCGTGCGCGACCAATCTGATTTTCCACACCATGCCTGGCGACCTGCCAGCGGGTTGTATACACCACCGGAAACAGTTCCGTTATAAGCGTTAAGAATAAGTTGCGCTCTGGGTACCGCTTTCCAGGTTCTGCCATTGTCTTCGGAATATTCAAGCACACCACCATCGTCACAAGACTGTGTGGCATCAAAATTCCAGCGTTGCATAAACAAAACGTCTACCGGATTGGGGCTTGAAGGTACCTCAAAGAAGGGCGTATCCATGCGTTGATCACTTGGTTTATCCGGCACAGATGCCAGAACAGAGCTCACCGGTGAATAAGCACGTGCGGTGCTTAAAGCCCATTCGTAACCGTTGACTGGTTCAGGATAAATTGTCCAATCACCCAGCCCGTCTTCGAAGTCGATGAAGTATTCCTGCTGTGCCACAGTGCCTTCGGGACAATCACCAGGACCTGGGCGGGTGCGGAAACTGAAGGTCTGCACACTTTGCTCTTGACCACAGACATTAACCGCAATTACGCGCCAATAGAAGACTTTGTCAGTATCCAGTTTATACTGCAGAGTATGCATTGTGCTGGTAATACCAGCGCGTTCGTGAACGATATCGTTGAAGTTTTGATCCTTGGCAATCTGCAAGGTGTAGCTTTCAGTATTGGCAACCGCTGTCCAGCGGAAAGTCGGGTTTTGGGGTTGTTCTTTGGCACCATTTGCTGGCTCAGAAAGATTTACACCACCAGGGATTGGCGGGTAAACGTCCAAAGTCATCTCTGTATCATGTACCAATTGTCCACTTGTACCCGTAATCTTAACTGTCTGTTGACCCAGGCCTGCAGTTCCATTGCCGGTTAGGGTCAGGATTGTATTTCCCGGGGGATTAACTGTGGGGGGAGCAAATTCTGCTCCAAAACCCGTCATACCACTGGCAGTCATTGCAACTGGATCAGCAAATTCATTGATGCTACGCAAATTCACAGTAGCTTCAACACTGTCATTGTTACAAATTTTCACTTCAGTGGGTTCAACACTCACACGAAAATCAGGGTATTTTGGCTTCTTGAGAATCTGAAGCGTTGGATCGCCCATCACCTGGTAAGCTTCCCAATAGTAGTTCGTGTAAGAAGATCCACTTGCGGCAAGCTGCAACAAACCGTATTTGATCATCGAACCAATGGTCGGGGTTGTATCATCACTTTCGTCGGCATACAGGTTATCGAAGATGGCTTTCTGCATGGTCTCATCAGGTGGCCAATAGGTGCTCACGCTGGCACCGGTAAAGAGTAAACCGCCTTTGCCATTTTGAATGACCCAGGTATCGCTAAAAGCCTCTTCAACTGCATAATCAGCTGTAATACAGGCATGTGAAGCAACATAAGTTAAGGGCACGCCAGTTAAATTGCGTACATCATTTTGATCAATTCTGGGTGCGTCCCAAAAAGTTGTCGCGCCATGCCCACTATAAATGATGTAAGAACGATTATCGTTGATGGAAGCTATCGCATGTGCTCCAGTACCACCATAGGTAATAGCATAGATTTTATCGCCACCTGGCTGGGGATTATTGGGAAAGATACCGGTATATCCACGTGGCAAGGTGTAGTTTTCGATACAGTAATTATGGGTACCTTCAGCAACATCATAATTCCATGAGTCGTCTGAAGCCAAAAATTCAGCTTTCTTCACCCAGGGTTCATCACCTGAAGTTTCGTTGAACCACTCCAGGTTGGCAATCATATTACTCAGATGCGAAAGTTCACGAACAGGGAAGCGTCCCCACAAAATATCGGGAACAAATTCCGAATCGCTGTCCATCGTGAAATAATGCAAATCAGTCGATGCGCCAGAGCCACCGGAAGACCGGAAAGGATAGTTGGTAAGCGTCCAGGTTGAGTGACTCGCATTCTTGGTATCACCGATTAAGTAAACATAAACAGGTGGATTAGCACCTTGATATTGGGTTTTAATATAGGTTTTAATGGCTGTTGTGGTATTTCCACCAACGGTTGTCAGGTTGACAACGGAAACATCAAAACCCTGTGACTGTTTAAGCGTCACCAAATCAGCTAAACCGCTTTCAAACGCGTCCGCAGTTATAATCAAAATGCGCTCCGCGGTATTGGGAAGAGCAACCGGTCGTCCCTGGTTGAAGTTCAGCACAGATGATGCGAGAATGTTATTAAAAGGTTCAGCGTTGAGACGGTCAGCTTCCTGAATAGTCAGGCCCATGTCGCTCCCACTTAGCACAAGTTTAAAGAACATGTTTGAGCGGGTTTCCAACTCACCTGTGGTTCCATTGTAGCGCACTGGGCGCATTTGCACATTTACTACTCTGTGACCACGCATGATGAATTCATCCACAATAGCGATTGGGCTTTCAGGATAAAAGCCATTTTCGTAATATTCTGGTAATGGTTCACCACCAGTTACCACACCATCACATTTTGGCTGATCTGGTTCACAGGCGCGACCATTGGGTTCAGTCCATGCTCAGCAAGTTTAATGGTTTGAACTTCGCTGTCGATGAGTTCCAGGGTCAGTTCCGCGCCAAGAGGCACTTCGATAAGCTGGTTGAGCACAGGCAGAGCCGGCGCGCCAACTTCCTGGGTTACATCGTAGCCTTCCATCTCAAATGAGAGGAAACTTTGACCAAATAATTCGGTCTCACTTACGGTGATGCCGGACATATCGGCACTCACCATTATTTCATCAGCATTGGCACTGAGCAAGTTCACTTCGGGCAATGCTTCCTGGGTTTCCATGCCAAAGGGTAACCACGCGCCTGGTTGATACTGGGCTTTCGCGCTATGCGAAAAAGCACCCAGAATCATCGCGAACGCGATTAAGACCATGATTGCCTTCAGCAGGAATTTTGGGGTTTTGTGATTTTTCATCAGCTCTCCTATTAATAAATTGGTTGAATGATTGTTATGTGCTTATAGCACACAAACAGATATTCTAATCCAAAAGCATAATTTCAAGGGGATATAGATACAAAAAACTGTGACAGGCAAGCATCACTATGGTTTGTAAACAATCAAAATACCAGCGCAGTGCGAAATTTGCTCAAACTCAGGTAAAAGGTGTGCTATAGCGGGCTGTAAAGACGAGAAAACCATGTAGTCTTCATCATCATCCCATTTGTCACCAGCATCACATCTGCTTTTCGCCATGGCTTGGTCATTCAAGAAAGCGACATCACCTATCAATATCATGCCGCCGGGATTTAAAACCTTGAACCATTCTAATAGCCTCTCAGATTTGAGAGATTCGGGCACATGATGAAAGGCATACGAACTCACAATGACGTCGAAGCGCTCGTCCTTGAATTCTTCAGGCAAGCCTCGCGCAAAGTCGAAACATAACAAGCGCGCATGAGGCATTTTTTCTTGGGCGATACGGCACATTTCTGGCGAAAAATCCAAACCGCTGATGTCATAGCCGGCATCATACAATTTTTTTGTCAAATGTGCCGTACCAAAACCCAAATCCAGAACTCTTGCTCCAGGTTTGGTTTTAATTTCATTCAGCAAGGTTTCCAATGTGCGTCTGTAACCCGCAAAAGGATACAGATTTGCCTCATCACAGGCAATCACATCGTCATCATATTCCAAAGACCATCGGTCAAAAAAAGCAGCGTCCATCTTCACACACCCGTTGAGATCCTTGGTCTCAGCAAGTCATTTCGGGTCAATGATAATCAGTTTCGTTGACAATTCAAGGGCTTCCATCTAAACTTATTTTATGCTCGCTCATGTTTATTCTTGCGCTGTAAATGGACTTGATGGTGTCACAATTGATGTTGAAGTGGATTATGGCCAGGGTGGATACGGACGCGTTGCTATCGTTGGTTTACCTGATGAAGCCGTGAAAGAGAGCAAAGAACGCGTCTATTCAGCCATTAAAAACAGTGATTTGGCTTTTCCGCGCAATGCCCTTACCGTCAACCTTGCGCCTGCAAATGTACGCAAAGAAGGTCCCGCCTTCGACCTGCCTATCGCGGTTGGTATTCTCATTACTTATAACCAGGTGCCACAAGCCACTGTGGAAGAGTCCATGTTCGTGGGTGAACTCTCGTTGGATGGCTCCTTGCGCCATGTGCGCGGTGTGCTTTCCATTGCCGCTCACGCTCGCGCTGAAGGTTTCAAAAAAATGTATGTGCCAGAAATGGATGCTGCTGAAGCAGCCCTTATCCCGGATATTGAAGTTTATCCGGTGAAAACACTCAGTGAACTGGTCAATCATCTCACGGGCGGAGAAAGCATCATCCCTGCCAGCGCGCGCGACGTAAGCGCCGATATTCAAGTTTTTAACGAAACGGATTTCAGCGAGGTCAAAGGGCAGGAACACATCAAACGCGCCCTTGAGGTCGCAGCGGCAGGTGGGCATAATGTGCTCATGTCCGGCTCTCCCGGCGCCGGAAAAACACTGATGGCACGCGCGTTATGCTCCATTTTGCCAAAACTAAGCATCGACGAAGCGCTTGAAGTAACCCGCATTTACTCCATTTGCGACATGCTCCCACCCGAAACACCGCTGATTCAATCGCGACCGTTTAGGGCACCCCACCACACCATCAGCCATGCTGGTATGGTTGGCGGTGGGCACGTTCCGCGCCCGGGCGAAATCTCGCTCGCGCATCGGGGCGTGTTGTTCCTTGATGAACTGCCTGAATTCGGGCAACGCATGCTCGATGTCCTGCGCCAGCCTATGGAAGACAAAGTTGTCACCATCAGCCGCGCGCAAGGCTCGCTCACCTTCCCTGCTAATTTTATGCTCGTGGGCGCGATGAACCCCTGCCCGTGTGGCTACGCGGGGGATAATCTGCGCCATTGCACCTGTATGCCAGCTGCCATCACGAATTACCAAAAACGCATTTCGGGACCTTTGCTGGACCGCATTGATATCCACGCGCACGTTCCCCGCGTTGATTTTCAGAAACTAAGCAGTCAGCGCCAGGGAGAAAGTTCGGAAATTATTCGCGCGCGCGTTGAAGCTGCCCGACAAAGACAAACAGAGCGTTTTGCCGGTACGCGTTTGGTGAGTAACGCGGATATGACGCCTGCTGAAATTCGCCAGTTTTGTAAGCTGGATGCGCCCTGCGAACAGCTGATGAAAACCGCCATGCGCCAGATGCGCCTGACCGCGCGGGGTTATCATCGCGTGCTCAAGCTTTCCCGCACAATAGCTGATTTGGACGGTGTTGAGAATATCATGCAACATCACATCGCTGAAGCATTGCAATATCGGGCAAAAGAGCAGGAATAGGTTTTCGTTTTATTTTTAACAATCCGATTTAGCCAGGCATAGGCTTTTTTGTTGGCTTTTTATGCTTCGGCGAAGACGCCTCAGCGAACCTTTTTTCTCCTGCCGGCGTCCCGCCGTGCAAGTTAGCGTAGCACGTGGCGAAACGCTGGGGCGAGTGTTAACTTTTATCTCGTGCCGGTGTCCTCACCGCGCACCATGTTTTAGCTAAAAGCAAGATCTTCCCAATATCCAGACCGTGGAAGTATTTCCTGTTCGTGGATGCCAAAGTGCAGAACTTCCCGCCGACACGATTTAGCACTTCATGGACACCGAGTGCATGGTCTTTAACTACTCCTGCCGGCGTCCCTCCGTGCAGATTCTTCCTGTTCTGCCATCGTCTCCCGACCATGGGAAGAACGTGGTCAGGAGACCACGTGGGAACAGTCTTTAGGTTGCGCATAACGGATATATTGATAGCTTAACGTTCATGTCATCCAGGACGCCACGAGTCAGTAGATTTGCCTATGGGCAAGAATCCCTACTGGTTCGGGGCATCCCTGCCCAGCACTTGTTGCCCACGGCGAGACGCCGGGGCGAGTTTTTTCTTATCTCCTGCCTGCGTCCCGCCGAGCAGAAAGTAGTTTCATATATCAATATGTTAGATGGATATGAGTTGTTTGGTTCGCCAATTTTCAAGTCCCACCCCTTTAGATCCCGTCCTGAGGAGGGGAGGAATGATAGGGCTATCAAATACAGGTTTCGCCGTAGTCCATGGTTAACACGTGGTAAGGAGACCATGTTTGACCGGACTCATTTTTATAGTGGCTATGCGCAATAATGGGACTGTTATTTGCATCTTCCACCCATCATAAACTCTTAATAAGTGGCTACGCGCATTAATTCGTCGGGTTTGCATCCCCCTTCAGAAAACATTCAATTTACAACATCATAGGGCAAACAAACGCCCTATGATGTTGTAATAAATAATCAAGTATTTACCTGTACTTTAATTTGCCCTTGAAACTCTAATAATTACTCTTCTATCAAGATAATGGGCAGATAAAGCCGATACTCCTCCACTGGGGGCTGAGTAGGCGTTGGCTGTGTCGTTGGCGTAGGTGTCACATTAACTTTCACTTTTACCGTCCAGGAATATGTGTCTGTTAGGGCTTGCCCTGCCATATCTGGATGCACCAAATCTGTTGTGTCTTTAACCACGACACGAATGATATGCTCACCGGCACCATCCTCTTTGGTTTCAAAGGTGAAGCTCGTCCCAGTCGCGCCAGGAATGAGGCTCATGCCATCAAACCATTGCACACGCGAAGGCGGCCCACCCACCGGTTGCAGGAGTTCAAATGAGAAGGTCTGGCTGGCGGGATGCGTCAGCTCGATCACAGTTTCTTCAGGCAGTGTGGTACCAGGCTCGATTTGGCTAATTCCATTCCCCGGTTCTTCTTCCCACCCCTCATATAGTCTCAAAATAAGAGCTTGACTGGGCACCTTACAAAAAGGCAGGTTTAAATACTGCATAAGACAGGTTTCACCAGAACGGTACATACCAGTAGGTTGATAACGCGCGCCTTCAAAAAGACCAACAAAATCAGGTCCATAACCTCCGGGATTTGTAGGAATAGGCGTTGAAGGCAATATCCAGGGGTTCCATTTAATTTTCGCGCGTGTGTTTTCATCGGTCACATTCGCTTCGCAAGGTGGGTCATTTGTTTTATCGCTGCAACTTGGGTAGTTATAATAGCCCTGGTATTCATCAGCTAAATCGCCAAAGGAATGACCAAACTCATGTTGTGCTACTGTTACAACGAAGCTATTTGTAGAAACAACTGCAAGCTCACCCATACCCGCACCACCATAAGTCTCATCATTCACAACCATCATAATAGTGTCCCAATCAGGATAATGTATGCCAGCTTGTTCGAGTGTTTTATCATAATCAACCACTAAAAGACGATGTGTTCTATTTGCACAGTAACGTCCATCAAAGAATGTGTCAACGTAGGTCCCTGCAAATGGGTCACCACCATCTGGTTGTTCAGGACAACACGCTGGATTATCTCCTCCTGGACAATTCGGATCATAAGGAGGATGATCAGCACCTGATTGGGCGGAAGGAATGAACACCTGATTTACATTGAAATAGTTCTCATATTCTGCGAGTGGAGAAATCTGAAAAAACTCTTCATTAATTGTATTTACCTGGTTTGTGAATAGTTCTTGCTGATTCGCAGTGAAGCCATCACCCATATACAGAACATCTACACGATTTGCTGGATTCCCGGTTACTCTGACCGGTGAAACAACACCATCTCCATGTGCTTCTATTTTTGCTACATTTAGTTTCAAACTATCCATATCAAAAGTAGAAATAATATCTGAATCAATGGGCTTTATAGTGAGAGTCGTACCTTTTATTACCGGTACTCGAACAGCAAAAATTTTTACTTTCTTCTCGAAAAAATGTCCGTCAATTGGATCTCCCAAACTCTTCCCATGGAACTCACCTCTAATTAGTCCCGAAACGCGTTCCGTCTTCTGAAAAACAATTTTACCGCTCGCATCAGTCAAACGCACGATTACCGGCTGATTATTCCGGTTAGGTCGCGCCAGGGCTTCAGTAATCATCTCATCGGTAAAATTGGTCAGTGGCGCGGCAAGTTGTACTTGCATCTGGGAATGAACCAATACATGACCGGTTTCGTCCATTTCGCAAATCAAATACCAGGATTGGTTGGTGTAGCCATCTGGATGATAAATAGCAACAGCGCGAGCGTTAACACCTGAAAAGCCAAATGTTGCTACAATCAAAACAATAGACAGTACCAGAAATAGGTATTTATGGGAGTGACGCATTTACACCTCATCTATATAAAAATATTCTGAACTATTTTAATACAGATGGCTTATTAATACCGTCCTTTAAACATAAAGAGGCTGTCTTTCAAACGCCTAACAGCCTCTCTTTCTCAAAAATCAAACAAATTTAGCCGTTTTTGGCTTCGAAATCTTTCAGGAATTCGACTAATGCCAAAACGCCTTCTTTGGGCATGGCATTGTAGATGGAAGCGCGCAAACCGCCAACCGTGCGGTGACCCTTAAGGTTTTCAAAGCCGGCAGCCTTGGTGGCGGCAACAACTTTGGCATCAAGTTCTTCATCACCAGTGACGAATGGTACGTTCATCAGGCTGCGGTCTTTCTTGTCCACAGTACCCTTGAACATCTTGCTCTGATCGAGGAAGTCATACAGGGGTTGCGCCTTCTCAACGTTATTCTTATGGACAGCTTCCAAGCCACCAATGCTCTGCAGATACTTGAAGACCTTGCCACAGAAGTAAATTGCCCAACAGTTGGGGGTATTGTACATGGAGTCGCCCTTATCCTGAATATGATAGCGCAGGTAAACAGGAACGCTCTCATCGATATCTTCGCGGATCAAATCTTCGCGGATAATGACAATCGCCATACCAGCGGGACCAACGTTCTTTTGCACACCACCATAGATGATGCCGTAATCAGCAACGTTGACTGGTTTGGAAAGGAACATTGAGCTTTGATCAGAAATCAAAACTTTGCCCTTGGTATTGGGCAGTTCCTGGTAGGTGGTGCCATAGATGGTTTCGTTTTCGCAGATGTAGAGATAATCAGCATCTTCGCTAATGGGCAGGTCGGAAACATCAGGCACGTATGCATAGTTGCGATCCTTGCTGTTGGCAACGACATTCACTTTGCCGAAGCGGGCTGCTTCCTTGGCTGCGCCGTTTGACCAGCTACCGCTCACAACGTAATCAAACACGCCGTTTTTCTTAAGATTCATGGGAATCATTGAGAATTGAAGGGTTGCGCCACCCTGGATGAAGAGAATTTTATAATTCTCGGGAATACCCATCAGCGCGCGCAAATCAGCTTTGGCTTCGTCATGGATGCCTTGAAAAACTTTGCTGCGATGGCTCATTTCCATCACGCTTTGACCAGAGCCGCGATAGTTTAACAACTCTTCGCGCACTTCTTCCAATACAGGCAAGGGTAACATGCTGGGACCGGCTGAGAAGTTGTAAATTCGATCGTATTTCATATTTGGTAATCTCCTTTATGGTTGCTTGTTTATCTTCAGGCACATTAACAGAAACCTGCTTAATCATAGCTAAGTTGGCCTATGGAAATCATAGTCTGCAATGCCGATTCGGTCAAGTGAATCAGGCGAAAATGAGCCTGATTCAAGACCCTTATACGTCCTTTCACATCTGTATGAGCCTTTGTCCACTCTCTTGACATTCGCGCATTTTACCTGCCTGGCAGGCTGCTTTATAATCATGTTATGGCAAAAACAATTCGTGCTGAGAAACAAAACTGGCTGCTCATTGAAAAAATTGGCAGTGGTGACGCGGGAGAAGTCTGGCGGGTTGAATCTGAAACAAACCACCAACGCGCCGTGCTCAAACGTCCGGTGCAAAATGTGTCCGGTGGAACAATGATACGCCAGGCCTCTCAAATTGAAGCTGAAGGACAAATATTAGCTGAATTAGACGGCGTTAACAGCCAACGAAATCACCTTCGTGTGCATACACCGTTGCTCATTGACAAGAGCCCAGCTGGCACTTCCGGCACCAGTGGACTGTTTATGATCAGCGAAGAAGTCACTGGCACATCTATTACCAACCTGCTCGATAAACTTCGCCAGGGACATTCGCCTTTTTCGCAGGTGCTCACGCTTAAAGTCCTGGCTGCCAGTTTTCAATTACTCAGACAGGTTCATGCCAAGGGCATTTTGTGGAATGACGTCAAGATGGACCACATCTTTTGGGATGAAGACGATAATAAAATGTCCTTTATCGACTGGGGTAACGGGTTGAGATTCGACACGGACGCGCCCGGTGAACAACTCAATCCTGGGCTCGACTTCCAACAACTGGTCAATGAAGGCAGACAATTACTCACCCAAATCGCGCCAGGTTTAATTCAGGATCTGGCATGGCCTGTCTCTGTTTCAGACCTAAGCCCATTGGATATATTCCATTTACAAATGCGCGTGGAATATCTTGAAAGCCACCTGGCTATGCGCGTTATGGAATATCAGCTATTGTTTGATAAATATCTCAAATCCGCTGACGATATCCAAAGTCTGCACACCACGCTTGATCTCAAAAAATCCCTTGAACGTTT
>Ga0123334_1004452_pt1 | contig 14269 bp, 15 predicted proteins | sample BiotimSIPDNA_FD_89706 | JGI IMG/M metagenome (GOLD analysis project Ga0123334, IMG submission 89706) | Anaerobic biogas reactor microbial communites from Washington, USA - Biogas_R1 time_0 SIP DNA | ecosystem: Engineered > Bioreactor > Anaerobic > Unclassified | place: Washington, USA... | reverse complement strand
GCATGCCCTGACCCGGGGAAATTATACCTCCAGGTTACTCATCTCCTTCGTAATGTTGAAACTGTACTCCGGGTATTCATAAATAGGCACACGCGGTTCGGTCTGACCCATGCTGTAACCAAACAGTCCCTCATACTGCGAGATATCCTCGCCCAGCTCCTCAAGCTGCCTCAGATATTCATGTATCGATTTGGATTCGATGATGATCATCTTGCCCATCTTGTTGATGATGGGACTGTGGGTACGGGTGATGTCATGATCAAACTCCAGGATCCTGCGGCCGTAACGGGTGATGCCTACCACCCTGAATGTGAGACTCTTTCCAACGCCGGGAAGGTTGAGCACGTTCCGGTCAGTACCCAGGAAGGGAAGGTCGGCAGAACGGCGCAGCGCATCAATGCTCTCCACTATATTTTCCGCGTTATCAGAGAATTGCTTTACCGTCTCATAATGCTCCTTCTCTATCTTACCGATGATCTTCTCTTCAAGCTGCTCCTGCACCACCCTGGCATTGGGTGCGAAATTGAAGTTGTTCTCCATGTAACCCTTTACCGTGAAAGTATAGTATGGCAGGATACCGGCATCATTCATCACCTTCCTCAGTTTGGCCGTGTGCCCCCTGCGTGATGCTGCAGTGGTGAAGACCAGCTGGTTGGTGATGAGCCACCCGGCACCGGTGAGCCTGCGTGCTGCCTGGCTCGACTCCGGGGTGACCTCCATAGGCGACTCCACGTGTGTCTGTATCAGGAACTGTGAGATGCCTATCTCACTGGCTTTCTTTTTGAAATCACCAAGTATCTCTGTCAGTTCGGGGGTTATTCGTTGCGGGAGGTAAGTCAGCATCCTCGTCCCAAGCCTGACCCTCTGTATCTCGGCATGCTTCTCGCCGTCAGGTCTCTGCCTGTTCTTTTCGCGCTTGTTGCGCGCCATCTCATAAACGGCATCAAGCAACTCCTTCAGGCTCCTGTCGGAACTCATCAGGGCATCACCGCCGGTGATGAGTATATCCCTCAACTGAGTATCGTCCTCAAAATACTTAAGCAGCTTGCGCTGTTTTTCCGGCCAGCTCTCAGAAGGTTTTAAACGGTCAAGGTCGAAGTTAAGGTGACCGCTCTGGAAATCGTACATGCGCTGACAGGGAGAGCATAGTCCGCCGCACGCCCTGCCCATGGTGTCAGGAATGAGGATGGCCACCTCGGGGTACCTCCTGTGGATGTTATTGTGCGAAGGGAGAAGCCACCCGGCCGCATTGGGCTCACCGGGCACCACCTTATCCTCCTTCTCCCATGCGACTATATGCCCGAACTCATCCACCAGCTGACGGCTGTAGACAATATAATGCCTTATGGCCAGGTCAGCGCCGATGGCGAAATAGGGAACACGCACATGCAGCAACGAGAGATAATAGGGATTGACAAAGAAGGGTATTCCTGCCTTCTCTGCATCATAGAGTATCTTCATGGTATCAGGATCAAGAGAGTGACCCAGCATCTCGTTGAGCAGGTCCGGGGAGCGGATGGCAAAATGGAGATGGAACCTGTAGTTGTCCCACCACTCATTCATCATCTTCAGCTTCTCTCCATGTGAGATCCCTTCAGGAAAAGTATATCTGGCATCCCGGATCTCTCCAGAGTCAATTTTTGCAATCAGCAGGTTGATGATCCTTTCCCTGTTCTCACGGCGCAGTTCAACTATGCGGGGATCAACTCCCGACGGGTACATCTCCATCCATCTCTCAACCGTATCCCTGTCAGGGATAATCTGCCTGCTCTCTCCCCTGAGCTGCCTGAAGAGCTGGATCATGTCAATAAAGAACTCCGGCTTGGCGCCACCCGTACCCTTGATCACGGCAAGCCAGATGAACCTGATGGGATTGCTTACGGCAATCTCCCCCCGCAGGTTAGGGTCAGGGTATTCAATCCCTGCATGATCAATATAGTCAAGTATCCTGATGATGGCATAGTCATTCCATGTAAGCTTTTCGAAGTTCTTACGCCTGGTGACCTTGTCGGTCTGAAAACGGAAGGCATCCTTACGGCTGCTGTATTCCGAGTGTATCCAGTTCCTAACACCTATCTGTGCCTCGATCTCATTCTTCGACTCGCGCATTATTGTCTCAAGCATGGGGTTCTCGCGGAGCAGCACGCGCAAAAGGCGGTGTGAACGGACGCTGATGGCTATCCTGTCAAGTTTCTCATTTTCTGTCATAACGATTATCTTTTTTGTGGCGGGACGCTACAAGATAACAATTATGAGGTAGAACCTCAAACAGAATCAGACAGAAAAGAGTCTTATTTCTGCTCCAGGTAATCGAGAATGATCTGCACCTCTGCCTTTACCCCGTTAATGAGAGCACTCTCATCGGGATTGAATGCCGGATGGTGATTTGCCACACCCGGCCCGGTGCTGAGGTTTAAGTAACATGAGGGTGCTATCTTCCTGTAGCGCGCAAAATCTTCGCTGGCAGTCATTCGGGGTGCATCAAAAACCATGTCGCTGCCAAGGATTTTCAGGGCACCGGTTCTGGCGAGCCTGTTGAGCACCGGGTCATTTTTCATTGCCGGATATCCCGACGTGTATTCAAGGCTGCAGGTGACATCGTGCACCCTCGCGATGCTCTCAATGACCGTCTTTATCCTCCCCTCTATCAGGTCACGTGTATCTTCAGAGATGGTTCTTACCGTTCCTGAAAGAAGGGCCCTCTCAGGTATGACATTCGGTGCGTTGCCCGACTGAAACTTGCCGACAGTGATTACAGCCATCTCGCCGGGCGTAACACTTCGTGAGACGATCGTCTGCAGGGCCATCACCATCTCTGCCCCCGCCACTATCGGGTCTCTCCCCATCTGGGGCATCGAACCGTGAGATCCTTTGCCATTTATTGTCAGATAGAATCCGTCGGAGGCAGTAGAGGCAGGGCCATCGGGAAGGATACCGACAGCGCCAGGTATGTCGCCTGGACCGATATGCAGACCAAAAAATGCGTCCACATTATCCAGTACACCGGTCTCAATGATGTCAAGAGCGCCGCCAGGACTCTGCTCCTCGGCATGTTGAAAGATAAAATATACGGTGCCTTTGATCTGTTTCTGCATTGATGAAAGCGTTGCTGCCGTACCAAGTAACATGGCAGTATGCACATCATGCCCGCAGGCATGACTCACTCCTTCATTTACAGAGGCAAAGGGGAGACCTGTCTCTTCTTGGACAGGCAGGGCATCCATATCAGCCCTGAAAGCGACAGTCCTGCCAGGCCTGCTACCCTTTAAAATACCAATAACACTTGTCGGTGTAGGCCATATCACATCAATATTCCCGAAGCTTTCCAGCACTGTGGTGACATACTCAGAGGTAAACAGCTCTTCATAAGAAAGTTCCGGATTCTGGTGAATGTGCCGGCGCCATTCAATAATCTTTTCAAGAGGTATATTCATAACCCATGGAGGCTCCTTCTGCGGCTGCCCGGGATGAACTGAAGCCATTGAGGCAGGCATGCCTGCCATCAGGAGTATCGCTGCTGCCGTAACAACTCTTTTGTTTCTCATTTAATGCCTCCTCATTTAGTAGGTTCTAAAGGAGATTATCTGTCAATAACAGACATAAATGTACTCAGTTTTATCGATGTCCTGTGCGGAGAGGTCATTATTATCTCTAATATCACCGTCGGAATCATCTGACCATTGTCAGAAGAAGGATCAATTTGTAGTATCCTTACTGATAATCTGCCTTCACTCATCATAAAGGAAATATAAAAAGCCATTAGGCTCTTTTTCAGCATTCTTATGTTCTTCTGCCTATCATGCCAGACAGGTCCCGGGCAGTCAGAATTCAACCTCGATCTTGAGAAACAGTCTGTCTCCGGAGCCCTTCCCGACGGCCGGTTTGTCTGGGGCAGTGACTGCAGGCTCACTGTGGTTACAGCTGTGAAACACTCCGGCCATCAGTCAGTTTACATAAAACCCTCCGGATCCGGGGCCAGGCTGCAGGACAGTATCCGGGGCAAGGATCCGGGGCTCATTCATCAATTAACCCTCGCTGATAAAAAAATATTTGCACATATAAAATAAAATATTATATATTTACATTATATAAATATCTTATATATTATTAATATGATACAAACTGATCTTATCAAAGGTTCTCTCCGGACAATAGTTCTCAAGCTGCTGAAGGAAAACGGCCGTATGTATGGGTACGAGATAACCCGCAGGGTTGAGGAACTCACTTCGGGAAAAATCAGGCTTACATACGGTGCGCTGTATCCCGTGCTCCATAAGCTCGAAAGTGAGGGAGTGCTGGTCACTGAGGCGGAGAACTTCAACAACCGCATCCGGGTCTATTACAGCCTGACTGAGAAAGGCCATTCATTGGTCAGTGAAAAGGTCAGGGAACTGATGGAGTTCATAGAATCTCTCCAGGGCATTGTTAACCCGCAGAAGGGTCCGAGCTATGTCTGAGCTGACATTCAGTGATATTGAATACATCAGGCAGGATGTGATTCGTCAGGAAATCTGCTATTCGCACCTTGCTGACGAGCTCATTGACCATCTCTGCTGCGATGTGGAGAATGAGATGACTGGTGGTCTCAGCTTCCGCGACGCATACCGGAAGGTGAAGGAATCACTGGGACACCGCAGGCTCAGGGAGATACAGGAAGAAACTCTTTATTCTGTAGACACCAAATACAGGAATATGAAAAACACTATGAAAATTTCAGCAATAACCGGTACCATAATGATCGGTTTTGCGGCCCTGTTCAAGATCAATCACTGGCCCGGCGCCGGCATAATGCTTACCCTCGGAAGCCTTTTACTGGCTTTTGTCTTCATGCCGTCAGCACTGACGGTTCTCTGGAAAGAGACACACAGCGGGAAGAAACTTTTCCTTTATATCTCAGCATTCATCACCGCTATGCTGTTCATTGTCGGAGTAACTGCAAAAGTACAGCACTGGCCGATGGCCGGACTGTTCCTGGCTCTTGCATCACTGTCAGGGATATTTGCCTTTGTCCCCGCCTTGCTGTCCGCCAAACTGAAAGTTCAGGAAAACAGGCCGAAAAAGATAGTCTATATCTTAGGTGCTGCAGGATTGATCTGTTGCATCTTTGGACTGCTCTGCAAGATTCAGCACTGGCCACTGGCCACCATGTTTCTGACAATCGGGTCTTCAGTCATATTTTTCGCAGTTTTTCCATGGTACGTCTGGCAGACCTGGAGGGAAGAAAGAAACGTCAGCGCCAAATTCATTTTCATGGTTACCGGCATGATAGTCCTGATGTTACCGGTTTTGATGCTCAACCTCAGCCTGCAAAGGACCTTTGAGGCAGGTTACTACATACATCATGAAGAACAGCAGGCATTGTTTGATTACAGGTTCAGATCAAATCAGGCAATAATAACCAATTGCAATGACACCTCTGTTTTGCATGTCTTTAATGAAATTAATAACAGGACTGCCGAACTCCTTTCAGTAATCGATAATATTGAAGCCAGGCTCATAGCAGAAGCTGAGGGAGAACCGGGGGTGCCGGCTGTCCTGACCGGTCAGATAGCAGAAACGGTGACCGGACCTGTAATACAGTTCAAGGCGCTAAAGCAGCCGTTCCATACTGTTCCTTTCAGGAACTTCCTGATGAAGGATTCAGGCTTGCGGAATGAACTTGCCGCTGCCCTGAAGAAATACTCTGATTATCTGTCGGATCAGTTGCCTGCAGATAAGTTTGAAATGTACGCGAAGCTGCTTGAACCTTCCGTTTACCTGCCGGAGATAAATCCTGAAGCCGACAGGGTGCCTCTGATTACCGGCCTTCATATGCTGGAACTGATGAAAAACGGCATCCTTACTGCAGAATCACATGCACTTGCATTGGTTTCAGCAGTTAATAACCAGTAAAACCTGAAGAAATGAAACAGAAAATATATATTCTGGGGCTTGTCATCACGTCGATAATCTTTCTTGGTGCTCTGCTTAAGATCAATAACTGGCCGGGTGGAGGTTATTTGTTGGTTCTTGGTATCGTCACACTCATTATTGCATTCCTTCCGCTGGCTCTGAGAAATCACTACACGACTGAGGGAGGGAGAAAGAATTTACTGCTGTACATAGTGACATGGCTCACATGTTTCGTGGTGTTCGGCGGCATGCTTTTCAAGATGATGCACTGGCCGGGAGCGGGAAAAGCCCTGCTGATAGCCTTGCCCTTCCCGTATGTGGTTTTCCTGCCGGTCTTCCTTGTAGTGGCAGCAAAGGATAAGAATTTCAGCATCTATAATACTGTCGCTGTGCTTTTCCTTCTTGCAGGCGCGTCAATCTCCTCTGCCCTGCTGGCACTGAATGTTTCGAAGGAGAGGTTGGATGACAGCATGCTTTTGTCGCGCAGCTACAACAGGGTCGAGGCCGTACTGGATGAGATACCTGCTGCTGCCGGCCAGGCATCGGTTATAAATAAAATCGATGAACTCCTGTATATTATTGATGACTATCAGCGCAAAATATTCTCCGTTGAGGGGATGTCCGAGGAAGACTGGAATAATGATCCATGGATTTTCCCGTTTCCGGAAAAAACATCCATCGCAGATAAAGCCCTTTTCATTCCAGGGAAGAATCCCACGTATGACACAAGGCTTCAGGCAGGGCTGGGTGACCTTGTCAGTGAACTTCAGAAGTCTGCCGCTGATGAAGAGACTGCCGGCAAAATACCATTGATCTTTGACTTCTTTGAAACGCCTGGTGACAGCCTGGGATGGACGCAGGGTATGTTTGTTGTAAACCTCCGCGTGTGGTCACTTATTTATCTTGACGGACTCGAGACAAACCTGAAGCTGATCAGGGCAGGATTGTAATCCTCCCGGTCTGGGCCAGTTGGGAGATTACAAGTTATCATACATCTTACAAAAGACAAGCTGACAGCCTCATCCCATGAGGGTTTGCGAAGGTTTTGGCACACCCTTTGCATTACACTCTGTGAAGAGCGATCTTCACAAAACTTAAAGAGATGAAAAAGTCAGTTATCACATCGGTCCTCGCAGTTCTGACAGCCTTAACGACGATAGTCGGGGCACAGAACTACCCGAAGGAGTACCTGGGTCTCCCCGGTGACAACCTCAACCTCTACGCGGTCATGGATCTGTTCCGCAACTCCCCTACCCTTGAAGCTTTCGAGAGAAGCCTCAACGAAAGGGATTCACGGATCAATAACCTCGACCTCAACGGCGACTGGAGGGTTGACTACATTGCCGTATCGGACTACCGCGACGGCAGGGTTCACAACATTGTTCTGCGCGCGGTTCTGGGCCGCAATGAGTACCAGGACGTGGCAGTAATAATAGTGGAGAAGATCAAGAAGAAGAAGGTAGTGATACAGATAATAGGTGACGAGCTCCTCTACGGGAGAAACTACATAATAGAACCTCTCATTGCAAAGAAGCACAGGATCAGGCACGAGTACCGCCCAGTCTACTACTACGGTGGTGCAACCGTAATCAACAACTACTACTACAATATCTGGGAGTGGCCGGTGGTGGTCCACATCTACAGTCCTTACTACTCGGGATGGAGCTCATCATCGTACTGGGGTTACTACCCTGTCTGGTACGAGCCCTGGAACCCCTGGTACTGGGACTACTACTACGGCTATCACGCCGGATGGCACAACCACTACCACAGGTACTACTACCATTATGACATACCAAGGTACAACAGGTACACCGACTACTACTACCACAGTGTAAGGCAGGAGTCGCCCCAGGTTCAGCGCAGGGTTGCCGAGGGCAACTACAGGCAGACCTACTCGCGCCCCGATCTCAGGGAAGGAGGCAAGGATCTCCAGCGCAGGACTCATGCAGCCATCACTGAAGGTGCACGCAGCGTGCCTGCCCCGGCTGCCGAAGCAAGACGCCAGGCATCAGACCGGGCAGTAAGCGTGACAGCACCTGATGAGGGCAGACGGAGCACAGCCGCCACCACAAGCCGCAGCGCATCCCGGACTGAAGCTGCAAGAAGGGCTACCCCCGGCAGCGTCAGCAGGAATGCAGCAGAGCCCGAGGCAGCCAGGAGAAACAGTTCCGGCACAGTCAGCAGGGATGCTTCCGCCACTGAGGCAGCGAGAAGGACTCCTTCCACGGTGAGCAGGACAGAGCAGGATGGGGCAGTCATAGTCCGCAACAACGAGTCGGTCCGCAGATCCTCTGTCGTCACAGGCCCTGAATCAGTGACGGTTAAGAGTGAAGCAACCAGGGTCTCTGAACAGAGAGCTGCTGAAGCTCGTGAGGTTGAGAGAAGGGCTGCAGAAGCCCGCGCTGAGCAGCAGAGAGCTGCAGAGGCCAGGGAAGCACAGCAGAGAGCTGCAGAGGCCAGGGAAGCACAGCAGAGAGCCGCTGAGCAGAGGGCCGCACAGGCTCGCGTGAACGAGAGAAGAGCTGCAGAAGCCCGCGAGACTGAACGGAGAGCAGCAGAAACACGTACCGCTCAGACTAGAGTCCCTGAATCAGGCTCCGACAGGATGAGCCGAAGATAAAAATCATCTGACTGGCTTAAGATCCCGCTGGCTATGGCCGGCGGGATTTTTTTGTACCTTGTGTGATCAAAAGGGAACATATTCACTCCGGTGTTGTTATATTGACAATTCCTAATAAAAATGCTATGCAAACAATTCTCGGTGCTAACGGTACTATAGGAAAGATCCTTGCACAGGAACTTACCGTGTACACTGACAGGATCCGGCTGGTAAGCCGAAATCCCATACGAGTGAATGAGACCGACGAACTGATGCCGCTCGACCTGACACAACCGGGAACAGTGGACAGGGCTGTGCAGGGCTCGGATGTTGTTTATCTTGTAGTTGGACTGGAATACAACCTGAAAGCATGGGAACAATTCTGGCCTCCGCTGATGAGAGATACTATCAATGCGTGTCTTAAATACGGTGCGAAGCTGGTCTTTTTCGACAACGTCTATATGTATGATAAGAGTCATTTATCGCATCTTACCGAAGATACCCCTGTCAATCCGCCAAGCAGGAAGGGAGCAGTAAGAAAACGGATTTCAGAAATGCTGCTGGAGGCCGTCCGGGATATGGGACTACAGGGGCTGATAGCACGGTCGGCCGATTTTTACGGTCCGGGCAACGAGAATAATTTCATCAACCAGATGGTACTGAAGAATCTCAACTCAGGTAAAAAACCGATGTGGTTCGTGGGGCCTGACATAAAGCACTCTTTTACATACACGGTTGATGCGGGGAAGGCTACTGCCCTGCTGGGCAACAGCCCGGATGCGTATGGCCAGGTATGGCATCTTCCCACTGACACCAGGTCCGTTACCGGCAAAGAGTTCATCACAATGATAGCCTCGGAATTCGGCATCACAGAACCCAGGATCTCCATCCTTCCCAAATGGATGCTCCGTCCGCTGGGTCTCTTCATCCCTGTCATGAAAGAGATGCCTGAGATGATGTACCAATATGACCGCGATTATTTCCTTGATTCATCAAAATTCACAACCCGCTTCGGCATAAAAGCCACATCGTACGAGGAAGGCATTAAAGAAACCTGCAGAGTATTCAGGACCAGGGAGTGATTCTGTTATAAAAAAGATCATATATTTGCAGCCCACAGGTGTTTTCCGCCTGTCGCGGAGCAATAATTACCAGATATTGATCTATTCCTGATATAATCTTTCCATAATGATACTGCAGGCTGCTATTTTGCTTGTCGGATTCCTTGTACTTATTAAAGGCGCTGACTGGCTGGTTTCAGGGGCATCATCCCTTGCACGAAAGTATAATGTCTCCGATCTGGCGATCGGTCTTACCATAGTGGCATTCGGAACTTCCGCCCCGGAACTGGTGGTTAACGTTTTTGCCGCCATTAAGGGGCACCAGGACATCGCATTCGGCAACGTGATCGGCAGCAACAATTTTAACCTGTTCATGATCCTGGGGATAGCAGCGCTGATATCTCCGCTGAAAGTACAGTCAAGTACCGTCTCCAGGGAGATCCCTCTCTCATTTTTCGCAATTCTGTTGCTCTTTTTCCTTGCCAACAATTTCTTCCTTTCGGACAATACTGCACTGTCGAGGATCGACGGGTTGATTCTTCTTATTCTGTTCGGCTCCTTCCTGTTCTATGTCTATCGCCAGCTTAAAGTTGATCCGGAGGTGAAGTTTGAGACACAGAGACAGTATTCTACACTGAAAATATGGGGATTGATCCTGGCCGGTCTTGCAGGCCTGATAATCGGTGGCCGGCTTGTCGTTGACAGCGCCATAAAGATAGCCACTGCATGGGGCATTAGTGAAAAGGTTATCGGACTTACAATTGTTGCTGCAGGCACCTCACTGCCGGAACTTGCAACATCTGTGGTGGCAGCGGTCAAAAAGAACAATGACATTGCCGTGGGCAACATAATAGGATCAAATATCTTCAATATCTTCCTGATCCTGGGTGCAAGCTCCCTTATAAGGCCTCTGCCTTATGACAGGGGATTCAACGGTGATATGTATTTCCTTGCATTCGGAACCCTGGCACTCTTTGCCATGATGTTCACCGGCAACAGGAAGAAGCTCGACAGATGGGAGGCAGCGATACTCCTCGGGTTATTTGTTTTGCATACAGCACGCCTTGTGGCACGGTAACCGCGGATAAGGCATTTCGCCTGCCAGGCATGGCAAAAAGTGTCTGCCGGTGCGGACTTTGATCACCATAATCACAATTCAGCCTAACCTTTTGGAATGAATTTTGTTTAACGGGTAATGACTCTTTTAGACGGTTATATTATTTTTGCTGATTCAAGAGTTTTTTAGAAATCACAAAAGGCGGATCCGAAAAGCCATACGAGTAGGAAAACATACTAAACTATTTCAATTATGAAGAAACTGCTATTTTTTGTTGCTCTGATAAGTCTGGGCGTCATAGCCAGCGCACAGGTCAATCCCAACGCTCTTGGAGCCCGCCTGTACGGTGGCGATAATTTCAGCGGAGCAGAACTATCTTACCAGAAGGGACTCAACGACAGGAACAGGCTTGAACTTGACGCCAGCTTCGGGTTCAAGGAAGACTTCACCCGTGTAGCCCTCGTGGGAATCTATCACTGGGTATGGAATATCGCAGGAGGATTCAACTGGTATGTTGGCCCCGGGGCAAGCATCGCCTATGATAATTTCAATGAAAATACATACGTCAATGTTGGCCTGGGCGGACAGATAGGCATCGAATACGACTTCAAGGATCTTCCGATCATGATAAGCCTTGACTCGCGTCCCATGTGGGATTTCCTCGGGGATGTCAACGGGCTCGGCTGGGGCGCTGCCCTCGGTATAAGATTTACCTGGTAGCGCCGCCAGGGGCAGGAACATGAAATGCCGGTATCGACATTAAAACATATACTTTTTGTACTTATCAGCCTCCTCTCCTTTTCAGTCACGGCACAGACTGACGGACCAGAGGCCAACACAGAAGGATGGTTCGCCGTCACCCGGGTGGTTGACGGCGATACCTTTTGGGTGACAGACTCCGGTGGCAACAGTATCAAGATAAGACTGATCGGTATTGATGCTCCCGAGCCACGTAACACAGGCACAAGGCCAAAACAGGGGATTATGGAAGGGAAATCATTCCGATAAATAGATGAATATGAAAATAGTTGACTGGAAAGAAGAAAGTATTCTAGAGACACCGCACAGGGTTGATGTACGAAGGTTATATGATCGCGAAAACGCTCAGGTCATGCATATTACCCTCAATCCGGGGGAAACGCTCAAACCTCACATCACCCCCGTTGATGTGTTCTTTTACATCCTTGAGGGATCGGTAGATGTACTCGTTGGAGATGAGACAATTACCGTCGGCAGCGACAGGCTCGTGGAGAGTCCGAAAGATATTGTTCACTGTCTCTCGAACAGCTCCACGGCTACTGCCCGTATCCTGGTGGTTAAGGCTCCGAAACCTGTCACCTCAACAAGAGTGCTCTGAGAATCTACTTCACCTGGTTTAGCAGGGAGTTGAGACGAATCTGAGCCGCCGAGCTTTTCTCTGTAAGCCCGACTACCTCAACCTCCTTATGAATCGCGCCTTCATATGATCCGGAGATTATTCCGTTCTCCTCATAGGTGGAATTATCTCCCATAGACCCATAGGTTCCGGCACTGATGTTGTTGAAGTTCACTTTATAGAGTCCGTTGGAACCAACCGTTACATCAACGCTGCCACCATCACCGGCAAGATAGAATGAATCGCCGTCGAATGAGATACCGCTGATGAATAAGAGACCAAATGGATGCAGGCATCTCTCCACTTCATCGTCATAACCTACTGAAGGATAATTTCCACCCAGGGTGTTACTATTCTCGTCCAGCACCGCCAGGGCAAGCACGGTGGTATCTCCGCCACTGATGTTGCCGAACATGAACTGAAATACGTGCATCTCATTTGTAGCCCCCTTATTGAAAACCTCCTCAATAAGGTAGAGGTCATTGATCAGGTACTCCTCCCCGTCATATGTAAAGGAGTTCACCGGATCCTTGTCCTTTGAACAGGAGAACAGGGTCAGAAGGGCAAAAAGCCCGACAAGGAACAATGCATTTCTTTTCATAGTGTTTAATCTTTAAAACGATATAATGAATTTTTTTACTGGTACTTCTGTTGATCTCGTGCAGAACTTCTAAATGCTTAACCTATGCAAAAGCTTTTTTATTGCGGTCCTGCACCATTTTTTTCCTCTAATCTGCGTTATAATATTAAACTATAGGAGAAAACTTCAATATCAAACTGACAGACAAATCATTGAGGAATTCAGGAATATATTTCTTTCTGCTCGTGGCTGGCGTCTTGCTCTTCATCGCTGCATGCTCCCACAGGGCACAGCCTGGTATAAGTGACAGAGACAGATCCTCCGGAGCGACTGTCAGAATTCCGCAAGCAACGTTCAGGTTGCCTGACGTGTCAATCAGCGCTTCTGAAAGGAGGCGTCTTGAACTGTTCATGGAAGAAGGCATTGAACAACCCGTTGCTGTTGGGAAAGCCACTCCCGCAGCGGTCATTGAAACAGCACGCGGATACCTGGGTGTGCCGCACTGCATGGGCGGTACCACTACGAGGTGCATGGATTGCTCCGGACTGGTATTCAGGGCTTTTGGCACAAACGGAATAACACTTCCTCACAGCTCTGAGGAACAGGCAAGATACGGCCGTATTATTGCAGACCGGGAGATGCTCATGCCGGGCGACCTGGTGTTTTTCGTACAAACATACAACACCAGCCGGCTGATAACCCATTCGGGCATCTTCATCGGCGAGGGCATGTTCATTCATACCTCTTCCCGCCAGGGAGTAACAATCACTCCGCTGGATGATCCGTACTGGAAAGAGCGATACCTGTTCGGTACGAGAGTCTTCGAGTGAAACTCACCACCCGGCACATGGCCGGTGACCGCTTATATCTTTCTCCCTATATAGAAGACGTACCCGTAGTAATCCTTGTATCTGTCGTAAAGCCTGCTTTCTGCAACACTGCAACCTTGTTGGGACTAGACATCCTAAGTTTTGAGTCATCAAAAATTTGGATTAAACTACAAACAGAATTTTTTTCAGCTTGGATTTTTATCCTGACAAATCAATGAATATTATCACCTGCCGGCTAACAAAATTCCCTGGTAATTACTAAATTGTTGAGCCTAATGAGAGCGATGTACCTTCTTCCGGCAATTGCTTTTTTGTCCCTTAAAATTTGCATGTTAAGCGGACAGGAAGTACTTAACCTGGAATTTCCTTCGGGAGATTTCTCTGAACAGATAAAGACTGTATCCACGGCTTCCGGTGATGTTACCGTGGTACTTAAAGTGTACAGAAACATCCCGTATGTGGCGAAGCCCGCAGACAGGGAATACCAAAGCCTGAATGTGTATGTCCCGGTCAGGCTCAATGGGCGCGCAGTTGATGCGTCCGGTGTACCGATATTATTTGATATCGCTGTCGGAGGTTATATGTCGGTCAATACTGCCAGGCTTGAAAGGACGAGCAGACGGGCAGACCTTGCCCTGGCTGCTGGTTATGTGGTTGTGGCTCCTGCCTGCCGGGGAAGGGATAACCGCGCATCCGACGGCCGGTACTTCGGCAAGGCGCCTGCAGCACTTGTTGACCTTAAAGCTGCAGTGAGGTATATACGTCATAACGCCGGAAAGATACCCGGCAACACTGACTGTATAATCTCTGTCGGATGCAGCGCCGGCGGTGCACTCTCCGCCGTACTGGGAACATCGGGAAACAGTCCCCTG
>Ga0123334_1004450_pt1 | contig 14272 bp, 14 predicted proteins | sample BiotimSIPDNA_FD_89706 | JGI IMG/M metagenome (GOLD analysis project Ga0123334, IMG submission 89706) | Anaerobic biogas reactor microbial communites from Washington, USA - Biogas_R1 time_0 SIP DNA | ecosystem: Engineered > Bioreactor > Anaerobic > Unclassified | place: Washington, USA... | reverse complement strand
CAAATTGCTGGTACTCGACGAACCTACCAATGGTTTGGACATTCCTTCGAAATCTATTTTCCGCAAAGTGGTAGCCAGTTCGCTCAGCGAAGAGCAATTGGTGCTAATATCGACGCACCAGGTGAAAGACGTGGAGAACCTGATTGACAAAATCATTGTACTCGACCAAGGGAAAGTGGTTCTGCAACAAAGTATTTGGGAAATTGCCGAGAAGTATTCGTTCTGTAGCACTACCAACCTCGAAGGTATTGAAAGCCTTTACCACGAGGTGTCGCCCGGTGGTTTCAAGGTTATGAAACCTGCTAACGGTACACCTACCGAAGTGGATATTGAGTTGCTTTTCAATGCAGCAATTTCAGGAATAACTCTTAAATAGAAATAGCCATGAAAACAAATCATATATTTAATTACAAGCGATTTTGTAGGTATGCTAAAAGCACGCTTGCGCTTAACTTTAAACAAACCATGATGATGGGTGGAGTAATTGCTATTTCAATTTTTATAATTAGCTTAATTGCAATGGCTCAGAACCCTAGCTACTGGAATAAAGATGGTTGGATACCAGTGTTTATAGTGAATTATTTTGTTGTCGGAATAATTTATGCAGGTTTTGCATTTTCACAATTTAGGAGCAAAGAAAAAACAATCATGTCGTTGATGGTTCCTGTTACAACATTCGAAAGGTTCCTATACGAATTCATTGAAAAAATTGCATCATTCATTTTGCTCTATCCAATACTATTTTGGGTATTTAGTAGCCTTGCTGTTTTTACTAGAAACGCCTTCCCCTCGAAAAATAGTTGGGTAGAAGTGAATGGTTTAAGAATTTATCCATTTGAAACTATTTCCTATCAACAACCCATTGCAAACACAGAGGATGGGTTAATTCTTATGTTTTTTACCCTGTCGGTATTCTTATTTGTTATCGCATTTGCCGGGGCAGCTACTTTTAGAAAATACCCTTTAGTTAAAACAATAGTTTTTGTTGGTGGAGTTTTAGCAGTTACAGCCGGTTATTTTGTGTTGATATTCGAAAAATTGCGTTTGAATAATCCGTGGATAACCAATCTTGAACATACCATGAAAGCAGAACAAGGATTTTTGACGGGTACAATTTTGTTCGCCTTAATGAGCTTGATAGCGCTGGCCTATGCCTATTTCAAACTTAAAGAAAAGGAGGCACAGTAATGGAATTCAAAGATTCGAAAGGGATTTTTCAGCAGATAGCCGATAGTATCTGCGACAAAATCGTATCGGGAGAATACCCGGTTGGAAGTAAAATACCCTCGGTGCGCGAACATGCGGCTGCCGTTGGGGTCAATCAAAACACTATAATGAGAACGTATATGGAATTGCAACGCGAAAATATTATCAGTAACCAACGTGGCATCGGGTTTTTTGTAACCGAAAGTGCCCCGCAACAAATCATTAACCTACGCAAAGAGGAATTTTTCCAGGTGCATTTGCCCGAGTTTATCCGTCAGGTAAAGTTGCTGAACCTGAGCCGCGAGGAGTTAAAACCGTTGTTTGACCAGTTAAACGAAAAGCCATGAAAACAAGCAAAATAATATTCATCTCCTTTTTTGGAGTTATCGGGTTGTTCCTTCTTTCGTTTTTGATACAGGTTCCCCGTGATAAGCGAGGGTTTCAATTTGAAAGCGAAACCGAAGCATTGCCTCCCTTTTCACACTTGGTGGTTACTAAAGGGGCAAACTTACAAGTAAGCTACGGAACATCTGATTCGATTAAATTGTCACATAATAAAGGCGTTATTGTTACAAAACCTGTGTATTGGACAAAAGGCGATACACTGATTGTTGACCCAATTCCAAATCAGGAAAACTTCTTTTTGAATCTTACCTGTAGTGGCTTGAAATCAATTACATTGACTGAAAGCCGGGTAGAATTGAACCAAATCACTCTTGGTAATCTTCAAATTGAAGGTAAAAATGCTGAAATTAATTTTTCCTACAATGTTTCAATCGACTCGTTGTGGTTGAACTTATCTTCAGACTCACGATTCTGGTGCAATAGTTCAACGTTGAAAATAGTTAACCTAATTGCCGATAAATCAAATGCCGATTTCAGCATTGATAAAATATCAGAGTTAAAGGCAGAGCTACGCGACAACTCTGAACTTTCGACCTGGAAAGTACTCCGAAGCGATATAAAATCTGACGAGACCAGCCGTTACTATTCGCGATAGGTTAAAAAAAGATAATTCGCAGAAAAGAAGGTTTGATCGCTTCAGGCCTTCTTTGTTTTTCACTCTTCGGGTAACACCGCGGTCACTTCAATTTCGACCAGAAAAGTGCTGCGAATCAATATGCAGGCGGATGAAACAAGCCGATATTATTTGTATTCGTTTGTCCTTTAGGAGTTTTTTGATACAGGATTAACTACATATTAAACAACGTATTAAACATGAAAGAATTGATTTTCTTTTTGGCATTTTTAGCTGCTCAGCTTTCATTGTTTGGTCAGAACATATCGGGTCGTTTAACCGATGAGGAAGGAAATCCGTTATCGTATGGGAACATAGGGGTAATAGGATTAAACAGAGGAACAATCTCGTCGGTAAATGGTGATTTTCGTATTGATATTTCGGGACTCGACAATGGAAATATTATTCGGTTTTCTTACGTGGGCTACGAGAGCAAAGATTACAACGTTGGCGATTTAATAGCCCGTAATTTAGGTGCTTTAAATGTAGCACTTAAAGCAAGAACCTATCAGCTTAAGGAATTGGTTGTAAGGCCAGAAGGAGAACCTAGTTTTATTGGGGCAAAAAAAGCGGGCAGCATGGCATGGGTTTGGAGCGAAGCAATTAATGGCGCTGAAATAGGAACACTGTTCAGAAATTCGGATGAAATAGTAGTGAAGAAGCTCTTCTTTCACGTTCGCAGAAATTTTTGCGATAGCATTCTTTATCGAATCAAAATCTATGACGGCAGCAATGAACAACCTGTTGATATTATTAATACTTCAGACATTTGGTTTGTTGCTAAAGAGAAGAGAGGCTGGGAAAGTGTCGATCTGTCGGAATACAATATCGCAATTGATTGCGATTTCATAATTACCCTTGAAACACTGAGAGCCTGGACAAGTGGCGATTACAAAACAACACATCTTTCGGTTGGTAAATCAATTGGTACTTTCAGCTTTTCGAGGGCTTCAAGCATGGCCCCATGGATAGAATTTGGCAATCAAATGAGCTTCAAAGTCCAAATAGATAAAGCCAATACCCAATAAACACATTACGCAAATAATAACACAACTTCAAAATTACATTTCGATTTGGCCCGGGTTCGCTCGGGCTTTTGCGTTAATAATGCTCTTGGCAATTACCATCACGTTGATAAAACATTCCAGAATGAATCTGCGGTATGAGTGAAATCTGCGAGGACCGTTCTATGGAATGGTCATTAATAGAATTGCCCCGCCGAAGTTTCAACGGAGCTTGACCATTATAATAGCTATAACCAACTTAACTGTTCTTAGCTTCGTTTATTTCCCTTCGGGTAACACCGCGGTCACTTCAATTTCAACCACTAAGCCCGGATTGTAAAGCCTTTTAACCTCTACCCAGGTTGCTGCCGGGAAGTCGGTTCCATAATACTGCGTCCTGATTTCTTTATTGGCAATTACCGAATCGAGCGCTGTACTATAAAGGTTTTCTTTTACAACATTTTTGAACGAGGCGTTATAGTACTTCAACGTTTTCTCAATTTCATCGTAAGCGAGTTTTAGGGCATCTTTCATGTTTCCCCAGCCAACCGACCCCGAAACGTAAATGGTATTACCAACTTTTACCGCCTGGGTATAACCAATGTTTTCCTCAACCTCCTTGTTGATATTAAATTTCTCTTTTTTGATCAACATGGAACTACTTTGGCAATAAGCATTTGTAGCAGCACAAAAAACGAGCAGTGCCAATACAGTGAATGTTCGTTTCATTTTAATTTTTTTTGATTTTACAGGCTTAGTATTTATCCTTCCTGTGAACAGACAACCAATAGCTGATTTTCCCTTAATGGAAGGATGGTTTTTCTTTTCTAGTATTCAATGGATTGATATTTTAGAATGGACCGATGAATAAGTGAACCATTGATGCAATAAAATATTTACAAAAAACTCCTATTTTTGGTTTTGCCTTTCAATTTGAAAGCTGTTGCCGAAGGCCTGTCAATCGTTGTAAAAAAACATTGAAAACGGTTCTTTCACAGCTAAAGAAATTGAGGAAAACCAATACAATGATTTATTATGGAAACAAGCGACCAACTGAACACATCGTGGCGTAAAGTAGCCTCCACCATTTACAGGAAACCAGTAGATTCGAAAATCTTTGGCGGAGTAGAATTTGATGTCACTGAGTTGGAGTCGTTCATCAGCCAGAAACGTAAAGAAGGCATAAAAATTACCCTGACCCACTTTTTTGTACTGGCCATCGCTCGAATAGTAAAAGAGCAAATTCCCGAGTTCAATTCATACCTTCGCAGGGGTAAAATTGTAGCCCGTCCAACGATAAATCCCGCGGTAAGCGTTCTTAAGGCCGACGGAGCGATGAGTTCTGTGGTGGTGCCCTCAGCCGACTCGATGAATTACAGCTGCTTAGAAGAGTATATGAATGAAGAAATTCTTAAGACACGTAAAGGGGGAGAAAACGGAACCATGCAAAATAAAAATACACTGGCTAAAATCCCCTGGCCCTTTCGAAACTGGTTTTTCTCGGTGTTTAAAACGCTTACCATAACCTGGGGCATTTCGTTCCCCGGGCTTGGTGTATCGGCCAACAGCTTTGGTTCGTTCATGATTACCAATATTGGCAGCCTTGGCCTCGATTACGGATTCCCGGCCTTACTTCCCACGGCAAATTATTCTTTCGTGTATGTTATGGGTGGAATTCAAAAGAAACCGGTTGTAGTTAATGACGAAATTGTAATCCGCCGCATGATGTCGGGTTCAATTGTGTTTGATCACCGCATTGCCGACGCGGCCCAGGGAGCAAAGCTTTTCAAAGGCTTAAAATATGCAGTGAAACACCCCGAAGAATTTTTGTAGGATAAATTATCTGGAAAAAAGCACACCAAAATATACCCTTGGGCCATGAGCAATGTACTTTGTGAATTCATTACCCGGATATAATAGATAATCGATTTTTGTAGCCAGGTTTATGTGCGAAGTAAGCTTGTATTCAAGGCTGACTTGCGGTGCAATTACCATAGTGGAATACTTTTTATAGATGGCCACATCATACTCATTATCTTTATAATTACCCGAAACCGGATACAAATCTTTTATCCCTCCGCCACCTACTGCAACACCAAAAACTGGCATCAACCGTGATATCTTTGGAACATATTCGAATAACAAACCTCCCCAACCCAGCTTGTAGAAGCCTTCGTTGTTTTTGTAGTTATACGAGGTAACGTACCCTTCGGTACCCACCCTGAAGTGGTTACTTACAGGAAAAACGATTTTCCCGCCAATACCTACACAAAAACCTTGAATCTTGGTATCACTTTCGTTATTGTAAAGAAAACCTACGTGCGGGAACATACCTCCCCTAAAATGCTCGCGTGGTTCTTCGGCCTTTGCCATTGAAAAACAGAATAATATAACAGTAAAAAAAATAATTGCCGTACAGATTCTTAATGCCATAAATATTGTTTTCCGCAAACATATCATTTTAATCGAACCTTTTTGCATTGGAGATAGTGGCTAACAAAAACGGTAATGTTTCGTTTACAAAAAATGCTTTACCCATCAGCAGAACAAGGCATTGATGTTCTCGAGCGAAGTACCCGGCGGAATGTCGCAGCCCGACGAAAGCACAAAATTCTTGTACTGACAGGTTTTTTGCCGCAACAGGGCAACTTCGGCAGTTATTTGTGCCGGGCTTTTCAGTTTAATAACCCCAACCGGATTAAGATTTCCCATAACCATATATTCTTCAGGCACTAAGGGCAAAATTGCACTCATATCGACGGCATTCCCAAAATGATAGGCTTTAGCGCCCGTGCTCACCATCGAATCAACCAGGCTAGCTGTATTCCCGCAGTTATGAAGTATAATCCAAAAAGTATCGTCTTGTACTTTCTCCACAATTTTACGAATGTAATTGGAAGAGAATTCATTGCATTGTTCTTCTCCAAGTAAGCCGGCAGCCGGTTCAGCCATAATTACGCCATTCACGCCGGTGGCTTTCAACCTTTCGAGGTATGAAACCAGAAATTGGGTAGTTTTCTCCAACAATTGATGCACTTCGTCGGGATAAATGAAGATTCCGGTAAGAATTTCAGTTAAATCGAGCAAACGACCAGCCAGTGAATATGGACCAATAGACCCCGCAAAAACAGGCTTGCCAAAGTCCGCCCCAACCAGCAATTCCGCTGCATCAACAAAGGCATTTATTCGTTTTGTGGATGGTTCGGGAATTGTTAAGCCGACAATTTCGGTATACTCGGAAAGCACCCGGCCTTGTATGGCTGGAACCTCATTGTCTGTTATAATCACTTCTGCTCCAAAGGCTTCCGCTTCTAGCGAAAGATCCATGCTCATTGGTATAGCCGGCATCTTTGGAAAACGATTGGCCAATGCCCGAATACATTCAAACTGAACCTTGCCCGAACAGGTCATTTCTGCTATCGTTTTGTTGATCAATGGCAAGCCGGGATATGTCATTATTGGGAAAATTGTTTTTTCGGCATTAGCCATTGTTTCTTCCGCCCATTGATGCATCGCAATTTTCATGGAATTGTTCTTATGGTTATCAACCAAAAGTAAAACAATGTAGACGAAAAATAACATTCTCGCTATAAAAAATCAATACAAATCCATTTTAACAGATAATGAAAATGAGAGAAAAACCAGGCAACTAATTTTCAATTAACGTAAGCAATTCTTCACCAATGATTTCAGAAAGCCGGTTTGCTGAAGCAATATCCAAATGGCTTCCATCGTAAGTAGAAAAACTGGTTGAGGGGAGAGTGATCCAATGCCCTCCGGCTGAAGTAAATTTCCCTGATATTTCTGCTTCGTTATACAAGCCCATTGTATCTTCAAGAGCCTTCATGTCCATGGTAACCGGCGGCCGGAATCCAATCACGGTGATCCCTTTTTCAGACCATTCTTTCACTTGGGCAGCGAGTTCATTAACTAAATTACTGTCGACTTTATACACTGAAAAATCTTTGATATACGACGCTAATGCTTCAAGGGTATCGCGCGGAAATTTTTCGGAAGCCACATATCCATCTGCAAAATAATCGTTACGGTAGATCACCGGGCTCCTTTTCCCGGTAAGCGAGTCTCGAAGCTGCTCAGGGGTTGTAGCTGAAAAATAATATAAAAAACCATTAAGATAGATCCGCTCGAAAACTTCCTCGCGTGGCCGGTTCAATTCTTGCAGATATTGATCGTTATTTTTTGTAAAACCCGTGATACCATTGGCTGAAACCCCGATAATAATCACCTTATTTTTGCTTTCGGGTGAAAGTTTTTTCTCGGCAGCCTGATAAATAACACGGTTCAACCCCCCATTTGAATAGGCAAAGTTAAGAAACCTCAACCCGGGAGTCTTTTCCTCAATAACACTGGGAATAAGTCCTCGATAACTTCTTGAATCTCCAATAATTACACCATCGAACACTGGCGGTGCAAATGTTTTTTGCGACCAGAAACGGTCTTTAAGGTATTTTTCTTTGTTTTTGGGCATAAAAAAACTGAGAATCCCAATCAGGATCACTGAAAGAGCAAGAGTTAACGGTATGTTCCGGTGTAATTTCATTCTAAAACTGAAAATAAATAAATTCACTTCCACTTCCTCTGAAAAAGACAATAGCAGTAATCATCAACGCATAAAAACCCATTTCAGCACAAGCGGCCAGCGCTGGCTTCATGGAAATTTTTTCCTTCAGTTTACTTGCCTCAACTATTTCACTAATAATCATTATTGTAACAAAAACCCAACCATTAAGGCCCCAGCCAAAGTCAAATTTTCCGGTGAACGCAAACATGGTTTTAACAATCTGCCAAGCCTGCTCAATGCTTTCGGCCCTAAAGAATACCCACGCTACCAGCACCTGAATTAACGTAAAAAACCAGGCAAGAACCTTCAAGGCCTTTCTCTTCGAAACGAATGTATTCCAACCTGTTATTCTCTCCAAAGAAAGGAAAAAAGCATGAAGTGCCCCCCATGTTACATACGTCCACGCTGCCCCATGCCAAAGACCAGAAATAACCATAGTCACAGCCATGTTAAGGTGCGACCGCCATTTTCCCTTCCGGTTTCCTCCCAGCGGAATATAAAGATAGTCACGAAACCATGTAGAGAGTGAAATATGCCATCGGGTCCAAAATTCGCGAAGAGAAACCGATATATAGGGATGATTGAAATTGTCGGGAAAGTCGTAGCCCATCCATCTGGCAAGGCCGCGCGCAATATTGCTATAGCCTGCAAAATCGCAATAAATCTGCAAGGCAAAAGCAATAATGGCTCCCCACCAATATGCCGAAGAACTGCTGGGCTGCGGGGCGCTGAACGCAGTTACTACCAAAGGAGCTAAATTGTCGGCAATCACCATTTTCATAAAATACCCTTTCACCACGTAGCGAAAACCAGCCCATTTTTCATCGCTTTCAACCTTCTTCACAACAAGAAGTTGCGGCAACATTTCTTTTGCACGAATAATTGGGCCGGCAACGAGCTGAGGAAACATAGATAAAAAAGCAAAGAAATGGATAACATCCCTTGTCGGCGTAAATTTTCGATGATAAACATCGAGAGTATAACTCATGCTTTGAAAAGTATAAAAGCTAATTCCGACAGGGGTTACAAGGAAGAAGGGTGGAATATTACCTGCAAGCGAAAATGCTCCGGTAAGACCAAACAGCATGTCGATGTTTTGGGCAATAAATCCCGAATATTTAAATACCGAGAGAGAGCCGATATTTCCAGCCATCGAAAGGAAAAACAGTAATTTCCGGTACTTTTCCCAACGAACCATGGCCAGTGCAGCATAATAATCGATCAATCCGCTAAAAATGATCAGAAAAAGAAAACGCCAGTCCCACCATCCGTAGAAAAAAAACGACATTCCCGTTAGCCAGAATAACCTAGCTTTCACCCTTTTACCTATGAATTTCGATACGACAAAATAAACAATGGCAAAAGCTACAAATATGAGCGAATTAAAAAGCATGGTTCTGTTTAGGCCGATAAAAATAGAATTTTTTATGCAAAGCTGCTATGGATGGATTCTATTAACCTGAGATTTACAGCCCATACAAAATTGCAAAGCCCCAGCTGGCCGGGTTTGATATCAAGGGTGGTGCTTTTCAGCGTGTGCCGGGGGTGAGTTTGCAAAGGAATCTTTTGTTCACAGAAAACCTTATCATCGTATTTCCCATTTTATTTTGGGGTGAGAGTGATGAAATTCAGGGATAAAAAAAACCGCCTTAAGGCGGTTTTTTTTATTCTTTTTTCTTTCCTTTTTTCGGTTTCACGCCATTCATTTTGGCATAAGCAAGCCTTTGCTGTGGAGTTAAGACCTTCCTGACATCTTGCCTTTGTTTTTTCATCAAAGCACGTCGTTGTTCCATTTTTGCCTGACCATTTGCTGGTGAGGCACTTAATTTGGCCCTCGCTCTTTCAGCATTACTATAAATTGCATCAAGCTGTTGCATTTGCTGAGAGGTCAGCTTTAATTCGGTTTTATATTTTCTGATATCGCGGGTTGCATTATCAGCCTTTGCATTTGAGGCAATGGTTGCCAAAAAGCAAACAAGAATAATTGTATATATTGCTTTCATAATTCCCGGGATTTATAAAGTTACATTTTTCTTTCTGCGTTTCAATGCTGCCATTAAACCTACGAGACCTAACCCTGCGGCAGAAGCAATCGGGAGCAGAGGCACAGGAGTACTATCGCCAGCAAGAATTGGAACTTGATTCCTATTTTCAAGGGCTGCAGAGATAAATTCAACATTTCCATAGCCATCTAATAAGACATTCGCCCATCCGTAATATTTTTCATTATCTGAAAGTTGAGTAGAAAACCCAATATACCCTTCATCGCCACCTGAAGAGAATGGAGTTCCCAGTGCAGGAGTTGTGTAAGGGCCACCTGAACCTGCAGGTCCTGACCAATTGGATATTAACCCATAATAGTATTCATTTGAAAGAGGACCAATTCTATCGTTCATAAAGAACTTTTTGGCTCTAATCGTAGTTGGACCATCCAGCTCAACGGCATCATCAGCCCCATTGTCGCTAAACCAGTTACTGGAAAAAAACACAGTCTTATACAAGAACGTGTAATAGTACCATCCATAGGATGAGGAGTAGAAGGAGGTTGAAGTAGTACTAGTAAACATTACCCCCAAAAAATCATTTTTACCATCGTTGTTTACATCAATAAACACCCGGTCATTGTCGTGATTTAAGGTTAAGTTTCCATCAGAACCCGTCATAGTGCCAAAATGAGGATTGGCTTGAGCTCCGGCAGAAACAGCCAACAGTGCTCCTGCAGCTGTTGAATAACGTGTCAATTTTCTCGCTATTTCTTTCATAGATTTACAGAATAAGGTTTTTTCGGGTCTAAAGTAGGCATAACAAATTGATATTACAATAGTTATTTTGATTTTTTAAAAAAATTTTGTGCGATAAAGTTCCGGTGTAATAATGCTTTTCATCGCTTCCACATCCAAACTCTTTCCAAGAAAAACAGCTATTCTTTCCGCTGTTTCTATAGGATTATCGATAGTTTCCCTATAATCGACCATAAGAATTTCCACATTTTTATTCTTGAGGCACCAAGGTTTCAACCGTTCAAGATATTTCTGGTAGGTCTCATTTAGTCCCACAGCAAAGTGTTCTTCTTTAATCTTCCCATCCCTGACCAGCATTCGATGTTGCGACTCTACTACTTCATTAATATCCCTAAGCATAAAGATTACTTTATACTTGAATAATTTGGGCAATTTATAAAGCAGGGGCACAACAATTTTTACTGCCTTGCCGGTTGCATCGACTAACCATTGTTGATTTTTAATCAATTGCTTTACTTTTTCATGTTCGAAATAACCCTTGGGATTATTCTCATCGGGTTTTCGAATACCATCTGTAAAAATATCGACTCCTGCGGCATCGAGCATCTGCATCATTAATGAGGTTCCTGAACGGGGAAGCCCGCTCACTACAATGATGGGTTCATAATCATACTCTTCCGATATGGGTACAATTAATAATTCTTCTTCCCCGGAGGATACTTGAAGCGTTGGTGTTGTATTCTCCTTACCCCTCAATTTTAATGCTTTATCCGGTGCGTTCATTTTATTTTCATATAAATCAATTAGCACATTCCGGGCAGTGCCAAAGTTTGGATTTATTTTCAGGGATATTTCAAGGGCGTTTGCAGCATTCACCCAATCGTTCATTTCGATCAGCGTTCGTCCGATATTGTAATGGGAAACATAGTTATAAAAGTTCAGTGTAACAGAATCGAGCAAATGATCGAGCGCTTCTTCATAGTGTGAAAGGTTAAAATTAGCAATACCAACGCCCATGTGCGCCATGTAATGATCGGGATCAAGTTTAAGAAGCTCGGAGTACATCTTTTCCGCATCTTTCCATTGACGGGTTTTTAAGTACGCTTTACCCATCTGAGCGTAATAGGAACTTGATTTTACCTTCTTGGATGTTATTTCTTTATACTTTTTTAGTGCCTGTTTTGTAAATCCCCTTTTCAGCAGGAGATCACCCTCGTAAATTTTTAACTGGTATAAATCATTTTTTGCCTGATAATTTTCTTTAATCGGATTTTGCTTGTTCTCTTTAATCCAACGCTCCCTTTCCCTTCCCTTAAGAATTTCAGGCACCTTCCGGTCATTTATATGCTGTATCTGTTCCTTATTCAATAATTTTTTTTCAGCATTAATTTTCAGCGAGGTTAATATCTTTTCCACCATCTCATAATCTCCTTCATCGGCGTAACAATCGGCCAGTCTGAAAGCAAATCGTCCCTGATAGGGTTTTTTATGAAACAACTCTTCGAGAAGTGGTTTAGCTAAAAGAAACCGCTGCGTTCCATAGTACACTTGTGACAAATTATAGTTCAGCTCATCAACCGTTCGTTCAATGGAAACTTTGACATCGTCGCCAGGATCTTCGATATAACCAAGTTCGATGAGCTGTCTGATCGCATTCGCTGAATGTTCAGGATCAAGATCCCGCTTTTCATCGGGCAACATGCCGCATTCGCCTGGAACATTTTCCCATGAAGGTATGGTTTTAATAGTTGGCTCCTGACTGAAAATTTCAACCAATGGTTTTCCGTCCATATCTTCACCCACGGGAAGTCCCAACAAGGTAAGAATCGTTGGCGTAATATCGAGAAGAGATGCTCCATAAACAATTTCATCGCGTTTGATTCCAGGCCCTTTCGCACAGAAAACCCCCACATTCCGATGGTGATAAGCAGGCCCGGCTGGCTCATTAGGCGTCTGTCGTTGCCTCATATCTCCCGACTTAAATCCATGATCAGAGGTTAAAAAAACGGCACATTCATCACCTGCCAACTGAAGAATACGGGCGAGCATGCTGTCCATCAGTCGATAAGCTCCGTCAACTACATGCTTGTAAAGTTTAAATTCCTCATCTTTTATGCCCTTCATTTGTGGCGGCGAAAAATTCATGAAACCATGGCAGAAGTGATCGATGGTATCCCAATAAATGGCAGCAAAATCCCATTCTTGCTGCTCAAGGGCTAGCGTTGCTGCTGCGTGAATAGACGCGGCTTCTGCAATTTGTTTTGTTAGCACCTCTATTTTTTTATCAATCTTTATTCTGGTGAAATCGGCTTCGGGCATAAATGGCTGCAGATGCTGCACGGTTAACTCAAGTGGATGGACTATAAAATGCGCAAACAGATTCTGTAATTCAGGCGGATAAACCGTATCATCGGGAAGTTGCCTATCATCAACCTTGAATGATTTTACCTTAGGGAACATATTAGAAACATAAATCCCATTTACCGGTTCTGCAGGGAATGAGGGCCACCAATTGACCACATGAGTCTTATACCCGTTTTGTGTAAGGATATTCCAAAGTGCTTTTACCTTTCGTGAAGAGTTTGAAACAGGACGTATCGATGAATGATCGGGTGTAGGTTCTGAAAAACCTAATATTCCATGCTTATCGGGATACATGCCGGTGGCAATGGTTGTCCAAAGCATTGGAGAATAGGCAGGCTCAAGGGTTGAAATATTCCCCATTACCCCATTTTCAATGATGCTCTTTATGGCCGGCATCTGTCCTGCATCAACTAATCGGTTTATGATCTTCCAGTCTGCGGCATCCCATCCCAACAATAATACTTTATTTTTTTTGTTCATTGCCAGCCTCCTTTCTTTTTTTCATGTTCTTTATTAACATGGCAACAAATGGCGAGTAGAAACGGCTACCATACATCTCTTCTCTTTTTTTCCTCCAGGCTATAATTCCCTGGTAACCGTAAGCCAGCAAGCCAATATTCCCGTCAGGGTCTATTGATTCTTCAGTGCCATCAGGCAAGACCATCTTTGTTGGTGCAATTGAATATAACTGATCAAGAAGGTATTGGGTTTCCTCATCGACAGGTTCAGTCTCATTGTTATCAGGTTTCATGAACAGATATTTTAGGGTAAAATGAAAAGTGTAAAAACTGCTTTTTTGTGAATGCGTTAAAATTAAGCGATCCATTGAAAAAAAGATAATTATGAAGGATTTTTTTTATGATGCAATTTTTTGATTTGCCCAGAAAGATCGATTAATTGATTAAACATCATGTTTGGGCGCTGCTGATAGTCGAAAAATGGATAAAGGACAGGACATCGTGTTTTTGAAGCAAATATCTTCTGGATCTCTTTGACCCCAAAAGGTTGTGAGTATCATGCTGATTATAAAATCGGGGAAATTTATGCAAATGGTAAAAACAACGTTCTGTCCTCGTTGGGATGCAATATATTTGAATGGCAGGATTTAGAATTTTCGGTTCATCAAAAACAGGCCGAAATTCAACTGAATGGGAAACCTATTAACCTGAGTTCGACTATATTTTTGAGTTCAGACCGCTTGTAAACAGTAAGATTCAATGCAAAATCACGCAGAAATAACGGGTTATTTTAAGTGATTTTAAAGCAGAAGATTGCTGTTTACAAGTGGCGGACAATGAGCTTTGCATAAAACACTGTTTTCCTGCATTAAATTTCCTCGATTTGGCCCGCTAATACT
>Ga0123334_1004446_pt1 | contig 14283 bp, 12 predicted proteins | sample BiotimSIPDNA_FD_89706 | JGI IMG/M metagenome (GOLD analysis project Ga0123334, IMG submission 89706) | Anaerobic biogas reactor microbial communites from Washington, USA - Biogas_R1 time_0 SIP DNA | ecosystem: Engineered > Bioreactor > Anaerobic > Unclassified | place: Washington, USA... | reverse complement strand
TTCAGATTTCAAATCTTAAATGATAATTTTTGAATCTTGAATTTTGAATCTTACATCCCTTAACCTTGTGCCTTGCACCCTATTTTACACACACCTTTCTAACCTGCTGAATATCTGTGAGGCCAAGGAACACCTTTCTTATACCATCCTGCATAAGGGTTGTCATACCATCCTTGATGGCCTGCTCCCTTAATGCCTCCATCTTTGCCTTCTCCTGAATGAGATTACGCATGCGATCTGTACCATCGAGGAGCTCAATAATACCTGTCCTGCCCTTATAACCTGTATTATTGCATTTTTCGCATCCCTTTGCCCTGTATAGTTTAAGGTCATCTGTATAGGCAGTGCCGAGCGCATCAAAATCACCCGCATATGCCCTTACAAGGTCATCGTATTCCTTTTTATCAGGGTGATAGGGCTCCTTGCACGCCTTGCAGAGTGTCCTTACAAGCCTCTGTGCAAGTATTCCCAGGATGGCATCGGCGAAATTAAAGGAGTCCATCCCCATATCGAGGAGCCTTGTGATGGTCTCGGGCGCACTGTTTGTGTGGAGTGTGCTGAAGACCAGGTGGCCTGTAAGAGATGCCTCTATACCGGTCGAAACAGTCTCATGATCACGCATCTCACCAACCATGATCACATCAGGGTCTGCCCTCAAAAATGAACGCATGGCAGCAGCAAAATCAAACCCGATTTTTGGCAGCACCTGCACCTGTCTTAACCCCTTCTGGGTGATCTCAACAGGATCTTCTGCTGTCCATATCTTTGTATCCGGTTTGTTTATATAATGTAATGCAGCATGGAGAGTTGTGGTTTTACCGCTCCCGGTAGGTCCAACAACAAGGACTATCCCGTATGGTTGTGAAATAAGATGGGTGAACAGCTTATAATTTCTTTCACTAAAACCCATTGCATCAAGCGGGATAGGTTCGCCCGCAGCGAGGATACGCATTACAACATCCTCTTCACCGCCAACAGTTGGGATTGTTGCAACCCTGAGTTCTATATCAAGCGAGGCGAATTTTTTGAATTTGATCTTGCCGTCCTGGGGTTTTCTTCTTTCAGAAATATCAAGCTCAGACATGATCTTTATCCTGGATACGATCGCCCTTTTATAATGATACGGTATGGTCTGATATTTAGCGCAAGACCCGTCTACCCTGAATCGTATCTCAGCCCCTGACTTTCCAGGGTATGGCTCAACATGGATATCCGATGCATTCTTTTTGTATCCGTCTGTTATGATCTTATTTACAAGCTGGACAATAGCGCTGTCATCCTCTGTCATCATCTCGGTTGAGTCATCATCAGCATCAACTGCATCAGTATCAAGTTTTGCCATGATATCATGTATAGAGTCGCTCTCCACAACCTGGGGGGTGCCGTAAAAGTAATCAAGAAACCGGATTATATCATCCCTTAAACCCACACAGAACTCATAGGTCGCTGCCTGTATAAGGCTCTTTATGCTGTCAACCTTGTCAAGGCGCTGTGGGTTATCTATGAGTATCTTCACCCTGCCCCCTTCCCTTGATAGCGGCACCCATAAATTGTTTTTAAGGTAAACATGTTTGAGCCTTGCAAGAAGATCACCGGGGATCGGAAAATTGCTGTCATAGGGCACATAGTCACAGCCATAGAATTCACCCAGGGATTTCCCAATATCATTTTTCTTCACCTTGAAGTCATTAATAAACACGGTTTCAATTGAAACCTTCTGTTCCCTTGCCATTATAATGGCCTGTTCAAGCTCCTTTTCTGTTATCAGGCTGTTATTTATCAAATAGTCAAACCGCGTCTTTTTCCGGGTTTTCTGGACGAGTTTTATCTGGTTATAAAAGGCAATACCCAGCACCTTGGCCATTTCAATCGCAGAATTCTGGTCTTCAAGGGTAAACCTGTCGCCATTGTTTTTGTTTATAAGCTGGAGCACACCGATAATTGTATTCTTGAAAAATATGGGCACAGTGAGTACCTGCTTTGTCCTGAAGCTGTTTTTTTCGTCCCAGCTCCTGTCAAAGGTGAGCGCCCTGTTGATCATGGATAGTTCATGGCCGTCATAGGCGTTTAATATGTTTGTCACCTGCGCATTATTGGCGGTGTAGCCGGCTATGCTCTCATTGTTTATGGGCACTCGGATCTCTTTTGGTGTGGCGCCTCCTGCCTTAAGACGCTGGTAAAGCTCCTTTCTTTTATGATCAATCACATATATGCTGATCCTCTCTGTATTAAAGAGGCTCAGGATCTGGCTGTTAAGGTTGAGAAATATCTCATCCATGTCCCTTGCGGAGTGGATCTGGTTGGCAATGTCGTTTAGCGCCTTGTAGTAAGATAACTTTTCTTTTTGAGCTGTAGTGTCCTTTGTTTCGTCTGACATGGCAGTTCCCCTCACCGTGTTAGAAAACCTGTTGAAAAACTACACTAAAAATACTTTAGAATTGCTGCTAACAATCAATAATATTTTTTTCATGAACCAGTGATTTTCACCCTGTAAACTGCCAGAAATAATAGTTTATTTAAGCCAAAAATAAAAGGTAAAAAGAAAAGCTCCTTACCTCGCTTCTGATTCTCCTTGCTGGCTAAGTTCCATGTCAGGAAATAACCCAAAACCTGTTGACAATACATAAACCATTTCTGATAATGCTCAGGTCTTTTCAGTTTAAGCCTTGTTGGATTGCTTCGCTTAATCCAACCAACGATTCAAATTTTTATGCGCTCGAAGTGGGTTCCTGATGCCTGACCTAATACCAAAACATGGCGGTTACCGGAAGCTTAAAAGCTTTCAGATCGCACAACTGGTATATGATGTGACAGTGCGGTTCTGTGATAAGTATATTGATAAGCGCAGTCGCACCCATGATCAGATGGTACAGGCAGCGCGTTCCGGGGTTCAGAACATAGCGGAGGGCTCACAGGCATCCGCGACCTCTAAAAAGACCGAGCTAAAACTTACTCAGGTGGCAAGGGCCAGCCTTGAAGAGCTCAGACTGGACTATGAGGATTATTTAAGACAGCATGGGCTAAAACTGTGGGAGAGAGAAAACCCTTTAAGACAGGAGCTTATTGATAAGAGGTGTCAGACTGCAGATGAACTTGCCTCATGGGTTGTGGAAGTAGCTAAGAGGGGTGGACAGGATGGACAGAAAGTACCAGATGGACAAAGTCCAATAATGTCCACAAAGTCCACAGGGTCCAAACTGTTCAGGATTTTTCAGGAGCTTTCAGCAAACGCTGCCCTTATCCTGATAGTTGTGGCAAATTCTCTTCTGGATCGCCAGGTTGAGAGGCTTGCCCAGGATTTTGAAAAAGAGGGTGGTTTTACAGAGAGGCTTTACAGGGTTCGGAGTGAAAAGCGGAGAAAAACATTTTAAACATTGAAAGGAAATATATGAAACATTTAATCTTAAGTATCTTATTATTTTCTTTGCCATTATTTGCATCTGTAACAGGTACAGACCAGAATAAGGAACCAACTGTAAAACCCAAAATTGACCAGCAGGGGCCTTCACTACATGACCGCATCTATTTTTTCCAGCACAGGTTGTTACCAGGCTGGACTTTTAATTCCGATGGCGCCTTTTATAAAGATCTAATGAGTGGCAATGTTACAAGGGTAAAGGCCGCTGCTACTGAGATGATTTCACCTGAATTTGCAGAAGGTATTTCAGTAAAACCAATGAGCGAATCTAATGGTGTTTTAATAACCTTTCCGAAACCAGATAATATGCCTGAGTGCTATTTTGTTTTAATTCGACAGGTAGATAAAAAATTTATGTATATAACATACGAAAAAACTATGGATATTTCTAATGAGGGCTTGATAGGGGCCGTGTGTGGCTGGTCTTCTGAAGGCACACATAATAATTATGGTTTTCAGAAATACACTGACCCTGACAGTTTTGTATCTGATGCTTTAAAGATACAACAGTAAGACCTGGGGATGCCTCTACTGATTTTTCCCTTGCGCCTTGAGCCTAAAGCAACTATAGGCATTAGTCTAATCACCTTATACTCTTTATCTCAAAATAGCGCTGAAGCGGTTTCAACCCATTTTTCCCCCTGGCGATCTCCCTCTTCAAATAGGCGACTATCTCACACTGCCCCTCAAATGAAAGCCCGTTGATCCTCTCCATGATATCTATGAGGGTATCAGGATCTATCTCAAAGGTTTTATTAATGCTGCTGCCGGTTGAATCAGCCCGGAGATCACGCTTCATAGCCTGCTCCATTTCTTGAATCTGGCCTATACTATGTTAAAACAGGAGAGTTATCAACCAAAGCCTGTTAAATAATTTCAGATAAGGGTTAGTTTTTTTCACTCTATTTACAATAACAAATGTCAGGCATAGTATCGCCACGATTAACCAATAGGGGTCAATAAAAATAGCAAATAAATAATTTCATGAAGGAGAGTCATGAAGCGCATAATAAATATCATCTCTATATTAACTATGATTTTTCTTATTCCCTGCATTACCCTGGCAGCGAGCGACCCCAATGATAGACCCGGCAACAAGGACCCTGACCTTTTTTCCCGCATGCCCGGGTTCCATATTTATCTTTCTGAAATATTAGATTTTGACCGGTATGAATTTGCAACAGGGGCAGGTAAAACCGAGGTAGTTGAGGGCCGAAGCACACTTATAAACTATTATGCAAATGATGGGATTACCCCGCCCAGCGGACTTCAGGTTGTTCGTAATTATGTTAATGCGGCCAAGGCTATAGGCGGGAAAGAGGTTTATGGCTTTGAAGACGGCGGCACCCAGTATTCGATCATCCAAGTGGTTAAGGATGAGATGGAGGTGTGGGTAGAGGTCTCCGGGGCTGATAATGGAATGTATAATTTCAGGATGATTGAAAAAAAGCTTATGAAGCAGGATGTGGTGGCAAACGCAGAGGCCATGTCCGGCAGTATCAAGGAGACAGGCAGGGTGGCGGTGTATGGGATCTACTTTGATACAGGCAAGGCAGAGCTTAAACCCGAATCAGAACCGGCCCTAAAAGAGATAGTAAAGATGCTCAATATGGACACAAACCTTAAGGTTTATGTTGTGGGCCACACAGATAATGTCGGGCAGTTTAATTACAATGTAAAACTCTCACAGGAGAGGGCAGCCTCAGTGGTAAATGCCCTTACCACTAAACACAGTATTGCCTCTGCAAGGCTTACTCCATTTGGGTGCGGCCCTGTATCGCCTGTGGCATCCAACAAGACAGATGAGGGCAAGGCCAAGAATCGCCGTGTAGAGCTTGTTGCGCAGTAATCCAATCAGCTTTCAGTAAAAATATCTTTCTTTACCTTTTGCTGAAGGCTGATTGGCTATTTAGTAAACTTCCCTGACCATGCCAATTTCTTTTTGTATATATCCTCAACAGAATAATAGCCTCCAAGTCTTTCGCCATACTCCTGTTTCTTTGCCTCTTTTATGGATTTTACTGCCTCATCAATGCTTTGTTCCACTGCACCCGAATACTTACAGCCCTGTTTTGTTGATGCCTCAATTGAGACACTTGCAGTACCTCCAAAACCATTCTTAAAATCCTGTTTCACACCTGCTGAAAAATTGGAGTCCCTGACCTCTCCACCTGGGCCAAAGGTGAGTTGACCTCCTACTGATAATGAGGTGTTATTTGCCGATACCCTTAACCCGGTTGCAGCAGTAACAGAATAGTCCTGCACAACCCCCTGTCCGTCCATGGTAACTGACGAGCTCAGGTCAAAATATGCGCCCGCCTGTATCCCGCCCTGCTTGGCCCCAAGCGTAAGCTTTATGCCCTGACCATAGGTGCCTGTGCCTGTAAACTCGCTTACTGGCTGTGATAAAAAGATCTCCGGTGAACCGGGTATGGGGAGTTTCATATTGAACTTTACTGTAGTTCGCGCTGGCGACATGCGGCACTTGAAAAAGAAATAATTAAAATCAAAACCATATCCGTCTATCTTTTTAAATAGCGGGGTTGATTCGGGTATCTCTCCTGAGTCAAATACCTTTTTAGCTGCCTTGTTGGCCTGTAACAGATCATTTTCCTCTTTCCTCCGCTCCTCTGCCTCCATCTCCCTCTGTTGAAGCAGGGATGCTATGTCACAATTACAGTCCCACTCATCATGGTACTCAAATGAGCTGTGCGCTGCGCCCACTATGCTCAGTGAATAGACCATGGCAGAATATATGGACTGGCGCACCTCAGGGTCGCTTATAAGGGCAACATGCCTGATAACATCATAATAGTATGCCTCTATGGTAGGCTTTATCTTCTGCGTGTAGTTAATAGCAGTGAGGTTTGCCGCTGACCCGAATGCGACCTCTGCTGCATTGTTGCAGGAGTTGAAATAGGCAACATGGATATTATGCTCCCTCAGCTTCCACTCCGCACTGTTCCCTTTTTCCCCTGCCGCCTTTTTCTGCGCATTAAACTGTTCATACTGTTTATCCCTGATCGCCTTTGCCTCTGTGATCTTTTTCCGGTATTGTTCCAGTATCTCATTAAGGACGCGGTGGAGACGCCGGTTTACCGAATGGAGATATCCCCTATAGAGATTGCTCTTTCTGTTATGCACCGCAAAGTTATGCTTCTGGATGATCACATTCATAGGGTCAGCATAATCATATGGATCAATCTGAAGGATCGCTATAGATGGGTCATACTGAGAAACCAGATCTGCAAGGCCGCTCGCATCGCCCTTTTTCATATCAGCCTTTGCTGCCAGTGCCTCTTTTTTCCAGTCACCCATCTTTTCCTTTATTTGTGACTTATCCACCTTTACATTTGGTTTCTTCTTCATATTCTTATATTTTTCAGGGTGTCTTGCCACATCGTTAAGATCAACATTCATGTCAACATCAATCCCAAGCCGTTCAAGCATCTTCATCTGATCCTGACCCAGCGAGGCAAATGAGGAGATGGAGTAACGCTGGAGCATATCTGCGAAATCCTTAACAGCGCTCTCTCCCTGGGGGCTGTTTATGGCCTTTAGCGATGCATACTGTGTAAGCTTCTTGATAGATGGGGCTTTGAAGCTCCCCTGCGGGGGCAGGCGTTCTACAAACCGGCGCATTTCAATAGCCTTTTCCTCATCTATCTGTGCCATAAAATCAGCGGCAGTGGCGATCGGCTCTGCGGTAATGGTCTTAATATTCTCTTTGTATAACTCTTCAGGAGAATCAATTGGCAGGTCCTTTGTCTTTTCAAGGGCCTTTGATGCCTTTTTTGCCACCATAAGGGTCTGAGGCCTGTCCAGATTTTCATCATCCAGTATGGCCCTCGCCTTGTCAGGTTTATTTATGGAATGAAAATAGGCAGCCATGCCAATAGCCGCATCCCAGGAAAATGGACTCTGCTTGCGCGCTGCCTGCATTAAAGAGCGCGCCTCATCCGGCCTGTTCATATCTATATAGAGGTTTCCAAGGTTGATCATGGAAACAAGGCTCGCATCAGTATATGCATTTTTGTCTATTGAGATGGAAAGGGGTAGAGATAAATGGCCTCTGCATCCTTCTGATATGAGTTGATCCCGGTTGAATTGGTTTTACCCTGCGACAGACTCTTCCCCGCGGTATATATGGCAGCAGCCATATTGTTTGCGTTTGCAGGGGCTTTGGGATCAAGTGCAAATACCGCTGTTGCATAGGCAATAACAAAATTTGGCCGGTTAAAATGGTTTGTGGCAGAGCTTACTGAAAATGAATAATCCCTTGCCATTAATGGGTTTAAATCCTAGCTGTCAAAGCTGGGGTTGAATGTGACAGCCCCCGTATATGCAGAAAGCTCATCCGGCCTGAAATTTTTGCGGGATGATGCGTTGTATGAGGCGGCAAGCTTTAATATGGCTGTCTGATCAGGGGCATCCTCCTTTTTAGGGAGTTTTACAGGAAGGGATTCCAGCTCTGCATTTACTGCCCTCAAGGCGCGGGCCTTTTCTTCAGGAGTGCGGAACTCTACATCAGAGAGAGAGCCTCCCCCTATAACAGGGGCCTCTTTATACTCAGGCTCCTGTGACATGAGCATGGGAAAGAGGTTAGAGGCAGGGTTTAATCCATCAGCGCCGCTGCCGGTACCAGCCTGAGCAGCCATATTTTCAAGCCCAAGCTCTTTTGTCAGGGCCTCAAACTGCCTTAAGCCCTCCTTTTCAGCGGCCTTGCTATCCGCCTCTATCTTCTGTGATGCAGCTTCTGTGGTGGGCATACCGACACACTCCATCCATCTTTTTCGTGCATCCTCTGACTTATCGGACAATGCCTTCATCCTCTACCCGAAAGCCTGCGCCTCAGCCTCGGACATCATGCTCTTACCTTCAAGCTCCATTCCCATATCCTGCATCTTTTGCAGTGCCTCGGCCATTTCCTCCCCGAACTTCTCACAATCCTGTGCGCTAAGGTCATAGGAAGGCAATAACCCGATAAGCAATAACAACATTAGAACCAGCGATTTTATCATTTTTTAAATCTCCATGTATCTCGTAGGATCAGGTATGCCTGCCTCTTTAAAACCCCTTTTTCTTATGATGCAACTGTCGCATGAGCCGCATGCAAGCCCCTTTTTTGAGGGGTCATAGCAACTGTGGGTAATAGAGTAATCCACCCCCAGCTCATTTCCACGCTTTATAATTTCCGCCTTTGTCATGCTAATAAGGGGTGTGTGTATTTTAAGTATTGTTTTCTTTTCCACCCCTGCCTTTGTGGCAAGGTTGGCCATCTTTTCAAATGCCTCTATATACTCTGGCCGGCAGTCAGGGTACCCGCTGTAGTCAACAGAATTAACGCCGATAAATATATCAGCGCATTCAATGACCTCTGCCACTGCAAGGGCATAGGATAAAAAGATGGTGTTTCTGGCAGGGACATAGGTGATGGGAATATCCTTTGCTATATCCGTCTCTGCCCTGCCCTTGGGCACATCAATATCAGCGGTGAGGGATGAGCCTCCTATTGTGCGCAGATCAATATTGATTACCTTGTGATCTTTCACCCTGAAAAACTCGGAAACCCTGCGTGCGGATTCCAGCTCAAATATATGGCGCTGCCCATAATTAAAGGAGAGGCTGTATATGGAATACCCCTCGCTCATGGCAATCGCCATTACAGTTGTTGAATCAAGACCGCCGCTTGATAAAACAACGGCCTTTTTCATGTTTGTCATGCCTGTGATCCCCTTATTCTATTTATGAGGATCATATATGCTATATAAAGATGAAAATCAAATGGACAAATCCCCAGAGCTACACATACTGCGTAACCTTTCTCTTTAGCGCCACCTCTTCCTTTAATATGGACGGGTGGACAGGTGGTTTTGCAAGGAGTATAAAGCCAAAGGCAATCGCCATTATCAATACAGAGACCTGGAACGCCGGGACATAACTGCCCATGATATCCCTCACATGACCCGCTATGGGCGCTGAAACGCCCCCTATAATGGTGTTAAACGGGGTTATATAGCCCATTATCTTTGGGTATTCGGATGTGCCATAATATTTTGGTATCATGTTTACCAGTACAAGGCAGTTTACCCCGAAGCCTACCCCGAAAAGTATTGAATAAACCAGCACGATTGTAAATGATGAGGCATACGGCGCAATAATCAGCCCGGCTATAAGTGTCGTGATCGAGCCAAGTGTAATATACTGCATATTTATCCTTACAGCCAGCATGCCTGCTGTGATCTGGGCTATTGTCATGGCGGTTGACATTACCCCTATTGATATCCCTGACAGGCCGGATGAGATTCCTATATCAAACATGTAGGTCACCTGGTGGGTCACAAACCAATTCATTATCATGTACTGAAATGTGTAAAAACCGATCAAAAGCCACAGGGTCTTTGTCCTGAATGCCTCCTTTACAGTAAAATCCACAGGGGTTGTATAGCTTTTTTTCCCTATGCTTGTATCATGCTTTATAACCTGGCCATTATTACGCGATCCGTCCGGTACCTGTCCAAGATCATGTGGCCTGTTTTTTACGAAAAGGGCGGGCAGGATTACACAGAACAACATTACAATGGCAGCCATGAACAGGAGGGTATGCCTCCAACCGATGCTGTTAATAAGATAAAGCACAAGGGGTGCGATGATCATCCCTGTAACCCCTGTAGCTGCAGTTGCTATACCCACTGCAATGGAGAGCTTTTTTTTGAACCAGTTATTGATGATGGTATTCATGGCTAGCACACCACCCAGGCTGAAGCCTGTCCCGACCATGAGCCCATACCCCACATAGAGCTGCCACTCCTCATTATAAAAGGCAAGCAACAGGAGGCCGCAAACATTTATGAGGTTACCTATGATTATCGCCTTTTTGCCTCCGAACCTCATGATAAAAAGGCCTGCAAGCGGGGCAACAACCCCAATGATAATCATATTGGCGGACTGCGCCCCTGAGACAATACCCCTGCTCCATGCGAAATCATTGACCCAGAAGGGCAGATAGATGCCAAAGGTAATCAGGAGCGAACCTGAAACCATGTTAAATAGAAAGAGCACACAGAGGTTTATCCAGCCATAAAAACCCTCGCTGCTCATCGCTTTTATTTTCATTTTTTTTGATCTCCCTTGTAAAATCCCCGGGCGATCTTGTACATCAATGCGAATCATCATTTATATTTAGATGGATGCGTTACTTTTTTCAGGATCGATCTTCTCCTGAGCCTTGTACAATTTTAAGGTTTCAGGGTATGATCATACCAATCTTCAAATGGATAAATCAGCTCACCCTGTTGAATATGGTTTTATTTGGCGGGATTATCTTTTCGGGCCGGTAAACCGGTCTTGATCCTGAAAAACAGATGTACGGATAGATAGTAAAATATATAAACGATTAAATCTAATCTGTTATGTTAATAGGTATCCGGAATTTTTCCGGGACTTACACCAATTTTAAATACCTGCTACCCACAAGATCACCTGGATTGCATAAAACTTAAGTTATAAATAATTCATTTTAAAATGATTAAAAATATAAAAACTAAATAAATAAAATAATTAACAAAAATAAATTATAAACAATCTTTAAGACAATTTAAAATGCTTCAATAATATTTTAGACAGCATTTGATAACAATCAAATCTGCATCTTTTCCGAATTAAAATCCCACTATACTGCTGCGGTTTTATAGGTTAACGAAGAGATATTGTCAACCCTTCATTGAACCAAAAATCGGCATACCCAATATGCAAGTTAATTGACTCAAACTCATTATCCATGTATAAAACCACCTCGGTTGCAGTATATAAAGCCATGGCTTATGCCGGGTAATTTAATTGAAAGAGAGAAATATAATATGGATAATTTTCTGGAAAAAGGGCCTAAAAACCCGATAAAGATACAGGACAACACATTTAGAGACGGACACCAGTCCCTTCTTGCCACCAGGATGAGGACAGAAGACATGCTCCCTATAGCCGAAAGGATGGATCAGGTAGGTTTCTGGGCAATGGAGGTATGGGGTGGAGCTACATTTGACACCATGCACCGCTTCCTTGGTGAAGACCCATTTGAACGGCTGAAGACACTCAAGAAATATATAAAAAAGACCCCCTTCTCAATGCTCCTAAGGGGCCAGAACCTGGTCGGCTATAAAAACTATGCCGATGATGTTGCAAGGCTTTTTGTGGACAAGGCAAGCGAGGCAGGCATGGATGTCTTCAGGGTCTTTGATGCACTGAACGATTTCAGGAATTTTGAGACTGTTGTGGAAAGGATCAAGGCAAATGGAAAGCACTTTCAGGGCACCATCTGCTACAGCCTTACAGAAAGACGCATGGGAGGTGAGGTTTTCACCCTTGACTACTATCTTGCCAAAGCAAAGGAGCTACAGGCAATGGGCGCTGATACCCTCTGCTTCAAGGACATGGCAGGCATCATGTCCCCGTTTGATATAGCAAAGCTGGTTACAGAGCTTAAAAAGGTGATAACCATCCCGATCCATCTCCATACCCATTACACAAGCGGTATGGGCTCAATGGTTTATCTTGAGGCGATAAAGGCGGGTGTTGATATTATAGATACATGTCTTGCACCCTTTGCATTGAGGACATCCCAGCCTGCTGTGGAGCCGATAGTTGCATCTCTGACCGGCACAACAAGGGACCCCGGGTTTGACCTTGATCTCCTGCTTGATATGGGTGAACATTTGGAGCAGGTTGCGCCCAAATACAGGGATTACCTCGCAAAACACAGGATGTCTGTGATCGACTCAGGTGTTCTCCAGCACCAGGTGCCGGGCGGAATGATCTCAAACCTGGTAAGCCAGCTCAAGGATGCAAACGCACTTGACAGGCTAGCGGAGGTGTATAAAGAGGTTGCTGAGGCGCGAAAAGAGCTCGGCATGCCGCCCCTTGTCACACCAACAAGCCAGATTGTAGGCACGCAGGCGGTCTTGAATGTGCTTCAGGGGCGCTGGAAGGTGATGAATTATGAATCAATGGATCTTGCAATGGGTTATTATGGGAAGACACCAATCCCTGTTAATCCAAAGATCATTGAGGTAGCCACAAAAAGGAATAAAAACCGCAGGCCTGATGGTGTTATTGAGGACAGGGTGGCAAATCACCTTGAGCCTGAACTTATTAAGGCTAAAGAGAAGCTGGGTGACCTGGCAAAGGATGATTTTGATCTGCTGATATATTGTCTCTATCCTGCAACAGGTGAAAAATACCTGAAGTGGAAATACGGGATTGAGAAGATGCCCGACTCTGTAAAACCCAAGACCCTTGATGATATCAGAAAGGAAGATGAGGCAATGGCAGCAGCAATTGAACAGGTGTGCAAGATATCATTTAAATAACATCAGGGGTCATTAATGCAAACCGGGTTTTCCTATGATGATATGTTTCAGTTAGGAGATGATACAACTGAGTATCGTCTCCTCACAACTGATTATGTATCAACCGGCAGCTTTGAAGGTAAGCATATCATAAAAGTGGAATCCGAAGGTCTTACTTTGCTAGCACAAGAGGCATTCCGGAGTGTCTCACATTTATTAAGAAAATCCCACCTTGAACAGGTCGCAAGTATTCTGAATGATCCTGATGCATCGAATAATGATAAATATGTGGCCCTTGAGTTGATTAAAAATGCGGTGATCTCTGCTGAAGGTATATTCCCCATGTGCCAGGATACAGGCACTGCATTGATAATCGGTAAAAAGGGTCAGCATATCTGGACAGGTTATTCAGATGAAGAGGCTTTGTCACTGGGTGTTTATAATGCCTACACCAAAAACAACCTGCGTTATTCACAAAATACGCCCCTTACCATGTATGAAGAAAAAAACACAGGATGCAACCTGCCGGCCCAGATAGATATTTCCGCTACACAGGGTGATGCCTATGAATTCCTGTTAATTGCCAAGGGTGGCGGCTCTTCAAACAAGACATTTCTGTTCCAGGAGACAAAGGCAATATTAAAGAGGGATACCCTCGTAGAGTATTTAACAGAGAAGTTAAAAAACATTGGCACCTCTGCATGCCCGCCCTATCATGCTGCCTTTGTAATAGGCGGGACATCACCGGAACAGACACTCAAGACAGTAAAACTAGCATCTGCCGGATATCTGGATAATCTTCCTATAACCGGAAGCCCTGGCGGCAGGGCATTCAGGGACACTGATCTGGAAAAAAAGATACTTGAGTGTTCCAGAACAATCGGCCTTGGGGCACAGTTTGGAGGTAAATATTTCTGCCTTGATGTAAGGGTTATAAGGCTTCCAAGACACGGGGCATCATGCCCTGTTGGTTTAGGAGTAAGCTGTTCAGCTCACAGGAACATAAAGGCAAAGATCACAAAGGATGGCATCTTCCTTGAAAGGCTGGTTACAGACCCCAGCGTATACCTCCCGGTACCAGCAAGTACTGTTGACGATACGGTACACATTGATCTTGAAAGACCAATGGCAGAGATACGTGCGACCCTCTCAAAATACCCTGTTTCAACCCGCTTGCTTCTAAGCGGCAGGATGATTGTTGCAAGGGACATTGCCCATGCAAAACTCAAGGAAAGGCTTGATAAGGGTGAAGGGCTGTTGCAATACATGAAAGAGCATATCATCTATTATGCAGGCCCTGCAAAGACTCCAGAAGGTTATGCATCGGGTTCATTCGGACCCACAACCGCAGGCCGCATGGATCAATATGTGCCCCTGTTTCAGTCTCATGGCGCATCAATGATAATGCTTGCCAAGGGCAACCGTTCGAAAACCGTGACAGACTCATGTAAAAAATATGGCGGTTTTTACCTCGGTTCCATTGGCGGTGCAGCAGCAAGGCTCGGAAGAGACTGCATTACT
>Ga0123334_1004442_pt1 | contig 14290 bp, 14 predicted proteins | sample BiotimSIPDNA_FD_89706 | JGI IMG/M metagenome (GOLD analysis project Ga0123334, IMG submission 89706) | Anaerobic biogas reactor microbial communites from Washington, USA - Biogas_R1 time_0 SIP DNA | ecosystem: Engineered > Bioreactor > Anaerobic > Unclassified | place: Washington, USA... | reverse complement strand
CGTCGAGGCGTCTTCAAGCTTCAAGCCGGTTTCCGTGTTGAGGAAGGTGCAATTGGCGACAGTCGCCCTGGTATTTGGCCCCGCTCTCAGCGCCCATCCGTTTCCCCCAGTAACAAGTACGTTCTTGAGGAAAAAGGTCCCTGTGAGCATCGGATTGTCATCCCTGTAACCCAAGTGCCTGGCGGAATTTTGCGATAGGTTGATTTGCCCATAGCCGTTGTTGCGGACGATGGAATCCTCGACGGATCGAGTTCCGCCATGGAGGTCGATGCCGACCCGGCGGTTGTCCTCCGCAACGATGCCGAAGAACAGGGTCCGGGAGGCGTTGATGTCCTGGACACCGTAGTCGTTGTGGTGGAGATGGGCGGAATGCACAACGGCTTCAACGTCTTCGTGAACCGAAAATCCATCGTCTCCATTCCAGCGCCCGACGATGTTCTGGAAGCGCAGCCCCCTGCAGTATCCATGCACATTGAAGCCATCATTGCCGAAATGCTGGCAAATCAGGTCGTTGACGATGATGTAGCTTTGTCCTGTGAAGATGACTCCGGATACCTTGTAGGTCCCATGGAGATTGTAGTCGTTGGAATGCTTTCCGTCCTCGCATTTGAAGAAGATTCCGTCCTTGTCCCAGGTGGCGAATCCCGTCTTGAGGTTTTGTGGCTGGGTCGGCTGCGAGATCAGTTCGAGTTTTTCGTTGAAGACCAGCGGGTTCAGCGAGCCTCTTTTCAGTTGGTTTTGATTATGCCAGATTCCATTTTGGAGTTGTTTCCAGCCATCTTTTGGCACGGGTTCCAGTCCAGACAGGATCGCGTTTTGCCCTTCGACGACGATTGGTTTTGCAGGAGTTCCATCTGTGGTAAACTGCAGGCTTTCGTAATAGATCTGCCCTGACGCGAGCTTGAGCGTATCTCCAGGCTTCAGGAGCTTGCTTGCCTTGCCAAGGGTCCTGAAGGCGGCTTGCGGCGATAGACCCGTCCGTGTATCGTCTCCAGAAACGGCATCGACATGATACGTAGCAGCCAGGGAAACGAAGGAAAGCAGAAGGAGGATAAACGCTATTTTCTTCATCGGACAAGATTTCCTAAACGCAAAATCTAGATGATGCATTACATTAATTAAATAATAGTCAAGGAGAACAAACTATAATAAACTTGCGTGATGGATATTTCCACTCGCCAATGAGAAAAAAATCGATGAAGCAAATACAGAAGTGCCCACATTGCCACAGGGATGCAGTTTTCACCAGGGAAATTTGCCCCAATTGCGGATATACATCCAAGTACGAAGACCGAGGGGAACCCGACTACAAGGCGGATGAGGCCAACAAGCGAATCCCCTCCTATGCGGCAATCATGGAAGAACACATGACCGTCGCCCAGCGACACGGCAGGATCCTGCTGGGGTTGGTAATGGGCTTGATCGGCTCGCCACTGCTGGCATGGGGAATTGTTAATGTGTACTTGCTGATGGATCCGAATCGCACGATGGAAATCCCGCTGTTTAAGGTTTTCCTGTGTTGCGTCGCATTGGGGTGGATGGATTGGGAAATCTGGCATAGCGGTCGAAAATGGCTTGTCCGCGGGCTGATGATGATCGCATTTTTCGGTGGATTGTTCATGCTAGGCCGAGCCTGCTTCCTGATTTTCAGCCAGAACTTCGATAACCCTGTTTTGTTGTTGGGATTCCTGATATTTGGCCTGGTTTACCTATGGTGCGCCTGGCAGCTTTTTCGCTCCAAGGACATCCCGGAATTCTTGCGCATGCAACGACAAAAGGCAAAGGACGAGGAAATCTCCTAAGACGAATTTGAGTCGAAAAAGAGCAGTTGATGCCTTATGATTGTTGTGCCTTTACAAGGCACGGTCCTAGGGCGTTTTTCCCTCTCCAGGCTAAAGTCTGGGGTTAAGCATGGTTAAGCACCTACGGTGCAATGCGTTATGAAGCTACGTCCGACCCGTCCGACCCGTCCGACCTGTCCGATCCCGTCCGACCCGTCCGACCCGTCCGACCCGTCCGACCCGTCCCAGTCCCAGAACCTCCAATGTTGAATCCGGGAGGCATGTCACATGTTTTTTGAGTACGAAATCGATGATTTTTTCGTGGATCAAGAGTTGGGTTCTAGGCAGGAAAACCGCTTGGCTATCCCAAAATTCCACCAATTCAAAACACGACTTTGAATTGGTGGAAAACTTATGGATATCAAACTAAATTTGCGACAGGTATTTTTGGAAGCCAATTGGTTTTTCGGAGCTACCAGTGACCAGTACAAGCCGCATAACAAACAAGGAGTGTTAACACCATGACTGCGCCAAAATCCTTCTTTGAAGTGACAAAATGGCTCTTTCCTGTTGGGGCAATTTCGTTGATGCTTTTGGCTTTGGCTGGTTGCAATTCACGCGAAGACGAGGTGCCTGCACAGTCGGCGGCTATGGCTGCAAATCCTTCGGAGGCGACAGAGAGCCAGCCTCCTTCAAGTAAAAAGGACGAGGCGCCTGCACAGTCGGCGGTTACGAGCGAAAAGCCTTTCGAGGTGACCTACTGCCAGCTTCTTTTAAGCGAGGCGGAAGTCGTCGAGCAAGGGATTGATCGGCAACGCCGCATGTATCCGAGAGGCTCCAAACTGCGAATCTCGGCACAGGCTGTCGAGGAAGGCTTCAATGCCGCCACCCGAAAAGAGGCGATGGCGTGTTTCAACCAAGCGTGGCGATTTAATCCCGAGAATCCAATGGCTTATTGGGGAGCAGGCATTATAAGAGGCTTGGAGGCTAAGAAATTTAGTGAAAACAACATGATCGACATCGCGAGGAAATATTGGGATGACTGCTTAAAACTATTTGAAAGTGCGGAGAAGTTAATTGACAATGTCCCACAGGAGAAAGTCTTTTTCCAAATACATCTGGCCAAGCCTATACTAGCTATGCCGTTGCCATGAAGGACGACCTGGACGACCAAGGCAAGGCCATGTTGGAAAAAGCAAAAGCTTTAGCCTTGCAATACTATGATTGCAAACTGTTCGAACCAGAGGCAAACAAGCAAGTTCAGATGCGGGCGGGTTGGCAACTATGGAGAATCTATACGGCACTCGGCAATAGCGAAGAAGCAGAAAAATATAAAAAAGATGCAGAGGAAATCGAGAAGGAACGCCGTCTTCCAGGAGACATAAAATGGGGAGAATGATCGCAAGGGGCTGAGAAGGAACCTGAAGCTCCTGAAGGCTCATAAAGACGCCAGCCCCTTCATCCCACCCCAAACTAATAGTATTTGTGAACGATTTCGATGACAGGCGCTTGTGCCATGTCAGCGGGGTTTGTTCCTGGCTCTCCATCGGGAACGGGTTTGCCCAATTTTTCGAAATGTTTTACCCAATAGCTGTCGATCTCGCCAGTTGCGGGGTCTTTGAAAGACATCGCCAAGGGTTCGAAAATCGGTTTCCCTAGCGAATCCAAAAATGCAAAGCGGACCAGTTCGCTGCAATAAAACTCATCGTTTGTTTCGCTGTAGGCGCAATCGTATCCTTTTCCCAAATGCTTTTCAGCGTTCTTTATCGCACCTTCGATAGTATATTCAAATTCTTTTTTCACTCTTCCCACGGCGATAACATGCCCATTGTTCAACGTCGCTGTTTTCTTGAAAAAATCTTCCAGCGGTATTTTTATCACGCCTTCGGGGTCTGTAGCTTCTATCACGTATTCCTTTCCATTTTCGATGCTGACAATGGCAACATGTGAAAAAGGAATTTCCTTGTCCTGCCCTGTTGTATTTTGAATGGCGCCAAGCAGTTCCGAGTTATCGTTTCCTACTGAAAACAGCAAATCGCCCGATTGAAGCTCGAACTGGTTTTTCATTTTTTTACAAGCTTGGGAAAATACAACAAGGATGATGCAAAATAGAAAACGAAACTTATGCATGCTTAAACCCTTTTTTAGGAGTTGTTCGAAAAAGATGTACTCTACCTTTCATCAAGCAATTATCAAGTTCATTCCGAGATAGTTTTATCGATCATTTTACCATGAAGCAATAGACCTAGGCCGTTCGCCGTTTTCCAGCGATTCCGCCTTGGAACGCTTGACAACTTCCCATAAGTAGCGAAATTAACCAGAAGAGACAGCGCAACAATCGCCAAAATCAGAGAACGACTGCCCGAACTTCGCTCGTCTCATATGCATTGGAACGCGATTCAAGAAGCTATTGCTATTAAAACCGACTTTTGCCCATTAACCATTTACAGGAGATCAATATGATATCGTATTACCCGAAGTATCCGACCCGCCCCGTAATCTCATTGGATGGTGCTTGGCAGTTCAGCCTGTATGAAGGAAAGTTTCTTGAGGAAATCACACCTGATTTTCCAGCTGAAGATCGGATGTGCGTCCCTGGCGCATTTGATGCGACTCCGGCCTATTTTTGCAAGCGCGGCACTGCAGTCTATCGGAAGGAATTCAGCTTGGAGCAGTCTTCTTCTCGCTTGCTTGTCCGGATTGGCGGATTAGGTCTTCGGGCGCGTTTTTATCTTGATGGAACGCCTGTTTTCTACACTGCCTTACCCTACTCCGCTGAATCTTTTGAACTTGCGGATGTCAGTGCGGGAAACCACACTCTTACCGTTTTGGTCGATAACATGTTCAGCCCGGAACACCAGAAACTATTCCTTCCTGGCTATGATTTCTTTGGCTTTGGCGGTTTCTATCGAAGCATGGAACTGCGTCCCCTTCCATTGCGAAATGCCTTGGAACGTGCCCAAGTACGCACGCTGTGCCTGAAAACTGGAAAAATTTCTGTAACCCTGATTTTCCGTGGCGAAACGGATCAGGAAATCACATGCACTGCCAGCTTTGACAATCGACAGGAAACTACGGAGTACCGACTGAAGCCCGTCAACGGGCGGGCGACATTTGAAACAACGGTTTCCGACTTTAAGATTTGGTCCCCGCAGCAGCCCGCCTTGCATACCCTGACCGTCCAAACGGGCGAGGATTGCCTGGTCGAACGCTTCGGCATTCGTACCATCAAGGCCAAAAATCGCAAGTTATATTTGAATGGCAAGGAGCTGTATCTCAAAGGAGTCAACCGACATGAAACCCATCCCGACACGGGCCCTGCAACATCGCTTATAACCCAAGTCAGCGATCTTCAGCTTCTGAAGAGCATCAATGTCAATTTTATCAGGGGCAGCCATTATTCCCAGGATCAGCGTTTCCTGGATCTCTGCGACGAACTCGGCTTTTTGGTCTGGGAAGAAAGCCTGGGCTGGGGAAATTCGCCGGAGGAATTAGCGGATCCGGTTTTCATGGATCTCCAGGAGCAACAGACAAGGCTGATGGTGCAAAACAGCATCAATCACCCAAGTGTCATTTTTTGGGCTTTCCTTAACGAATTTGCCTCTGATTCCCAGGCGGGCTATCAAAGCTGCGAACGCCTAGTCAAAGCCATTCGGGAGGAAGATGATACCCGACTCGTCTCCTTTGCCTGCTGCAGGCCGATGACAGATACCTGCTTGTCGCTTTGCGATGTCCTTTGCCTCAATACGTATCCAGGCTGGATCGGCAACAATGACGACGACTTCCCCGAAAAAATTACAGAAGCGATTCCGAAGATACTGCAACGCTGGCGTGAATTCTATCCAGCCGACATGCCGATCATCGTCACGGAAATGGGATGTTGCGGTCTCTACGGGGAACGCGATCCGGCTGCGGCTCAATGGACAGAGCAGTTCCAGGCTGAGTACTTCAGCAAAGTTATCGAGGTTATTTTTGGCACTGCGGACATTTGCGGCCTGACCCTATGGCAATTCTGCGATTCAAAATCCTACTACCGATTCGGCAAGAAGACCTCCATTCGCAGCAAGCCACTGGCATTCAACCTGGCTGGAATATACGATCGCTACAGGAGACCGAAGCTGGTTGCGCAATCCGTCGCCGAATGGTTTGCGAAAAAATAACATTTGCATGAACGTGGGGCGAAAAATCTTTCGCCCTACGTATATTTCTTCTGGATATTGCGCAGAGCCGTCCTCCCGGAATTGATTCCCACTGCAACGAAGATTGCGGGAATCACCATGCCTGCCCAAGCCCACCATGGGATCTTCCGGGAAATCACCGCTTCTGAAGGCTTGTCCGGGTTCACCAAACATTCAATTTCACGACCTGGCGAATAAGATTCGAGGATTTTTTCCCTATTAGGCTCCCCAGGTCCCCTATGACGAAATCGAGACAAGTAAAAATCATAGCGATCGCCCTGAAACTTTTGGTCTTTCCAAACATAATCATATTCAACAATGATCCTTCGGCCGTCTCTTGATATGCCTGAAAATGTCACTACAGCCGAACAAGGAACCCAGGAGCTGCTTCGTATGACTTGATACAGAGGAATCAAGCCGAAAATCAGCCACAGAAAACCTCCCAAAATCGTGAAAAACACACAAAAGAAAAGCGGAGTCCCGATTGAATTCTTTCCCCAAGATGGCTGTTTTCCAGTATTTTCTGCCATATGGTTCCTCATCTATTAGATCAAAAATTACCATGTCCCGATAACAAAAAGGGGTAAAGCCAAAAAAAAGCAGTTGACACCTTATGATTGTAGTGCCTTTACAAGGCACGGTCTCCGGGCGGTTTTCTCTCCCCAGACTAAAGTCTGGGGTTAAGCATAGTTAAGCGCTTACAGTGCAATGCATTATGCAAATCCTTATGACAAGTCCGAACTATCGTCCTTGCCTGGCCCGTGTCCCACCCGCGTGGATTGCGGACGTCCAGTCCGCGCCTAAGACTTTGCGCCGTAGGCGCACGACCATGCTTAACCCCGGGCTTCAGCCCGGGGATAGGATGCCCCCATGCCGGACGCCTTGTAAAGGCGCTACGGAAGACTGTCGCACTTCAATTCACCAGCATGGTGAACAGAACGAACTTTATAACCATTTAAAATCAATCAATTAGGTACAAAATCCAGTTTCAGCTGCTTTTTTTAGGATAATATTCCAGTCCATTTCCCACATGTAGAATTGGATGAAATCGTGATTATGCCAAATCATATTCACGGCATTGTTGTCATCGCCGGTAACATAAGGGCGAAAGATTTTTCGCCCCTACATTCCGCCTCTACCAAGTGGTTAAAACATCATTTTACAACGGCACGTTGGCAGCACGCAGATCGTCCTGAAGGGCTTTGACATCGACCTTTCGCGGTGCGATACCCTTCTTGACGCACTGCGCGGCGGCGGCGCCGACGGCCTCGCCCATGGCGAAACAGGTGGCAATCACACGGGCTGATGCCATGCCACCGCTGTCGGCAGACAAGCAACGTCCCGATACCAGCAGGTTCGATGACTTGTTCGGCACAAAGCAACGATAAGGAATATCGTACCACATGTTTTCGTCCACGACCTTGAACCCGAACATATTGTCGTAGAGCTGATCGGGGTACTTGGTCTTCATGATGCAAGGAGGCTCGATCGTGCAACGCTTGTCGCAGAGATTGGTCTGACCATTGTAGCGCCCGAGAGGACAGTGAATGTCAATGAACCAGCAGCCACGGGCAACCGTATCGTCAAATCGCTGGCTATTGAGCACATCGTGACCCGTCAGGACATACTCGCCGATGATTTGCCTGGTCTCGCGAACACCCACTGCAAATGGCGTTTCCATCAGATAGCAGTTTTCGTAGCCAGGAACGTACTTCCGATAGAAATCCACGATGGCCAATGTGTCGCGACGGATTTTGAGTTCGGCGCGAGTGAGGTCATGCACGTTGGTAGCATCGCCTGCGCAACGCGTGACGGTCGGCGTCGATTCATCCGGTTGCAGCGTAATCCCTTGGTCGCTGACTTCTCCGGCAAAGGTGTGGTATGCCGGAATGCGCCCTTCGGAAATCGCCTTGGCGACAAATTCTCGGCTTGCCTTATCGTGCTCCTTTGCCTTGACCATATCGACTCCTCCAATGCGGAATTTGGTTCCCATCGGTTGCGTCTTGCCATCGGCGGGACGACCCTTTGTGTAGTCGCATCCCAGGTGATAGGCCAGATCGCCATCGCCGGTCGCGTCAATGAAGTACTTGGCGCGCACAGCCTGACGACCGGATTTGCTCTCGATGATGACGGCGTCGATGCGGTCCCCTTGGCGAACGATGTCCACGACCCATGCGTGCAAGAGCAGTTTTGCCCCTGATTCCACCACCATGTGATCTGCGACGTGCTTGACCATTTCCGGGGCGAATTGAATGGCGCTCCTTTGCTTGACATAATCCGGGAAGACGCCGCCTAGAGCCTTGAGTCGCTCCAAGATTTCAACAGGTATGCCGCCGAGGATGATGTCGGTCTTGCGATAGGCGTAACCGAAAAGCGGTCCCATCAGTCCACCGGTTGCCAGGCCACCGAGGATGCCGTAGCGTTCGATCAGCAGGACTTTCGCGCCACGTCGCGCTGCCGCCACCGCTGCGGGAAATCCGCCCGGTCCGCCGCCTGCAACGACAACATCAACATCGTCAATAACTGGTAATTCTCTCGCCGGTTCTAAAATCGTACTCATGTTGCCACCCCTTTTCTAATTTTCCTATGGAACCACCACCGCGTTGGCAAGTTCTTCGGCAACCTGCCGCGCCAACGCTAACGAATCATCAAATTTCTTGGGCGCAGTGATATGCATGCCCAAAGCAGCGACCACAACGCCGCTATGACCACACACCGGTACCGCTAGGTAGCTTACCTGTGGTTGCGATGTCGGAACGAGCGCATAACCATCTCGACGCACCTCCGCCAGCAAAACCTTCAGGTCATTCTCATCACGAATATCAGCAGGCAAACACTCCGCCGGATACAATGCAAATTGTTCCAGTGCGTACTCCCATGGCGCATTCGCCAGCAGCACCCGTCCCGTCGCCAATTGCAGACTTGGATGCGAACCGTGCGGTATCTCCAACTCATGATGACGCAGGTACTGCCGAGAATCGACAACTAGCAGCGTCGATTGCAAAGCCCCCTGCAAAACCGACAGCACGACACGGTCATTCACCTCCAGCGAAAGCCGCTCCAGAATCGGTCGAGCCAACTCCCGAAACGGATGCTGTGCACAATATGCCCGAGCGTACTTGCCACAACCTACCGACAGCTCGTAACGCTTGTCAGTACCGCGATGAATCATCCCCAATGCCTCCAGCGTCTTCACAATCTTCAAGGTGCCTGGAGCACTCAAGCCCAACGATTGACTCAGCGAACTCAGATTCGCCCCTTCAACCGACAACACATCCAGCACCCGAAATGCATGCGCAATAGATTGGACCGGCAATGATCCCATACCAATATTAACTCCTGGTTAATTACAATTAACTTATTTGACATAAACTATAACGCTCCACAGTTGCATGTCAAATGAAAATCTGAAAAAATTGAATCTTGGTTCCGTCGATTGAAATTTGCCGTCAAAGGATGATGGAGCCGCCCTCTTTCAGCAGTTTTCGGGTCTCGGCACTATCGATATTCGCTACACCATTGCCGTCACGCAGAGCCTGCCAGGCGGCGACGCCGACCGCTTCGCCGCACTGGTTGAGATTGACCATGACGCGGACGGCGCCGAATGCATCCCGGTCAGCGTCCAGCATTCGACCTGCAGCAAGGAGATTGACGGCGCCCTTGGGAATCAGGCAGCTCAACGGAATCTGGTAATAGGGCAGTACATTTCCCTCTGGCAACCAGCGCTCGGTGCGGATGCATTGGTCGGCTCTGTAGACGCGCATCGTGCCGTCCAGTTTCTTGAAGCTGATCGTTGCGTCCGTGTCATTATGAATGTCAACCGGGTAGGTGCCATTGCCGATAGCATCGGGGAAGCGGCGCCCAGCCAACAGTTCCTCGCCGATGAGCGCTCCTATCGACTCGACATGGTGCCCTTCACGGATGCCGATCGCCGAGGGCATCGCCTCCAAGCCGAACTTCTGGTCCGGAAATTCTCGACGGAGCATGTCGAGAATAGCCTTGATCTGGCGACGGGACATAATTTCCGCGCGAGTGATTTCATCCGGATCGTTGCAATCGCATTGCATGACTCGCGTACCAGCGAGCATATAGAGCTGGCTATTGGGAATGGGCATGCCCCAGAAATATCCGCAGGGCAGGTCTGGCAGCTCTTCGCGGTACTTGTCCATGCATTGCCGCAAATTAAAGCCTTTCGGGAAGGACCAGCCGCTGAATCGGGCGCAGCTAGTCGGCGGCTGCGGATGCTCGACGCGACGCATGGTCATGCCAGCACTGCGTGCCAAGACACCATCGCCGGATGCGTCGATGAACACGCTTGCACGAATGGCGAATCGACCTGACTTGTCTTCAGCGACAATCGCCTCAACCTGACCGGGACCGGACAGTACCGCCTGGGAGAACGATGTATGCAAATACAGGGTGATATTCTTCTCGGTCGTCACCATGGTGTCAAGCTCCAGGGTGAGTTCCTCGGAATTCAGCCGGATGCCATAACAATCGGTCGGCTCTCTGAAAGTACTGCATGCTCCAGTTTTTTCCAGGCGTTCGAGGGTCTCGAACGTCAGTCCACCGATAATCTGCTGTTGTTGGGTGATATCAAACAGCGAATGCCACATGCCGACCAGTCCCAGGGTGGCTACTCCGCCCAGGCGATTCGACCTTTCCAGCAGCACGACTTTCGCGCCTAGCCTCGCTGCGCGCAACGCGGCAAATACACCTGTGCAGCTTCCTCCAACCACGCAGATGTCAGCTTCAATCTTGACGGGTACCGTCTCGGGCGGCAATGTAATGGTGTTCTTGCTCATAGCTCCTCGCATCACTTCATCACTCAGTATTCAATATCCAATATCCAGCATCCATATTTTATAATTCATAATTCATAATTTACAATTCAGCATTCAGCATTCAAATTTCATCGGTTTCGTACTCAAAAACCATGTGACATGCATCCTGGGTTCAGCATTTAAGGTTTTGTTTTGGGACTGGGACATATGAGACTTTTGGGACGAATGTGACCCATAGGACTGGGACATGAGACTGGGACTATGGGACTTGAGGTTCAAGGACTTGACATTTCTTCATTCAGCATTCAGCATTCAGCATTCAGCATTTACAATTCAGCATTCAGCATTTTTCTTCGTTTCCCTCTGCCGTCCTCTGCTGGTGTGACGATGCCTAAATTTCTGATTTTGCGATAGAGGGTACTGACATTGATGCCTAGGTCTTCAGCGGCTTGGCGTCGATTTCCTCGCCTTCGGATCAACGCCTCTTCGATAGCAGACTTTTCCAGGCTATCAAGCCGCACCTGTCCTTTCTTGCCGGGGCTTCCTTCGCTTTCCTGGCGCAGCTCCGGCGGCAGGTGTTTTACTTCGATTTGCCCACCCCGACAAAGTACGAAAGCCTGTTCAATGATATTCTCCAGTTCTCGGACATTGCCCGGGAAATCATGTTCCATCAGCCTGGCCATGACCTCATCGCTGACCCCGGAAATGCTCTTGTTCTGCAGATTGTTGAATTTGTTGATCAGATGCTCGACAAGAAGCGGGATATCCTCCCTGTGCTCCGCTAGCCCGGGCAACTGCAAATAAACAACCCGAATGCGGTAAAAAAGATCTTCCCTGAACACCCCCTCCTCCACAAGACTGGCAAGATTCTTGTTGGTTGCGGCAATGACCCGAACATCAACAGGGATAGGCTTGATTCCGCCCAATGGCTCGATCACGCGTTCCTGCAATACCCGTAGCAGGCGAACCTGCATGGCCGGCGAAATATCGCCGATTTCATCGAGAAAAATCGTGCTGCCATCCGCCAAGGCAAAGCGGCCCGGCTTGTCGCGCTTCGCATCGGTGAACGCGCCGGCCTTGAAGCCGAACAATTCACTTTCAAGCAGGTTGTCCGGCAACGCGGCGCAGTTGATCGGCACAAACGGCTTCTTGCTGCGCGGCGACTGATTGTGTATCGCCCGGGCAACAAGCTCCTTGCCGGTGCCGCTGGCGCCCTCGATCAAAACCGTGGAGGAACTGGCGGCAACCTGAGGCAGAAGATCAAAAAGCTCAAGCATGACAGGACTGCGACCGATGATGTCCTCGAAGCTGTAGCGAGAGTGCAATTGCTTGCGAAGCTGCTCGATCTGGGTCATGTCCTGGAAAGTCTCAACGCCGCCAATGATTTTTCCGGAACTGTCCTTCAATAATGCAGTCGAAACACGGATGGGTATCCGCTGCCCCTCCTGGTTGACAATATGCGCCGAAGCATCAACAACCGGCAACCCGCTCTCGAACGTCCGACGCAAGGCGCAATCACGCTCGCAGACGCTCGTCCGGAAAACTTCTGAGCAACGACAGCCCAAAGCCTGCTCGCGAGAAATGCCGATGATACGCTCGGCAGCACGATTGAAACTGGTGATGCGCCAATCAAGATCAACCGTGAATACACCCTCGTTCAATGAATCCAAAATCGCAAATTCCAAAGCACCGAAACCAGGAAACAAATTCTTGGAACGCTTGCCCATCGCCAAAAAACCTCCATATTATATCGGCTTGTAATGTTGCACTTTGCAATGTTATCAGCATTTACTATATCACTTTGCACGATTATTGCTAGTTTTAAAACAAACAAAAGATTTTCCGCGCCTGTTAAAATTCGCCTGTTTTCTAGCTGACGCGCCCCGGATCCGACAGCGCCTTGCGAATCTGGCATGGATATTGCTTGTTATAAAAGTCAAGCAGCAGTTGCAATTGATTTTGGCAACATTCAAAGCTAGCTTTAAGGAATTAATTTTCAACATTAAAAAGGAGGTTGACTATGCCTAGAAGAAATGGAACAGGACCGATGGGATTGGGACCGATGACAGGTCGCGGAGCTGGTTATTGCTCTGGATACGGCTTTTCCCGCTCCATGAATCCGGTTGGCGGACGTGGTGGCTTTGGTTTCGGTCGCGGCTTCGGATGTGGTTTTGGTCGTGGTTTTGGTCGCGGCCTTGGCCGGGGCTTTTATGGTGCCGGTCGCGGACAGCCCTTCAATCCTCAGGCAGCCTGGGGTGGTGCCACGGCTGAACAGGAACAGGCCGCACTGAAAAGCCAACTGGCCAACCTGGAGCAGCTTAGCGCCGACATCCGTCAGCGGTTGACCGATCTCGAAAACACGGAAGCAAACAAGTAATCAACGCTTCGATTCAACCTTGGGGGATGGGCTGAGAATTGCCTATGCCCCAACTCTTTACGCAACACGACAACACGGATAAAAAGCAGGACAGAAACGATGATCATTACTGTAGCAAGTGGAAAAGGCGGCACTGGAAAAACGACTTTTGCCGTCAATCTGGCGTATGCCTTGGCCAAGAGGGAACAGCAGAAATCAGCGTGCAATCAAAAGAAGGTTCGCTTGCTGGACTGCGATGTCGAGGAGCCCAATGATCATCTTTTTGTTCGCCCGGACTTTTCGGAGGAGGTTTCCGTCAAGGTTCCCAAGCCTGTCTGGGATGCAAGCAAATGCCAAGCCTGCGGCAAATGTGCGGAGGTATGCAACTACAACGCCATTGCCATGGTCAAGAAGAACGTGTTGATTTTCAATGAGCTTTGCCATTCCTGCGGCGCCTGCGCATGGGTTTGCCCAAACGGGGCGTTGACCGAAGAAAAGACCGAGATTGGCAAGGTGCAGGCATCGGACAGCCCTGCTCCGTTCTTTTTTGCCCATGGTCTGCTAAATGTCGGCGAATCCCTTTCACCGACGGTTGTTCGTGCAGTCAAGCAGTACATCGACAAGGATGCCATCAACATCATCGACGCTCCGCCGGGGACTGCCTGCGCCGTCGTTACCGCAGTTCAGGATGCCGATGTTGCCCTGCTGGTCACCGAGCCGACCCCGTTCGGCCTGAACGACCTGAAACTGGCCGTCGCCCTGACCTTGAAGTTGGGCGTTCCAACAGGAATTATCGTCAATCGCTCTGATGGTGAGGATCGCCTGATTGCTGATTATGCGGAACAGGTCGGAGTCCCGATTGCGGGACGCATCCCCTTTAGCCGGGAGTATGCCGAGACCTATGCCGAAGGCGGCATCCTGGTCGATCATTTCCCGGAACTCGCCGAAAACCTACTGAATATCTATGACCGCATGGCCTGTGCGCTGCCACCGGTTCCCGAGGAAATGGAAATGAATCCGGAAGACCGGGAATTTCCGCCCTTTGAAAAGGGCATTTCAGAATCCGGATATCGGGAAGTCACGGTGATCAGCGGCAAAGGCGGCACCGGCAAAACAACCCTGACTTCCTGCCTGGCACAACTGGCAGGTCAGGAAGTGCTTGCCGACAATGACGTCGATGCCGCGGACCTG
>Ga0123334_1004441_pt1 | contig 14291 bp, 8 predicted proteins | sample BiotimSIPDNA_FD_89706 | JGI IMG/M metagenome (GOLD analysis project Ga0123334, IMG submission 89706) | Anaerobic biogas reactor microbial communites from Washington, USA - Biogas_R1 time_0 SIP DNA | ecosystem: Engineered > Bioreactor > Anaerobic > Unclassified | place: Washington, USA | collected... | reverse complement strand
GTCGAATTTACCGGCAAGGCCATCTCCATTGTCGTGCCCCAGCTCAATCTGCTGGGCAATGAAGAGCTGATGCAGGATAGCTTCTCCGAAGAGCAGCTTGATAAAAGCAAGGTCGCCCAATATATCAACTCGCTGGTGAATAACGTCCGCGGCGGCGCGCTGGGAGTGACCGGTCTGGTCTCACTCATCGCCATTGTGATCCTCCTTTTGACCAAAATTGAAGACGCCTTTAACGATATCTGGATGGTGGAGCGTCCGCGCGGCTGGAGCGTGCGGATTCTCTACTACTGGAGCATCATCACGCTGGGGCCGCTGTTGATGTTCGTCGCGTTGACGCTCCTGGGCTCGGCCAAGATAGAGCTTTTGCAGAAATTCTTCGGCTACATCCCGGGCATTGGCGATATCTTCTACAAGGAGGTGCTCCTGCGCGGTCTCCCCTGGGCCCTGATGATTATCAGCTTCACGCTGCTCTACTACTTCATGCCCAGTACACGCGTCCGCTGGAGCTCGGCGCTGCTGGGCGGCATCTTCACCGGAGTGCTCTGGCAGCTCAACTCCATCTACAGCATTGTCTATGCCTCCAGCGTGGTCTCCTATAGCAAGATGTATGGCTTCCTGGCGGCGATTCCGATTCTCCTCCTGGGCCTCTACCTCTCCTGGATGCTGGTGCTGATGGGGTGCCAGGTCTCCTTTGCCTGGCAGAACCGCAAGTTCTACGTTCAGCATAAGTTTTCCCAAACCATCGGCCAGAAAGATAAGGAGCTGGCCGCCCTGCGCATCATGGCCGCCATGGGCAAACGCTTTGACCACGCGGAGCCGCCCTATACCGTCGCAGAGCTCAGTGAAGGGCTCTTCCTGCCGGCCAGCCTCGTGGAGGAGCTGCTCAAGCAGTTTGTCAATGACGGCGTGGCAGTGCAATCGGACGGCGGCCAATACCTGCCGAGCCTCTCACTGGATAAACTCTCCTGCCACCGTGTTCTCTCGGCCATCAGCCAGGGACGCTACGAGCTTTCCCAGTCAAACATCACCGGCGCTCAACCGGCCATCGAAGCCTATCACGCCATCCAGACAACCCTCCGCGACGCCTCCGAAAAAATAACCATCCGCGACATCCTCCGCAAAGAAAACACCCACGGATAACCCACGAATTTACGCAAAATTTTTTGCGAAATAACCGTATGTGGTCAATAACGCCCCCGCCGATATCCTCAAACATCGGGTATGCGAAGCATACCATTCTTAAGCATCCCGTAGGGATGCCAGAGCATAGCCAGGGGTCGCAGACCCCTGGTAAGGATGAGAAAAAAATCCCCACCCGACCCCGCAGGGGTCGCAGCCAGGCACCTCAAATAACCAATCCCGTCCAATAAAAAGGGCATCGAAAAAAATCACGAATTTACACGGATTTTCAAATAGATAACGGGATACGACCCCTACGGGGTCGCAAGGGTGTTGTGGGGGGCTATGTACCAGGGGTCTTCAGACCCCTGGTAAGGATGAGAGAAAAATCCTCCCCGACCCCGTAGGGGTCGCAGCCATGAATTCTTAGACCTACACACTCCCCAAAATCATCCCCAAATGTATCTTTCATCCCATTGAATCCCATGCTTTTTCAATAAATTCCGGAATTCTTCTTGGAATGTTTTGCTCTGGTGGTGTTTTTCCTGATTTCGAATATATTCTTCAACGGCGTTGGACATGGATTGGCTCACCGAAAAGGCACCGTACCCCAACTGCCACTGAAAATCATGGAACGAATCATATTTATCTTTTATCCACACGGTGGAGGATTTTTTTAACTCGCGCACCCAATCCGCCAAAGAGACGGTTTTTGAGAAAAAACTTAGCAGATGAACATGGTCCTCCACACCTCCCACGCGAATGATGGGACATCCCAGACCGTTTGAAATTCCTCCCAGGTAGCTGTGCATTTCTGAGCGTATAACCGCATCCCGCAAAAAGGGACGGCGGTTTCGAGTAGAAAACACCAGGTGAATCAAAACATTGTTATATGTGTGCGCCATGTGATATTGCCTGGAAAGGATTATGCGGTGAAAAGATAAGAGTGTAAATAGGATAAATGGGCCAATGTTTTAGAGGTGTTGGTATTTTAGAGGTGGTGTTGGTGTGGATGCGACCCCTACGGGGTCGTAAGGGTGTTGGGGGTGGATGGGTACCAGGGGTCTGAAGACCCCTGGCTATGAGATGGCATCCCTCTGGGATGCTTCATACTCCGTATACCCAAAATAGTGGCATACCTACGGGATGATTGAGAATGGTATGTTTCGCATACACGGAATCTGCTCGCCAATAAATCCGAGTTACCGGTGTCATTTGCGAATAGGGGGGAATAGTCTATCTCCTTCTGGACACCGGCGGGGGGTGTGGTTATATTTGGGGCTGGAAGGTCATGAATAAAACCAGGATCAGCGAGATACGTCCGGAGGAGATACCGGCTCTGGTAGGGCTGGCAGCCGAAATCTGGCGCGAACATTTCCCGCCCATTATCGGCGCCGAGATGGTGGAGTATATGCTCGAAAAATTCCAGTCTGAGCCAGCCATCCGCCGGCAGATGGAGGAGGAGGCGGTTCGTTACTACTTCATTGAGGAGGCCGCAGAGCGGGTCGGCTACATGGCGATTCGTCCGGAGCCCGAAGCGCTTTTTCTGAGCAAAATCTACCTGCGCCAGAGCTTCCGTGGCAGGGGTCTCTCCCGCATCGCCATGGATTTTCTGGTCAGCTTCTGCCGCGAGCACCGTCTGTGCAAGATTTGGCTCACGGTCAACCGCTTCAACCTGGGGCCGATCGCCGCCTACGAAAAACTGGGCTTCCGCAAAGTCCGCACCCAGTGCGTTGATGTCGGCCAGGGTTACGTCATGGATGACTACGTGATGGAAAAAGAGGTCGCGCCTCTCCAGAGCGTAGAGCGCCCGAGTGCCCAAAAATAAACTCTCCACAAAAAACCCACTTTGTATTACTCTGTCTCTCAGATATGAAAAAGTATTTTAGGCTTCTTCTGAAACAGACCTCTACGGCGCCCGCCCTGAAAAGACTGGCAGCCTCACTATCCCTTCTGGCACTGCTGCTGGGCCTCTGCGCTCCCTCGTGGGCGGAGCCGCTGCCGGCCTTCTTCTACAACAACCCCGTCACCATTGAGCGCGTCAAGCAATGGGTGGAGGAGGAAAAAGCGCCCGATGAAGAGCTGCTCCTCTCGGAGTACCTGGAAATCCCGATCAACCGCGCACCGCACTACGGGAGCTTCATCAGGGGGCTATTGGTGGCTCCGGAAACCGGCACCTACTACTTCTACGTTTCGGCCGATAATGACGGGCAGTTTTACCTGAGCAGCGATTCCAGCCCCGAGAACCTCAGCAGCGAACCTCTCTGCCTGGTCGCCGGTCACAATTGCACCGCCAACCGCGTATACGATAAGTACCCAACCCAGAAATCGGTCCCCATAGAGCTGAGCGCCGGCAAGAGCTATTACTTCGAGGGCTACCACTGCGATTACGGCTATGACAGCAATTTTTCAGTCGCCTGGGCCACTCCATCAATGGGCGATACCCTGCCGAGCCTGCCCATTTCAATCGAGCACGCCTCAGTCTATAATGAACCGGCCAGCCCGCCGCAGATTCTCATCCAGCCCGAAGCGCAAAAAAACCTCTGGGAAGGCGATGAGCTCCATCTGAGCGTCCTGGCACAGGGCACAGCGCCCCTCACCTATCAATGGTATAAGGATGGGGAAGAGATCGCCGGAGCTGTAGGAATGCTCTACCGCTTGCAGAAACTCTCCCTGATGGATGCCGGCTCCTACACGGTGGAAATACGCAATGAACTGGGCAGCGTCATGAGCGAAGCAGCCCTCGTAGAAATCCGCCCAACCGGCAATCTCCTCCAGGCCCGCTTCTATGACAAGCTCACCAGCCTGGCCCAGCTAAAGAGCCGCATAGCCGAGGGCGACAGCCCCGATGAGCGCTGCCTCCTGGAAGAGCACCTGGAAATCCCGCTTAACCGAGCCGTCAATTTTGGCACCTTCATCAGCGGACTCATCCTGCCACCGGAAACCGGCACCTACTACTTCTACGTTTCGGCCGATAATGACGGGCAGTTTTACCTGAGCAGCGATTCCAGCCCCGAGAACCTCAGCAGCGAACCTCTCTGTCTGGTCGCCGGCCACAATTGCACCGCCAGCCGTGTATACGATAAGTACCCGGCCCAGAAATCGGCCCCCGTAGAGCTGAGCGCTGGCAACGCCTACTACTTCGAGGCCTACCACTGCGATTACGGCTATGACAGCAATTTTTCAGTCGCCTGGGCCACTCCATCAATGGGCGATACCCTGCCGAGCCTGCCCATTGAAGCCCTGTTTTTACAACCCGCCGGAGCAGTAGCCCCTTCTCTGGCCTATAGCTGGAGCGGCGGACTGCTGGAGCTTACCTTCACCGGCACGCTGCAAAGCTACGATGCAGAGCAGCGGCTCTGGGTTGATCTGCCCACTCAGGGTGGTACTTACGAGCTTGCGCCTGAAGGGAAAGAGCGGTTTTTCCGTACTCGCAATTAGCGCCCCGGCCGCCTACTCCTCAAAAAAGAGATGCGGCGGCGGCTCCTTTTCACTCTTCTCCTCATGGAGGATATCCCGTGCCGGACCGATGGCCCCCTGACCCAGAGTCCGGTGGAGCTGATCCACCGCCCGAGCCAGCCGGATTCTTGCTTCCCCGCCATCGGGTCTGCCGGAAAAGAGCGGCAAATGCAGCGCCACCGAACTGGCACGGTAGACCTGCGAGAGCTTGACTCCGGCCATCCGCAGCGGCAGAGGTTTGCGCCAGATCCGCGTCAGGAGCTCCTTCAAAAGCGGGTAAAAATCGGTCGCCACGCAGGAGGGCTCGCACAAGCTCTGTGAGCCTTGCGCCTCTTCCATGCCCGGGTAGCGGACGCGGACGGTCAGAGTCCTCACATATTTCCCATCAGCGCGTATCTTCGCCATCAGCTCATCAAGCATCCGCTTGAGCCGCAGCTCCACTTCGCCCCTGTTCTCCAGCTCTTCCAGGAAGGTCTTCTGCTGCCCATACGATTTCGGGTCCTCGGCGATGCTCACCACAGGCCGCTCATCCACCCCGGCCGCATACTGCCGGAGCTCGCGCGCATAGCTCCCCACAGCCCGCTCCAGAAGCGAAAGCGGCGCCTGCAGAATATGGAACACATTGTGAAGACCCAGCGCATCAAGCGCTTTGCCGGTTTTCTCCCCTACCCCCGGGAGCCAGCGATTGGAGAGCGGGTAGAGGAACATCGCCTCCGAGCCAGGCGGCACGAGGTGGAAGCTCTCGGGTTTATACATCTTGGAGGCTATCTGCGTCACCAGTTTATTGCTCCCCATGCCGAAGCTGACCGGCAACTGGAGCGTTTTGCGGATGCGGTCCCGGATGGCGCCGGTGAGCTCCTCAATCGGCTCCCTGCGTCCGCTCAGCTCAAAATACCCTTCATCAATTGAACAGCGCTCCACCTCGGGCGTGAAGTCGTGAATGATCTCGAACATCCGGTGAGAAAACTCGCTATAAACACCATGCCGACCCGGCACCATGATGAGCCCCGGGCAAATTCGCCTGGCAGCGGCGGTTGGCATCGGTGTGCGAACCCCCAACCGGCGCGCCTCATAGGAGGCCGAGCAGACAATCCCGCGCTCCGCTCCTCCCACCGCAATCGGTTTACCGCGCAGGCTCGGTTCAAGCACCTGCTCCACCGAGGCGAAAAACGCATCGGCATCCAGATGAACAATCTTGCGGGGAGCTTGCGCCATAGCGAAAATCAAAAAGGTTACGGGAACACTTTGAGCACGGTCCCGTCCAATCCCTGTGGCGTGACCGTGAGCGATACCAGAGTCGCCGTACAAAAATAGCGTACGCAGCTCTCAAAGGCAGGCAGCGCGCCATAATCGAGGCGGTTTAGCGGGAAGGGCAGCGCCTGGCTCAGGGGCACGCTCTCCCCTGCCGCGGTGGTGCCCGAGCCACGAAACCGCTCCCAGAGAAAACGTGTTTTTTCCAGCGAATTCTCTTCACGGAAGAAGAATAAAGGCGCTTCCACTTTGCGAGCCGCGCCGGAGCCCGGGTTCGCGGCGGCCATTGATTTCTGGAGCTCCCTGAGTGGCGCCTCCGCACTCGAAATGGCAATATATCCGGAGCCTTCCCCCCGCTCACCAAGCGCAGCCAGGTAAAGCGGCGCCAATCCCCCCTCGCTCCGCAACGGCTCCGCCTGGTAAACCCCGATCGCTCCGGCTCCCCCCGCCTGCTTCAAAACATAGGGGAAATCCAGCCCAATCGCCTTGCGTGTATGGAGCCCCAGCATCTGCAGGGAGCTCAGGAAAAGAGCCGGCTCCGCTGAACCGACCAGGCAAACCCAGTCGGGCTGCCCCGCCTTCGCGGCAACCGGCGCCACTTCGTAAAAAAGCAGCTCCCGCCCCAGCGGTTTCAAGAGTCCCTCCGCCAGGTCAAGCTCCGGCGCCGCACGCGAGTATCCCTCCTCAAAGCCGAGAAAGAGCAGCCTCTTGAGCGGATAGGCCTCATTGGAAACGCGATCCAGTGCGGCCAGAGCTTCGGGCAGCTTCATCCGCAGACGCCAGGCCGATAACGCCCCGGCCGGCACAAACTCCGGCGTCCGGCAATCCCCCATCTCCGCCGCGTTGAGCAGCTCCGACAATCCCTTGCGGATAGCCACCGGCGACTCCAGATGAAAACGGCAGCGCATCCTCCCCTCCTCCAGAGTCCAGCCCGCACCGATGGAGCGGATGCTCTCCAGATGGAGCGAATCCAGGAGCAGGGCAGGATTCGGGAAAAACGGATTGAGCTTCCGGCCTGCCGCGGCGGTCTCGGCTTCCAGAGCCTCCATGGAGCGCTGGAAGAGCCCATGGAGCGCCTTCACGATGGGCGGCGGCTGAACCCAGAACTGAACCAGAGTATTGCGGAAAACGGCACGCTCCTGAACCACGTGAGACTGAAGCGATTTGAGCCGCGGCGCGCGACCCGCCTCTGCGCGCAGCGCCTTGCCGGCCACCGAGAGATCCCCCAGAGCCAGAATCAGACTCCGCTTCTCCAGTCCAACCCAGAGATTTACTCCACCAGCAGGGAACCCCTCCACTCCGGCAAAAAAACTCCCCTCCGGAGCCCCAAGCTGTACGATGAACCGCTCCAGCACCTCCCGCGAAAGTGTGAAACAGCAGAACTCCACCTCTTCCACTTTTTGAACGGGAACCTCCACCCCATCCCGCTTCCAATTTTCCTTCTGTTTTTCCAGGAGCGCGCGCAACCGCTCCGGATTCTGGCGCGTCTGGGCGATGAGGAGGCAGGAGTCATTGAGCAAAATATCGGTCCGCTCCGAGGCAATCAACGCCAGGAGAAGTGGCCCATCCAGAAGCCGCAAGTACTCCCCCAGCTCGGCCCGCAGCTCTCTTTCCAGCGGGGTCACGATTTTCCGGTGGAACTTCTCCAGACTGTCACGCCAGAACGGCCCAAACTCGGACGATTGAGTCAGCCGCCCCCAGGGTGAGGAGTCAAACGCCCGAAGCGCCTCATCCACGCTCCCAAGCGCCAGATAAGCATAGGTATCAGCCGGCAGGTTCTCAGGGCTAAACTCGGCCGATGAATCAGGCACCGCCACCGTACAGAAAAAAACGATGCAGCAAAGAGTCGCCGCCACCCTTGCCCATCTATCCCCTCCGGCTCTCCGCAACATACTTATCAGCTCTACTCTCACGTCGCCAGTTTAGCATATTTGCCGGAGCGGATTGAACTGTAAAAACCGTGTTTCGCCACCCTGCTCTTCCCCGGCTGTTTATGAACCCCCAGGCGGGCATAGATAGGCCCGGACTGCGTGCACGCTGAGAATCATCCGTGTCCATCCGTGTTCATCCGTGGTTCTGCAGATTACAAACCCTGTTTCCAAGACGGTTCAAGACGGTATCGGTCCGCTCCGAGGCGATCAACGCCAGGAGAAGCGGCCAGAGGTATCGGCAGGGACTCTGCGGAAGCCCCAAGAGAAGGCGGTATATTACCGATTCAATCGTGATTATCTTTTCATGAAATCTCTTTATTGAAAGTCTGTTAAAAAACTCACTTGCGCGATATCGTCTTTTAGACTACCTTCTTAATAGTGTTTTTAAAAACACCCGAAAAACCGCGAATACCATTATGAAACATCCTGCAACCCAACGTCCTGAAAACGTTACAAAACTTGCCCTCCTGACCGCTACAGCCTTAACACTCCTCTTGAGCGCAGTTCAAGTGGATTCAGCCGTGGGAGATACCTTCAAGCACGACGTTTACGATTACAAAGTCCTGAGCGTCGACCCCGCAACCCAAACCGGTACCGTCTCCATCGCATTGGCCTACCAGAAAACTCTGGAAGGAGACATTACCCTGCCCGCCAAAGTCGACTATGAAAACTACGCCTACAACGTCACCGAGATCGTCGATAGAGGCTTTATCAACTCGACTAACCTGACCGCTCTGACTGTCTCGGAACATATAAAAAAAATAGGAAAGGGAGCATTCGCCTACTGCTACTCGCTGGCTTCTCTTACCATTCCGGACAGCGTCACCGATATTGAAGAGAGCGCCTTTTACTCAGCCAACAGTCTGCTCAACCTGCAGTTGGGCAGCGGGATTATCACCATAAAAACGGACACCTTCAGTCACGCTACCAATCTCACCACTCTCACCATTCCCGACACTGTCACTACGATAGAGGGAAGTGCCTTTTATGGTCTGACAGGCTTGACCAACCTGCACTTGAGCAGCGCCCTCACCTATATAGGAGAATACGCTTTCTATGAAGCCAAGAGCCTCGAGAGCCTGACCATTCCCGATAGCGTTGCCGTGATCGAAAGGGGGGCCTTTTATGGAGCAATTAATTTATCAAACCTCATTATCGGCAGCGGCGTTGTCTCGATTAAAAATATGGCCTTTTACTTCGTCACGGTGCCGGGCGCTTATTTCAAGGGGAATGCCCCCATAATGGAACCTACTGTTTTTTATAAAAAGCCGACCCTCTATTACATCGAAGGCAAGCAGGGCTGGACGAGCCCCACCTGGAACGAATACAACACCGCGATATGGGTTCCGGATGAGAGCCTTAAGGTGAGCTTTGAATTCCAAAACGGCCGGCTCATCCTCACCTACGGCGCCGGCAGATTGCAAGAGAGCGCCAACCTTGCGGATTGGAGCGTCGTGGATGAGAGCGGCCACTATGAAGTGGAGGTGAGCAGCAACGGCAACAGGTTCTACCGCGCAGTCCAATAGAAACTTTATTCGCTTTTTAACGCTATAAACTCATAAATATTATGAAAACAACCAGCATTCGCAAAAAAAGCCTTGCGCGCCACGCTCTGTGTGCCGGCATCGCTTTTACCTTCCTCCTGGCTGCCGGCCAAGCCCGTGCAGAGGTGGGAGAGTCCTTCACAGAAGGCATCTTCCGCTATACCATCCTGAGCGAGGATGTCCCAAACGGCAGCGGGACCGTCTCGGTGGTCTCGGTGCCCGAAGCCGAGGTCATAGGAGAGATCGTCATCCCGCCAACGGTCAGCTCCGGTGAGGCCACCTACACGGTGACCCAGATTGGGCTCGACGCCTTTAGTTGGCGCACCATGATGACGAGCCTCTCCATCCCGGACACCGTCACCGAAATCGAAACTTGGGCGCTGAACTACTGCACCGGTCTGGAAAGCATCGTCATTCCCGACAGTGTCACCAGAATCGGCGACTCGAGCTTCTACTACACCTCCACCGCGACCAATCTGGTCATCGGCGCCAATGTGACCCATATTGGCAACTCCGCCTTCTCCGGCTGCATGAACCTGCCCAGCGTGAAGATACCCGATAGCGTCCTCACCATCGGCCCCTTCGCCTTCAACTTCTGCAGTAGCATGGAGAGTCTGGAGATCGGCAGCGGCCTGACTCATATCACCCAGGGCGCCTTCAGCTACGCCACCAGCCTGAGGAGCCTCGTCATCCCCGATACCGTCATCAGCATCGGCGATAGAGCCTTCCTGGATGCCGAGTCTCTCCATTATCTGCTCGTGGGTGAAAACGTCGCCAGCATCGACAGCAACGCCTTTGCGGGCAACATGCTCTCTACCGCCTACTTCAAGGGAGAAGCTCCGGAAATAGGCGAAACTGTTTTCAAAGAATACACCCTCCTCTTCTACATGGAAGGCAAGGCCGGTTGGACAACCCCCACCTGGAACGGTTACAACACCGCGGTCTGGATTCCCCTCCTGGAACCGACCCTCACCTACCGGATCAGAGATGGCAAGCTCATCCTGACCTATACGGGCAACCGGCTCGAAGAGAGCACCAATCTCCGCCACTGGTTCGAAGTCGATACCAGCGGTGAGTACGAGACCGAGATTTACAAGAAAGGCTTCAGGTTCTACCGTGCCGCCATGTAAGACTTTTTAGACATACCGTCTGCACGCAACAGGGATACGGCTCCTTCACTGGGGCCGTATCTTTTTTATAGGCGACTGCCGAGCCGCCCAATCCAAGAGCGGAGGTTTTCCTTCTGGACAGAGGAACAGCCGCAGGCTACCCTCTCCAGTAGCATCGTAATGCGAGAGAATCGAGATGAGCAGAAAGCCAAAATCTTCAAAAAAAACCGGACCGCAGCCCCAGCGCTCGGAGAACAGCCTCTTCGGGCTCCCTCTGCCGCGCAAGTACCGGCCGCTGCTGATCATCGGGGTCATTCTTGCGACCCTGCTCGCCACCTGGCTGGGGAGCCAAAGCAGGATGAAGACTCTGCAAAAGAAGTTCGCCTCCGGTCGTTGGGAGCCGACCCAGGCGGCAGATACCGGCACCGGCACCGCGACAGGCGCTTCAACCAACCCGCCGACCGGCACCGCCCCAATGGAGTCCAATATCTTTGAACCGGGCTCGGCCGACTACTACCTGAGCGAGGCGATCATCCTCTTTCACCAGGAGAATTACGCCGAAGCATTGGAGAAGCTCCTGATCGCCAAAGAAAAAGCGCCCGAAAACGAGGATGTCTATTTCAACATGGGGGCCACTCTGGCCAAGCTGGACAGGATCACCGAGGCTGAAGAGGCTTACCGGAAGGCGCTGGAGATTTTCCCCGATTACGCGGAGGCGCATAACAACCTGGGGCGGATTCAGCTTAGCAGGAACGAGCTCGCCCCGGCTCAGGCTCATTTTGAAAAAGCGATTGAAGTCGCCCCGCGCAACGCCGCCGCCCGCAACAATTACGGCATCACTCTGATGCGCAGGCAGCAGCCGGCCAAAGCGGAAAAAGAATTCCTCCAGGCGGTGGAGCTCGACCCCGATTATACCGAAGCTTACGTCAATCTCGGCTATCTTTACCTGATCACCGAGCTGCTCCAGGAGACTGAACGGTTTGAAAAAGCGCGGGAATCCTTCCAGAATGCGCTGCGGGTGAGCCCCGGCTTCGCACCCGCCCTCAAGGGACTCGAAGCTCTGGACCGTGCTCAGGCGCCGGAACTCCTGGCACGGCCTCCAGAGTAATCAATCAGTTATTGAGCGGCCTTCTCGGCTTTTGGCTCTTTTGATTCTTCGGGCTTCGTTTCTTTGGCCGCTTCCGCCTTTGCAGGCACGCTGAAGCGTTTGATGACCGGGAAATCCCCAACCAGTTCAAACGAATACTCTTCCTTCGTCCCCGGGCGTCGGACACTCACCTGCTCCACGCTCCCCTTGTTATGCGGATTGCTCGCTACAAGCAGCAGCGTCTTGCCGTCGGCCGAGAGCTTCACCCGCGATAACGGCTCCTGGTAGTAATTGACGTAGCTCGGGTAACGCTCGTCGCCCACGCGCCAGGTGTCATTCTTGCCGCTCTTGAGCTCGGGCATCTCCCATGGCGTATCGGCCTCGATGATATCCTTGTTCTGAGAGGCCTGCCACATCCCCAGGACGTGGTAATTATAGAAGCCAAAGTACTTCATATAATACTGGACGCTGACATCCTTGCCATGAATCTCACGCTTCTTCATCCCCTCGCCGTGATGCCAATCCGAGTAATCCTCCAGCTCCTCCGTATAGCTGGTGCCGATCTCCCAGCACTGGAGCCCATCCATCACGCAATGTCCAAAGAGCGAAAGCGCATAGACGGCCGAGGCAGGCACCTGCGGTTTGAGGTTCTCCAGCCGGGTCTTCCCCTTGGCATCGGTAAAGCGGTATTGCGTAAGCGGGTAACCATCCAGATTCTCAATCTGTATCCAGGTGGAGAGCATGTTCATCACCTCGGGCCGCGCCAGCTTGGCCAGCTCCCACTCCTGCAGGAAGGCATAGAGCTGCGACGGCCTGGCGTAGTTGCCCCAGTAAACCGCAGGGATGCCTATATTGAGATTGCAGCGGCGGAAGATCGGGTGCAACTCCGCTTCGGGGTTATTGTACTTCTCGCGCCACTGTTTGGCCCCTTTGAGGTCGGTCACACCGGTCGGACGCCCCTTTTCATCAATCTGATCGAAGATGCGAAAGGAAAAGCTGGTGACGCCGATTCCCCAGCAGCCAAACTCCACCTTGGGATAGCGCTTGCGGGCCCTGTCAATCAGGTCGGCAAACGCCTCATACTGGTAATCCTTCCAGATGAAGTAGTTGGGTGCCTCGAAATTGGCGATGACAATGGAGCACTGCTCGGCGTAATCGTAGAATGTCTCGATCATCCAGCTCTTGGGATCGGTAGGATCAGCCGTAAACTGAGAGGTCCAGCCGTCATACGGTATCCACGCATTGTCGCCAAAGACCAGCGCCTGCCGCGCCCAGTCGCCGCCGGCCCCGTTATGGGTCATCGCGAAGGGGGCAATGTGGGTGAAGCCGAAGTCATACATCGGGTTCTCGCCTTTGCGGTCCTTCTGCTGCGCCTTGGCCGCTCCCTGCCAGTGGGCATATTTGCCGCGGGGCAGTTTCCAGCCGCTGGGGAACCAATCCCCCTCGTCAAAATCGTAAGCCAGCCGGTCGGTCGGTATATGGAACCAGTCGGGCAACCCTATCTGCTGCTCGCCCCCGCCCAAAACCAGTATCTCCTGGTAGCTCTCCTTGACATCCCACCAGTTATCGCGGTTGTAGAGCTCTACAGTGATGCAGACAGGCAAACCGGCGAACTTCCGGTCGAACTTGTAATGCTTGAGCGGCCCCTCCATCGGCTTGCCCATGTTGAGCAGCCAACGCTTTTCGCATCCCTCCACCTTGTAGCTGTCCCAGACCGCATCGGTCACGGTCAGGCCGTCAGGCGCGATTTCACACTTCATCACCAGCTCATTGGCATGATTGTAAATACCCGAAGCAAGCTGCGGCCAGAGCTTCACCCCTCCCGACTCCGCCAGAACAGGTGATGAAACACTAAAGAACCCTATAATCCCCGCGAGACAAATAATCCTCCTCATGCGGCCAGGATAACAAATTGCTCACTCCCTGTCAATCTCTGCCAAAACTTTCGGTGCGCCTGTTTTTGAGGCAATACGGCTCCACACCAACTACCCCCAAGGCTTCAAAGAAAGATACCCCACGCCATCATCGGCGAGAGAGATTGAGGTTTAGAAAAGAGAGTTTCAAATAACATATTATTAATTAATTTCAACGTAAGGAATATTATTGTAAACTATGTCTAGTTCACCACCTAATTCAAATCTATAATATCCTATTGTTGGTAAATTTTCTCGATTTTTATTAACATGATTTTCTAATATTAATATATACACTTTTATATTTCCGTTATTAAGAATATTTCTTATTAAATTTAATGATTTTCTAAGTTTTCCATATTTTTCCCCTCCACCAAAAATACTATTTTTCGTTACATCACGAAAAGTATCAAGAATTAATACAAAATAAGACTCATTATTATTGTTTAGCTCATGTGCTAGCTTAAATAAGTCTTTACAAAAATTTCTATTAACACCATTACTATATTTGAATTCAATTAACATTTTTCTAATAATATTATTTTTAATATTTTCATATAAACAAACATCTGTTCTTGCAGACACTCCACCCTCTGCATTGTTGTTTATAACTGCTAGTGTACAAGCACCACCAGGATTAGGCGGATGACCAAATGGACAGTTTGCACATTCCTGATCATTTCCAAAAACATATTTCTTTTCAGTAGGGGCCTCTACAGAATATAAAAAACAATGATTTAATCTTGTTTCATTCAAGATTTCTATAAAAATTTGCTTAATTTCCTGCTCACTAATTCTTATTTCATGATTTCTATGTATTCCATATCTCGGATATATAAGCCTTGTCTGTAGGTCTTTAAGGTTAGCTTTATTTAATT
>Ga0123334_1004436_pt1 | contig 14302 bp, 19 predicted proteins | sample BiotimSIPDNA_FD_89706 | JGI IMG/M metagenome (GOLD analysis project Ga0123334, IMG submission 89706) | Anaerobic biogas reactor microbial communites from Washington, USA - Biogas_R1 time_0 SIP DNA | ecosystem: Engineered > Bioreactor > Anaerobic > Unclassified | place: Washington, USA... | reverse complement strand
TCATGCAAGCCTATTATCATAATCTTTCTCCTTTGAATAAGCGCTGCCGTCAATTATATGTTATCAGTATATTTTTCGGGAAATACGTTCTTCTATATATAGCTTAAGACGCATTATATCAGAGTTCTCAAGAATAGCCTGTTGGCTTTCGGTGTCTTTTCTCAGCTTTGAACTGTAGATAATAAGTGTTTCATCGCAGAAAATGAATCTTCCCCGATCTGTTTCAAGTATAAGGCGGAGAATGAAGCTTATCTCTCCCATTTTGTTTTGTTGGCCGATCTTTATATCAGCATTTGCTGAATATATAGAATCGTAATCAAAATGCGTTTGAAGTTTCCACCATTTCCAGAAGGTAACACCGCTGTTTGAAGCCATGTATCCCTCTTTGACACTGAGAGTCATAAAGCTGAACACACCTGCTGCGGCGCATAAGACATATAAGAATGGGGCTTGAAAATGGAGTGCACAAATTGCAAAAAACGTTGCGACTGCTCCTGATAATAAAGTTATGCCCCAGTATGAGTGAGTCGTTTCCTTGTTCATGTTATTTTATATATGCCTTACCGTCTACGATATCTATCCTGTCCTGACAGAAGAGTGAAACAGCCTTAGGGAGGAGCTTCCACTCTACGTTCTCCATTATTCTTCTCTGAAGGATCTTGGGAGTGTCATCACGGAGCACATCCACAGTGCCCTGAAGGATGATAGCGCCTGCATCGGCCTTTTCGTTTACGAAATGTATCGTAGCGCCGCTGACCTTTACTCCGTAAGCAAGAGCAGCTTCATGCACTTTAAGGCCATAGAAGCCCTCTCCGCAGAAGGAGGGGATGAGAGCAGGGTGTACGTTGATTATCTTATATGCGTAAGCTGATGTCACACATTCATCCAGGATAGTCATGAATCCTGCAAGAACGATGAGGTCAGCCTTTTCCTCATTCAGTGCAGCCAGTATGGCCTTGCTGTAGCTGAGGCTGTCCGGGTACTCTTTTCGCGGAATAACTCTTGAAGGGATACCTGCCTTTGCAGCTCTTTCAAGAGCGTAGACGCCTTCCTTTGAGGAGATGACGCAGGTGATCTTTCCGCCTTTTATCTCACCTGAGCGTTCAGCATCAATGAGAGCCTGGAGATTTGTTCCGCCTCCGGAAACGAGTACGACTATATTTTTCATTTGGATTACCTCCGGTAAATAATTAATAATGCAGATCTATTTTGTTATAAGCATTGAAATGCCCAAAAATAAGAGGAATATACTTAATAAGCCTGATAGTATCCAAGGAAGTATTCTTTTGAAAATGTTGCTATTATTGAATTCCAGCCAAAAGCGATCAGGCTTCCTTGGATTAACAGTTATATTTATCTCCTCACCGATACCATATTTTTCATTCCTGCCAGCGCCGGTTCCGATTTGTTTATGGCCGTTGATGATGTATTCAGCCTTTAAACGAGTGACGTTGCTGCTGGAAAAAAATTGTATATCAATGATCCGTGCTTTTGATCTGATACATCTACCTGATGAAAGAATTGTATCTTTTATGCCGTATACAGTGCATACCAACAATAATGCACCGGATATTATAAAAAGATATTTAACTGGTATGGCAAAAGGAAGACGTACCGGAATATATCTTATATTTGTATAAAACAATGTAAGTGCCATATAGCCTCCTCACGGATCAGATACAAGCAATAATAAGTCCTGCTGTCAATGAAACGATGCCCATAAGGACGAGGGCGAGCGGTATCTTTCTGGTGGAATCCGTCTCATAGAGATCCATATCGGCAATGCGGAATATCTTGGGATGCTTGGGATCAACAAGTATTCTTATGGTGTCGCCCCTAACAAAATTAAGGGATGACCTGAAGACAGGGATATAATGGTGAGCCTTTACAGTACCGTTATCGGTGGAATATTCCACATATGGGCATACAAGATCACCGTTGGTCTGAACGGAGTCCTTGATGTCCGTGACCAGGGCTTCATAGCGGCATACATCAGCACTTGTGAAGAGATTGCTGTAGTGCTGGCGCAATATACCCATGATTATTAATATAACTCCGACAGATATAAGAGTAAGTGTGATCACCATAGCTATACTTCCTTTATTTCAGCATTATATTCATTACTATGCCCATTATCAGACATACAGCGCCGCCGGAAATAAACTGCATCCCCTTCATCCTGTAAAGCTTCTCCTGGTCTGTGAAGAAGAAGCGTTCAGGCTTTCCGGGCAGGATATTTATCATTACCTGTTCGCCTATGGAGTGATGTATCTCAGGCTGGCTCATGCCACGGTAATGTTCTGTCTCCAGGAATACGCCGTCCTTTTCGTATCTCACTACGGGAACGATGCCTGTTCCTGTAGGGACGAATGCATCTGCAAATGACTTCTGCGGCACACTGCTGTTTTTTGCGGAGCGCAGCTCGGTGAGCTCACCGGTAGTTGTTATGGACATATCCGCAAGCCAGCGGTATTTAAGGAATATCATTATGCCGATAATGATGCCGGCTATGCCGAATATGGTGAAAAAAACTTCAAGCTTCATAATGCATATCTATGTCAAAGTCCTATTGGAGCAGTTATTATGCCTAACAGCAGCAGGAGACCTGCGGCAATGAAGGCAACAACAGCCTCATAGCTGAGCTTGTGGTTTTCCTCGTGAAAGAAGAAGCTTTTCGGCAGTCTTTTATCGGCAAATATAGTAACAGTTTCACCCTGCTGATAATTGCAGTTTACAGCACGTATGCCAATATAATGCTCAGCGATGATATCCTTTGAGCCGTTGTTGTATTTCACCATAGGACGGTATTCGGTGTATGCCATACCTCTGCGTACACGAGTCCTTTCCTGGAGGCTTATTATCTCGGCCGTATAGGGCTGAGCATCCTTTATGCGGTCAGTATGGCATTTCTGCAGGAATAGGCCAATGCAGACAGCTATCAGGGCGAAAAGCATGAATGTCATTTCAATGCACCTCTGTTTAAGATAATGCCGTGGAAAACGGCAGTTATTATGTGAAAACCGTAATATGCCATTATGGGCGTACAGATCCTTCTGTCCGCCCGGAATGCTTATTTTATTAAGATATAGGCCAGAAGCATGGCGGCTATAGCTCCTCCGAAGACCAGAAGGCGATAGTAATCCTTATACAGGTCATCCTTTTTTGAGGAGAAGTAGAAGAACATGGGATCCTCAGGATCGTAGCAGATGAGCTCCTCTGAGCCGATCTCATAGCGCTGCTGAGAATCCTCCACAGTATATACAGAGGTTATCTCACGGCCGGTCTCAGTGGTATATTTTACCACAGGATACCAGCCCTTGAAGCGGCTTGAGTTCTTTTTTGAGCCGTGATAGTCAGTTATTGTGCCGTACACAGCAATGCTGCCTCTCATTCTCCTCCGGATGACATAGATATGCCAGAGGAATACGGCGGCCATGAGGATATATATCAGGATAAGACCTTTTAAAAGCGCTCCGTGGCGGTAGGAATATCCGACTATCACCATGGATATGGCTGACCATGCAAGGTCAAGTTTATCAACTTTCATAGTTTACTCCATGCTCTTATTCCGGGAGCTGAGCGTGCCCCTGGTATATAACGGTATCATCTTCTGACAGGGGGATATCCCTGTCGATGACCTGTTGGCCGTAGATATCCGTAATGCGGAAGGTATACGGTCCGGGCCCCATTTCCATGGATTCAAAGTAATTGTAAGGACGGCGGTTTATCTCAACAAATTCACCCTTATCGTTGAGATATTCCAGCTTTGTGATGGGGTAGCGGTGATTTCTCACCTGTACACCGCACCAGAAAGGCGAGCTGCCCTCTTTGAATTTGTATGACATGGGAGCATTTTCTGCCGAATCCAGCGGGATTATCTTCCAGCTGACCGGCACTCTTCCTTTCTCCACCGGAGCAATAAGCGGAAAAGCATCTGTATAGAGATCGAGATCGCCTTTCTTTCCCTCGGGGAGAAGGTCTGTCACAAGCATATTTATAGTACCCAGTTCGCCTGTGACCTGGATATAAGCTCCGGCGAGCTGAGCGTCGTTATAATCGGCAAGGTTCATGGCTACTATCCAGTAGTCACGGGATACGGGGTCCAGCATAGCGCAGCCGCCCTCATAGCCTCCGCCGTAGAATGTACCCTCGCCGGTATGTACAGTGCCTTTGGGTTCGAGAATGCAGCTTTCGTCTATGGTATACTCAGTATCCGGCGGAGCGGAAGTACCGTTTCCCAGCAGGAAAGCCTGAAGTCCTGCAAGCTCGCTTTCGGGCAGACCGCCCTGTCTTGCAAGCACCATATCGAAGGCATCGACTTTATTATCGCCGTAGAGATCATAGCGGTCTCCGGCGGAAAAAGCCGGAAATACAGCAGCGGAAATAGTTGTTGCCGCTGCGGCCAGAAGCGATATTATCTGCTTTTTCATAACATCACCCTTATTATAAAAATAATACGCTGAGGCGGGAAATAGTATTTAAAGGCGGCTCCTGACAGGAGCGGTGTTCCTCTGTCACACTGTGACAGAGGAAATCGCACTTTTTCGTAATTCTTCGGCTGGAAAGCCGAAATTATAGATCAGAGTATGATAACTCCCTCTTCTGACTCGACCAGCTCACCGAGTACGTAAGCGTCCTCGCCGGCAGCCTTTATGGCAGCGATAGCCTTATCAGCGTCATTCTTGTCAACAGAAACTATCATACCAACACCCATGTTGAATGTGTTGAACATATCTCTCTCAGGGATATTGCCTGTTCTTGCGATGAGATCGAAGATAGGAAGCACCTGAACGGCATTTCTTTCGATCTTTGCAGAGAGGTTCTTGGGGAGAGCACGAGGGATGTTCTCGTAGAAGCCGCCGCCTGTGATATGAGAGATAGACTTTACGTTTACAGCATCAATAAGGCTCATTACAGCCTTTACATAGATGCGTGTAGGAGTGAGGAGCGTCTCGCCGAGAGTAGCTCCAAGGTCATCGAAGTGCATAGCCAGGTTCTGCTCGTTGACATCGAATACCTTTCTTACAAGGGAGAAGCCGTTTGAGTGAACGCCGCTGGACTTGATAGCGATGAGCACATCTCCTGCCTTCTGTGTATCGGGCTGGAGTATCTTTGACTTGTCAACAACACCTACAGAAAAGCCTGCAAGGTCGTACTCGTCCTCGGGCATGAGACCGGGGTGCTCAGCAGTTTCGCCGCCGATGAGAGCACATTCAGCCTGAACGCAGCCCTCTGCAACGCCTGAAACGATTTGTGCTATTTTTTCGGGAATATTCTTTCCGCAGGCGATATAGTCAAGGAAGAACTGTGGCTTTGCGCCGCAGCAGATGATATCGTTCACACACATTGCAACACAGTCGATACCAACAGTGTCGTGCTTATCGAGAATGAAAGCGATCTTGATCTTTGTGCCAACGCCGTCAGTACCTGAGACCAGTACCGGCTTCTGGATGCCTGTCATATCGAGTTCGAAGAGACCGCCGAAGCCGCCTATGCCGGAGAGAGCTCCCTTTGTCATAGTGCGGGCGATGTGAGACTTCATAAGCTCAACGGCCTTGTAACCGGCAGTAACGTCAACGCCTGCCTTCTTGTAGCTTTCGGAAAAACTGTTGTTCATGTTATATCCTCCGTTTTATATAATGGAGAATCGAGAATGGAGAATGGAGAATTAATCGTTCCGCTTTTATAAAGTAGTTCACTAATTCTCCATCCATTCGCCTGAGAATGAAACCGGGAAAAGTATTCTCAATTTTCGATCCTCAATTCTCAATTCATAGTTATTCTTTGCCGTTCCAGCAGTAGGAGCAGAGTCCGCACTTGTCGATGCCCACAGCCTTTTCAGTGCCCTCAAGGGTCTGGAATTCAAGGGAGGTGAGCTTGAGGCGGCGGCAGATCTCATCTCTGAGACGGCGGCCTCTTTCGTAGGCGGAACTGCTGTATTCGTTGATGTACTTCACACCCTCAGCACCTTCAAATTCGTCGATTATCTGACGGGCGATGAGTTCCAGCTCAGATGTGCTGCGTGAGAAGTTAAGGTACTTGCAGCCGTACATTATAGGCGGACAGGCAGAGCGCATATGCACTTCCTTAGCGCCGTGCTCATAGAGGAACTCAACAGTTTCCCTCATCTGAGTACCTCTTACGATACTGTCGTCAACGAAGAGGAGACGCTTGCCGTTGATAAGCTCATGTACGGGGATGAGCTTCATTTTAGCCACCTGGTTGCGTATAGACTGGTTGGTAGGCATAAAGCTTCTTGGCCATGTGGGGGTATACTTTATGAAAGGTCTTGCAAATGGGATACCGCTTCTGTTTGCATAGCCTATAGCGTGTGGGGTACCGGAATCCGGAACTCCGCATACGTAGTCAACATCGGGGAGACATCCGTTCTTTATATCATTCTCGGCCATGATCTCACCGTTGCGTGTACGCATAACTTCAACATTCACACCCTCGTATACAGCGTTTGGATAGCCGTAGTAAGTCCAGAGGAATGTGCATATCTTCATCTTTGAAGGATCTCCCTCGCTGAGAACAGTACATTCGTCAGCTGTAAGCTCAACGATCTCGCCGGCTGTGAGCTCCTTATATGTATCATAGCCCAGCTTCTGGAAGGCAAAGGACTCTGTTGAAAGGCAGAATCCGTCACTTCTCTTGCCTATGATTATAGGCAGACGGCCGAACTTGTCCCTTGCAGCGATGATGCTGTTTTTAGTGAGGATGATGAGGGACATAGTGCCCTCGATCTTTTCCTGTGCATAGCGTATGCCCTCGACAAAGGAATCTCTCTGAGCGATGAGAGCGCCGATAAGGTCGCCGGAGTTGATAGCACCGGAGCTCATGGTCTCGAAGTTAGCACATCCGCTGTCAAGGAGCTCCTGAGTGAGAGCCTCAGCGTTGCGGATGATACCTACTGAGCATACAGCATAGAGTCCGAGCTTTGAGCGTACCAGTATTGGCTGAGGATCAGTATCACTGATACAGCCGATACAGAGCTTGCCTTTCATCTTCACAACGTCGTTTTCAAATTTTGTTCTGAAAGGAGAATTTTCGATACTGTGGATATTTCTCTGGAAGCCCAGCTCAGGGGAGTATGAAGTCATGCCGCCTCTTCTTGTGCCGAGGTGAGAGTGGTAGTCAGTACCGAAGAAAACGTCAGTTACGCAGTCGTTATTGGAAGCTGCACCGAAGAATCCACCCATAATTATTCACCCATAAGTCTCTTCATGATTTCCTGGTAAGCTTCTTCAACGCCGCCCATATCACGACGGAAGCGATCCTTGTCCAGCTTCTCGTGAGTTGTTGAATCCCAGAAGCGGCAAGTGTCAGGTGAGATCTCGTCAGCGAGGATGATAGTTCCGTCAGAAGTCTTACCGAACTCGATCTTGAAGTCAATGAGGTCGATATTGAGACCCTTGAAGAACTTTACCATGAACTCATTTACCTTGAAAGCGTACTTAGCGATAGTATCGATCTCTTCCTGGGTAGCGATACCGAGAGCGAGAGCATAGTAATCGTTGATGAAAGGATCGCCGAGATCATCATTCTTATAGCTGAATTCGAGGATAGGACAGAGGAGCTGCTTGCCTTCCTCAACGCCCATTCTCTTTGAGAAGCTGCCTGCTGCAACGTTTCTTATGATTACCTCAAGGGGAACGATGGAAACCTTCTTTACGATTGTTTCACGGTCGCTGATCTCCTCTACGAGATGAGTAGGAACGCCTTCCTTTTCGAGCATCTTGAACATGAAGTTAGTCATGCGGTTGTTGATAACGCCCTTGCCGGAGATAGTGCCCTTCTTTTCGCCGTTGAAGGCTGTAGCGTCATCCTTGTAGTCAACGATAACGAGATCGGGATCATTTGTAGCAAAGACCTTCTTAGCCTTTCCTTCGTAGAGCTGTTCCTTCTTTTCAATGTTTTCCATTTTGAAATTCCTCCTTGAGAATTGTGTAAATGATTATGTATGCAACCCCGTAATCACGGGAATTGTAGTCCTGGATCATATGCTTCCGAGAAGCATATCTGCCGCTTCCTGCGGCGTATTTGCGATATAGTCTGCACCTGCTTCACTGAGTTCCTCCCCGGAGCCGTAGCCCCAGAGTATGCCCATGCATTTCAGACCTGTTTTATGAGCGCCGATGATATCATTTTTTCTGTCGCCTATCATAAGGACAGAAGACCTGTCGGTGATACCGGTGTTTGAAAGGACATATTCTATGACCTCCCATTTTTCATTGCGTGTACCGTTCAGCTCAGCGCCGCCTATAAATTCAAAATATTCAGCGATGCCGAAGCGGGCGAGTATCCTTTCAGCGTAGACATCGACCTTGCTTGTAGCTACCATAAGGTGCCTGCCGGAGTTTTTCAGCCGATCCAGCATTCCCGGAACATCCGGATAAACGCTGTTCTCGAAGAGCCCCTTTGTGGAGTAGCGCTCCCTGAAGAGCTTTACTGCTTTTAGCACCTGCTCCTCATCCATGCCGCAGTATTCCGCAAAGGATTCATACAGCGGCGGCCCCAGGAATCTTTCAGGCTTTTCCGGTATATCGTATCCCATTATACCCAGCGCATGGCGCAGGCAGTTCATTATGCCGGGAGCCGAATCAGTCAGAGTACCGTCAAGGTCGAACAGGAGATATTCATATCTGTTCATTACAGTGCAGCGATCTGCTCCTGTAAAGCCTTGTCCTTGGCAATAACGCCTTCAGCCATATTTCTCTTCTCGTCAGCAAGCTTTCCTGCCAGCTCTTCATCAGCGAGGGAGAGTATCTGTACTGCAAGAACAGCAGCATTCTTAGCGCCGTCTATGCCGACTGTTGCAACAGGTACTCCCGGAGGCATCATAACTGTAGCCAGGAGAGCATCCATACCTTCAAGAGCCTTTGACTTCATGGGGATACCGATAACGGGGAGAGTTGTGTGGCCGGCAACAACGCCTGCCAGATGAGCGGCCATACCTGCGGCGCATATGATAACGCCGAAGCCGTTGTCTCTTGCCTCGGAAGCGAATTTGCAGGCCTCCTCGGGAGTGCGGTGAGCGCTCATTACACGGCACTCAAATTCCACACCGTACTTTTTCAGTTCGGTGAGAGCTGATTTTACTACCGGGAAGTCACTGTCGCTTCCCATGATAACTGCAACTTTCTTTGCCATTTTTCTATTCTCCTATCTAAAAATAATTATATTTACCCTATATAGGTGATTAAGATATTGTTGAAATCCTTTTCTATCTGACAATGCGACCAGATCTCACATTTGTCTTTTGTCCACATGTAAGAATGGACGATGTAGCTGTCTTCGTCGCCGATATCAGTGAAAGGACCGAACTCTTTATCAAGGCGGGCGGTCACCTTGTCGAATCCGGAGGTGATCTCCTTCTCGCTGCATGGAAATTCAATTGCCGGCGTTCCATTGGCATAGCAGGAAATTCCGCCGCCGCTGCTGTCTGTATTCCCTTTTACACCCAGCATATATGAGAATGTATGGAGCTTATCATTCATAAATTCAATGTAGAGACAATAGGGGAGATCAGTGCCGAAGCATTTGTCGTTATCCAGGTACCATTCATATGTGGCTATAGATTTAAAAACGTCCTCCTTGCAATAATCTGTTCCGGTGATCGCAAATACCTCATCCTTGGACATTCCTGATTGAAGCTTGAAGAAGATGTCGTCTGCATCCACATTGCTGCTCACATTATCATTCACAGCAGCTTTTGTATCAGCCTCAGTGGTTTCCTCTTCGGAAGTCTCCTCTGAGGTGACTTTGGTCTCTTCCTCAGAAGTTTCATCCTCTGCCTCAGCCGGATCAGTGGTATCAGTCTCGGTCTCATTTTCTGTTTCGGTCTCGGCCTCGGATGTCTCTTCCGTGGCTTCGACAGTAACTATGACCTCGCTTTCAACGTTGTCATCTGTTCCTTTGTCGCTTTTGGCGCAGCCGGTCAGCAGGAGAGCTGAGGCTGCTATTATAGCAGAAGATCTATGTTTCATAGTTTCTCCTTTTCAAAGACGGGGGATCTATCTCAGATCCGGTGAATATATCTTTTCAGTATCGACCTTATTGAGGATTATCTTATTGATGCCTTCTTCATAGACCTCCGGCGGATCATCGACCCACATTGCGACTCCGTAGAGAAGATCGATAGTTCCTTCGTCAGTTTCCCATGAAAGGCATTTCTTTACTCCGACTAACGAGGTATCCTCAGAGGTAGGAGCGCCGTATTTACTTTCCAATACGGAGTATATCTTCTCGAATGCGGCATCGAGCTCTGCTTCTGTACACGGATAGAGTTCTTCAAGATTGAAACCGCCTGTGCGGCCGAAGTTGTATCCGCATCTGAATAACTCTCTGTCAGCAGTGAAATCAGTGATAGTATCCACCGGAAGACCTGTGCCGAATACGTCATCATTGTCTGAGGAAAAGATATATCCTGTACCTTGATTGGTGGCGATCACATATTCATTATCAAAGCTGCTGCCTGTCTGCTTGAAGACCTCCTCCATTGAGGAGCCAAGCTTTAGATCAAACAAGGCGTTGAAGCCGTTTGAGCTGGCTACTGCCCGGGCTTCAGTCGTTTCCTCTTCGGAAGCTTCTTCTGTGGTTATCTCGGTTTCTTCCTCAGTAGTTTCCTCCTCTGCCTCATCAGGGGCAGTGGTATCCGTTTCGGTCTCGACCTCGGAGGTCTCTTCCGCAGCTTCGACAGTAACTATGACATCACTTTCGCCGTTGTCATCTGTTCCTTTATCACTTTTACCACAGCCGGTCAGCAGGAGAGCTGATGCGGCTATGACCGCAGATAATCTGTGTTTCATATTGTTATCCTCTCAGTATTCTGCTCCTGATTGGAGCCGGAAGATGCCATTTCAGTGCTTTCGCTGTTTTTTTCCTGTTCCTGGATTGGATAATCCGGATGTGACTGGAGAAATTCTCCTGAGATAGTAGTCAGCTCGTTCACAGAGCTGCCGCTGAATTCGATGACGGCCTTGTATTCACCTGTGAGTGTCTGAGGAGCCTTGTCCTCTTCATCGGTGTATGCAAGCTCAGTCTTTGCGGTGACAGAGGCTGCGAAATGCGGAACGTCATCGTCTGATTTTGCGGAATATATGTATATCTTTGTGATGTCTGTAAGCTTTTTCGAGAGTATCCTCTTGTCATCGGGGAAGAGGACAGAGAATACGGAACGGCTTCCGGAACGGATATCGGATATATACTCTCCGCTTCCGGTGAAAGCAAATTCCAGGTATTTTCCGGCGATGCGGGTCATTTCCTCCAGCATATCCGGATCGAGTCTTTGCAGCAGGAGCTTGTTGCTCATTTCCATAGTGTATTCGCAATCCAGTGTATTGCCGGATATCTTTGCACTTGAAAGGGCGAAGCCGCTGTTGCTGAGGCTGTATGTATATACTCCCTTGTCTCCTGTCAGCACTATCTGATCTCCGCTTATGGAGCAGCTGTTCCATGAGCGTGAGAACAGAGGCTTCATATCTCTGTCATAGAGCACACAGGAATTGTCGGAGGAGGATTCTGCGGTATAGAAGGAAAAGTCACCGTAGCTATGGGGAGTGATGTCCCTGTATATCAGCGGCACTACAACATTTCCCTCATAGTCGACGCAGCCTGTCATCAGCTTGCCGCTTATACGCTTAGAGGCGATGCAGCGGTTGCCTCCGGCGAAGCTGAGCTCCAGCCATTCCGGTGCGGCAATGATCCTTTCGCTGCTGTCAACGAGGCCGTACAGTCCGTTATTGTCCTCAAATATCCTGTTGCCGCTGCCGTCGCTTGCAAGCAGGCGTGAGATATCAGACTTGGTATTTCCGCTGCCGGCGCTTTTTGATGTGCTTGAATAGAAACGTGTCAGGGCGACAGCAAGGAGAATGACGATAATGAAGAGTACAGAGACGATGAATCTCATATGCTTTGTCAAGGTTACACGCCTCCTTTACCGGAGCACCGTTGCAGCTCAGGCACTTTTTTCATCGGAGCTTCCGCTGTTTTTTTCCTTGCGGCTGCGGTAGAGCTCATCGGTTTCCTTTGCGATATAGATCGGGCGGCGCTTTGTCTCAAGGTATGTCTTTGAGAGGTACTGGCCGAGTATTCCTGTACAGAAGAGCTGAAGTCCGCTGAGCAGGAAGATAACGCAAATAGTTGTAGGATAACCCGCAACGTCCTCGCCGAATGCCAGAGTCTTTATGACTGTGACTATCATCAGTATGAAGGCTATGACACAGCTTATTATACCAAGGAGCGAGGAAATGGCAAGGGGAGCAGTTGAGAAAGCCATAATGCCCTCAAGGGAATACTTGAACAGTCCCCAGAAGGACCATGAGCTTGTGCCGGCTGGCCTTTCAACGTTCTCGTATTCAATATATCTTGTAGAGAAGCCTACCCAGCTGAATATGCCCTTGGAGAAGCGGTTATACTCGCTCATATCGAGGATGGCGTCCACCATCTGTCTTGACATGAAGCGGAAGTCCTGAGCGCCGTCAACGATCTCGGTCTGGGAAATCTTGTTCATGATCTTGTAGAACTTCCTTGCGAACCATGAGCGGATCTTGGATTCGCCCTTGCGGCTGACTCTTCTTGTGGTAGCGCAGTCATACTCTCCGTCCTTAACGTAGCTGTACATCTTCGGGAGGAATGACGGCGGATGCTGGAGGTCAGCGTCCATAACGACGATGTAATCGCCTTTTGAGTTCTTGAGTCCGGCGTACATACCGGATTCCTTACCGAAATTACGGGAAAATGAGATGTATCTCACTCTCTTATCCTTGTCCGCAAGAGAACGGAGGATAGGGAGAGTATCGTCTTTTGAGCCGTCGTTTATGAAAAGGTACTCAAATTCGAGCTCCGGCCAGGTCTGAGCCATTTCGCCTGTGACCTTGGTAATCTCCTCGTAGAACATAGGGAGCACCTCCTGCTCGTTATAGCAGGGAACGACAATAGAAACGAGTTTCACAAAAAGCCTCCTTACAGAGAAATTTTCAGAGGCAGAGAAATCTACCAATACACTATTAATAATACTACAAATCCGCTTATAATGCAAGGGGTATTTCAAATTTTTATAGGAGTGTAAAATATTCTTTACCCCAGGGGAGGATTATTGGATGATTCATGCTTTTTTGCCCGAAAAAACAGGCAAATCTCAGGCATCGTCCCGCTTGGGGAAAGGATGGTGATGCTTACTGATAAAAATGCATAAATCAGAATGGCTAAAATTGGGCATATTCACCTATCTTTTCAAAAAAATATAGACAAGCCGGAAAAAATCGGTTATAATAATTTGTATATAACCGCAGGTGCGTCCTGCAAGTTTAAAGTCCGGAGCTTCGCCCGGCACTCACAGGAGAAAAACACAAATGAGAGTAATTACAGGTATCGCAAGAGGCCGCAGGCTCACAGCCCCGGAAGGCCTCGATGTCCGTCCCACCACAGATAAGGTAAAAGAAGGCATTTTCTCAGCTATACAGTTCCAGATAGAGGGCGCATATGTGCTGGATCTCTTCGCAGGAAGCGGTCAGATGGGCATAGAAGCTCTGAGCAGGGGCGCAAAGCGTGCAGTATTCGTTGATAATTCCCAGCGCTCCATACGCTGCGTGAATGAGAATCTCCGTATTACTAAGCTGGAGAGACAGGCTGAGGTCATCAGCCGTGACAGCTACGATTTCATAAAGCTTACGAGACAGGCCTTCGATATAATCATCCTCGATCCGCCGTACCGCCACGACCATATCGCAAAGCTCCTGCCTATAGCGGCAAGAAAGCTGAAGGAGGGCGGATGCGTCATCTGCGAATACGAATCGGATATGGAGGAGCCGGCTGTTCCGGAGGGACTTACCCTCAGAAAGACATACCACTACGGCAGCATAAACGTTACGATTTTCGACAGACCTGAAAGCGAGGCTGATGAAGAATGAGAAGGGTAGCAGTCTGCCCGGGAAGCTTCGATCCCGTGACTCTCGGTCACCTGGATATAATCACAAGAGCTTCAAAGCTGTTTGACAAGGTAATAGTCCTCATATCAAGGAATGCGGGAAAGGCTCAGCCCAGCTTTACGGCAACAGAGCGTATGCTGATGATAGAGTCAGTTACCCGTGACCTGGACAATGTGGTGATAGATATACTGGACGGCCTTCTTGCCGATTACGTAAGAAGCGTCGGAGCTGTCGCCATAGTAAAGGGACTCCGTGCTGTCAGCGACTTTGAGTATGAATTCCAGATGGCACTTGCAAATAAGAAGCTCTATGCAGGAGCAGAGACGGTATTTCTTACTACAGCGGCAGAGAATATGTATCTCAGTTCCAGC
>Ga0123334_1004434_pt1 | contig 14306 bp, 12 predicted proteins | sample BiotimSIPDNA_FD_89706 | JGI IMG/M metagenome (GOLD analysis project Ga0123334, IMG submission 89706) | Anaerobic biogas reactor microbial communites from Washington, USA - Biogas_R1 time_0 SIP DNA | ecosystem: Engineered > Bioreactor > Anaerobic > Unclassified | place: Washington, USA... | reverse complement strand
CCTCTTCCACGGCCTCTACCTCCAAAAGCTGAAAAACAACGGCCAAAAAAGGACCTGTTTGCAGGGTTGCATAAACCCCTTCCTCCACCTGTCATTGGCCCCATTCCATCAGGGCCTCTTCTGTTTAGTCCCGGCATTGGATTACCTCCTTGTATGAAATGTTAAAGTTTAGCATCTAATACATCTACAGATAAAGCATTTAGCATGCCATAAAGAATTTTGATTTATTGATTCTATAACAATTTGTATTGATTAAATAAATTAGATGACAATCGGATAATGGTATTTATGTGATATTGCATATTTGCAATACTGCAATATTGCATCATTGCATTAATGCAATACTATTTCGCAAATTTTGATCTCCCATCCTGATGAGTGGGGCTGATACCCATCTGCCTTATTTTCCGCCAGAGTGTTGCCGGGTGTATGCCCAGGGCACTGGCAGTGGCTTTTCTGTTCCACCTGTTTTTTTCAAGGGCGCTGTATATATAATTGCGCTCCATCTCTTTAATACCAGTGATATCGCGTGCAAGGGGGGGGGGCGTTACTGACTTTGTTGATCCGGCAAGGTAGTCGGGCAGGTGCTCGATACCGATATATCCATTTTTACAGACTACCGTTGCATAATCGAGTATGTTTTCAAGCTCCCTTATATTCCCGGAAAATTGATGGGCCATAAGGAGAGGCATTACATCGGGTTTTAGCCCCAATATGTTTTTGCCTTTCAGATCATTGAACCGTTTAATAAAATGAGAAACAAGAAGCGGGATATCTCCTTTTCTATCTCTCAATGGTGGCAGTTTAAGCCTTACAACATTTATCCTGTAATAGAGGTCTTCCCTGAATTTTTTCTCTTTTACCAGATTTTCAAGATTTTTATTGGTTGCAGCCACAAAGCGGACATTTGCCTTTTCAGTCTTTGTACTCCCAAGGGGTTCATAAGTCTTGTCCTGTATAACCCTTAAAAGCCTTACCTGAAGGGCAGGGGAGATATCCCCTATTTCATCCAGAAAAAGGGTCCCGCCTTCAGCAAGGGCAATGCGTCCGGCCTTGTCCTTTTTTGCATCAGTAAAAGCACCGGCCTTGTATCCGAAAAGCTCTGACTCTAAGAGGTTATCCGGGATTGCGCCGCAGTTGATTGTAACAACGGGCCGCTTTTTTCTTGCGCTCATGGAATGGATGGCCTTTGCAAAGAGTTCCTTTCCAGTACCGCTTTCGCCCTCAATCAATACTGTTGAATCGCTGTCAGCAAGCTGCTCCAGGATACCAAAAAGGCGCTGCATCTCCTCATCTTTACTGATTATGTCATGGAATGAGTGGCTTTTATCAAGTTCTTTTTTAAGGGTTTCAACAAGGCTCAGGTCTCTGAATGTCTCTACGCCTCCTATCACTTTACCCCTGTTGTTTTTGAGCAGAGCGGTTGAAATGCTGATGGGTACACGGTCACCATTTGCGTTCACAATATAGATAGATTGGTTAACCACAGGGCTTCCTGTTTCCACCGTGTGTCTGAGGGAGCAATGGCTTTCACATATGCTTGCCCTGAAGACCTCCCAGCAATGGCGGCCAAGCGCATCCTTCTTGCTTATGCCTGTAATATTTTCAGCAGCCCGGTTAAAGGAGGTTATCCGCCAATCCGAATCAACGGTAAATACGCCGTCCGCTATGCTGTCCAGTATGATCCTGGTCTGGTTTTCCTGTATGTTTTCCATAATTTTTTAAGAGAAACCATAACCATATAAACAGCTTTTGTCAATTTTGCTTATTTATGAACGCGTCAGGATATATGCGGATTCAGACTCCCGAGCAGACCCGCAGCGTCTGATCTGCACCTTGTGCAGTGATGCATCTGGGGCATAAAAGCACCTGCCGCCTTTCTAAGCCTGTGCATAATATCCTTTCCAGGAGAGGGGATGCCCTCCATGTCAGTGCCTTTGACTGGAATCAGCGGGATCATGTTCATAAGATCAGCGCCCATCATACCAACCCTTTTTGCAAGAAAGGGGATATGATCTTCATTCACACCGGGTATCACAACTGAATTTATCTTTACAGTAAAATTATTCTTTTTTAAAAGCGTTATGGCCTCAAGCTGATTGTTTATCAGGAGTTCAGCGCCGTCTTTCCCGTAGAGCCGGGTCTTTTCGTAATCAATCCATTTATAAATCATGGCCCCGATCAAAGGATCAATGGTATTAATGGTAATGGTGACAAATCTTACATCAAGCTCTTTAAGCCCCTGGATATATTCTACTATATTCAATCCGTTTGTAGAGACACAGAGCGCTATCTCAGGATTTTTTTTACGAATGAGCTCGAATGTCTTCAGGGTGGTTTCGGGATCGTGGAATGCGTCACCCGGCCCTGCAATCCCTGCAACCGAAAGAAATGGCATCTCATCAAGCGCCTGTTCAAACCTTGCAACTGCCTCTTCAGGGGTGATTACCTCTTTTGTAACACCGGGCCTGTTTTCATGGACACAGTCATAATCCCTTCTACAGTAGGAGCACTGGATATTGCATCCAGAGGCAACAGGCAGATGTATCCTTCCATATGCCCCTTTTGCCTCTGAAAAAAAACAGGGATGGAGTCTGTTTTCAGGTAATGTACTATTAAGCATGTTTATTACCTTATCACTCTTCCTGTTTTTATTGCATCCTGCGGGCAGACAGAGATGCAGTCACAGCAGTTATTGCAGTTGGTCTCTGCCGGACGCGTTCCCATCTCACATATCTTCAGACACTTGTTGCAGTCATTGCATGCGCTGGTTTTATAGACCTTAAACAACGATATCCCTTTTAAGGCATCAAGGATGCCGCCTGTCGGGCACAAAAATCTGCACCACAAGTTACCGATTACAAGCCCAACCACAATAAACCCGATTACAATAAATGTGCGCACAAGCCAAATTGTGTTGGCATGCTCAAATGTAAGGGATATGGAATTTATAAACTCACCGATGCGTATTGGGACATTTACCCTTGGTTGCGCCATTACATAATAGCCATACAGCGCTAACAAAAGGGCAACATATTTAAACCATGGAGCCGTCTTTGTGAGGGTATTCTTTATCCTCAGTTTTATGGGAGATATGATTCCGAAGATCTGATTTACAAAACCGCCAGGGCAGGCCCATCCGCAAAATGCCCTGCCAAAAAGGATTACAGAGACAGGCAGAAGCAGCCAGAAGCCCCAGAACATGGTAAGGAGCCTTCCGTGGCAGGTTACAACCGGACAGTTCTGGCAGCTCACATAGGGCACAATAAATGGGCATCTGAATATGCCATAAAATGACCATTGCCCCATTATTGCAAAAAAAATAAGCTGGCTGAGGCGTCTCCACCAGAGTAAAGGTTTTGTCCTTGCCTTTGTATCGGTAAATATCTTTTTCTGAAATACTGTATTTCCTGTATCAGACATCTTTTACCCCCAGCTTTTCAATGAGTCTCATCCCATCTTCGGATATTGCAGGTATGAATCCTGCTGCCTCAAAATACCCCTGCCCCTCTTCGCTTCGTATAAACTCTATATAATATTCAGCAAGCTCCGGCTCTTTTGCATCCTTCATCATGCCTATGGTAAATGTGAGAGGCGGGGGCGGGAAAAACTCTTCAGGTATCGGTATGATCTCTGCCTTGTCTCTGAAAAGCGCCATCCTGGTAAGCCTTCTTTCAACTATAGAGACATCACCTTTGCCTTCAATAAGCTCCTGCATGGCCCGCTGCACACAACTGCTTTTGATAATGCAGTTTTTCATGGCTGCATCCAGTATCCCTGCCTTTTTTAAAAGGACATTAACAGCATCCCCACCTGGAGGAGAGGCATCAGGAGAAAGTATCACCCTTACACCTGGTTTTATCATGTCATGGATGTCTGTGATATTGGCAGGGTTGCCCTTTGGAGTGACAAGCACATAGCTTGTAAAACAAAGTGGTTTAAAAAAGAGCATCTTGTCAGAGCCCCTTAATTTTTTTGATAAATCAAGAACCCTTCCTGCAAACACCTCTGTTGTGGCGCTCCCTAGCAATGATTTACCAAGGGCCGCGGCAAAGGCGCCCGTATAGGCGATCTCCACCCCTGTTTCCTCCCTGAATCTCTTATTTGCAGGTATGAATGCCTCGGCAAGCCCTCCGCATGACCAGACCTGAAGGGTATCACTGCGGAATCTTTTTTCTGCCCTCAATGGCACAGGGATGGCTGTTGAAATGGCGGCAACGGCAGAACCTGCAATAAAGGCCCTTCTGCTTATACAACTCTCTTTTTGATTATTCTCTTTCATACTGTAGCCCCCTTTTGGTTGGTCACATACTAATACAAGAGGAATGGATAACGGTCAAACTGGAAAAGCTGATACAAAATGGCATTATATTCGGAAATGCCAATAATATGCGGCTGTTAAACTGTTGTATGAAGCGCTATCTAATAGAGAAAATTTTTTATATATTTTTTTAACTGATTGAGGTAAAAACAGAAAAAATTCTTGCCACACACATTTAATCTTAAAGAGGCGCAAAAATATGGAACCGAAAAAGGCCAGGGAATCCTTTGTTACAAAGACATCATTGATACTGCCTCCTGATACGAACAATCATGGGACAATTTTCGGCGGGAAGACCATGTCGCATATAGACGAGGTGGCAGGTCTTTCAGCAATGAGACATGCGCGCATGACTGTTGTTACGGCATCAACAGACTCGGTGGATTTTTTAAATCCCATCAAAAGCGGGGAGGCACTATGTGCAGAGGCATTTGTAACATGGACAAATAACACCTCAATGGAGGTCTTTGTAAAGGTGCTGGCTGAGAACCTCTTTACAGGCAAACAGATAACCTGTACCACGGCATTTCTTACTTTTGTTGCAATAGGCCCGGATGGCAGGCCACACCCGGTGTCGCCGGTTATTCCTGAAAGTGACATAGAAAAGAGGCTTTATGAAACAGCCCCTGAAAGGGCAAGGCACAGGAAAGAGCGGAGAGAAAAATCAAAAAGGTTTGCTGAGGAATTCGGCATTTAAATGGCTGAGATATTATACCCAAGGCATGAAAACAAAAAAGGGTAAATCAAAAAGCGGATTTACCCTTTCAATGCTAGTTTGTGGCTTTGCTAATGCTTTGGCAAAAGGCTGGCTTGCCAGGGCGTAGTTCTAAACGAATACATGGGCTAATGATTATAGCCCGGCTTCGCTTTCAGCTATGCCGTGGCAGTCTCCTTTCTTAACTTAGTTTAGAACGGAGACTGGTCGGGACGACTGGACTTGAACCAGCGGCCCCCTGAACCCCATTCAGGTGCGCTACCAGACTGCGCTACGTCCCGATCGGGTCAAGAGATAATATAAAAACAGTAATACTGTCAACCATATTATTTTTAAAGTTTTAAAAATACCTTTTTTTGCACATTTTATTGTGCATATGTGCAAATTATTAAGGGCGTTTTTACATAGGCATTAAGAAAATAAGCATAATAACAGCATGTTACAACATGGCATGATAGTTGCAAAATCATTACGCATTTTTATCATTCAGAGGGGAAAATGAGCAGAACAGATTGCATAAGTAACAGGAACATAAGCATTGTATCCTCATACCTAAACAAGAAGAAGGGCGGAAATCCCATGCTGTTTCATGGTCTTCCCTTTCCATCAGACAGATATGATACCCCTGAGTCATTCTTTTTGAATGAAGATGAATGGACCACCTATGATAACTTTCACAGGATAATGAGAAGGGCAAAGGATCTTTCTGAGGAGCCCTTTTTCTATTTCAACTGCGGTTCTTCTTCTGCCATGCTGAAATCATGGGGAAGGTTCGATTATATGGCAAGGTTTTTTGCCGGGCCTGATGACGGTTATAAGAGGGTGCCCTTTTTCAATTATAATATCAATGATACAAAGGATATCGAAGTAATTCTCCCTCCCTACTATGATAAGACCCTGAAAAAAATGAGGACAATACTCAAGGTTATTTATCACAGTGATATAGATGTTAACCGTGAATTTATTGTCGATTCATACAGGAGAGGTATCATCTCATCTATCCCGACCGTATGGAGTCTGCCTGCTGCTGATATTATACAGCCCTTGAAGTCATATGACCCGGTTATTCTCCTGAACGATGAGCCTGAGTTTAAGGGCTTTAACCTGCAAGCCAGTATGGAAGATGGCAGCTTATGGGTCACTGACCCCATAGACAATGTACGAAAAAAGGTCGGGAAAAAGGTTGTTCTTTTATCAGAGAGGCTCAATGAAAAGGAGGTTTTTCTGGGCAAATACACAGATCTTGAGATAAACCGTGTAAATGGTAAAAACCCCTGCGCCATACTTATTACTGAAACTGTCAGGGGGGATGATCGCATCATATTAAGAAATGGTGAAATATTTAATTCTCCCTATTTTATCCTTGATGTTACCTATGGCAGGTTTTCATGGTTCAGACGCATCATTAAAATGATACAGAAAAACAGGTATGAATCCGATTCCGAATCTCACCTTGTGGACACAATTAATAACCTTCGGCTTAACATCAAGGCAAGAAACAAGGCATATGAAAAACTTAAGGTGGTAAATGAAGAGCTTGAGGATGCAAAGGCCAGGCTTGAGGATTACAGCATCACACTTGAACAGAAGGTGGATGAGAGGACAAAGGAGCTTGAAAAGGCGAGAAAAGAGCTGCTTGTCTTAAATGAGGGACTTGAGGAGAAGGTGAAAAGGCAGATTGATGAACTGAATAAATATAATAACCTCAGGAGATATCTCTCACCCAATGTTGCGGAAAAGATATTATCGGACAGTGATGCCCTCTGGGCAACACCCAGGAGAAAGATGATGACAGTCATGTTTACTGATATCAGGAACTTCTCCACGTTTACCGATAACCTTGAGCCTGAAGAGTTGTTCAGCCTTCTTCAGAACTATATCACAGAGATGACAAAAATTGTATACCGGTATGACGGCACACTAAACAAGATTATTGGCGACGGCCTGCTGATTTTTCTGGGTGACCCTGTACCCATGGCTGATCATGCCCATAGGGCAGTCATGATGGGAATAGAGATGCAGAAAAAGACTGAGGAATTAAAAAAAGACTGGAGGTATTTCGGTTATGAATTCGGCATGGGCATAGGTATAAACACCGGGTTTATGACAGTAGGAAATATCGGTTCAGAGATGCAGCTTGACTACACAGTGATCGGAAACCAGGTAAATGTCGCTTCCCGCCTGGAATCTAATGCAAAGGCAGGTCAGATACTTATCAGCCAGAGGACATACAGCAGCGTACAGGATATTGTTGAAGCAGATAAAATAGGGGAGATAATGGTCAAGGGTATACATAACCCCGTACTAACCTATAATGTCAGGTGCCTCAAGGCATTCTGAAGCGGGCGGGGTATAATACAAACTACCATCTTTTGTCTTTTATCTGTCAGTTTTTAGATTTTACTTGCATTTACCTTACATTTACCTGATAAATGTGAAAATTCAGGCGGTTTTGAGTAGGACATCCATCTATCTGAACCTGAGGGAGCTATACTGCACTGTGGACCATGATATTATTATTGATGTTGTGGGTAATACAAGCGCCTTCTCAATGATGGGAGAGAGCAGCGGGTACATGATAACCATAAACGGCCATGTATACCTGCTTGAGTGCGGTTCTCCTGTTTTTCCCTACCTGGGGTACAAGGGCATTGCCGGGATCAAAGGTATCTTCGGTACCCATTCCCATGAAGACCATAAAAGATGGTTTACGGATATAGTACTTTTCAATTTTTATAATCCACATTCAAAAGGCAGGATCAGGCTTATTTCATCCGAACCTGTCCTTGAAGAGTACCGCAAAAACTCCAAGGGTGCACTTGAAAGGTCCCTTTCCATTGATTCAAAAAGGATAGTAGACATCCCGTATGATGTAATGGTTGAAGAATGTATTATTGGCCCCAGGGAAAAATATTTCATAAATCTAAAAGACAATAAAAACGGCACATTCCGATACTGCGTTCAAGACCTTGATGGAAATGAAATAGGCCCTGACCGGGCAAAGATATTTTTCAATCACAGGGCAAACCGGCCAAGGCTTCTCTTTAAGGATGAAGAATCCAGCGAATGGGTTGAACCTGCAAGCTATTACCCCTTCAGCGCCACATCATTTTATAAAAAAGAGAGAAATGATTTTTTTGATGATGAGGCAGGGCTTACTGTAAGGGCAATTAAATCGTCTGTATGGCATGGTCTTCCATCAGTCGCATTTAAATTCATGACAAAAAAAAGCAGCCTCCTTTACAGCGCAGACACTGTATGGAAGCCCACCCTCTGGAAAGAGCTCTGTGATACCTACCGGCCCCAGTGTTTTGAAAAGATAAGCCGCGATAAGTTTGAGGAATCAGCCATTATATATGCCGACATAAACGACTTTATTGAACGCACCTGGAGCAGGGAGAGATATGAAAGGGCAATGGAGGCATATAAAGGCTCTGTGGTCATACATGATATTGCCCCGAAAAACAGCATCGTACATACAGATTATGCGGATATAGCAAACGCACCTTTTGAAAATATGGTCTACACCCACAACCCTGATAACCTGACATCAACGAGGCCCATGCTGAGTTCAGGCAAAAGGATCGTCGTAGACAGGGGAAAGCTTTTCGAGTCTGTCGGGGGTAAATTATTCCCCTTTGATGCAGATATCTATATACGCCACTGGTCAAGAAACATGGTTGGATATAAATCTGAAAATGGTCCCTATAAAGTTATAGAGAGAGATGGCCTCCTGGGGATTGCAGAGATAGAGAGCCCTGAAAAAGGGATCATGCGGGTTGAACTGTATGAAGAGATAAACGGGGAATATTTTCCACTCCTTTCAAACTCAGATGAATATTATGCAACCCGGCCTGATGGAAGGATAGAAAAGGTGAAAATTACAAAAAACAGGACATCGGGCAGGGTGGTAAAAAGCGTAAGAGGAAAGATCAGATAATTTTATATAGCTCAGGCCTCCTGTCATTAAACCTGTCATTCATGGCGGTTATAGATTTATCCCTTGCCCTTTCAACATCAATATCAATAACAGCTATACCCCCTTTACTCTCTTCAAGCGAAAGAATTACCTCCCCCTTAGGGTCTACTATCTGGCTTTTGCCTGTAAACTTAAGTTCAGGCTTTCCGCCCCGCGCCTCAGAGCCGATACGGTTTGCAGTAACAGAGTAGACCCCGTTTTCAAGGGACCTTGTTCTCATGGCCATATGGCACCCTGTAAGGACAAGGTTTGCGGGGTGGCAGATAATGTCTGCACCTTTTAAGGCAATGGTCCTTGCTGCCTCCGGGAACCACCAGTCATAGCAGATCATGATACCCACCCTTGCAAAACCGATATCATACACATTGAACCCTGTGTCACCAGGTGTAAAAAATAACTTTTCCTCATAAAATAGATGGCTCTTCCTGTATAGCCCGACAAGACCATCAGGGCCAACAAGCACAGCAGAATTGTAATATTTCCCATTATCTCTTTCCGCAATGCCAAAGACTAAATAAAGGTTCTTATTTCGTGCATACCTTATCAGTGCATCACTGGTTGACCCATCAGGTATCTCCTCGGCAAGCCCTTCAAGTTCACTTATCGAGGTGAACTGGTAGCCTGTGGCAAACAGCTCAGGAAGTACAACCAGGTCGGCCTTTATACCCTCCATTACCTTGATTGCCTGTTCAAGGTTTTTTTCCGTTTCGCCAAATTGCGGATTATTCTGGTAAAGGCATGTCAGCATTCAAATCCCCCTGTTAATATAAGCTGGATTCAATAAAAAAAAGGCCTATATGAAGGTTTTTATAACTTCTTAATATTATTGTCTTGAGAAAAATAACTGCATAGTCTAGTAATCCTGTAAAAGCACTAATATGTATATAACAAAAACCTTACTGGAGATCAAAAGAATGATTGAAAAAAGGCTCCCCTCATTTGTTATCCACAGCTATGGCATCTCCACCATGACCTTCAACATGATGATGCTGGTGGCCATATATTATTACAGCTACTTTATGACCGATGTTGCGCTTATCAACCCTGCACATCTGGCCATATTCATGTTTATCACACATATAGTGGATGCCGTGTCTGTACCTGTGGGTGGGGCAGTGATCCAGAAAACACAGTTCAGGTGGGGCCAGTTCAGGTCATGGCTCCTGTTTCTTCCAATTTCCACTTTTGTGTTTTTTACCATTACCTTTACAAACATACCCTCTGTCAGTTACTGGATTAAAATATCATACCTTGGTGCCGCCTACCTGATTGCCCATGTGAGCCTAAACTTTGCCTTTAATGCACAGCTCGGCCTCATTTCTGTAATGTCAGGCAATACAGATGACAGGGCAAAACTCTCAGCAAGAAATGTGCAATATCAGTATGGCTCACAAATAATATTCAGCATTTTTATTGTTGATGTACTGAAAAACCTGAGAATGGATTATGGTGAGTCAACCGGATTTTTTTTAACAGTAATTGCACTGGCAGCATTACAGGTGCTTGGGTACTGGCTCCTTTTCAAGCAGACAAAGGAATATGACGCCTATAATCCTGATAAAAAGTTAAAGACATCCAATAATATGACCGCTTATGAAATGCTAATGCAGGTTATAGGCAACAGGCCCCTGATCGTTATAATGATTGCTGATACCTTAAAAGATGTAGCAATATTCGGTCTTACATCTGTAGCAGTATACTACTTCAAATATGTTTCAGGTGACGAATCATGGATGAAGTACTATCCGCTTTGTTCAGCCGGGGCAATCCTTTTAAGCTCATTAATAGCGCCAGTCTTAACCAAAAAATTTGGCAAAAAGGAGATATGCGTATATACCGCCTTAATAGGCGTCATTGGGTATATTGTTCTGCGCTTTTACGGCGCAGTGAGCCCGATTGCCTATATAGTAATCATCTGCGCCACAAATCTTGTAGTTTATCTGCCTATGCCGGTAAGGCAGGCCATGTATATGGATGCTGCAGAATATGGCCTCTATAAAACAGGGAAAAATGCAAGCGCCCTTATAGTATCAATGTATACCATGCCCGTAAAAATAGGTATTGCAATAGCCCTTACACTTATACCCGCATTTCTGGCATTTATAGGCTATGAGGCCAATATGGAGACAACCCCCGAATTTGTTGAGAGCCTTATGAACCTTATCGCATTATTACCGGCAGCATGCTACCTGGTCGCAGGTTTTGTATTTTTCTTTTATGACCTTACTGATGAAAGGGTGGCATTTTACATGGAGGAAAATAAGAAAAAAAGGGGGCAGGATTGAAATCGAAGGTTCAAGGTTTAAGGTTCAGGGTTCAAGGTTCAAGATTGAAGATTAAGCAAAAGATGCAATGTGATCTGGATAATAGATGATATAACTGTAGGGGCAGGCCCCCGCGCCTGCCCGCTTCTGGCGTTTTAAAATAACCATCTCTGGGCAACCAGCTGCCTTCATTCTGGTATACCGGGAATATGTCGGGCCAGGCACAGGGTTGTCCCGGCAACTTCTTAATACATTTGGAGGGAATATCTTTACATTGAATAAGATGCCGGTTTTAACTTTATCTTGACAACCCTTAATAATCTTGTCAATTATCTGTTCTAAAATATTCATATCGTATTTGAAAAAATTGACTCAATAATTTTTCTATTCATCAAGGAGGCGTTATGTCTGAAAAACTTAAGAAATCCCTGCTTTATACCTATGGAATCGGGGATCTGTGCTTCACCCTGCTGGTCTGTATGGAGGTTTATTTTTTCACCCTGTTTCTTACCGATTATGCCAAGTTCTCGATGTTCACCGGTAGCGTAATTGTGGTTGCCACTGGTATCGGTGATATCGTTTGCGCCTTCCTTGCCGGTGTTATCCTTCAGAGGGTCTCATTTAAGTTTGGAGGGAAATATAGATCATGGCTCGTTATTGCCCCTCCATTGGTTGTTATCCTGTTTATCTTTCAGTTTTCAAAGGTAGGCGGCGAGGCGCTTGCAGCGACGGTCATCATTATAGGTTTCCTGGCAAGTCATCTTTTCTGGAACGTGGGTTACGGTGCAATAGGCGGCCTGATGGGGAGCATAACACAGGATCAAGATGAAAGAACCATCCTTTCCAGCAGCAGGGCGCAGGGACAGTCCGCCGGAAACCTGGTGTTCTCATACACCGGCGCAAAGATGGTTCCGATTTTTACTGCGGGCATTGGCCTTGTCTATGGTTTTTCCCTCACCATACTTATTTTCGGTATCGTGATGATACTTGGATATCTATATCTGTACAAGATGTCTGCTAACACTAAAGCAGCAGAAATGGAAGCCGCTCCTGTTGAAGCAGCAGCGCCTGATAAGAAGAGTGTGTGGGAAATGGTGGTGCTTGTCTTTAAAAACCCGCCTCTTTTATTTCTCATTCTTGGCGAGACATTCAGAAACACCTGTCTTTTCTTTATCTTATCCTTTGCAGCCTATTATTTTAATAATGTATTGAGGAATGAGGCATTTCTTTCTGTATTTATCTTAGGAAATGGCATCGGCACACTCCTGGGCGCATTTGCCGCTCCATGGATCGGAGTTAAAATAGGTAAACGCCACGCTTACGGACTGGCCTGTGTTATAAGCGGGCTTGTCTATTTTTCAGTGGCCTTTATTGAAGTGAACTCATGGAGTTTTACAATCATCTTTACCATTGCAGCCATGATAGCATGTGCATCCCAGGCTATGATCGGCGCCCTATTTGTGGATACATCAGTATACGGGGAGTGGAAAACCGGTAAAAATATCCTGGGGTTCACCATGTCCATGATGATGATGCCTATTAAATTCGGATTACTGATAGGAAGAGGTATCATAATGGCAGGATTGGTATTGATCGGTTATGTAGGTGGTGCGGAGCCGACACCGGAGGTAGCGAGTGGTATCAGTACCCTCATGGTTTATGCCCCGGCTATAACCAGTATCCTCGCAGCGATAATTTTTTATCTCGGATACAGGATTAAGGATACGGATATCGTCAGGATGCAGAGCGAGCTCGCAGCTAAAAAATAGCACCGTGAACTGTTTACACATGGTAAAAACGGGAGACTATACAGTTGATATAAAAACCTAAAGAGGAGCGCTAATATCAAGGCGGTTAAAGGTTAATACTTTTAACCGCCTTTTTAAGATGATCACGATTCTTTCTCCTTTTATTCTTTTTCTCCATAATAAATTAACCCTGAAGTATAATACCTGGCATTTGATAAAAAATAGTCGACGATCCTGATATATCTGTAATATAAAAGTTATTACCTGAGATACTCGGAGATTTATAATAACAGACATTGAAAATAAGAAATCATCTTCCATAGTGATTTTAACTTCGCTGGTTATTGCCACCTTGTTAACAGCACTGGTTTCGCCGCTTTCTTTCGGGGCCTGCCCCAGGCTGCCCCCTCCTTCGGGGAACACAATAATAGTTGATATGGTAGAGGGAATATGGAACGCTGTAAACAGTGCCGTTCCGGGAGATACGATCCTCATGGCAGATGGAACATATAATCTTGGCGCAACGGGTCGTTACGTATGGATCAAGGTTAATGTTATAACCATCTGAAAGTGGGGATAGCCGAACATACATTGGCAATCCGTGTCCGAACGCAATTGGTTACGTGGGGCATTTCGGAGGGATAGTCAGAAACAATTTTATATCTGCTTCCAACCCTTACCTTTTCGCATCGGAAGATGGCGCAAATACCGGAATTGCCCTGTGGCAGTCATGCAATTCAAAGGTATGACATAACTCCCTTGCCTTTACTGGAACACCTTACAGTGCAATTGAATATCGATTCAGTAATACACAGGCTGTTATCATGAACAATCTTACCACTCATAACATAATGCAAAGAAATAACGCTCAGGCGAATCTGGCCGGAAACCTGCAATCCCAGCCAATTACTATTTTTGCAGCGTAACGTAGCGAACTATAATGAAAAAAGCCAGATTATTTTATACAAAAAAAGAACGAATAATTTATCACGTTGAAAACTTCACGGAAGATCGGGAACAATTTACCCTGAGTAGAATAGGCCCAGCCAAAGCCTGAAACTTCTATCACCAGCGAGAGGATAAGACAGGATTCTCTTGATTTTACAGGTTGACTTCTTTCTTTCTATATGGGTGAGTCTCTACTCTTTTTGACTGAACTTCCCATTTTGTAAAAAACAAATTACCTCTCTTATCACCTCATCATTCTTCATTAAGAAAGGATGCGCCACAGGTAATGTAATATGATCGGTCATACCAGCGAGTTTTGTATTATCCACTG